>ENA-ORDI01000056-ORDI01000056.1-marine-metagenome-genome-assembly--contig:-NODE-56-length-72020-cov-6.577791_pt1 | contig 72020 bp, 90 predicted proteins | sample MGYA00248628_ERZ508525 | MGnify/ENA primary metagenome ERZ508525 (study PRJEB26195, sample SAMN05422138) | marine metagenome | isolation source: East of Porto Seguro, South Atlantic Ocean | place: Atlantic... | reverse complement strand
AACCAGAGCCAGAGCCAGAGCCAGAGCCAGAGCCAGAGCCAGAACCAGAGCCTGAACCAGAGCCTGAACCAGAGCCTGAACCAGAGCCTGAACCAGAGTGTGTAAATGAAGAACTTGTTGATGAAGTCTTTTCTATAAAAAGTGATTGCTTCAAAGATGGAGAAAGAATTCCTGTTCGATTTACCTGTGATGGAATTGACATATCTCCACATCTTGCATGGTTCAATGTACCTTTGGGCACTGTGGAGATTGTACTTGAAATGCACGATCCTGACGCACCAGTTTCAGGAGGATGGACTCACTGGATCGTTTACAATATTAGTCCTGACATTACATCCATAGAAATCGATTCTGTTCCCGAAGGAAGTAAACAAGCAAGAAACAGTTTTGGACGAGCGCCTTATGGTGGTCCTTGCCCTCCATCTGGAACTCATAGATACATATTCACTCTATATGCACTTGATACAAATCTGGATTCCGTCAGTAATCTCCGTGACCTACACAACAAAATCGACGGTCATGTTCTTGGAGAAGCAAAACTTACTGGATTATATTCTAGACGTTAGTTGACTTGTCGCCCAATAATATGGATAATTCTCATAATCCCCACTAACGTCGTTCTTGAAAAATCTAGAATAATGTTTGTAATCCTTTCTCAACAAATTCATTCTATGAGATTTATGGAATCTATCATCACCTATCCAATCAGGAAACTCGATGTTTCTGGGCACATCATAAATCTTCATCGTATTATTATATCCTCTTTTATACGATAATTCACGCTTAATACTCATATGAGAATGGAAAGCATTATTGGGGTATATATTTTGGAGCAATTGAATCGCAACCAACATTTGATTTGGTTGATTCTGTAATAAAATCAATACAAATTCTTACAAATCAATAGTAAATTCTCGAGTGACCGGCGGCCTCAATAATTTCAAGCTAATAAGTAACAATCCCGCATTATCTCTCACTTGTCAAATACCAAAGCAATCGATAAGGAAATAAAGTCACTCAAGCAGACATGCACTGATGTGGACTGTGATAACATTAGCGAATGCTGGAGCGATGAAAAAATCGAATTGTTGAAAAAGGATCTCTTAGTTAGAAGAAAAAACTCGTCTATTGTTTCTGTTTTTTCGCATAGTTGATTGCGTATACAACGTGTCCAACAAGCAAGAAAACAATTACATATGCAGTCATTGCATGATCACTGACTCTTGTACTCATTCCTGTCAATAGCATTCCGCCAGTGGCTACCTGACCTAATACAAGAAGTGAAGCAAGTATCATTACATATTTTGTAATTGGTGTTTGGGAAATCTTCAGTGCTCGATTCGTCATAAAAAGCGTTAGACCCAAACCAGAAATTCCTATTGCACCATGAATCAAAGTAATTGGATCGGTCATTGATGGAGAAAGTAAATCTAATTCTCCAAGTATAATCTGGACAATAACGCCTGCCATTATTATCATTCCGATTACTCGTGTTTCCATATCGAGTAGTTTGACCTCCTAATTTATAACTTTGTCTAGTAGAAACTATACAATGAGCAATGCGATATCAATCAAAGGTCTCACAAAAACTTTTGGCGATATAACCGCCGTTGATAATCTTACACTAGATATTCCTAAAGGCTCAGCTTTTGCATTTCTAGGACCTAACGGAGCTGGAAAAAGTACAACATTGAAAATTCTTACATCTCTGATTAAACCAACATCTGGCGAAGCACATTTCTTCAATATCAATGCATTAGAAGAACCACATGAAGCGTTGTTACAGATTGGCGCTGTTGTGGAATCTGCTGAATTCTACCCATCACTAACTCCTTCGGAAACATTGGACTATTTCGGAAGATTGAGAGGAATGAATTCTGACAAAATATCTAGAAACTCAAATAAATTCCTCAAACTTGTTGGCTTGGACAATTGGTCGGACAAAAAAATTGGGACATTCTCTAGAGGAATGAAACAAAGGCTAGCTATTGCACAAGCATTACTCCATGAACCGCCGATTCTTCTCCTTGACGAGCCTACTTTCGGTCTTGACCCGCGCGGAATGGTAGAAATTCGTAATGTCTTCAAAGACCTGACAAAAGAGGGAAAAACAATATTTTTTAGTTCGCATCTTATTGGTGAAATCGAAGAAATTTGTGATACTCTTGCTATAATCGACAAGGGCCAAGTACTTTTCTCAGATACAATGAAGAACATCATGAAGAAATTCAAAACAGACGATCTCGAGGAAATATATCTAAAAACCATAACGGAGTCCGTCAGATAACCATGAAACGCACTAAAATCAACCGCACAAAGCAATTTCAGGATGTGATAAAGTTTGAACTCATTAAGTTTCTACGCAGTCGTAAGATTCGGGCTGCCTTAATCCTTACTGCTATTGTTCCACTCCTAATATATTTACTAACAAATTTTCTTCTCGATTCGTTTATCTCTCAGATCTACAGCGACAGCGGCGTTATCAATGACTATCAAATCTTTGTGAACTTCATCCTTACACTCACTCTTGTTAACGTCATAATGTTTGGAGGCGACTCTCTAACCAATGATTTCGAAAACAAAACAGGATATACTTTGTTTATCAATCCAATATCAAGAACAAGCTTTCTCTTCGGTAAATTCGTAGCTGCATCTATAGCAATAATATCTTTCAACATTCTGTTTTACGTACTAGCTTCAATTTTTTCATACGCTAAACACTCTGCCATACCCGAAAACGTACTTCTTTCACTCGTTTTCACATCGTTGTTTAGTATAGGATTGCTGTCAACGTCATTCGCACTAAGTTCGTTATTCAAACGAAGCAACATGTCGAATATTGCATTCATCTTTCTCTGGTTCATAGTAGTGGGATTGGTGGAATATTTCTTGATACTATCTGAGATTAAACCGTGGTGGTCTCTTACATACGCTGCTGGAATCATTATATACATCTTCGAAGTTCCTTATCCTAAAGATTCAGTCATAGATATTCCATCCCTTCTTATTCCTGGACAGTCGCAAACTATTGTCAATCTCATTCCTGAAGTTAACCTAAGTATAGGGGTCTTCCTGATGTACATCATAGTCGGATTGATGATATCTGTGTTATTCTATAAACGCAAGCAACTGACTTAATAATTTAAACAGTATATTGTAATTATGCGTGATAAATCATCGCAGCTTAATCCATTTTATGTAGTTCCGGGTTATACATTCTTTTATTAGGGATTTACTCTTCAAAAGGCAGTCTACTCAGAATACACAAAATATTTTAATTTAAATGCAGATTCAAAATCTAAACCAATTACACTTGTTATTAATAATAAAAAATATGATGCCAAAATTAGGATTGCACGTATAAACAATAAAGGTAAAATTAAGACAAGATCTGATACTGTATATCCTGAACGAGAGCCCGTTCAAATATTTTACGATAGGGAAGTTGATACACTTAAAGCATTAAGAAAATTCATGATTTACAGTTATGCTGCGACAATTGATAAATCAAAACCAAAATTAAAAGAACTTATTGAGTTCACTTATGTCGATAATAATACTTTCAAACTAAAGGCAATTTCTAAACAGGAAACAGATTTTGATGATATGTTCCATTTCTTAGAAGATAAAAATTTATTTGCTTTTTGGCAAGATCAAAATCAAAAAAATCAAAAAGACACATTGTTTGTAAGTTATTCTCTTCAATGGATCCCAAAAAAAGATATTAGTAAATATTCACAAAGAAGCAACGTCATCTATCTTCTCAATAATTCTAAAACTAATCAACTCTATGTAGGTAAAGCCACTATCTTTGGTAAAAGAGTCAATGAAAAATCTTCACGAGTTGGATTAAAGACATTTGATCGCTTTTTATTCTTTGAACTTCATCCTGAGTATAGTTTTTTGTTAGATAACATTGAAAATTTCTCTATCAAACTATTGGCAAGCCTTTTCACTAATCTAGTAGATATAAAAGGCTTAGATCTAGACCAAATGACCTTGGTTAATAAACAAATAAAATCTTGATTGATCAATTAATGTAAATAATTATAAATCTAGTCATGAAACTCTAATTATTCCTGTCATTCCGTGAAACTTGATCAAACAAGAATAGAAATACGTTCCAGTAGTGTCAAAAGTGACACTGTAAATTTCATCTGGCAATAGAGTGTCATGGAAATACACACCACCATCCGAAGTAACATTTGCACTTGATACTGTGTGAACTTCTGAATCAATGTTTGTCCAAGTTACTGTATCTCCTATCTGTATATTCAACATAGCAGGATTGTATACACTTTTACTGACGACATCTACATGAAACTCCTCGGGAGGCCTTCTTTCTTTCTCAGCCCGCTCTTCTTTTTCTTCTATGTCCTGTATGGAATCATCTTGCCGTAATAAGTTCATACCTGGTACTGCTAGAACTACAAAAACTAATCCTGCAAGTACAAAAACTATTATCATAGACATTCTACGATCCTTTGAAGAACTCATGATACTATTGTCGTAAATTGGCAATTATTATATTATCTCAAATCTCAGTAACTTCATTAAATGAGTGTAAATTCATGACTAGTACATTTAGAATAGCTTTGTTCGCAACAGTATTTGTGGTAATCTTATCTACATTTGCATTCATCTATCCAGCTGTCACAAGACCCGATGTAAGTCTAGTTGTTTCAGTTGATGCTGAATTGAATGGCATTGCAGATGAATATAACAAAGAATACCGTCCTATTCAGGTCGACAACCAAAATATTATGACAGAAGTTTTCGCTTTACGCATTGCAAATCTGGGGAAAGTTGATGTCAACAATGTTGTAATTAATCTTAACTTTGAACCAAAGAATAACTGGTACTCGCTTGTGCTTATAGAGCAATCATTTGGTCCACCTGCAAGTATTTCTGATACGCAAGTTATTATAGAAAGATTGTCTGTAGATGAAACTGTCACAATAAAATACAAAGTGTCTATGAACGCTAGTGCGATTGGTTCTAATAATTTACTTCAAAGGAAATCCCAGATTGACTTTATAGTTACGGCAGAAGAAAATCTCATGATTTCCGATAATCTGTTTAATGTTAGGCTGCCCCCTTCGTAGATTTTCTTCAACAAATTGTATCTGTTTATATTATACTTCATAATAATCTCATTTTGTGAGCGAAGACAAACGTCTTAAAAAACGTGAAAAAAATTTACGAAGAAAAGATCATAAAAAACATAAAAAACGATCCAAGCAAATTAAACTTGTCAGAACTTATTCTATCTACGTTATTGCTATCTTGTTGGTTGGCTACGGACTGTTCTCAATAGTATCTGGACCTCAGATTGGACCAGTGGGTTCAACACATGAGCATCTTGACGTACTTGTTTACATTGATGGCGAACCATTAGATCTAAATCAATCACGTTATGCAATGAAAAGCGGTTATGGACATATACATGGAGGCGAAGGAGACATAATGCATCTCCATGCGATAAATATTCCTTTGTCTTGGTTCATGGAATCCATCGATCTTTCTATAACACCCGACTCAATTGATGTACATGGAATGGAATACTCTACTGATGAGAATAATGTATTCTTAATGTTTGTAAATGGAGACACAATTACCAAAGTAGACTACGTACTGGCCGACGAGGATAGAATACTCATTTATTATGGTTCTGGATCTGACACTGACATAGACAGAGCCTTAAGCCTAGTTTCTAATCGTGCAGAAGAAGTTAATGGAATGCCAAATAAGGGCGACTAAATTACATCTTCTTTATTTCTTCTTCAAATTCTGGGAAGAATGTAGATATCTTTGGTAAATCGAATTCACTTAAAATTGATTCTTTAGGTTCTTTTGATAATAAGAATTCAAAAGAAGTTTTTATGAACTCTTCAGGTGTTTTTCCATTTGCCAATTTTTGATGATAATCATGACTCATTCTTACTCTATGCTTCGATTGACTAGTTTCATCTCTTACTGTTACTTGAAAAATCGCTCCACCACTGGATGAAGATAATGTTTCTACAATTATTTCTGCCATCTTAATCACTAGTAATAAAAATTCTACAAATTTAAGAATTGTGAATATCTTACTTTCCTTGATATTTTGGCTGTCTTTTTTCCATGAAAGACTTTATACCTTCTTGAATATCCTCAGTTTTTACCAATTCTTTCATCGCTTCTACCTCTAAATCTAACCCATCTTCCAGTGTCCTTTCCTCATTTCCTGTATTAATTATCTCTTTTACAGCTTTGATGGCTAATGGCGCTGCCCTTGACGCAATCTGTCTAACTATATCTGAAGCTGCGCGTAATTCTTCTCCATCTGGAACTACTTTGTTTATCATTCCAATTCTATATGCCTCTTGAGCAGTAACAAATTGACCTGTAAATATTAGTTCCTTTGCTTTTGATACACCCACTAGTCTACTCAGTCTTTGCGTTCCGCCCCAAGCAGGTATTAATCCTAAGTTGACTTCTGGTTGAGAGAACCTTGCTCTATCAGAAGATATTCTAATATCACAAGCAAGAGCTAATTCATTTCCTCCGCCGTATGCTGCACCGTTAATTGCTGCAATAACTGGTTTGCTGATGTTTGCTAACTTCTTGAAAACTTTTTGTCCCAATTCAATTACCGCTAACACATCATTCGGATCGGTCAACTGTGCAAATGATTTTATATCTGCACCTGCACAAAATGCATTATTTCCTCCTCCCGTTAATACAATTCCAATTATCTCATTATTGTCTGACACATCATCGATTACACTGTCTAATTTTTCTAACACAGCTAAATTCAGCGCATTGACTGGCGGGTTGTCAACTGTAACAATTCCAATTCCGTCTTCTATTCTTATTTTAACTAATTCATTTTCTGACATATAATCACCTGTAATCGTAGAATCCTCTCTTAGTTTTTTTACCATACCGACCGGAATGATAAAGCTTTCTAATAGTTTGCGATGGTTTACGCATAGTATTTCCGCCTGTCATCTTTCTTACTTCATTTTCCACATGATATATTACATCTATTCCAACTAAATCTGATAATTCAAACGGACCCATTGGCATACCAGCTCCTGCTTTCATTGCCAAGTCTATATCTCTCATTGAAGCTACTCCTTCTTCATAACAAGAGTATGCTTCATTCATCATTGCAAACAGAATTCTGTTAACAAGGAATCCAGGAACTTCTTTCACTTTTATTGGTTGCATTGGATATCTGTGATTTCTTATTGTAGACATAAAATCAATCATATCATTTACTGTCTCTTCGCTAGTTTCCATACCAGGTATTACCTCTACTAACGGCAATGTCACAGGAGGATTGAAGAAATGAACTCCAACTACTTTATCTGGTCTCTTTGTTGCCGATGCAATCTCTGTAACAGACAATGATGAAGTATTTGTAGCCAGAACTACATGCGAACGCGTATTTTTATCTAATTCACTGAAAATTTCTCTCTTCAAATCCACGTTTTCTACTGCAGCCTCAATTACTAGATCTACATCACTGAATCCCGTGTAATCTGTAGTCGTTTGTATTCTGCTAAGAGCTTCTTTTTTCATCTCTTCATTAAATTTTGGTTTCAACGTCTCTTGGATCTTTGCCTTTTGCTCATCTGTCAACTGTATCTGGTTAGATTTTTCAATTCTTTCTATTTCTTTATCTGCACGTGTCAAATTAAATTTTAATAGATCATCCAAATTCTTTTCTACATTTTCTCGTGCTTTCTTCAGGTACTCTTCAGATACATCTTTTATAATTACTTCTTTACCATTGATCGCCATGATGTCTGCTATCTGACTACCCATTGCTCCTCCACCTATTATGCCAACACGTTTTACAAATAATACCATTATAATCAACTCATATTGTATTCGATTTAACTCTTATTCAGATAGTTTTTCAAAAACCATTCCAGGTTTGTAAGATTTGACAAGTTTTACTTTTTGTCCTATAGATAATTGTTCTTTTGACGAAATAAATGGTATCCATCCAGTTATTCTGATCTTATCTTCTAATTCTACAATTATCCATGCATAAGGAACTTCATTTACAAAAGGGTCAGGTGCAACTGTTTGAATAGTATAAGTTACAACTTTCCCAACATTACTAATCTCTTTGATATTTAATTTATTATTACCACACTGTTTGCATAATGCTTGTACTGATACTCCCATCTCATTACATTCAGTGCATTGATAAGCTTTGATTATTCCATCTCTAGTAGCTTCAATTATATCATTCACAAACAGTGCTTCATCTGACATATTATTCCCTCTCAAAAATATGCACTGCACAACTTCCACCAGTTGCACCAACATTATGTGTAAGTCCAATCCTTGCGTCATTTACTTGACGCTTGCCAGAGTTTCCTGTCAACTGATCGAAAACCTCCACAATTTGACCTACTCCCGTTGCTCCAACAGGATGACCCTTTGATTTCAGACCGCCTGAAGGGTTTATAGGAATTTCTCCATTTATCGCCGTTCTTCCTTCAACAACAGCCTTGCTTGCTTGTCCTTTCTCAAATATTCCCAAGTCCTCCATGGCAATTATTTCTGCTATGGTAAAACAATCATGTACTTCGGCAAAATCAATTTCTTTTACATTAATCCCAGCTTGTCCAAATGCTTCTCTTGAAGCTTTTATGGTAGATTCTAAACTTGATATATTATCTCTCGTATGTAGTGAACCTGATCCTCCAGATCTTCCTGAACCCTTGATAGAAACCTTCTTCTCTAATCCATTCTTATTCATGAATTCTTCACTGGCGATTATTGCTGCAGCTGCACCATCAGAAAACGGACAACTATCAAAGAACTTTAATGGATCTGCTACAACTGGCGATTTTAACACATCATCTACAGTAATTTTCTTTTGTAGATGTGCTTTCTCATTGAAAATGCCATTATTATGATTTTTTACAGCTACTGCCGCCAATTCTTCTTCCGTTGTACCATGTTCATGCATATGTGCTCTAGCCATTGCCGCATAAAGACCTGGAAATGACGCACCAGAGTTTCCTTCAAATAAATAATCTCCACCGTAAGCAAAATATGTTGTAGCTGTTAATGTATCTAAATGACTTACTTTTTCCGTTCCTGTTACTAGCATCACATCATAAAAACCTGAAGCAACATTGACATAAGCTTCCCTGAACGCTGATCCGCCACTACAACAAGCAGCTTCTATTGTAGAAGATGGAACATGTGGAATTCCTAAACTACTCATTAACAAAGGACCTAAATGCCCTTGTTTCTCCGCCATACCAAATGCATTAGCAACAAATGCTGCTTGAATGTCATGAGATTTTATTCCTGAACTTTCTATTGCATGTTTTGAAGCAAGCATTGATAAATCTCTAGCCGTCAAATTTGACTTTCCATATTTTGTTCCCGCTGCGCCTATCAGGAATACTTTGTTCATAATTTATACCCGGTTTTGCAGAATAAAAAGTAATTACTTAGTTTTGTCTATTGATTGCATTTTTGATATTCCAAGTATTGCTCCACATGCTAGTCCAGTAAAATGTGAAAGATAGTTTATACTAGATCCAAGTATTGCTGGCGAATGTATAAAAATTATGAAAGCTAGAAATAATATTTTTGTATTCTTCTTATTCCAATTAAGAACTGTAAATGTGGTAACTATTCCAAAAATTGCTCCTGACGCTCCCGCAGAAATAATTGTTCCTAGAAATAAATTTGTTATACTTGTCGAAATACCTGTTATCAAAAACACTAGAATTACAAATAATCCACTCGAACTTTTTTCTAATCTTATTCCATAAAACCATAAACTAATCATATTTAATAAGAAATGCAGAATAGCAATATGCACAAACATCTTCGTAATTAATTGATAGAGATTTTCACCTGCAAATATAAGCTGGTTTACTTGCGCAAATCGAAACAAGTAATCGCTCTTTATACAAAACATTCTCCATGGTATGTCGCCACATACTGTGCTCCCTAGTATCATGTTGAAAATTATAAAAAATAGAAAATTTATTCCTAATAGAATATATGTACCTGGTATTCGTATTTTTTCGTTCACGTGTTTTTATCTCGTACTAATAAAATGTTTACTTGGATAAGATTATTATGCTATGAATATACAATATGAATAATTTGACATCTTCAAACGAAGAAATCGATATGATTAAGGATGTAATAAAAGACTTTGGAGAAAATGAAATTAATCCAATTACTTCTGACATAGAACTAAATTCTGAAATACCTAGTTCAATTTTAGAAAAAGTTTCTGAGTTAGGTCTTTATGGAATGTTAGGTTCTAGTGAATTCGACGGAGCAGAAACCAATTTCTCTACTTTTATACACGCTATGTTAGAACTTGCAAAATATTCCCCCGCATTGTCTGCTCTCTTAATGTTTCAGAATGTTTTCTCAGTTCAATTACTCACAAAGTATGGTTCTAACGAACAAAAAGAAGATATGTTGAATAATCTCAACACTGGCAAAAAAATTGGCACCGCATTAATTGGTGATGACGGAAGCACATTGAATATACGAAATATCAATACTGAGGCTATGGACGAAGGCGATAGTCTATCAATCAGCGGTAATAAAAAATTTGCTTTCAATGGGGAAATAGCTGATTATTTTATCGTACTTTGTAATATTGGAAAAGAACTTGGTTTTGTTGTAATTGAAAAAGATAATCAAGGCATCTCTATTGGTAAACCAATCAACACCGTGGGCCTACGTGGAAACAAATCAGTTCCAGTATCATTTTATAGTTGTAATGTACCAAAAACTAATCTTATTGGCTTACCTGAGAATACACATAAAATCATTAATTCAATCCAAGAAAGTTCTTGGTTAGGTATTAGTGCAATAAGTACCGGAGTGATGGAATCTGCACTTTCTCAAGCTGTAAAATATTCAAATGAACGCAAACAATTCTCAAAACCAATTAGCAGCTTTGAAGCAATACAAAGTAAACTTGCCAACATATCCACCGACATTGAAATTTCTCTTGCTATGTTGGAAAAAGTTTCTCGATTGAAAGATCAAGATGAAGATATCTTACGACAATCTGCTATGACAAAAATTTCTACAACTGAAATGGCTCAACGTAATACAAAACAGGCATTGTTAGTGCATGGCGGATATGGCTATATCAAGGATTATCCAATTGAAAAAACTGTTCGAGATGCAGAAACATTAAAATCTATATGCGACTCTAATGACGATCTAAGATTGATCGTCTCAAAGCCATTCATTAATTAATCTTTATCAAATTTCATACGATACGCTTAAACTAATTAGACTTGCAATGACTATTAATGCCATTTGAATTCTCCTTTACTGACGAACAAGAGAAATTCCGTCGTGACGTACGCGACTTTATTCATAGCGAAATATTACCTACTATAAGTAAATATGACAAATTAGAGGAATTTCCATCTGAAAACGTATCAAAAATGGCCGAACAGGGATATTTCGGTTTGACAGTTCCAGAAAAATATGGAGGAAAAGGATTATCGAAAATCAACTATGGAATTCTTCTTGAAGAGCTAAGCGCTATTTGTGCATCACATGGAACAATACTTGGAGCACATCTTGGTTTGTGTATAACTCCAATAATTCTCTTTGGTACAGAAGAACAAAAAAATAAATTTTTACCCTCTCTTGCATCTGGTAAATCAATAGGCGCATTTGCATTAACCGAACCCGGTGCAGGTAGTGACGCAGCAAATCTCCAAACCACCGCTACTCCTGACGGCGATGATTTTATTCTTAATGGCAGTAAAATCTTTTGTACTAATGGAGATCAAGCTGAATATATCATAGTTTTTGCAGCTAATGACAAGTCACTTGGACCAATGGGAGGAATTACTGCCTTCATTATAGAAAAAAATATGAATGGTTTCTCTGTAGGAAAAAAGGAGAAAAAGCTCGGATTAAGAGCCTCATCCACAGTCGAATTGATATTTGAAAACTGTAGAGTACCGAAAGAAAATATTCTTGGTGATATAGGAGCGGGTTTTATGGTTGCACTTTCAACACTTGACGGTGGTCGTATTGCATTAGCTGTTGGTTCTTTGGGTGCAGCTCAACGCGCTCTTGACTTATCTGTCGATTATCTTCGACAAAATCAAAGCGAGGGAGGCAATCTATCAAATCGTCAATCTATACAGTGGAAATTAGCTGATGTAGCTATGGAAGTCTATGCATCGAAATTTATGTGTTATAACAATCTAACTGAATTAGAAAAATATTATGAAGTTATCGAGTCTAAAGAAAAAGTTCCTCGGCAATTACGCGATCGCGTATCTCGTGGTTCTGCAATATCTAAGGCATATGTTTCTGAAGTTGCATCTCGTGCGATTACCACTGCTATAGAAATACAGGGATTAGCTGGTATTGTTGATGGTTCTGAAATTGAACGCGGTTTTAGGGATTCATTTATTGCTGAGATTTACGAAGGAACAAATGACATTCAACGTATGATTATTGCTAAGGAGTTACTAGGATTAGGTCTTTGATATGGTATCTGAATTTAATCTTCTCTGGGAATTTGTTGATTTTCTACCCGCAGGTTTTATCTTTGGCTTCTTTGATAATTTCATTCTACTCATTGGTGCTTATACCGGCATAAATATCGAAAAATACATTGATAATAAAGCAAGCGGTGTGCTTGGCGGGGTTGTTGGAGCTGGTTTAGCTAATTCTATCTCTGATGGTATTGGCGCACTTATCGATCCAAATATGAATAAAATGTTTGTTGGGATAGTTCTAGGAACTATTCTTCCTTTATTCTTAATTCCAATCATTGAAAAATTACGAAAATAATTTTTTCACTTAACACTGTTAATTAACAACAATAATATATTTGAAATACGTAACTGTAAATATGTTACTTCCTGACGGTTTTATCTTTGGCTTCTTTGACAATTTCCTTCTAATCCTTGGGGCTTATTTCGGCATTACAGTAGAGTACCGTCTTCATCGTCTAACTCATGACCATAAACGTGCTAGAAAACTTCGAAATTTTCTTAAAAAAAATTCTAAAGGAGCAATTGGTGGACTTGTAGGAGCTGGCCTAGCTCATGTTGTCTCTAATGGATTTGGTGCATTTCTTGATCCTACTATGAGGAATATGGTTCTTGGAATAGCACTTGGAACTCTAATACCTGTATTCTTCATTCCAATCATTGAAAAATATAAATCACAAAGAATTTCTGATGTTTAAATTAATATACAGATCTTGTTATAATATTTATAATGAATATTCTACAACAGAATATTGAATTCAATAAATTTCTCTTCGATTTTATTAATCAACTTAATCTTGAATATATGAATGGAGCAATTATACTTGTTGAAGGGAAAAAAGATACTAATGCATTAGTTTCTCTTGGTTTTATAGGAAAAACAATCGAGTATTGTAACAACAATAATCTGTCAAAAATCGAACTAAAAACACAAGTATACGATAAAATCATTATTTTATTTGATTATGATGCCGAAGGTAGAAAACTTACACGTAAAGTTCTTCTCAGGCTAAATAAAACATCTATTATTGAATTAAAATATAGGCGTAATCTCTCCTTTATGTCGAATAATAGTATCAAAAGAATTGAAGAACTTTCTAATTTTAATCCTTATATCGTTTTAACAGAAAATTTTATATAATTATTTACTGAATAATACACAATCTTTTGGTGTTTATGTAGTGAAATTTTGTCCTGAATGTAGTTCGAAGATGAGGCCGAAGAAAATAATAGATGAATCTAGTTCAAAAACTCGCCCAAAATCTGTTATTGTCTGTTCTTCATGTGGATATCAAGAAAAGTCAAAACTTGTTACGGTTAAAGAAACAACACTTGAAGATTCTAAAAGCATTAAAGTCGTTGACAGTAAAACACGAAAGCTCCAATCTATGCCCACTACAAAAGCAATTTGTTCCAAATGTGGTCATACTTCTGCATATTTCTGGGAAAAACAAACAAGTAGCCTTGAAGAAGCCTCTACTCAATTCTTCAGATGCGCAAAATGCGAACATACTTGGCGCACAAGTTAATTCCGGACTATACAAATTCTAGTTAACAACAAAGTTAACAAATACTAATTAAATATTGAATTTTGACTCAAGCTTTAAATAAATTTAAACAGCCATATTTTGTGTATTCTAATATGGTTTCATATGAGTTTGGAATTATTCTGGCAATGGGTCTAGCAGGAGTGGTATTTTCACTTCCTACCTTGATTATTCCTTATTTCTTTGCTCCCAAAAAACGTAATCCTATCAAATTACAGACATTTGAATCAGGACAACCCCCTACGGGAGAATCTCGTATCCATTTGATTATGCAGTATTATTCTTATTTGATTATGTTTGTTATATTTGACGTTACTTTAATGTTCTTATTTGCATGGGGACTATCATTTACAAACTTGGGTATTCAAAGCCTTGTTAGTCTGTTACCATTTCTTGCCGTCATACTTTGTCCAATGATTTATGCTTTACATTTAGCAGGAAGACGAAAAAATTGGTAAACGATCCAACTCTAAATCTACTTGTTGGTAAAATAAGTGACATACTTGATACCACTATAGAAAAAAATGTACGGGAACCTATTAGATTTCTTGTTAATTGGGGTAGATTATACTCTTTATGGCCTGTTCATTTGGAAACAGCTTGCTGCAGTATTGAATTTGGTGCAGCGTCAGGACCAAGACACGATATTGAACGATTTGGAATGTTAGAAGCCTTCGGTTCACTAAGACAATGTGATGTCTTAGTTGTTCAAGGCACAGTAACTCGAAAAATGGCACCTAGGATGAAATGGGTTTATGAACAAATGCCAGAACCTAAATGGGTAATTGCAATGGGAGCATGTGCAATTTCTGGTGGTTTGTACATGGACTCGTACAACGTCCTCCAAGGAGTTGATAAAATTGTACCTGTGGATGTTTACATTCCAGGTTGTCCTCCTAGACCAGAAACACTTATTCAAGGAATCATTGAACTACAAAACAAAATAAGGAAATCTAAGGTGTAATATACATACTCAATGTCTGCTAAATTCGCTACTGAAAATCAGCTTGCAAAAAGCTTAAAAGATCAATTTAAAAATAAAATTAAAGAAGAATACGTTGAATCTAACAGAATAAAAATTTCTACTAGTCCAGAGAATCTAAAAAACCTAGCAATTGCAGTCAAGGAATTAGGTTTCGAACAAGTAATGTCTCAAGGTGGAACTGACTATCCAGAAAACAACGTCTATCGTATAGAATATCACATTATCTGCGTATCCAAGAAAAAACTTCGGAGTATTATTTTCTCTATAATGACTGAGATTCCAAAGGATAAACCTGAAATCGAAACTTTAATTGATGTATTCCCTAGTGCAGAATTTCATGAACAAGAAACTTTCGAAAATTTCGGAATAACATTTATTGGCCATCCTAGAATGGAGAGATTACTTCTTCCGGAAGATTGGAATGATATACCTCCATTAAGGAAAGACTATATTCTACCTGGAAGAGGATGATATGCAAAACGCAGGAATGAATATTGAAGATAAAGGCGGAGATAAATTAGTTCTCCATGTTGGACCGCAACATCCAGGTTCTGGACACTTTCGTCTAATTATTACTGTTGATGGAGATTACATAGTAGGAGCTAAACCAGATCCAGGGTATGTGCATAGGGGAGCAGAAAAAATGGCAGAATATCGAGATTACATTCAAAATATTCCACATCTTGAACGACCCGTTATAATAGATGCAACAGGAGTAACTCTCCCATACGTTCTTGCTGCTGAAAAAATCATCGACGTAGAAGCTCCTGAACGTGCTCAGTATATTCGCATGATAATGGCTGAATTAAACCGTGTTATCTCTCATCTGTATTGGCTTGGAATATATGGCATATTCCTTGGACACTCTACTATGTTTATGTGGCCTATGGGAGACAGGGAACTGTTTATTGACCTTGCAGAATCTATTGGCGGAACCCGTGTAACTTTCTCATATGTTGTTCCTGGCGGAGTAAGAAACGACATGCCTACTCATTTTAAAGAAAGAGCATTAAAGACATTTGATTATTTCGAAAAACGTATCGAAGAATACAAAAAAATATTCTTCAATAATCCCATCATGACAGCAAGAACTGAATCTATTGGAATAATGAGTCAAGCAGATGCAATTAAACTCGGCATAACCGGTTCAAATCTTCGTGCTGCCGGAATAGATTCCGATACTCGCAAGGATGAACCATATTGTCTATATGATAGAGTTGATTTTGAAATACCAACACGTAAAGAAGGAGATTCATATGCAAGATGTATTGTCCGATTAGAAGAACTCCAACAAAGTATGAACATTATAAAACAAGTCCTTGATCTTATCGAACCCGGTCCAATCAAACAAGTCATTGGCGGAGTTATGCGTGGTGAACCAGGTGAGGCATTTGTCCGTACAGAAGCTGCAAGAGGAACAATGTTTTATCATATTGTTAGTAATGGAGAAAAATACCCATACAGAGTAAAAATCAGCGTCCCTTCATTTCGAAATCTGATTGGTATGACTCATTTATTGGTTGGCTCAAAATTGGCAGACATGCCTGCTATTTATTGGAGTCTTGATTACTGGCCAGTAGAAGCAGATAGGTGAAATAGTTGGAGACATTTGAAGAGTTTGTTAAACGAATACTTACAATATTATTCTGGCTCATCATTGTCTTACCTATCATAATCTTTCCTATATTATTCCTTGTTGTTGGCTTATTAGGTATTGATGTAATTATAGTCAATGAAATCCTGACTGCTGCAATAGATCCTCTAAAAGCTATCAAACTAGCTGAAAGATATGGATTAGGATTTTCTTCTACATTCTTTAAAATAGCTGTTTTTCCTGGATTTACATTTGCGGCTCTTATTGCAACATTTACAATTCTTTACGAGCGTAAATTACTGGCTAAAGTACAACTTCGTGTTGGCCCATTGTACGCTGGACGATTTGAAGGAATTTTGCAACCTATCGCCGACTTGTTCAAATTACTTGGCAAAGAACTAGTTGTTCCTGAAAAAGCAGATAAAATGTTTTTCTGGGCTGCTCCAATTCTTAGTATAGGACTTGCAGCATCACTACTTTCAGTAATTCCTTTATCCCCAACAATCTACATTGCACGTTCTGAGTTTAGTTTACTGATTCCTTTTGCTATTCTCGGATTCAGTCCTCTGGTTGTTCTGATTGCGGCATGGGCTAGCAGTAATAAGTTTGCATTTATTGGCGGGTTAAGAGCACTGCATCAACTTGCAGCTTATGAAATTCCTATGCTTCTCTCAATCTTAGGAATTGTAATTCTTACTGGCTCTTTCGATTTAATGAAAATTGTAGAGGCACAAAAAGATATATGGTTTATATTTCCACAATTTCTTGCAGCTATTATATTTTATATTACCATTCTCTCTGAATTAGAAAGAATTCCTTTTGACTTGCCCGAAGCTGAGACTGAAATAGTTTCTGGATGGTTGACTGAATACACTGGAATGCACTTTGGCTTATTGCAACTTGGCGTATACATGAAGTTCTATGCGCTTGCCTTACTCTTTACACTACTATTCTTAGGAGGATGGAATGGCCCTGCTTTTCTCCCCCCAATAGTCTGGCTACTAGGCAAATTGTTTTTCGTAATTACTATAATAATATTTCCGCGCGCGGTTCTTCCTCGTTTACGTATGGATCAATTAATTCGAATTGGATGGGCTTGGCTAATCGCATTATCATTTATTAATATCTTTATTGCAGTAATTGAATCATCACTTGGTATAATCTAATGAACTACAAACTTATTTCCGGAATCTTAGGGGCATTCGCTGTAGGATTTAGAAACATATTCAAACGACGTATGACTCTGAGATATCCTGAACAGCGCTTAGATATCGAATCAGGTTATACATTTGATGCAAAATCTAATACTGGCAGCGCTGGATTCAAAGGAAGACACATCCTATATACTGACAAATGTACTGGCTGTTCTCTTTGCGCCATCGCTTGTGAAAATATCGCTGATTGTATTGATATGGTACAAGTTGAGGGTAATTGGCCTATAAATCCCAAAGATATTATGCCACAAATAGACTATGGCAGATGCGTTTTCTGTGGATTCTGTGTTGACGCATGTCCTTTTGATTGCTTGTTTATGACTCCTGAATATGAACTATCTGTGACAGATAAAAGAAAATTAGTTCATACTCCATTCCAACTCGCTGTATTTCCTGAAAAGAAAGGAAATGTAAAATTAATTACTGACGATGGAGTAGCTTATCATGACTGATGTTGTTTTTCTTGTTGTATCATTGCTTACTGTTTTCTTCGCTATCTTAGCTCTTGAATCTCGTGAATTAGTTTATGGTGCCGTAGCTTTATCACTTTCTTTTTTAGGTGTAGCAGGACTCTTCATTCTTCTTGATTCTCTTTACATTGCTATATTCCAAGTTCTAGTTTTTATCGGTTCAATTGCAATTCTAATAGTTTTCGTTATCATGCTTGTCCGCAGAGACAAATGGGCAAATGTAACCAGCGGCAACGAAAGAATTCTTGGCATCATTGCAGCAGTTTTATTATTCTCTACAATGACTTATTTCTCTCTCTCATCTAGCTTAACTAGTCAATATCCTAATCCAGCGGCAATCTCTGACTTTTATGAAATTGGTTCACAATTAATCAACGACTATTGGCTAATCCTCCAGTTGACTGGCTTAGCTCTAGCTGTTTCTATTATCGGCGCACTTACCATGGCAAAATTTGAAAATCGGTGAACCTGTTGGTACCTCTTATCAATTACTTTATTTTATCATCAGCATTATTGTGTGTAGGTATCTATGGTTTAATTGCAAAACGAAATGCAATACGTTTACTATTCTCAGTTGAAATTATTATTAATGCAGCTATTATCAACTTTGTAGCTTTTGCTCGATATCATGACACCCCATTGATCACTGGCCAAACCTTCTCATTGTTTGCTATTGCATTGGCTGCCACTGAAGCAGCAGTTGGCCTAGCTATTATTGTTCAGGCTTTTAGGCTCAATAACGACATTGATGTCCTAGAATTGAAGAAATTACGAGGTTGATCTAAGTTTTGTTATTACTCCAAGCTGTTTTCTTACCAATAATTCTTGCTCCAGTAGTTTATCTGGTTGGTTTGCGTATGGGCAAAAATGTCGGATGGCTTGCATTCCTGATTATGCTTTATAGTACTGGTCTAGTGCTATATTCTGGAATGTCCAATAATGGCTCATTATTCACTAATACAAGACTGGAAACCTATTCTTGGAATCCTATTGGGAATTTTGGACTTTATCTTGACGGCCTAAGCTTTCCATTTGCTGCAATCATACTTATTCTGTCAACCACTTTGGCAGTCTACTCTATGCCCTATATGGAACATAGAATAAAAGAAGAATTTCATGAAAATAAAAAGAAATTCTCTGCAGATGCCTTAAACCGAAAGATGGCTTTATACTATAGTCTCTATGTCGTCTATGTTGCCGGTATGTTGGGTACGGTACTTGCAACTAATTTAATTCAATTCTATATCTTCTTCGAACTAATGTTAATTCCATCATTCTTTTTAATCTCTGAATTCGGTTACGGTGAAAGAGCAAAAATCTCTATGATGTATTTCTTATGGACACATGTCGGTGCAGTTTCTTTACTTGCTGGAATATTAACTGTAGGATATTATGGCGGCAGCTTCAACTTTGTCGAAATAGCTGAGAGCGGATTACCTAGTTCGATTAGAGTATGGGTTGCAATTGCCATTAGTTTCGGATTACTTATGAAACTAGCAGCTGTAGGTCTTCATGTTTGGTTGCCATATGCACATGCTGAATCCCCGACTCCAATTAGTGCATTACTTTCTCCTGCCATGATTGGTATTGGCGCTTATGCCTTTCTTAGAATATTTGTATTTATTCTTCCATCAATCTATCAAAGTATTGTTGTAGTTATTACTCTCTGGGGATTACTAACTATGATTTACGGCGGACTTATGGCTTATGCGCAAGACGATATCAAACGACTACTTGCTTATTCAAGTGTCAGTCAAATGGGTTATATCATCTTTGGTATGGGATCTCTTTACTATCTTGGTGTAACTGGATCAGTTTTCCATTATGTAAGTCATGGTACTGGAAAAGCTCTGCTGTTTATGGCAGCAGGTTCTATAATTATGCAAACAGGAGGTGTCAGAAGTATCCGAAAATTAGGAGGCCTTGGCAGTAAACTTCCTATAACAGGTATTGCTGCAATGATTGGTTTTCTCGCTATCGTTGGAGTTCCACCTACCAATGGTTTTCAATCTGAATGGATGATATTTGCTGGTGCATTTGGCGGTGCTTTGGAAAGTGGTTCTACATCTAAGTTAATTATTGCTGCTCTGGCATTGGCTGTAACTCCTATCACTGCAGGCTATGCTTTACTTACTATGCGTAAAGTCTTCTTTGGAAAACTTCCAAAAGAGTTTGAAAATATAAAAGATCCTTCTTTGTTAATGACCATTCCGTTACTATTTCTTTGTGCTTTAACTATTCTACTTGGTGTATTCCCTTCAGTTATTACTGATGGTCTTATTCCATTGCTTCAATCTGCTTTCGGTGGAATGAAATAGTGTCCACAGAAATTAATTTTCTTATTCCTTGGTTAGTGTTTGCCGTTCCAATTCTTGGAGCATTATTAATGCCGGTAGTTGCCCGTGCTGGTAACAAAATCAGAGATTATTATGCGGTATCTCTGACACTAATTTCTGCTATTCTTTGTGCATTGATGTTACCTCTTGCAATTGCAGGAGAAACCTTCCATCACCAAGTTATGTGGATTGCTGCATTGGATATTACCGCCGGTGTTCTAGCTGACCCATTAAGCATACTAATGTCAAACCTCGTTGGCTGGTTATCATTCTCAATTATGATTTACAGTCTTGGTTACATGAAGGGAGAAGAAAACATGACCAGATATTGGTTCCTGATGGTATTCTTTATCGGAAGCATGCAACTCATTATTTTCTCCGATAATTTCCTTCAATTATTCTTTGGATGGGAAGGAGTCGGTTTATGTTCTTATGCCCTGATCAGTTTCTGGAATAAAGACCTCAAGAAAGATTATGTCGGAACTGTCGGAAAGAAAGCCTGGGGAATACCTCTTGCATTTTCGCCTACGCACGCAGGTAGCAAAGCTTTTCTTATGACAAGAGTTGGTGATGTGTCATTTCTTATTGGCATTCTTATTCTGTTCTTCTTCTCTGGAACTTTTGATTTTGTTAAATTATCTGAAAATCATAGTTGGGCTGTAGATCTTGCACAATCAGGATTATTGATTCCTGTTGCTGTATTCATCTTCGGCGGAGCTATAGGTAAGTCTGCACAGTTTCCATTGCAAGAGTGGTTACCTGATGCTATGGCAGGTCCAACTTCTGTATCTGCTTTAATTCACGCAGCAACAATGGTCAAAGCTGGCGTTTTTCTAATTGCACGTATTGGCCCTATTTTTATTACTGCTGTAGAAAATGTTGCTACCATAATGCCATTCTTTGAATTTGTTGCTTGGATTGGAGCAATTACTGCATTCTTGGCGGCATCTCAAGCTATGGTGTCTAAGGAACTAAAGAAAGTTCTTGCATATTCTACTATTTCTCAGATTGGATATATGATGCTGGCCTTTGGAGTTGCAGGGATGACTTCTAATTTTATTGCAGGTTATGTTGCAGGATTCTTCCATCTCGCTAGTCATGCAGTATTCAAGGCTGGATTATTCATGGCAGCTGGCGCAATAATCCACGCAACTCATACTAAGTATATGACTGACATGGGAGGTCTGCGTACTAAAATGCCTATAACTTTTGTTGCGATGACGATAGCTGCTGGTTCATTAGCTGGTATTCCTCTTCTTAGCGGTTTCTGGAGCAAAGATGCAATATTAGCTTCTATTCTTGATGTAGAAAGTTCTATGTCTCTCATCTCTCTTTACGCTATAGCAAGCATCACTGCGGTCATGACTGCGTTTTATAGCTTTAGAATGATTGGCATGGTCTTCTTTGGAAAACCAAGTAAATATATTAAAAAACTGGAATCTAGTGGTAAACATATTCGTGAAGCTCCTGTCTTAATGTATGCTCCTTATGTAGTTCTTGCAATAATTACTGTTGCCATTGGTCTAACTGGACCTACTGTTGAAGGATTCCTTGAAAATTCCTTGGCGCATCATCTTGAATACGCAGTTCATATGGAAATTCCCGAACATGTATTTTCTCTCAACCGTATTGCTGTATCGACTTCTATTATTGCTGTGTTGATTGGAGGTGGATTCAGTTATTTGTTCTACATCGGTAACCGAATGTCTCCTGACCAAGTAATTACTAGAATTCCAATTTTATCTAAGTTGCAAAGCTTTTTTGAAAATCGCTGGTACATTAATTCACTTTATTACATCGTTTTCATTAATGGCTCCTTAAGATTGTCAAAATTCATAGATAAATATATAGAAACCGGAATTCTGTCCAAACTTAATACTGTCGTGCCTGATTATTCAATCTCCTCTTCACAAACTGGAGGTAAATTTGACAAATATGTAGTTGATGGCACCGCTACGCGTATTGCTAATCTTAATCTCTTTCTTTCCCGTAATATCAGAAAACTTCAAACAGGTATTGCCGAACAATATGTCTTCGTCTTTACAATGGGAATTATCGCATTGATAATATTGCTTGGGTGATTATGTTGGTAGATGTTAGTTTTCCACTTATTTCCATTTTAATTGCATTGCCTATTTTAGCTGGTCTAGCAATTCCACTATTGTTTAAGAATTCTCAGAAATATATTATTCATTATGCTATTCTTATTGCATTAATTGAATTATTCATCACTTTCTATTCATACGGTCTAATTCTCTCAAACGGCAGTGGAGGAGAATATAATTTTGTCGAGGGCCCTGTTAAAATCTTAGGTAATTTCGGTATAGATTATCTCGCTGGTATGGATGGACTTAGTGGACCTCTTGTTTTAATTACTTCAATTTTAACTCTGTTAGTTATATTCGGTTCACGTGACTTGATTGAAGATCGCAAAGTCCTTTATTTTTCTATGATATTCCTCTTTCAAGGATCAATAATGGGTGTTTTCACTCAATTGAATATGATATTATTCTATGTTTTCTGGGACCTTGTTCTCATTCCGATGTTTCTATTTATCGGAATATGGGGAGGTCCACGCAAACGTTATGCTGCTATGAAATTCTTCTTGTTTACATTTGTAGGCAGTGTTTTCATGCTTCTTGCGTTTATTCTTATTTACTTTAGTGTTTCACCGCATTCATTTAATATTCCCGAAATAGCTGGAAAAATTCCATTAAGCTTGCAAATTATTTCTTCAGTACTTTTCTTTATTGGATTTGGTGTTAAACTTCCTGTAGTTCCATTTCACAGTTGGCTTCCCGACGCGCATGTAGAAGCTCCTGCACCAATCAGTGTATTTCTTGCAGGTCTGTTATTGAAAATGGGAGGATATGGATTTCTACGTTTTAACATAGGTTTACTTCCCGAAGCATCGGCTCAATATGCTTGGATCTTTATACTTGTTGGTATAATCACTATGTTCTATGGTGCAATAGTTGCGATTGTTCAAACTGACATCAAAAAAATGATTGCATTGACTAGTGTTAGTCACATGGGATTTGTGTTGGTAGGTGCATTCACTGGAACTATTTTCGGAATTTCTGGTTCAGTATTCCAGATGTTTACTCATGCTGCAGCAGTCGGACTCATGTTCATGTTATCTGGATATCTACACAAAGCTACTGGAACAAGAAATATCACAGTTATTAAAGGACTAAAATTCTCGAGTCCTAGATTAGCTACCTTGTTAATATTGGGTTCTATGGCTGCTATGTGTATTCCGATCTTTAGTAGTTTCATAAGCGAATATATGGTAATTGTTGGCGCAATTCAAATTAATCCAATCTATGCATTAATTGTTGCTGTACCTGCTATTACTGTTGGATATTTCCTATGGATGTTAAGAAGAGTTGTAATGTCAGATCCAAAGTCAAATGTTAAAAAGTGGGATCTAAGTAATGTCTCTACTATCGCTTTAGTTCTATATCTTGTTCCATTGGTTCTTACTCTGATTGCACCATGGTTAATTCTAGACGTCGTCAATCCATTTTCTACTGTTTATGCCGCTAATTTCAGGTTAATGTCTGGAGGTGCAGCCTAAATTGGATACTCCTCTAGTAGTTCTTGTCGTATTAACTTCGGTTGCAGTTACCTCACCACTATATGAAATGATATTTGGTAAAAAATCTCTAAAATACGTACAATATCTTACCATTCTTTCGTTGTTAGTTTCTTTGATTCTACTAATTAGTTCCACTCTATCTCTAACACCTCAAGAATCTACTGTTCCTCATCTGCTTCGTAATGACACTCTGGGTTCATTCTTCAGTTTTATAGTTATATTGGTAACATTGTTCGTTTCTATAACCTCCTTTGATTATATGAAAGGTAATCCCAATGAGCGTGTCTACTATTCACTGTTATTATTTACAGCAATTGGAATGACTATGCTCTGCTTTGCAGTTGATCTTCTTGTTATATTTGTTGCATTTGAACTGATGAGTCTTCCAACATTCATCTTGGCAGGATATAATAAACAAGATAAACTCTCAAATGAGGCTGCTGTTAAATTCTTTATTCTTGGCGCATTATCGTCTGGCATTCTTCTCTATGGAATATCAATCATGTTCGGAATAACAGGTTCAACAAACCTTGAAGTAATCTCACAATCGCTTACTTCGCTCTCTCCTGATATGCTTCCGTTTGTCATATTTTCTACTGTCTCAATGCTTGCAGGTCTTGGACTTAAATTATCAATTGTTCCATTCCATATGTGGATTCCAGATACCTATGAAGGTTCACCTACAACTGTTAGTACATTATTATCTGCCGCTACAAAGAAAGCTGGTTTTGCCTCGGCAATAAGAATATTTGCAGTTATATTCCCATTATTCTATTTCGATCTATCACTTGCACTGGCTATCATTGCTTTGGTAACAATGACTCTTGGTAACCTTGCCGCACTTACTCAAAAATCAATTACAAGAATGCTGGCATATTCAAGCATTGCACAAGCAGGATATCTTCTTATAGGTATAGTAGTGTTACCGTATACCAATCTAGGACTGATTGGTTTATTATATCATTCTTTCAACCATGCAATTTTACAAGCTACAGCTTTCTTAGCTGCTGGATTAGTTAGATTAAAAACTTCAAGTAGTTCTTTGGATAGTTATAACGGTCTTTCTAAAGTTATGCCTATAACTTCCTTCTGTTTAGCATTATCATTATTGGGACTTGCAGGAATTCCGCCACTGAATGGATTCTGGAGTAAATTGATATTATTTTCTGCTGCAGTTGACGGCGGATATGCTTGGTTAGCTCTTGCAGGATTAGTTAACACTGCAATATCAGTTGCATATTATTTACTAGTTATAAAACGAATGTATATGGACGAAACATCAATAAAAGCCATAAAAGAACCTTTCATATTCATCTCAGTTCTTGTATTTGCTACTGCTATAATAATAGTAACAGGTTTACTTCCAAATGTACTCTATGATATTGCCGAAGATATTACGATCTCTTTTTTGGCTAATAATCCCGTCTAATTGTAAAATCTGCTAAATCACGGAGAAATTCTTTTTGTTCAGACTCTTTAATCACGTCTAATGAATTCTTTGCATTTTCTGAATATACATTTGCCATTTCCTTTAATTTTGTCAGAGTCACATGTTGATTCTCTTCATTATTGTTGCTAAATTTCATCTCATTTGAGAACTTTCTGTCCATTTCCCAATCTAAAATATCATCATGAATCTGATATGCAATTCCAAGATTTACACCAAAACCCGCTAAAGCATCTATTTCTTCTTCATTTCCGCCTCCAATAATTGCGCCTAATTTTGATGATGTCTGGAATAACGCTGCAGTTTTCTCGCTAATCACTGCTAAATATTCTACCCATGGAACTTTTCTTACATTCATGTTTAATTCTCTTTGTTCACCTTCGCACATCTTAATTGATGCTGACGATAATTCTTTCGCCACTCGTGAATCATTGTATCTTGATGCAATTTCTAGAATAATACCAAATACAAAATCAGCAGTTAAAATTGACGTATTATTTCCATATCGTTTATGGAATGAATCTCTGTCACGTCTCTTTATTTGTTCATCAATTATATCATCATGTATTATTGATTCTGTATGTAAAAGTTCCACTGCCACCGAAGCCAAATCTGTTTTAGTGGAAGGTACACCTACAGCTTCAGCTGATAACATTAAAATCAGCGGTCTAATTCTTTTTCCTCCATATGTTGCATACAATAAAGGTTCATGAAAACTTGACCATAAATGATCATCAAATACTTTGATCATAGCTTTGTCAAATTTTATTATATAGCTCTTAGATCTAATTTCGAATTTTTTAATTAATTTTTCTCTATTCAATAACACATCTCCCCTTTTCATTATTTATAATTCTTGAATTACAATTTTAAAAGTTGACACTATTTATTAATACTATGTTGATTTTATACCCCGCCTCTGACTGAAATAGATCATCGTTTAGGCATTAGAGCCAGTACTTACCACTCCTCTTAAATCGGGGCTATTTGTGGTCTGTCACATCGCTGGGTGGCCAAAAAATCATCAAAGTGTAAATCACACAACTTCATAATCGGCCGTCACAATGTATTTATAACCACAATTATCCAATGTTCTGCTAATTTATCTATTTTTAAAGAATTAAATAATAATTGTGTCTTTTTTTATTTATTATGTTGAGTGGAAATAATAGAATCGCCGCTATTGTTGGCGTGGTTATTTTAGTTGGAATTGGATTCTTCTTATTTAATCCATTTAATAGTAACTCAGATAGTACGAGTGCTAGTTCTGCTCCAATAGCAGTTATAGAAACTACTTATGGCATTATAGTTATTCAGCTATTTCCTGATGTTGCTCCTGGACATGTTGATAATTTTGTACGATTAGCTAATGAAGGATATTATGACGGAACTACTTTTCATCGAGTTATCCCTGGATTTATGATACAAGGAGGCGATCCCAATTCTAAAGATGACGATCGAAGTAATGATGGTCAGGGAGGACATTCTGCAAATGGACCAAATACCTTTGTTAATGCTGAATTTAGCCAAGACTTGACACATAAACGAGGTATATTATCGATGGCCCGAGCACAGGACCCTAATTCTGCAGGTTCACAATTCTTTATTGTTGTTGCAGATTCTAATTTCTTAGATCGACAGTATTCTATATTTGGTGAAGTAATCGAAGGTATGGACGTTGTCGATAAAATTGTAAATGTTAAAAAAGATTCTGCGGATAATCCTCTGGAAAAAATTACCATGAAGGTTACTATTCGTTCTTAGAAATTATCTTTTTCAAAATCGTAATTGGATTCTTCTTATTTAATAATACCTCTGACTCATCAGATATTATGAATAATAGTTCTGGACCAATTGCAGTTATTAAAACTAAATTTGGTGATATAAAAATTCAATTGTTTCCTGACGTAGCTCCAGGACATGTTGAAAATTTCGTTAAATTAGCTCAGGATGGATTTTATGATGGAACTACTTTCCATCGTGTAATACCTGATTTTATGATTCAAGGAGGAGACTCTAATTCTAAAAATGAAGATCGAAATACTCATGGTATTGGCGACCCTGGATATTCTATAAAGGCTGAATTTAGCAAAGACTTGACACACAAACGTGGCATATTATCAATGGCTAGAGGAACAGATCCTAATTCCGCAGGTTCTCAATTCTTTATTGTAGTAGCTGATTCAAAATTTTTGGACAAACAATATTCTATCTTTGGCGAAGTAATTGAAGGAATGGAAGTCGCAGATAAAATTGTAGATGTTAAAAGAGATGCTAAGGAAAATCCTCTAGAAAAAATTACCATGAAGGTTACTATTCGTTCTTAAATTCTCTTTTTCATCAACTGATCCAAATCTATATCAAATAATGAAATCGGAGTTCTTAACGCAAAGTTTTCTAAGACCTGTGGTTTAATCTCACCTATCGCTCCAATCTTGATTCCTCCTTCATCAATTATTTCTGCCGCTCTGCCTTTCACGAATATTTCATTCTCGCTAGCTTTCGTTGACAAATCTATGTCGAGTAACTGTTTACCAAATGCATTTAGATATGAACTTGCTTCTGTAAAATTCACTGTTGCATGTGCTAACCCTACCGTAAGCTGGTAATGTTCCTGTATTTCATTATCGATTTTGTTAAACACTCTCGAAATCTCAAAGATTCTTTGAGGATATTTCTTATGTATATTTTTTGAAAATGTCTTGAGAATAGATGGCACATTGGAATTCTTCAGTACTTTATGTTCAATACTTTTTGTATCAACAACTTTTAACAAATTATCTGTACTCATTTCAGATTTTTTTAGCATATCTTCACTGATTAGCCCAATTGTCATTATCTCAATTAATCCTAATCCTGTAAGAACATCTCTTGCTTTATCCAAGAATTGTTGATTTTTATCAAATCCACCAGTCATATCCGAACCTGGCAGTGTTGGTTTTAGGTTGTGTATACCGTAGCCTAATACAATTTCTTCAATTACATCTACTGGATGAATCAAATCAAATCTGAAAGGCTCTGTTTTTACTATTACCTTATTATTTTCTATATTTGCTGAAATCCTACATCGACGTAAATATGTAATAATTTCCTTTTCTGATAATTCCAATCCCAGAAGCGATCTTACATATTCTAACTCAACTTCCATTACCTCTTCTTTGATTTGCGGTGTCTTAATCTTGGAGTTATCCGAATTAATCTCTACTGTATGAACCTTTCCACCTGCATCATTTAGAGTTGTAAAAATTACCGATAATGCATTACACACTGAATCTAAATCAGTTCCCGTTACATCTATAAACAAATTAGTTGTTTTCGAATCTAATCGAGTTAAATCTCCATTAATTATTGGAGGAAAAGACAAAACTTGTTTGCTTGCATCCCTAATGATAGGATATAGATTCTTCCCTGCAAGTATACTTGCATATTGATTTCCTATTTCTGAATCCAATATTTCTTTTATAGTCATATCTGAATCCTTGTTTAAAGGAATAAATGAAAATGAATCATCTACTGTGATGTATTCCAACGGTGATTCTATAACATCCAAATTATGAATTCCTATTGCAACTTTCTTCCTTTTTCTTCCAATACCATTGTGCAGATCCTCCTGCATTGTAATGATCTGCCTTATTGTTTCATCCTCTAATTTGATATCTTTTATTACTGCTGCAACAATATACGGTCTAACATCTCTAGTTGATTTATCAATATTAATCACTAAATCACTTTCATATACATCATATTTTGAATATTGAGTCTCAAAATCTAAAAAACTATTCAAAGATCTTGCTAGTCCATAATCAGTAGAATAATCTGGACGATTCGGATTATATTCTATCTTTATGTATTCCTCAGTTTGTTCTTCAATATCCAAACCTAGGTACGGAATCTTATCAATTAATTCATCCTTCGATATCTCACCTTTCAACATCGAAAATATTCTATCATAATAAACTGTGACTACGGGCATAATGGAACTCCCCTTAACCAATCAAGATCATTTTCATATAACTTTCTAACATCATCTATTCCATATCTTAACATAACAAGCCGTTCTAATCCACTTCCCCATGCAAGAACTGGATTGTCTACACCAAGCGGCTTAGTAACTTCAGGTCTAAATATTCCCATACCTCCCAATTCTATCCACTTGCCTAGACCTTCATGATATACCATTGACTGTAGCGACGGTTCAGTATAAGGGAAAAATGAAGGCCAAAACTTTATCTTATCAAATCCTAATTTCTTATAGAATTTTGTCAATAATCCCATTAAATCTCTAAGTGTTACATCTTTGCCTACTACAATTCCTTCAATCTGATGAAATTCAACCAAGTTCTTGAAAGTAACTTTCTCATTACGGAATACTCTTCCAACTGAAAATACTCTCGCCTCATCTGGTTTGTTGTCAGCTAAGTTTCTTACTGATACACAAGTTGTATGTGTTCTCATGACCATTCTTCGTGCTTGTTCGATGTTCCATTGATACCCCCAACCTTTTGAGCCCGTATCTGCACCATTTTTATGTACACCTTCTACATTTTTCAATATTTGTTTGTCTACATTAAGTGACGATTTCTCATTTGCAATGTAAAAAGTATCTTGAATCTCTCTTGCAGGATGATCTTGAGGCGTAAACAAAGCATCAAAATTCCAAAACGAAGATTGAACAATCGATCCTTCTACTTCTTGAAAACCTAACGATACAAAAATCTCTCTTACTTCATCTATGAATATCCTTACCGGATGTTTCTTTCCAGAATATATTGTTGGAGCTGGCGATTCTACATTTAATGGTCTTAAAGTATTGTTTCTCCATTCTCCTGATTCTAACATCTTCGGCGTTAGCACATCAATGTAATTATCATCTTTAATATTTCTTGCAATCTCTAAACCATCTTTTGTAATCTTTATACGTGTTTTCTTTACTATTTCATATGAAATATAATCAGGTCTTTTTACTAGCGAACGTAGTATTTCCTGTTCTTCCGAGACGAAATTCGAAAGTTCTGTAGGCCCGGAAATTTTATTTAATACCTCTTCCACTCTTGATACTGCACTATTACCTTCCTTTCGTATCATAACTCTGTTATCTTTCTTGAAAATCTTGATCCATTTCTCTGACCTTGCATATCCTAATGCTGCTGATAATTCATCTTGATTCAAATCTATCTTTTTTGGTAATTCCGATAATTCAATATCTTCTCCAGTTTTTAACTTATCTACAAGTCTTTTTTCAGGTAATCCTTTCTGCTTTGCACTTTCTCCTTCCCTACCAAGAGTGATTAATTTAATTTCATTCATTTTTACCTCAATCAGATTCTTCTCTTTCAACCATTCTACTGATCTTCTTATTTGGTCTAAAGTAAGCCCCGAATCACTAACTAAATCCTCAAGCTCAGCCTCGTTCCTACCAGACATCACTTGCAATAATTTTCTTTCTAATAAATGCAAGTTATTTGTGTTCATATCCGCCAATCTTAATCACTTAATCTCTCAAAATAAATTTATCGAAAGTTTTCTTTGCAGACTCTCTTTTTCTTTGATGTTCTTTTAAAAATATTTTGATCTTTTCTGCAGCTATTTGTTTTAATTCTCCTGATAATAGATTACCTGCTCTATAATCTCTCTCAATCTCTTCTATTTTCTTGTCATCCTCCTCTAAAATCATGTAAAGGTATTGGAATGCGCTATCTATATCTGGATTACCTCCATGTTTTCTATGTTCTTCTATCGTATCCCTACCTCCTGTAAACGCACTTTTTATTTTCTTCTCAGCTACTTCTGGTTCATCAGTTGTGAATATTGCAGTGTTTGGTTTTGATGAACTCATTTTTTCTCCCCTCTGCAATGCTGGTAAAAATTTCGAATGTATCTGAGCTGGCTTATAATATCCAAGTTTTGGAGCAATCTCTCTAGCAATTCCTCTCCAATAATCATCTTGATCTATTGCTGCTGGAATCAAACATGGAATATTCTTTCCTTTTAATTCTGAAGGCAAAAAACAAGTCGCAGCTTGTAACGACGGAAAAAAAATCATTCCAATATTTGAACTGTTCTGGAAACCAAAGATACCTTTTACTGTGGAAAATGTTACGTGTTTTGCTATATCTGTTGAAATTTTATACATAGTTTTTATGTATTCAGTATTCTTGAAAATGAATGTTTTATCTGGATCAAAACCCAATGCTATTATGTCTAATATATTTTCATAAGAGAAATCCGATACTTGTTTCCTTGTTAATGATCTATCATGCATGTATTTCTCGTCATCAGTAATCTGAAAATATAATTCTACATCAAATTTTTCTTGTAAATATTGGGTAAAAATCCAAGGTAGTAAATGCCCTAAATGTGTATCTCCTGAAGGTCCTCTTCCCGTGTATAAAAAGAATTTTTCGTCTTTTTCATATTTATCAAGAATCCAGTTGAAATCTCTATGACTAAAAAATACCTTTCTTTTTAACATAAAATGCGGTTTTCCAGTATGCTTTTCCACCCTATTTATTAAAGATTGGTCAATGTACGATGTTCCAAAATCCCTTACCAATCTATCGTAATCTATATCTCCTTTTACTTCCCATGGAGTTACTGAATAATCTGCCAATTTTATACCTGCATTTAATAAGTTATCTTTCGTTAATATGATTTTATCGTGTGAATAATGAAAAAGTTAATGTATGTGTAATTTTTATAATGTATTGCTGCCGGCCATAGCGACGGGGTTCCACCTGGTCCCATTCCGAACCCAGAAGTTAAGACCGTCGACGCCAGTGTGTTAGTGAGGTCCTAACGGTCTCGTGAAGCAATGGTGCCGGCACTTTATTTTATCTAATAATGCTTATTTTCTAGTGATAACATAACTGTCTTGATTGAGTTGATTTTATGGATTTAGTATTTATAATCGGAGCAGGAAACGCGCAAATAACAAGTAATCCAATTATTAATCTTGCAATTGTTTATCTTCCGTTAGCTCTTTTAATCTTATACGGACAAAGATTACAAGTTTGGCTTATTACTAATGACTTATCCAAAACTGTTGGACGTCTAAAGGAAATGAAAGATAGGTCAAGACAAGAAACTATTGATCATATTACTGAAGGAATAGATAACAAAGAAGAAACAATAAAACGCCTAGATTCATTTCTTGAATATTTTACCATTATGCCTGTTGATTTAGATCCCGCCGGTGTGATAAATAAACTTGATCATATCATGACTAGTCGAGACATACGAATGAAAAGTGAAATTAAACAACTGTTTCCTGATTTAGATGAACTTAAGGCGAACTCTGTCGAGAATGTTATTGAAATTGCCACGTCATTTAACTTTGTGTATAAAATTGTTCGTCATTTCTATTTAGTTGGTAAAAAGACAAATAATTTTATTATTCTAGCACAATTACAAATGATTATACCATTTCTTATGTTACAAGCTGATGCGTTAAGCCAAGCAATGACTTCATTCAAAAAGAATCAACCTGTCGGCGATGCGATTGGACCTATGATTGTTGGTAAATTAATGTTAGAGCATGAAAAACATGACATCGCTGTAGATACCGTTTATGCCGAATCTGATATATCAGGCCGTAAAGCAATTCTTGTTACTGCTAAAGGACCTGTTGGAACTGTAGGTCAGCCTGGTAATGCTGTTCAAGAGTTAATTCAGAAAGAAAATCCATCTCTTTTAATTATGATTGACGCTGCCCTAAGACTAGAAGGTGAAAAAACAGGCGAAGTTGCCGAAGGGGTAGGAGCTGCAATAGGAGGAATTGGAGTAGATAAATTCAAAATTGAAGAGGCTGCTACAAATAATAATATCCCTGTTTATGCAATAATTGTAAAACAGACTATTGTTGAAGCGATCTCTGTTATGACCAAAGAGATTGCAGAAAGTGTTGATTCTGTTCACGATATTATTCATAGAATTATTGACGAAAGAACCAAGCCTAATGATAAAGTAATAATTGTAGGCGTTGGTAATACCATAGGCGTGATTCAGTAGATGTCATTACCAATAATGGGAGTACCCGACAAGAAACGAAAAAAACTCACAGTCTACACAATTGAAGAATGTATTAACTGTAAAAAACCAACTAAAAGAGAATTTAAAGACGGAGATTTGGTTCATAAAATTCTTGATAAATGCAAAGATTGCGACAATAACATTATGATTTCTTTAATATACGGCGAAGAAATAAAAAAGAATTAAGTCTTTGTTAGAATTACTGCCCCATTCTCTGTAGGCGTTATTGTATGTTCAAATTGTGCAACCGTTTGATTATTTGCTTCTAATAAATCAGGATATACACGCATGATTTTCTTTGCTACAAGTTTATTCAACATCGCATTCAATTCCTCTTTTTTATAATCGTCCAGATACCATCTTGGCGAAAATGGTAGAGTGTTTCTGCTATCCCAAATCTTTTTTGTAAATTCATCTATTTTCTTATCACCGGTCTTCTTTCTTTTTATCAACATGTAAATTGTTTTTGTTTTACCATCTACAACATATCCTGATCCATCTTTAACAGTAAGAAATGGTTCGATTGCATATACGTTTCCTATTCTTAAATTTGAACCTAATGCCGTCCATACATTAGGTATGGAAACCCCTGCATGAACTTTGAATCTCTCAATCGAATGACCTGAAAGATTTGATATTGGTATGAATCCAAATTTATCTGCCGTATCAGAAATTACTTTTCCGATATTGGAAGAAGAAATCTTATCCTTTACAATTTTTATCGCATTGTTCAGTGCTGTTTCAGTTGCTAATGTTAATTCTTGATAATCTGGATCATAACAGATTGTTGTAGCTGTATCTGCTACATAGCCATCAATATGCGCTCCTAAATCTAATTTAATTACGGCATCGTCTCTTATTGTCTGGTCGTCAAATAATTCTCCACTATAGTGAGCAGTAACACTATTGATTGATACGCCACATGGAAAACCCGGTTCTGCTCCCAATCTTCTTGTCATTGATTCTACTTCTTCACAAACTTGATTTACTGTCATTCCGACTAAATCTTTTTTCTTAAAATGTTCTCTAACAGTTGCCGCTATTTTTCCCGCCGTAACGAATCTTTCATCTATCTCCAGTTTATCCATTATTTGATTCTAAATTTATTTTCTTGAATATAAAATCTATTCACATTCTTAAGATACATCTAAATCCCAATCATGTCGTATATGTTATGATGAGTAAATACAAACGTGGCGCAGTCGGCGGGACATTTGATATTTTACATATGGGTCATAAACATCTATTAGAAACAACATTTCAAATATCTGACGAAGTAATAATCGGAGTCAGTTCTGATAATTTTGTAAATAAATTAAATAAAACTGTCATTAATAACTACGAAAATCGAATAAAGAATATAGAATATTTCATAAAATCCACATTTCTAAATATTCCATATAATATCTATAAACTAGACGATTACTTTGGACCTGCAAGTTTTCTAGACAATATAGATGTAATCGTTCTAACATCTGAGAATTCCCATCGTTTAGGCTCCTTAAACGATGAAAGAAAATCTCGAGGTTTAAGTCGACTTAATGGAGAAATTATCGAACTTCTTAATGCAAAAGATGGCCTTCCTATCTCAACAACTCGTATTAAGAAAGGAATAATTGATTCCAATGGCAATTCTTTAATTTAAAATAAGTACATTCGATATATATTATAACTTGAATATTAATTCAAGAAGTAGGGGGGGGACGTAGCCTAGCTCGGTTATGGCGTCAGCACTTGTTGTGCCGCTAACGGCTCCAGAAGCTAATAGTATAATTTAGGTAGAACTGACTTATTGGATGATGTACCTTTGGAGCAGCAGTGACCGGGAGATCGTGGGTTCAAATCCTGCCGTCCCCATTTCCTCATCTTTCTTAATGGCATACGTATTTAGTAATTAGATTATGTTAAGCAGGAACTAAATATTTAATTTCCTTCAAATTATCTTCTAATGTATTTTCATTCGGCATTACTATGGCTGGTAGAAATCTCTTTGAGGTACTTTCTGTTAATGCCTGACCTCCGACTACTATAGGTTTGTCATATCCTTTGGATATGTTCTTAACAAGATTTATACCACTTTGTACATTTGCAGGCAGTGTTATAGATACTAATACCATATCTGGTTCGATATTTGCTACGTATTTTATTACATCCTTGCTTGGAGTCGACGGAGATATATTATATACATTATAACCCTTGTTAGTTAATATCGATTCAAGCATATTACATACAATATTATGACGTTCACCAGAAGGATTACATATCAATAATTTAGATTTTTTCTTCTTCTTCACGTCTTTCTTATTCATCTCACTAATTATTCCAAGTAATCTATTACTTACAACATGTTCTGTTCCTATCATCAATTCATTTCGCCTCCAAAGATCACCTACGTCATATAGAATGTGTTTCACTATTTTATCATAAAATTCTAGTATTGAAAAATCATCACTATATTCATCATATACAATAGATAAGTTAATAGGTCCAGGACCTGCTAATTTTTTGAATAAATCTTTACGTACCTTTTCAACATATTTATTATAATTTTTACCTGATGCGTTCTGGTCCTTGGCAAAGAATTTAATTATATTCTTGTTATCTATATAATCTTCTGGAATATCATCTAATGTGATTTTCTCAGTTCTTCCAAGATATTTTATCGTTTCCTGTTTTGATACCTTTTTCTTCTTGTCCCAGATACTTCTTACTAGGTACGAATAATCCATTCCTTTTACTCGTTTATTTCTTATGTAGACCATTGAGACACTAAATCACATTCTAATATATATAGTATTTAGCACTAGAATTAATTCTTGGCACTATGAAGAATCTTCTATATGTATTATAAATGATAATAAAAAATATCTGACGTATGAAGAAAATACTAGTTAGCGGTTCTACTGGTTTTATTGGCAAGAATTTTATAAATTTCATCACACACGAATCATTTTCCGTAACAAAATTAGTAAGAAAAAATAATCATGTTGATGATTCTAGTATATTTTGGAATCCATATGAGGACGTATTAAACATAGATAAATTCGAAGATTTTGATGTAATAATTCATCTGTCAGGACGTTCTCCTATAACAAGAATTACTCAAAATGTAAAACAGGCCTTGTATTCAAGTCGAGTCGAAACAACAAAAAATTTAGTTAATATGATAACTAAATTAAAAAAACCTCCTGACGTTTTTCTCTGTGCGTCAGCTACAGGTTACTATGGCGATCAGGGAAATACTGATTTATACGAATCTTCTAATGCAGGAAATGGATTCTGGTCGGATATGTGCAGTGATTGGGAAACTGCCACTATACCTGTAAAAGAACTTGGTATAAGAACAGTAAATCTTCGTATTGGCAATGTTATTGATAAGGTAATGAATTTAATATTATTGAAACTTCCAATATTCTCAGATTTTGGTCATGGCAATCAGTATTATCCATTTATCTCAATGCATGAATTAAATAATATTCTTCTTCATGTAATACAGAACGACAATATTAACGGTCCAGTTAATTTAGTATCTCCTCAACCCATAACCAATCACATGTTTAATCAAGCATTAAGTAAGGTTTATCACCGCCCTGCAATATTATCTATTCCCGAAATTCTTCCAAGATTGTTTCTAGGACGAGAAATTGCAAATCTTCTATATGGTAGTAGTAAAGTTTTCCCTAAAAAATTACTTGATTCAGGTTATAAATTTGCTGAAAATACTCCTGAAGAATCGATAATTCATTACAAAAATTACCGAGTCAAATAGGTGAATAAGTGTAGAATTGATTTATCTGGATTATGTTATTATTGGACTCATATCTGGTATTTTCCCCACAATAGTTATGTCAATCTTTGAATTTCCATTCTATAAAATTTGGGGCATTAAGAGTGTATATGAACTTCATGAAAGTGAGATGATTGTGTGTAAATTGATGAAAAGAAAATTCCAGAATAATATCTCCCGTATGGGAATCTTGACACATCTGCTCAACGGATCTTTGCTCTCCGTACCTTTTGTTATTTTCATTAATCTAACAAATACCAATCCTAGTATAATTATTGGAATACTTTATTCTGTTGTTATTTGGCTTGTTACATTATTACCTGTTCATAAACTGATTACTGGTGAATCTATTAGTGAAAATCCTTACGGATACCAACCTGCTTTGGTCAGTATAATTGGACACTTTATCTATGGCATTATGTTGTACTATAGCTATATGACTCTTGGAGGTCTTTTGAATTGAACTTTGATTTTCTTCTTAATGGATTAATTGCTGGTTTTATAGCCACCGGCGCAATGTCTATCCTTCAAATTCCAATGTACAAAAAATGGGGAATGACTTCTGTTCTTGAATGGCACGAAAACCAGGTTATTACATCTAAAATTATTAAAAATAATCCTGAAGAATTATTAATCCCGAGCTTCTTTTTTCATTTTCTCCACGGCGGGCTTGGAGGCATAGCTTTTGCCATTACTGTAAGTATAATTAATTTTCAGGTGTCATATTTGATTTCTGGAACCGTTTTAGGATTTCTTTTTGCTTTAGTTGTTCTAATTATTCATGAGCCAATTACAAAAGTCAAACCTCTTCAGCATCCATTAGGAAATCTTCCAGTTATTGCAAGTTTCGTAAATCACGCAATTTATGGCGCTGCATTAGGATATTTTCTTTTTCATCTTTCTCACTTTGATATTATTTTATAATTGTGTTGTGTAAATCTCTTTATCATAAAATGTAAAGTGTGCTACTACTAGTAATACTGCAACTATACATAGACCTATTATGTTCAATATTGACGTGTTTACATCAGGAAAACTTCCTAAAATTGCCATTCCTTTACTAACTTGATATGGTCCAATTTTTGGTAAATATGAAATCAAATACATGGTGTCTGTTAACCAGAATAACGCTGCAGTCCAACCTACTATTCCTGCCAACAACGATCCTAGTCTAGCTCTCTTTCTTACGAAATAATAACCTATTCCAATTACTGTTAACCAGACCAAAGTTACTATGCCTGTTAATGGTTGCATTGTCATCAATCTTTGATCTATGAGATAATGTAAGACCCCTGTAATTCCTAATATTATCAATAAATAAGAAAGGTAATTTTCTTTTTTTGTGAATTCTTCTTTATCTTCCTCATGCGAAGTTAATTTTAATGATTCATCTACTCCTTTTAGTGGAATTGGTATCAAGTCCATTATTGATTTCTCAGTCATTACTGATTCATTTTTTAATCCTTCCACTAATGGCCGCGCTAATGATGCTTTTATCGGCGTAACCAAATCTACCCAATATGAGGTGAATCTCAGGCTTAGAAATGGTATAATTATCATTATTATAGATTTGTTATTTATTTTTCCATACTTTTTCATCATTTCTCTATATTCTAGTATGTCAGGTCCTCCAATATCGAATGTTCTCGCTTCAGTTTCTTTAACATTCAAACTTTCATAGAGATATCGTACTACATCGTCTATGTATATTGGCTGTAATTTTGTCAGAACCCATTTTGGACAGACCATTATTGGTAATCTTTCTACTAAATACCTCATCATTTCAAAGCCTCCGCCTCCTTTACCTAGAATGACTGAAGCACGAAACACTGTGACCTTAGCTTTCGACGTTTTTAAAATCTCGCCTACTTCTTGTCTACTTGACATATGTTTAGACATCTCATTATCTGGGATACTCACTAATCCTCCTACATATATTATTCTCTTTACATTGCATTCTGTCGATGCATCGGCAAAGTTCTTTGCAATCCTTTTATCCAGATCTACAAATCTTTCCCAATCCTTTGATTCACCCTCCATTGAATGAATAAGGTAATATACAACATCAATTCCTTCTAGAGCCTTCAGTACTTGTTTATAGTCTTGTGCATCAGCTTTTATTTTCTCTAGATTATTATGTTCTAAATTATCTAAACTCTCTAAATTCCTCGACATTACTCGAACGGATATTTTTTTTCCTAATAGAAATCGAACAAGTTTCTTACCAATAAAACCACTTGCTCCCGTGATCAGTATTTTCATTTCTTACACTATATCTTTCATAATATTACTAAATACTTTCCATGTACATAGATACAGGATTATCATTTGCCATTTTATTCCATAATTCAGTATCATGTATCTGAATTAATTGTATGTCGTTCATTTCTGTTTTTCCTGTTGTAGTTACTATGTTTTCATTTTCGGTTGTAAAATTTATTTTAATGTTCTTTCCAACATCATGAAATTCTTCAGGAATAAGAATTTCTTTTTCTCCATATTTGATATATATTGGAATTCTAAATCATCATTAAAAATTTTTCCTGAAATATTAGATTCTGTTAAACTTACATCAACTTGAAACTTTATTGGGAATTCAATTTTTATATTCATAAACATTCTTGAGATTCTTTATTTAAATCTGTACAACTATTTTTTCTCAATTTATCTCTATGAATCTTTATTATTTTATTATATTTGCTATATTTTTATATATATAATGCCATTTGGCTAAAGACAGCGGCGTCAAACTCCATGCTTGTTCACCTACTATGGGATTCATGGATGTTAAAGAAGAAAATCTTATTCCTGAAGTCGATGATATTGTTGGAGCATCTGCATTCTTATCATAGGCCAGCGAACTTGATGCATTGACACTATTCATTTAAGTATTAGAAATTTAGATTCAAAGTGAGAAAGATGAAAATAAGCTCCAGACCAGTTAAAGAATATATTATTTCTAGTTTGATTAAACATGATTCTTCTGATGATTTGGCACGCCGAACTGCAATACAGTCCCATTCAATGACTTCTCCATATGTTAAATGGATTGATGGTATTGTTTATCGACTTCTTAATTTAACTTTTGGTGGCGTAGATGAACGACTCACTGAACAATTTGTTGACAATGGTATTATGTGGATAGACATTGAATATGCAGAAATGCCAACTTTTACATCTACTATTAATTCTCCTCAAGAAAATATTGTTGTTCCAGTTATTAATAACAGCAGTGACTCAAATGAAAAAGCATTAATTACGTGGATTAAGGATAATAGTCAATAAGTATATGACTGATTCTCGTGAATTAATTCGTAGCCAGATTAAACATACACGCACATCACAATCTGTAGATGATATTAATCTCAAATCTCAAAGTATACAGAATAAATTATTCTCTAATGAAATCTTCATGAAGAGTGACTGTGTTGCTTTTTATTATTCTTTGAATACGGAAGTTAATACTCATAATATGATTGATAAAACCCTGAATATTGGAAAAACAGTTTGTCTGCCCAGGATTAATGTTGAATCTAAAAATATGATATTTCATATAATCAACAATACCTATACTATGAAAACAAATAATCTTGGCATTCTTGAACCCACCGATGGAGAAATTTGTACGAATATTGATGTTATTATTGTTCCTGGCCTTGCTTTTGATCAATCAGGTAATAGGTTAGGTTTTGGTTCTGGATATTATGATAAATTCCTAAATTCTCAATCTATTGAATATAAAATTGCACTAGCATTTGATTTCCAGGTTGTTGATAAGATTGATATTATCGAACATGACGTCCCTATGGACCTGATTATTACTGAAAATCGCACAATTAAAGTTAGATAAATTATAAACATTTTAACTATTGTAATGTTTACATGATTATAGAAATTGCAAAGCACTATTAATTCAAAATTACACGATTTAGAATCATGGTTTAAAAATTATGATTCCGTTTTGATTGCATTTTCAGGTGGAGTAGATAGTACTTTGTTAGCAAAAGCAGCATTTATTAGCATAGGTAAAAAAGCAATTGCAGTTACAGCTGATTCACCTAGTATCCCAAGAAGTGAATTGACTAACGCAAAATCTCTTGCTAAAATGATTGGAATCAAACATCTTATAGTAAATACTAATGAAATGGAAAATCCACAATACACTCAAAATCCATCTAATCGATGTTATTATTGCAAGTCTGAATTATTTTCGACTTTGTCCAATCTTTCAAAGGAAAAAGATATTGAGATTATAGTAGATGGCACAAATATAGACGACTTATCTGATTTTCGTCCTGGTCTACAAGCAGCAAATGAAAATCAAATTCATCATCCCTTTGTAGATCTTAAATTTACTAAACTTGATATTCGAAATATTTCCAAACATCTACAATTATCAACTGCAGATCGACCATCTGCACCGTGTCTTTCTTCACGTGTCTCTTATGGCCAGCCTATAACTCTTAAAACATTAACAAAAATCGAAAAAGCTGAAGCATTCATTAAAGAACTTACAGGAATTGAAGTTTTACGTGTGCGAGATCATAATAATATGGCAAGAATTGAAGTGGGAAAACACGAACGCTCCTTGTTGTTTGATGAAATAATTATGGATAAAATCGATAAAGAATTAAAACACATCGGTTTCAAGTACATAACCTTGGAACTATCAGGTTATAAATCAGGTAATCTAAATAAATAATCTTACAAAAATGATCATTGATGAAATATTGAAAAAAGTTTCAACTGGTGAACTTACTCCTAGTGCTGCAAAAAAACAAATTCAATTAAATTCTATACACGAAGTTCAGAATATCGCAAAGATTGATACTGGACGTTTATTTCGAAAAGGTGTTCCTGAGATCATTCTTGCAGAAGGAAAGTCTCCAGATCAAGTTGTTAAAATTGCTAAAAACATGTTCTCAACTTCAGGTCATGTGATAATTAGCCGTACTGATAAATCTCATATTACTGCAATCTCTAAATCTTTTACTAAAAAATACATTCGTAAAAATGTTCTTGCAAATACTGTCGTAATATCTAATAAAAAGAAGCAAAAAGTTCATGGACATGTTGCAATTATTACTGCAGGTACTGCAGATATTCCTGTTGCTGAAGAAGCTAAAGTAATAGTTGATGAAGTAGGATGTAAAAGTACTACATATTATGACGTTGGAATTGCGGGAATACATAGATTATTTTCCTCACTTTCATCTGTTATTCAAGACGATGTAGATGTAATAGTGGCCGTTGCAGGTCGTGAAGGAGCTATGCCTTCTATTATTGCTGGTATGGTTGACATACCTGTTATTGGAGTACCAACATCAATCGGTTATGGCTATGGTGACAAAGGAACTGCTGCATTGATGAGTATGCTACAATCCTGTGCACTTGGTATTGCAACTGTAAATATTGATTCCGGTATTGCTGCAGGAGTTCTTGCATCAATTATTGTTCAAAAAAAATCAATTAAATAATTCTTTTTGTATCTGTTTAGAAATGTCATCTTTTAACACTATTAAATTCATTTTATGTTTCTCAGATAATTTGATAATCTGATCAAATTCTGGCTTAAATTGAATAATTTCTCCAGATTCTGATTTGACTACTTTTACATCAATTTCTTCATCATCATTATTTATCCTTACATTTATCTTCACATTCTCCCTCATCTGTATGAATCTTGATATTGGATATACTCTCACACCCAGTGTTCCTGTTTCTCGCATAACAATATTGGAGAAAAACTCTGTTTTGCTTAAGTTTGTAATTACTTTTAATACATTACTTGGACGACCCTTCTTTCCTATTGTCGGTATTAACGATACATCTAATGCACCATAATCAATTATCTTCTGCATCGCATAACCTAATTCTTCTCCCGTTCTATCATCTATGTTTGTTTCAATTATTGCAACTTCGTCAGTAACTAATTTGGATTTCTGTCCTAGTGTAATTCTTAGAATGTTTGGTATTTCTTTAAAATCAGACGAACCAGCTCCTATCCCTATTATGTCTGGTTTTATTCCTGGGAAAAATTCTTGACTGTCTTCTACCAATGCCGCTAGCATCGACATGCCTGTCGGAGTTGCAGTTTCATACATTCCTGGCCCTCCTTTAATTATTATGTTATTTCTTCTAGCAATCTCTAATATCGCCGGTGCCGGATTCTGCATTTTTCCATGTGAGAATGTTATATCTCCCCCTCCGATTGAAACTGGTGTAGTTATAATCTGTTTTAATTTAAATAATCCTAAATTATCTAACGCAGTTCCTGTTCCAATAATATCAACAAATGTGTCTATCGAACCAGCTTCATGTAAATGCATCTCTTCTTTTGTCACTCCATGTAATCTCTTTTCTGCAGAAATTAAATTCTCAAACGACCTCTTTATGAATGACTTGGCATCTTCAGATATGGAAATATTTTTGACGCAATTCTCCAAGTTATTATTTAATTCATTTACATTGTGTGTCGTATTATCTTCTTGAATTACAATATCTGCTTTTTTCGCACGAAACCCATTTTTTATTACATCAATAAAACTTATTTCTAGACGATTACAATTCTTGAAATAATCTTTAATACTTTCTATGTTATCGATTACTAATTCTTCATCTGCTCCTAAATCTATTGTTGAACTTAATAGCATGTCTCCCGATATACCTGCGATACTTGGATCAATTACTAAAATATCATTTACCATGTTCTATTAGACTAGTTATTGAATCTAATTTAAGGATGAAGACTTAAAATAACCATTAATGAAAATTATATAGGGGGCGCGTCGTCTAGCCAGAGTTGATTCAACTCCTAGAATGGTTAGGATGTCGCCTTTACACGGCGAAGGTCCCCGGTTCAAATCCGGGCGTGCCCACTAAATATCATCTAGTTCTACTTGCAAAGTTTATTAACAATTATTAGTATGAATTTCTCATGACTAGATTAATCAAACATTCTGCTGACAAACCCTTTATTCACATGACACCTTCTGGCGATAAAGTTGCAATCTGCATGTGCGGTCTTAGTAAAACATACCCATTTTGTGATGCTTCCCATGGTAAAACAAAAGATGAAAGTGGTCAATTATGTTGTTACGACAAAGAAGGTAATCGCCTCTCTTCAGAAGAATGGTCATACCAAGAAGATAAAGAAATCACTAACGTCTAGATTTTATTTTACTGTAACTGATTTTGCCAAGTTTCTTGGATAATCTGGATTATTCTTTCTTCTTATTGCCGTATAGTATGCTAAAAGCTGTAATGGAATAAGCTCAATCAACGGATACAAAATATTATCTACTTTGGGAATCTTTATCCAATAATCATACACTTCATTATTTTCAGATGATATTCCTATTATCTTTGCACCTCTTGCTTTCATTTCTATTGCATTGTTCATTGTATCCTCATACGATTCATCTTTCGGATTAATAATTATTGCAGGCGTACCTTCCTCAACAAGAGCTAACGTTCCATGTTTAATTTCACCTGCTGCCATTCCTTCAGCATGAATATATGCGAGCTCTTTTAGCTTTAATGCACCTTCTAATGCAATTGGATGATGTATTGATCTACCTAAGAAATATACATCATTTGATTCATTCAGTAATTCTATTATCTCATGTAATGATTTTTCGTTTGATATAATCTCCTTTATTTGCTTCGATAATTCTTCTATCTTTTCATTACCATCCTTCACCTTTCCTAATTCAAATATTATCTTGTATACTATTGCTAATTGAGATGTAAAACTTTTAGTTGCAGCAACTCCAATTTCTGGCCCACAATTTAGATTCAGACTAATGTCACTTACTCTTGACAATGAGGAACCTATTGTATTGTATATTGATAAAATAGTAACTCCTTTGTCTTTCAAATTACGAATTACTTCAAGTAAATCTGCAGTTTCTCCACTCTGAGATATAGGTATTAATATTGAATTTTCATTCATTAATTCTCTATATTCTTCTGATTCACTAGATAAAAACGCCTGTACCTGACTTTTTACAAATTTTGTAAGCATTTTCTTAAATATTAACGCTATATGAAAACTCGAACCCGATCCTGTGATAAAAATATTCTTTCCACTCAATAATTCTTTGACAAATTTTTCAAATTCTTCCTTATCTTGATTTAATGCAGTTTTTACCGTAGAGCTTTGTTCATGTATCTCCTTAATAGTATGGTGTGAAAATTCCTCTTTTGAAATATCTGCTGCTTCCCAAGCTACATGTGTTTTATCTCGTGTTATTTTATCTCCATCAAAATTTAGTATTTCAATTGAATTTTGTGTAACTTTTACTATTTCTTTGTCTTCTAAAAATATTACATTATCTGTATAATCTATGAAAGAAACAATATCGCTTGAAATAAAATTCTCATTTTCCCCAATTCCAACAATTAACGGTGCATATTTTCTTACTCCATAGATTTCATTTGTCCTATCACTAAAAATTACGACTAGTGCAAAACTACCGTTTAATTTCTTACTAATATTCTGTAATGTTTTTATTGGATCTTTTAATTTATTGTATTCTTCTTCAATTAAATGTGCTATTACTTCTGAATCCGTCTGACTCTGAAAATTATGATTATCTGATAACTCTTTAAATAATTTCCTGTAATTTTCTATAATCCCATTATGAACTAGTATTACTTCTTTATTACATGATAAATGTGGGTGAGCGTTTTCTTTTGTTACTCCTCCATGTGTAGCCCATCTTGTATGGGCAACCCCAACTTTACCTTCTGCTTGCCCTAATTGAATTTTTTCATTTATTGAATCTATTCTTCCAATATCCTTCTTTATTATTATCTTATCTTCATGAATAGTTGAAATTCCTGCTGAATCATAACCTCTGTATTCCATTCTTTTTAATGATTTTAATAAAATTGGAGCTGCATCTTTATGTCCAATATATCCAGTTATTCCACACATAATTAAAATCTTGAAGCTATATTAACAGATAAAAAACTATGCCCTTCTTCCTCTTCTACCGCCAGCTTTTCTAGTCGTATCATGAGGAATTGGCGTTACATCTTCAATTTTTCCTACTCTAAATCCTCCTCTTGCAATTGCTCTGATTACTGCTTGTGCTCCAGGTCCTGGAGTTCTTCCACCTACTCCTCCAACTGCACGTACTCTGATGTGTAAGTGTTCTATTCCTTTTGATCTAGCAATTTCTGCTGCTGCTTGGGCAGCTTTCATTGCGGCATATGGTGTTGCTTGGAATCTATCAGCTTTAACATGCCTTCCACCAGAGCTTATTGCAATTGTTTCCGAACCACTCAAGTCTGTTATATGAACAATTGTATTATTATAACTACTAAAAATATGCACTATTCCCCATTTCTTTGATACATCAGAAATACTCATTTCTCTGTTGATTCCTCTTTAGTTTTTATATCTTCTTCCGCCTTAGCTTTTTCAGCTGGCTTTTCTTCCGCCTTAGCTTTTTCAGCTGGCTTTTCTTCCGCCTTAGCTTTTTCAGCTGGCTTTTCTTCCATCTTTGGAACATTTCTCTTTAAAATAAATTTTGGTAAATACATCTTGGCGGTATTTTCATCTTTATAGACATAAAATAAACCAGAAACATAATGTGAACCAGCACTATTAGATAATTTAATAGAATAAACTGTGTCAGGATTGATTTTTGCTTCTTTTGCGATTAAGGTCGAAGCTTCACGTCGATTAAATGATGAGTTTTTAACATCGAAAATTACAGAGATTTCAGTTCTCTCTAGCAATGGATTTGCTCGTTTTTCAAATTTTGTGAAGTTCATCGATACAAGGCTTAATAATTTCAACTATTAATACTTTAGTATATTTTCACTAAAACCCATTTCTATTAATATACCTTGAACTTTGATTTTTAATGATTCAGTAACAGAGACTACAACTATGCCTTCATTTGGTTGGCCATAGAGGACATACGCGTTCAACGGAGCAAAAAGGATTGATGGTAAAGCAAGAAGGTCTTCTTCTCCATCAACAACTACAAGAGAATCAATATTTTGTGTGATTAAATCATGTATTAGAACAATCGATTCTGTGGACAAAGTTCCTGGAGGATTATTAATGGATCTTTTTTCAGTCCAATGTAATTTAGGAAAAGTACGTTTATGCCTACGTTCCATTAAATCAATAATTTGTATATTAGCTTTAATTCCTAATTTAGAGATATTCTCAGATGACGCGTCTCCGACAGTAATTAAGAATGAATAATTATTTATTATGGAATCTATTTCATGAAATGAAGGATTAGAGGAATTTATCAATTCGCCGAAAGGACGTTTAAGAAGATCTCGATATTTTTTTGGGAGATTTTTTACGTCCAATTTACATCATAAGGATTATTAAAAGATTAGAATTAAGATACTTTAATAGCGTATCGACCTGGTTTTGTAAAATTCAATTGTTTAGCAACTTGAGATTTATCAGGATTAGATAATACAACTAGACCTGACCAGTCAGTACTTAAATCAGTACCACCACAACTAGGACAAACACGACCTGAAGATGGTATAATGATTTTACATTTTCTGCAAGCGAGTTCTTTAGCCATTATTATTTAGATTCCTTTTTATTAGAAGCTGGTTTTGAGGTTTTTTTAAGATCTTCTTCAATCCAATCAATTGCACCAAGAAATGGTTGTCTACAAGTAACACCAATTTTACCCATAGAACTACCTCGAGCTAGACTTAATGCAGTTACACGAACTCGCATTCGAGTACCAATATTAATTGTACGACTACTTTGTTGTGCAGTAATCAAACCCTGACGGACATCACTGTTAAGATATTCATCAGTAATTTGAGACAAATGTAATAATGCATCGGTCGGTCCAATTCGAATAAATGCACCAAAATCAGTAATTTCTACAACTTCACCTTCAACAACTTCTTGTAATTTAGGCAAGTAGGTAAGAATTTTAAAATTAACACTATGATAAGTAGCTCCATCACTAGGAAGTATTTTTCCGATCTTATCGGCTTTAACATTAATGATTAGTACAATATATCCAAATTCAGGAGAAAGCGTACTTTCATACTTAATTTTCAGCATTTTTTCAGCCATTTTATTTAGGGATTCACTAAAGTTTATTGGTTCTACACGTACAACGTCTTCGGCGTCTATAATTTGAAACATATCTATATACCTAGAATAATGTTAACACGAAAGGGAACAATATGAATTTTTCGATTTTTGGGAATCATTTCAGCGATTATAATTTATACGCCAGATTAAGCGTTGTTTTTCAATAGTGATCGAATCTATATTGAGACTAACGGCCTTATTGAGTATGCCACGGTCTAAACTCGCAATTATATCATGCTTTTTAGTCGTATAAGCAAGGAGTTTATCATCGGTTGTGCCAGAGCCATCGACCTTTTCTTTTGGAATATCTTTAATATATTGAAGGGCAAGATTGGCTTCTTTTGAACGTTTAGTTTTAGAGGAATTTTTTCGATCGTGAGAGATGCCAGATAATTCTTGAACAACATCATCAATTGTGACGAGATTATAAGATTTGATATCTGACAGGTAATCAGAACTAGGTAGAGGATTATTAGCAACATGAATTAAGAAACTAGTATCAAGGACAATAGTTCTCAAGATGTTAAGAGATTACCCCCGCTCCAATTAGACGCCAACGATCTCCAATTCTTCGACTAATAGATAATCGACTTTTTTGTTCAACGGTAATAGGACGTCGTAAATCAATAGTAGCTTTGTCATTACTTACACTAGTAACCACTCCTGCAGTAACTGCAGTACCCGCGTTTATTCGTAATGCTTCATTTGGCTTTAATTTTTCTACTTTTATCATATCAGTTGAACCAATAGCAAAATCAAAGAGATCGAGGTCGACATTAATGGAATAATATGTTTCAGGAAGCTCATTTGGATGTCCAACAACTGATCCAACGAAAGAATCACTTTTTGTTAGAGATGGATCCAGATCTGTTCCAATTGCAATTAATCCACTAGGATAAACTTTATCCATTAATCCAGCACTGCTACTTAAGCTAGAAATTTTGCTAAAGAGAGATTGATATTTATCAGATTTTTTATTAAGAACTCCTGGTCGGATTTCAATTTCATCTCCTACTTCAAAAACTCCCTTAGATAGTGAACCTCCTAATACACCACCAACCAGTTTATTTAATGATATTCCAGGGCGATTTATATCAAAAGAACGCAGGACTTGGAGAGATGGTGAAGATTGTTTATCTTTTTCAGGAGTTTTGATATTATTTTCTATTGCAGAAATTAAAGCGTCAATATTAAGCCCATGCTGAGCAGATATTGGAATAATAGGAGCTTTTTCAGCAACAGTGCCTTTGATAAATTGTTTAATTTTTTTATAGTTATTTTGAGCTTCTTTGGTAGATACCAAATCAACTTTGTTCTGGACAATGACAATTTGTTTAATACCAAGCATCTGTAATGCAAGAAGATGTTCACGCGTTTGAGGTTTTGGAACTTCTTCATTAGCAGATATAATTAGAATAGCTCCATCAATTAAAGCGGCGCCAGATAACATGTTGGCCATTAAACTTTCATGTCCAGGAACATCTACAAAACTTATAACACGTTGTAATTTACCTTTAGTTTTACATTTAGAACAAGATTCTTGAGTTGAATAATTATAAGGTCCTTCACATTTACATTGATAGAAACCGGCGTCGGCATATCCTACTTTAATAGTAATTCCTCGACGAAGTTCTTCACTATGAGCACTTGTCCATTTACCTGTAATTGCATCAACTATTGTACTTTTACCATGATCTACATGACCTGCAGTACCAATATTTATCTCAGGTTGACAAGGAATTTTTTGCATAATATGAATCAACATTAATTGAATTTATTATTATCTTATTTTTTGGTCTTAGCTTTTTCAGCTGGCTTTTCTTCCGCCTTAGCTTTTTCAGCTGGCTTATCAAGAACAAGATTACCCTTAACTAGAATTGTATTAATTTGGTAGGTTTCGTCAGAAATCATACTGCCACGAACAGTTTTTCGTTTTTGCATGCCTTTAACTTTAGAGCGAAATCCAACACCTGATGTTAAAAGTATGTTATTTCTTGCACTCCCATGAACATCACTTCGCATTGGAAATCCGACTTTATCGCTTCCTCCACTAATTTTGAGAGTTCCATCAATTTCTACAATAGTAGCATCTATTTCTTGACCAATTTTCATGCCCATTAAGGTTTGGGCAGATTTATCTTTAATCTCCTTAGTTATGGATTTTCCTGTTTTGGGATCTGAAACTACAATTTTGAATTCTGCCAAAGTAACATTTCACTTCTTTTTTATATCTATAAATCTTTTTGAAATATATTAAAATCCATACAAAGGTACAACTTTACGTCGTAAGGTAATAATTTCGTCTAAAATATTAGATTCGTCGTCAGATAATGAATCATGATATCGCTCTTTTAATAATCTGACGCCTATGTCATTAGGCAAAGAATATAAAATTTCACCTTCACGAATAGTACGTCCAATAACAGGTTCGTTCATTGAGACAGCGACTTCACTGCCTTTAGCCGCTTGTTTAATATTTTCGCCATTATCTTCAATTTGTTTAATAACGCCAACTTCTTTACCTGTAGAATTTATTATAATAGATTTTTGTTTTAAGGAACCGACAAGAATTTCTACACCACATACGGCAGGACCGTTTCTTCGAAAGACCATTCCTTTTATTAGTTGAAATTTACATGGCATAATTATCAAATCGAGTTCAGTTCTTTGCATGTTTTCCTTATCAGAAGTTACCCAATCCCTATATTCATCGACTAAATCATAAAGGACAGGTTGTGAGAATATTCTTATTCCATTTTTATTTGCTTCGTCTTTAGCATCATCAAGAACTTTAACACCAAAGGCAAGAATACTTCCTAAATATTTATCGGTTTCAGTAATTACTTGAGCCTTAACTACATCCTTTCTGGAAACCATTCCGGTATCAGCAGTACTAATTGAGATATCATTTTCTTTTAGAGTATCTACAATAGCTTCAAGGGAACCAAGAGTGTCAGCTTTCACAATAATACCAACACTATCGGTTTCAACAAAAATTGATTTAATCTCGGATTCGATTTCATTTTTTACTGAATCAATATTACTATCCGTAATGCCAATTATCGGTGAACCTCCAAGAACTCCATCTAGATCAGAAGTAGAAATTTTTACACCAGAAGCAGCCACTACTTGATCAACAGGAGTGAATTTATCGCGTGGATCTCGCATTTCATCTAACGGTTTTGGCATAAACATTGCTTTAATTTTTGTAGTAACGACTCCATCTTTTTTTGCTACTGCGATTTCGTCGTGTTTATTTAATACTCCATCAATGAGAATAATATTAGCAGTATCTCCTAAACCAGGTTCTTCAGTAACTTCTAGAACTATTCCTCGAGTCTCATTACTAACAGTGAGTTTTTGTTTTAAGTAACTTTGAGTTAGACCAATCAATAGTGAGATTAATTCAGGTATTCCTTCTCCTGTTTTCGCACTAACAGGAACTATTGCAACTTGTTTTTGTGGATTTTGTAATCTATAGAATGCTTCAGATTGTATTCCATATCTCGATAGTTCACCAACTACGTTGTATATTCTTCCATCAAGATTATCTTGAGTAGTTTCGTCTAGTTGTTTTAATGATGAAGTTAAACTTGAAGAAGATCGCCATCCAGGTACGGTATCAAGTTTGTTAAGCGCTATTAGAAAAGGAACCTTACGTTTCCTGAGTATGTCAAGACTTTCACGCGTTTGTACTTCAAGACCTTTCATAGCGTCAATTACAAGAATAGAGATGTCTGAAGCAGAACCTCCACGATTTCTAAGATTAGTAAACACAGCGTGTCCAGGTGTGTCGATAACAAGTATACCAGGAATATCAATTTTTCCACCTACTTTTTGGAGAAGATTGCCGCAAAGTTGTTCTAGAGTTTCAATAGGAAAGAAACTTGCGCCAATATGTTGAGTAATACCTCCTGCTTCACGAGATTGAACAGCTGTTCCACGAATTTTATCTAAAAGTGAAGTTTTACCAGAATCAATGTGACCCAATACTACAACAATTGGTTGTCTAAATTTAGAATTCATTATTAATCATCTACAATTAGTAATGTAAAAGGTCTTTATTTAGAATTATTAAATATTAGATAAAATATTAAATTCTCTTTCGAAACTATCTACAGAGTCAGATGCATGTATTACATTTTCAGTATGACTTAAGCCAAAATCACCTCGAATTGTACCAGATGCTGCTTTAAGAGAGTTTGTTGCTCCAACCATCTGTCTGACAATCTCAATCGCAGAATTACCTTCTAAAACAACTTGAACTATTGGACCTGAAGTTATGTAATCGATGAGTTCAGAAAAGAATGGTTTCTCTTTATGGATTGAATAAAAATTAGAAGCTTGGTCAGAGTTCATTGTTAACATACGAACATGTAAGATGTTAAAACCACGTTCTTCAAAACGACTTATTATATCACCAACGTGTCTTTTTTTTACACCGTCCGGTTTGATTAGAATAAGAGTTTTGTCAGTCAAACTACCGACTTTCCTTTTCTAGCCCATTTATATTTTCTATAATCACGTTTAAGATCCAAAGTATTTTTTCTACACTTAGAAGAACAAAACCAACTAATATCTCCATTATTTTTAATATGCATAGTACCGTTACCTAATGCTATTTCTTTTCCACAAAAAGTACATTTTTTTAATGATAACAAATATAACAATCTACCTTATCTTACGAGCTTCTCTTTCAATTTCACGAAGTATAATTATATCATTCATACGGACAGGTCCTTTAACATTTCTTGTGAGAATACGCCCTTTATCTTTTCCATCCAAGATTTTTACTCGAACTTGTGTAATTTCACCAGCAACACCAGTGCGTCCAACGATTTGTATTACTTCACAAGGAGTTTTATCTTCTTGAATTTCCTTAGAGCTCATAGATTATGATCTAACCTTTTAAATTATTTAGTGAATCAATAATTTTATCCAGAGTTGCTTTTGCATCACCAGGTTCAACAATACAAGCTACTGCTGTACCTATATCAATACTAATTGCTTGACCAAGTAATTCTTTTTGTGGTACAAATACAAACGGAATGTTCATTTCGTTACATAAAATAGGAATATGTGCAACAATTTCAGGTGGATCTACATCTTCAGCAATAACAACTAATTTAGCAATTCCACGTTCAATAGCCTTGGTAGCTTCATTAGTACCTTTTCTGATTTTGCCAGTCTGTTTTGCTTGTCGAAGAGCTTCATAACTTGCTTCAGCTATTTCTTTTGGAATTTCAACTTTGACGTAATAAGGCTTAGACATACTATCTATTTCTCGCAATTTACTGGAATATAACTTCTTGGTTTAGTGTTCAACAAATTAGATTGCCAATGAGATATTTTTTTAATATTTTATTGAATGATTAAATCATCTGTAATTTATTTAAATATATACAAATTATAATAAGTAATTGTGAATAATATGGGCGATCGTTTTTGGCACGAATAAATTTAGTGTGAATTTTGAAGACATAGGCATAAAAATTTCTCCATTTGAAACATTTGCCAGGTTATCGAAAAAGTTTGATGATATTTACATATTAGAGTCAATATTGGGGCCTGAAAAGTTATCAGAATTTTCTTATATTGGATTTAATCCTTCGTTAAAGATTACTTTAGACAACAATACTATCAGAATAAGTAAGGATGATAAAGAGAACATTACAGATGTTAGTAATTCATATGATTTATTTAGTAATTTGAGGGAAATATTAAAAGAAAATTATGTAGACAATGATTTTAATAGATTAGTTGGTGGATTGGTGGGTTTTATTTCCTACGATATAGTCAGATGTTGGGAAGATATATCGGACAATTATACTAAAAGAACTTATGCTGACTTTCAATTTGGATTATTTAATGAAGGAATAATATTTGATCATGAAAGAAATAAATCTTATTATTATTACTCAGGACAGAACAACCTAGAGGAAATATTAGAATTATTAAACTTACAAAGAGAGATTGGAACAATAGATTATACAGAACCTACTTCGAACATAGATAAAGAAAAATTTGAGAATAATGTTGACGTTGCAAAAGAATATATTAGATCAGGCGATATATTCCAAGTTGTATTATCGAGGAAGTATGAATTCGAAATAACAGGAGATTTATTATCAATATATAAAGCGCTTAGAACAATAAATCCGTCTCCGTATATGTATTATTACAAGACTAAGAATGTAAATATAATTGGGTCTAGTCCAGAAATGCTTGTAAGGGTTACAGGGAATCAGATTGAAACATTTCCAATAGCAGGAACTAGGCCAAGAGATGATGACGAAGAGAGAAATAAACAATTAACAGATGAATTATTATCAGATGAGAAAGAAAGAGCAGAACATGTGATGCTAGTAGATTTAGCAAGAAATGATGTAGGTCAGATTGCTAGATTCGGATCAGTAAAAGTACCAGAATTTATGCAGGTACATCAGTTCAGTCATGTACAACACATTGTATCAAAAGTGATTGGAGAGTTAAAGAAGGATAAAGACTGTTTTGATGCAATAAGAGCGATATTTCCTGCAGGAACAGTATCAGGCGCGCCAAAGATTCGTGCAATGGAGATAATTCAGGAGTTAGAAGGAGAATCAAGAGGCCCTTATGCAGGAGCGTTAGGTTATTTTTCTAAGAATATGTGTGCAGATTTTGCAATAACAATCAGAACACTTGTTGTAAAAGGAAATGATGCATACATTCAAGCTGGAGCAGGGATAGTTGCAGATTCCATTCCAGAAAGAGAGTGGTTTGAAACAGAACAAAAAGCAAGTGCATTAATTGCCGCATTAGAAATGGCTAAAAAAGGAGTTAGTATAAAATGAAATTATTAATAATAGACAATTATGATTCGTTTACATACAACCTTGTACAATACTTTGGAGAATTATCAATAGAACCACAAGTATACAGAAATGATAGAATTAGTGTTGAAAAGTTTAATCAAATAGAACCAGACAGAGTAGTCATTTCACCAGGGCCTGGTAATCCGTGTGACGAAAAATATTTTGGAATATGTTCGGAAATTATTAAACTGTCGGGAGAAAAATCAATACCGGTATTAGGTGTTTGTCTTGGACATCAAGGAATAGGTCACACTTTTGGAGGAAAGATTAGACGTGCAAAAACATTGAAACATGGAAAAACTAGTATGATTAAACATGATGGAACTGGTATCTTTAAGAATCTTCCAAACCCTTTTAGAGCAACTAGATATCATTCTTTAGTGGTGGATGAGGAGACATTGCCAGATGAATTAATTATTTCGGCAAGATCGGAAGATGACAACGAGATTATGGGGTTAAAGCATAAAGAATACAATATACAAGGAATTCAATGTCATCCAGAGTCTATTTTAACTGAATCAGGAAGAAAGTTATTAATGAATTTTATTGAAGGTAATAACGAATGATAGTAGACGCAATCAAAAAGAATGTAAATAGAGATGCACTTTCGAGTGATGAAGCATCTCAAGCAATGAAAGAGATTATGTCAGGTTCTGCTACGCCATCACAAATATCTGCATTTTTAATATCTTTGAGTATGAAGGGAGAATCAATTGAAGAGATTGTAGCATTAGCCCAGACTATGAAGGAATTTGCTAATAGAATAAAGCCAAATCATGATAACAGACTAGTAGATATAGTAGGAACTGGCGGAGACAAGATTAAAACAATTAATTTGAGTACAATTTCAGCATTTGTTTTAGCGACGTCAGGAATTATGATAGCGAAGCATGGAAATAGAGCAGCTACTGGAAAATGCGGAAGTGCAGATGTCCTTGATAGATTAGGATATCGTCTTGATACAAAACCAGAAAAAGTAGAAGAATCCATTGAAAAAAATGGAATAGGATTTATGTTTGCTCCAATATTTCATCCTGCAATGAAAAATGTCATAGGAACTAGAAAAGAAATAGGAGTAAGGACCATCTTCAATATTTTAGGTCCATTAACAAATCCTGCAAGTGCAGATTCAATGATTGTAGGTGTAGCGAATATCGAATTAGTTGATAAATATGCAGATATATTACCTAAACTTGGTTGTAAACGAGCTATAATCGTACATGGTTTGGATGGTTTAGATGAAATTGCTACATTCGGTGAAACAAAAATGAGATTTATTGGAGATTTAGAGAATGAAGGAGAAGAGATTATTGTAAAACCAGATGATTTTGGTTTGAAAAAGATTAATGCTCAAGACATAGCTGGGACCGGAATAGATTATAATGCCGAAATAATGTATAAAATTCTCGCGAATAGATTAGATATAGATAATCCAAATGTTGAAGCAGTAATAGCAAATAGTGCAGTAGGATTTATTGTTGCAGGAAAAGCATCGTCAATTTTAGAAGGAGTAGAAATAGCAAGAACAATATTGAATTCAGGAAAATGTATTGATAAATTAAAAGAATTTATTCGATTTGTAGATGGAGACATGGAGAGAATTGAACAATTCGAATCGGTTTGATAATAAGTTTTTAACAGTAATTGCCGATGAGATTAGAGAATTAATTAATAAAGGATATTATAATGTATCCGAAAAGATTGAACGTAAAAATACGAGTCTGAAAGATGTATTATTATCAAAAAAAGAGAACTATCCAATTATTACAGAAATTAAATTTTCATCGCCGTCATTAGGCGAAATAAACAGTAATTCCAACAGTCAGAAAGAAATTCTTACTAAAATGGAAGTAAATGGCTCATCTGCAATATCAGTTTTGACTCAACCGTTGTATTTTGATGGATCTTTAGATAATCTAAAAATTATAAGACAAAATACAAATTTACCAATATTAATGAAGGATATTATTATTGATGAGAAACAGATTGATGCAGGTTATAATTTAGGGGCAGATGTAATATTATTAATAGAGACTTTATTCGTAGATAATCAAAATAAACTTGAACAATTAATTGCGAGTGCAAAAAATTTGGGATTAGAGATATTATTAGAAGTTAACAGTAAACAAGAATTTGATAAAGCAGTTACAAGGGATGTAGATATACTGGGCATAAATAATAGAGATCTTAATACATTAGAATTAGATATGAAAACTACAAACAGAATTTTAGGAGAAGAGTTTAAGATGGATAAACCAATAATAAGTGAGAGTGGAATATTGACTAGTGAAGATATAAAAATTATTGGTAAATCAGGAGTTGATGGATTTCTAGTAGGAACATCAATAATGAAGTCAGATAATATTGAAAAGAAGATCAAGGAGTTAACAAGTGTAAGAAAATGAATTTAAAATCACAACCAATTGATGGAAAATTTGGTACATTTGGTGGAAAGTATGTTCCTGAAACATTAATGCCCGTAGTAGACGAATTAGAAGAGAAATATAATGATATTAAAGAAAATAAGGAATTCAATGAAAAATTATCAAAATTATTAAAAGATTATGCAGGAAGATCTACGCCAATTTATTTTGCAGAAAATCTTTCAAAAAAATATGGTGGAAAAATATATTTTAAACGTGAAGATTTGCTACATGGTGGTGCCCATAAAATCAACAACAGCATTGGTCAAGCATTGTTAGCGAAATCAATGGGGAAGAAACGTATTATTGCGGAAACTGGTGCGGGTCAACATGGCGTTGCTACTGCAATGGCATGTGCATTATTAGATTTGAAGTGTGAAATATACATGGGAAGTAATGATGTAGAAAGACAAAGTCCAAATGTATTTAGAATGAGATTATTAGGAGCAGAAGTACACAGTGTGAAGAGTGGTTCACAGACGCTAAAAGACGCAATAAATGAGGCTATACGAGATTGGGTAACAAATGTAGAATCGACTTATTATCTTATTGGGTCAGTTGTAGGACCGCACCCTTATCCAATGATTGTCAGGGATTTTCAGAGTGTAATAGGAAAAGAGATTAAAGAACAATTTCCAAAGATTACATCTCAAGAGATTCCAGACATACTAATTGCTTGTGTGGGAGGAGGAAGCAATGCAATTGGAACGTTTTATCCATTTTTAGATGATGAATGTAAATTAGTAGGAGTAGAAGCAGGAGGTCTAGGAATTGACACAGGAAAGCATTCTTCGACGTTAGTTGCAGGAAGTGAAGGAGTACTTCATGGCGCACGTAGTTATTTATTACAAGATGAAGATGGCCAGATTCAAGAAACTCATAGTATATCGGCAGGATTAGATTATCCAGGAGTAGGACCAGAACATTCATTTCTAAAATCTCAGGATAGAGTTGAATACGTCAGTATAAATGACGACGAAGCAGTTAATGCGTTTGTTGAGATGTCAAGATTAGAAGGAATAATTCCTGCATTAGAAACATCTCATGCTATTGCAGAAGCAATGAAACGTGCACAAGAACTAGGAGATAAACAATCTATCTTAGTAACATTATCTGGAAGAGGTGATAAAGATACTCCAATAATTGCAAAATATCTAGGGAATAATTTATGAAAATTTCCGAGAAGTTTAAAGAAGGAAAAGAACAGAAAAGATCATTATTAATTGGTTTTATTACTGCAGGAGATCCATCAATTGAATTAACACCTAAATTCGCAAAAGCATTAGTAGAAGGTGGAGTAGACATCATTGAATTAGGAATTCCATTTTCTGATCCGATTGCAGATGGGCCGACTATTCAATCATCGAGTATGAGATCATTATCAAATGGAACAACGACTAAAGATATTTTAGATCTTAGTAAAAAAATTGTAGAAGAATTGGACGTACCAGTAGTATTACTAACATATTGCAATACTATAATGAAGATGGGAATTGAAAAATTTTTACAAGGTGCTAAGAAAGCAGGAATTTCTGGCATAATATCTCCTGATTTACCACCAGAAGAAGCAGTAGAATATGTGAGATTAGCAAAATCAAAGTCAATTAATACCATATTTTTAGCTAGTCCAGCAACAAACGATATGAGATTAGACCGCATAATTGATTCAACTAGTGGTTTTCTTTATATGGTAAGTTTATTTGGAGTGACAGGAACGAGAGATTTATTTACAGAGTATTCTTCACAAGCAACAAAAAGAATAGTAGAGAAAGTTAACGGAAGAGTACCTGTTGCAGTAGGATTTGGAATATCAAGGCCTGAACATGTTAGTAATTTTACAAAATTAGGAGTGGATGGAGTAATAGTCGGTAGTGCATTTATAAAAATTATAGAAGATAATCTAAGTAATACGGATTTAATAATAGATAAATTAAATAATTTAGCAAAAGAATTATCGCAAGCAACAAGTAATTAATCTAGATTTTTAGGATTAACAACAAATAAAGGAACAAATAATTCATCATCAGTAAGTCCACCATGGTAACCAGATAAAGAGGCTTTGAAATCTGATTTAAATCGGTGCATAAGTACATTGCCCTTACGTGAGAGTATAGTATAATCTCCTAAGGCTGAAGATATATCCCTATTCACAGTTTTTGAGCCAAAAAATCCTTCTTTAATAAATTTATCACTAGGAAATATATCAAATTGATTTTTGTATTTTTGAAAAATATTTTTAAGATTATTATTGGAGTTATCTAGTTTTACAAAAGATGTGCGTGAGTCTCCAGAAGGTGGACGACTTAAATTATCAAGAAATTTTGGTATATTATTAGTAAACATCCTTCCAGTTTTATTAACTTGAACTAATCCATGATCTCCAGTAATAAATATACAAACTTTATTACGATATTGAGTTTTAATATTTTTTATGAATTCATTTAGTAATCCAAATAAGATATTTCTTAATTCACTTTGAACTTCTGGAGTAAATGGACCGTAAACATGTGAGGCAGAATCAAGGACATCCCAATACACAAACGTAAATGGAGTTTTTTTATTAACTATTTTAGAAAGATTGAGAAACATATCGGAAGAATTGACATATGGTAATACATCTGAACCTTTATGGAGCATGCGTGATAACGCACTTTTCTTATATATCCAACGGGTTAGGACTTTAGATTTAACATCAATATCAGAAAGTGATTGGTAAAGTGTGTTATTTGTAAGAAAAGTTTCTGGGTCAAACCCAAATTTTGTAAGTCGGCTGCTATTTCGATCAGATTCAGGACTAAAATTAACCATATTGGCAATAGTTCCATATTTTCGGAGATACATAGTATGGCCAATTATACCGTGTTGTTGAGGAGTCATGCCAGTATTAACCGTACTAAGTGCAGTTGAGGTAGTTGATGGAAAAGTAGATGTTATTGGAATAACAATGTTGTTGTAATAGAGTTTATCAAGTAATGGATTATGAAGAGAATTTTTAATTAGATTAAAACCTAAACCATCAATAAGTATAAGAACAATTGATTGACAGCCATCAAGAGAAGTTTGTATAAGGTTGTCATTAAGGATATTTTTTGATTTTTTACCAAAATGTGATAATATTGTAGGTGCAAGATTAGCTAAAGAATATTTCTTGTAATGAGGTTTATGATATGATTTAAAATTAGATTTATTAATTTCATTCCAAACCTTATCTTGATAGTCTTGATGAATATATTTCAAGATGAATCACTTGTGTGATAATATTGCGGAGTCTGCTGAGATAACACGACAGAAACCAATACGATTAAATTGTAACATATCACCTTCACTAAGATTTTTACATTGACTTTCTGCAATGCCACTGTGTGTGGTAAGACTATCTGGTAAGAATTCAAAGGAGCCATCTGAAGAGACAGTATATTTTTCATTATCAGGAATTAAGAGATTGAAATTGATTCCATCGTGAGCGACCCAGTGAATTTTTTTCAAAGAGGAAATAGGTTCAGTACTTGTATATTCTGCTGTTACAGTACTAGATTTATTGGTTATTTTAATATTGAATAGATCCATCAGTCTTACTTCATTACCCTCGTTTAACGAATCAATGTCATCTGGAGAGACAAAAAATTCATCAGATATGTCTATAGTTCTATTACCAAGATTTTCGGTTGGATGATGTTTAAGAGTAACAGATTTTATAGGAATATTATATACCTTTAATTTAACAGGATTAGGCACAAAAAAGTATCTTTTATCTGATTTGTCTCTAGCTTTTCTGTTAAAAGATGCCAATAACTCAAAATCAGGTGAAGATTCGCTTTTACTCAATCCTAAAGAATCGACAAAATTACTAATTCCTTCAGGAATAAAACCACGTTTATGAAGTGCAGAAAGTGTAACAAGGCGTATATCATGCCAATTATCAATCTGGCCTTTATCGATAAGAGATTTAATATTACTTTTTGAAGTAGGTGAACCTTTCATAGACAATCGAGAGAAACTAACTAAAGAAGGTCTAGATTTGACTTTTCCTTGATCAGATAAAATTTGAGTGATTTCATTGTACAATTCATCTCGTAATTCAAATTCTTTTGAACGTAATGCATGACTAACTCCTTCCAGACAATCAGTAATTGGAGCGGCAAGATCATATGTTGGCCAGATACTATATTTTTTTCCAGTACGAGGATGTTCTTTGTCGACAGAACGTAACATTATTGGATCACGCATAACGGTATTATCAGATTTCATATCTCCTTTAAAGCGAACAACGCCACTAATACGAGAAGAAAGGAAATCAGAAATTTGTTTGTCAGAGTTATTGGATAAATTATGTTCACAAATTTGTTTTTTAAGACGATTGTTTTTAATTATATCAGATTTACATTCGCAGATGTAAAGATGATTATCGCGAAACATTTGTATAGCAATTTTATATATTTCATCAAGATAATCAGATGCATAAGTAATTTGATCAGGTTTAATTCCCATCCAATCTAGATTCTCTAGTATTTCATTGTAGAACTCAGTTTTTATAGCAACAGGATTAGTGTCATCAAATCTTAGAAATAATTTACCTGAATATTTTTGTGTATAGCGAAAATCTAAACGAAATGCTTTAACGTGTCCAATATGAAGATGGCCATTTGGATTAGGAGAAAAACGAGTAATAATGGTTTCATAAGAATTGAAATTTGGAAGAGAAGGTAAAGGAAATTTTTCAGTATTTTTTGTTTCAGATTTCATATCTGGAAAATCTTTTTGAAGAAGTTTGATTTGTTCGTCTGGACTCATAGAATTAATTTTTTCAATTATAGGCTTAATTTCGTTCATTAAATTTTTAATATCTGATTTTAATTCGGATTTTTCTGCGATAATTTTGTTAATAACAGAACCAAGATTTGCTTTACCTTCATGTTGGGATGCATTAAATAGACTGTGTTTGAATACGAGTTCCTCGATTTCTGATTTAGTCAAAATTTACCAGTTCCTTGCAACCATGTATTTAGTAATATTATTCAATAATAAACGGGACCTAGTATCAGGTAAATCAGAAAAGATAATATCGAATTCATTTAGTGCCTTGTCTGAAAATTCGTTACAAATGTTAGTTGCATAATCTATTGATTTATATTTAGAAATTAAATCTAGTAATTTTTTAGAATTACTTTCACGGAATTCACGATTATTATTAAAAAAGGATTCAATAAATTCTCGATCAGAAGTATTACAAGATTCTAAAAGATGAATAAGAATCAAAGTGCGCTTACCTTCAATTATATCTCCTGCATATTCTTTTCCATACTTACTATCTGCAATAAGATTAAGAATATCGTCACGAATTTGAAAGGCAATTCCTAGATTAGTACCAAATTCTACAAATTTATTTTTATTAATGTTCTTTTTTTCTGCAATCAGATTGCCGAGTCGGAATGGAGTAATACAAGTATACCATGAAGTTTTTTTAGTACACATAACTAGATAGTCTTCTTGAGATATATTCAAGTCATTATTTTGAGACCAGGATAATTCCATATGTTGTCCTTCAGTGGTTTCATTTAGCATATGAATGAATTCATTAATAATATCTAGTGTTAGTTCAGTACCTAATAATGAATGATTTTTTTGTAATAGAGACCACATTCTACCATGAAGTGAATCACCTGCATTTATTGCAAGTGGGATAGTATATTTACGATGTAGAACTGGTTGTCCACGTCGTAATTCAGATTCATCTTCAATATCATCATGAATTAAAATCCAATTTTGAAATAATTCTAGTGATGAAGCAGTCAAAAGAGCGTCATCGATTGTGCCACCGAATGCTTGAGAAGTAAATAAACAGATTGATGAGCGTATTCCTTTAGCAGGACGTAATGGATAATCGCGCATCATATTATACAACAAATTAATTTCTTTTATTCCATGATTTGAGGGGAGAAAATTAATTATAATCTCGTCGATAAGTTTTTTGTTTGCTTGTATTTCAGGTTCAGATAGTATATCAGCGATATTGTATACCATTATTTACGAACCTTTGATATCCAGCTAGTAAGTGGTTCAGTTGTAATGTACTCAATAGATTTAAGATCATCAATATTTTTAGCGCCAACCAGAAACATAGTTGATTTAAGTTCTAATATTAATTGATTAATGAAATCTTTTAGAGAATTATATGATTTAGACGCAGGTGTAAGCATAGGACGAGCAAATCCTCCGACATCAGCACCAAGCGTTATAGTTTTAGCAAGATCCAATCCATTACGTAAACCTCCAGATGCGATAATAGGAATTTTCACAGAATTACGAGTAAGGAATATAGTAGCAGCAGTAGGGATACCCCAATCCCAAAATAAAAGACCAAGGTTAGCTTTCTGCTTATTATTAAATTTCTTTGCTCGTATTTGTTCTATACCTGCCCAACTAGTACCTCCCATTCCAGCAACATTTATTGCACCAATTTTAGTTGCAGATAATTTTTTAGCCACAGATGGAGATATTCCTGAACCAACTTCTTTAACAATTATAGGAACGTCCAAATCAGAAGAGAGTTCACCAATTCTAGATAATACAGACAGATAATTAGATTCGCCTTCGGGTTGAACAAGTTCTTGTAGAGGATTAAGATGAATAGCTAGCGCGTCAGCATCAATCATTTGCAACAATTTTTTTATTGATTGATAATCAAGTCCTTGAGAAAGTTGGGCACCTCCTATATTTGAGAAGATAAATGCATTAGGAGCATTTTTTCGTACAACTTTAAAGCTTTCAGCAAGTTTGTTAGACAATAGACCAGCTCTTTGGCTACCAACACCCATACCAATACCAAATTCTTCAGCAGCCTGTGCCAATCTAGTATTGATTTTTTGAGCAGCTGGAGTGCCACCAGTCATTGAATCTATTAAGAAAGGAAATTTAAGATTATGGCCAAGGAATTTTGTAGATGTATTAATGTCGTCGAAATTGATTTCAGGTAGAGCGCAATGCAGCAATTCTACGCATTCCAGAAGTGTTGTTTTAGTCATTGCACTAGTATTTTTTAATGCAAGTTCAATACCTTCTTTTTTACGATCCTCAATAATCTTTTTAGGACTTTTTTTATTCAATATTTATCACCGATAAATAATGTTCCGATGTGCTCGCCCTTTAATGCTTTGATTAAATTTTTAGAGTTTAATCCATTAGTAATCTGAACTTCAATGCCAAGATTAGCAATTTTTAGACTTTGAGTTATTTTCGTTTTAATACCACCAGTAACATCATAATTAATTTTAGAAAATTTAAGATTATTCTTATTGTTCTTAATTATAGGAATTAAACTAGAATTATCATCGAGATTTTGATATATGCCATCAATATTTGATGCAAAAACAACACGTTTTGGATTTAGTAATTTACAGAGATCATACACAATAAGATCGCCAGAATGAATATAGAATCCATTATTGCTAAGTAATACATCCCCAAAGGTCATTGGAACTAAATCAAAAGAGATACTTTTTTTTAATGTATTTTTCCAGATATTCGGAATTTTTCTATTATGATACATGTAAATGGGTGAAAAAGAAAATGTGTTAACACCGTTTTGATGAAATATTTCGACAAGCTTACGATTTAATGATTGCATAGAATCTCGAATTTTTACAACATGTTTAGTAGATCTTGTAGGTTTACTAGAGATTCCGTAACGTTTAGCGTAATAATGTCCAAAGGAACCTGCTCCATGAACAATAATCAAGGGTTCGTTGAATTTTTTAATTACATTAGATAGTTTTTCAACAGAATTCCGATTAAATGTAAGTGCTTTGGATTTTTTAGTGATTACAGAGCCACCTAATTTAAGAATTGTTAATTTATTGACCATACCTGTACACCTTGTTGTGGAATCTTTACAGAAAATGTTTCAAAGTTCATTTTATTTAATTCGTCAATAATTACGTCAATATATTTAGAGGGTGAAATAGCAATAATGGAACCACCTCCGCCGCCGCCAGTAATTTTCGCTCCATAAGATCCTAACTCGAGACATTTTTCTATCATAATATCAGTTACAGTAGAACTTAGACCGAAATAATTCAGACTGGAATTAAAGAAATTAAAATAGGAGCCAACAGAAAGATAATCTTTTTGTGAGAGTGCCGATAATGTTTTTTTAGTTAGTGTATTAGACGAGTCTACTAAACTACGAAAAGAATATGGTTTTTCATTTCGAAGATTGGTAAATTTATTTATCATATTTGATGTTTTTCGGCGTTTGCCGCTAATTGATACAATTAATTCAGGATTATGTTTAAGATTAATACGTTTAGGATCATAGCCTTTACGAAATGATACGAGTCCTCCCATTATACTGGTGGCAACGTCGATTCCTGAGGGATTACCGTGAATTTTCTTTTCCCCATACATAGCAAGATCAAATAGAGTTTTTCGGTCAAGTTTGGTATTAAAAAGTGATGCAACGGAAGCAGCAGTGGCCACACATAAGGCGCTAGAAGAACCTAAACCTGAACCACGAGGAATGTTCGATTCTATGTTGATAGAGAGTGTATTTTTTTTCCCCAGATATTCTAGAGTTTTATTACGAACAATATAAACAGGATCATTTTTTATATTGTATTTCGCTAAAGAAATTTTTTGATTTTTATATTTAATAGTATTCTGTGATGAGAAACTACTGGAGATGCGTATATTTTTATTTATTGCAGCTGCCAATGCTTGGGAGCCATGAACAACAAAATGTTCCCCTGTAAGAATAATTTTACCTGGGGCTTCTGCAATTGATATCAAATTACTATTTATAATACATTACAACAATAAAAATCAGCGGGTAATTATAATTAGAGAAAGATGGGAATTATTCGTCTTCGACTAATTTTGTCTCGAAATCTTCAATTGCATATGGCAATGATTCGTCTAAAGATAATTTACCTGATTGTTGGAGAACAGACCTTGATAACAACCACATAACTGCAGCGAGTGCTTTACGTCCTCTATTATTTGCAGGAATAACAAGATCAACATTTTCAGTAAGGTTATCAGTATCACATATAGCAATTACAGGAATACCAACTTGAGAAGCTTCAGTAACTGCTTGTTGATCCATTGAAGGATCTGTTACTATAACTGCTTCAGGATCTAAGTGTTTAGGATACAAAGGATTAGTAAAAGTTCCTGGCATGAATCTTCCTGTTAAAGGAATTGTGCCAGTAAGTTCTGTGAATTTTACGACAGGTGTTTTACCATATTCTCGGGATGAATAGACAACAACACGGGATGAATCAAAATTAGAAATAAATTTAGAAGCTAATTCAATACGTTGTAAAGTTTTAGCAACATCAATGATATGTAGTCCGTCAGGACGAGTTCTACTGATAAAACTAGACATAGATTTAGTTTTAACAAGAGTGCCTACACGAATACCTGTAGATAATAAAACTTGTTCAGATACATGTTTAGTGATAGAGCTATCTATATTACCGCCTGTGCTTACGACATCTTCGATTTCGAAATTAACTGACATACTTTTTAACCCTCGCAATAGGCATCGACATGTTATTATTTATAAAGTTAGTTTCCTCAATTCGAATTAATTCATTTAATTTTGAAATTCTTTCTCCGCCAACTACTCCACTTTTCATCATGACAGAACCTGAACCTATAGCAATATGAGCTAGATGTCGGTCCACTGTATCTCCAGAACGGTGAGATGCAATAATTGCATAGTTATGTTTATTACATAAATTCGCAAATTCCATTGCGTCACCTAGTGCTCCAGCCTGATTTACTTTAAGAATAACAGAATTACCAGCATTCTGGTCTATGCCTTTTTGAAGTATAGATGTATTAGTAACAAAGAGATCATCTCCAACTATTAAGCAATTGTCACTTTTGGATGAGAGTTGAGTAAAATCGGAAAAAGCCTCTTCGTGTAAGGGATCTTCGATATAGATTAAATTATATTTTTCAATTAGTTCAAGAACATAAGCGATTTGTTCTTCAGTGTTACGAGTTTTATTTTCACGAGAATATACGTATAGTTCCTTATCTGGATTCCAAAGAGAAGAAGATGCAACGTCTAATCCTAATCTAATTTCGAATCCAACTACGTCCGACACTGTATTAATTGCTTCTTGGGTAACTTCAAGTGCTTCAGTATTTGATAATTGTGGAGCCCATGCTCCCTCGTCACCTTTTCCGCCAGAAAATTTCGAGTCTTTCTTATCAATAATTTTCTTGATTTCTTTATGAACCATCAAATTAGCTTGTATTCCAGAACGTATTGAATCAGCACCAAGAGGATAAGAAAGAAATTCTTGAATATCAGTAGAGCCATTTCCTGCATGCATACCGCCACCTAGAACGTTTCCTAAAGGCAGAGGCATTTCAGCTGGCTTTCCATTCAAAAGTATTTCATAAATTGGTTTATTAAGAATCTGAGAAGCTGCATCAACAGATGCAAGTGATATTGCATATGCAGCGGAACCTCCGATATTGGAATAATTATCGGTCTTATCTGCTTCTTTTAAGATATTCTTAAGATTGTATATATCAGAAGTATCAGCACCAATCAAATGAGATTTATATTTATCAAGATATTCGATAGTATCTTGACATTTTGAGTTTCTAAAAGAAACAGCCTCGAATTTACCAACGCTAGCACCAGCGGGGGATGAAGCAGTACCTACAATGTCATCAACATGTACGTCAACTTCGATGGTTTCACTGCCACGACTATTATAAATTAAACGGGATTTAATATCAGTAATTTTTCTCATGAATTAGTGTTGCCTCAAGTATATACAATTAAGAAAAATCGAATTCCATTCTCTTATTCTTCTCATAGAGGTTCTCGTGATATTGGATTATTTGATCAATTACATTAGAATTAGATAATAACATTCTTCTACAACAATATCTTGTAACTCCAAGATCGTTAAGAATATCTGCAGGACTTTCACCATTAGATGTTCGAGATTCTAAAGTTTCAAGTTTATCTGCAACAACTGCGCCACAACTAAAACAACGAACTGGAATAATCAAGGATAAATATCAACAACCTATCTGTACGATTTTTGTTTTCTTCTTCGTGCACCTGGACCACCAAATTTCTTTGATTCGCTTCGACGAGAATCTCCAGAAAGAAGATGTTTATCGAATTCAGAAATTCGAGTCTTAATATCTTTAGTTTTAAAATGGGATATTAACGCTCTTGATATTGCAATTGCACACGCTTCAGCTTGACCCATATACCCACCGCCAGAGACTCGAATATTAATATCGACTTTATTTTTATCATCGCCAATCAATTCTAGAGGGGTTAACATTCTTTCTCTTGCCATCCATGGAGTAATAATTTCAATAGGAGTTTTGTTTATGAACACCTTACCAGTTCCTCGACTAATTACAGCAGTAGCTTTAGCAGTTTTTCTGGAAGCAGGTATTAATGCGGATTTCTTTTTCATTCTAATTTTCTCCATCCCATAGATGAACATAATTCACCAATCGTAGTATAATAAGATAATGACCTTGGCGCTAGTGCGGTCTCAATGGTTTTATGTTCGGCTTTTTGGTATTTTTCTGGAACTGAGATATATACACGTAGACGTTTTTTAGCTGCATTACCTTTAGGTTTTTTATAAGGAAGCATGCCTCTAACCATCTTTTCTATATATGTATCAGGACGTCTAGGATGGAAAGGGCCATGTTTTGGATGTACACGGCTAGTGATTTCTAATCGCAATTCATTTTCCTTAAGAATATTCGCTCGACTGCCAGACATAAGAATTTTTTCAGTGTTAACTAATGCAATACGATTGCCATTTAACAGCATTTTAGCAACCACAGAGCATAAACGTCCTGCGAGATGTTTATCCCCATTAACTACAATAGTGGATTCAGAATCAGCCAACAAAAATCTTTACACCTTTTCCATCAGGATTTGTTTCAACAAGTTTTTCAATCAACATAATTGTTCCACCGGCACTCTTAATTTTTTCTTTTGCACTTTCAGAGAAAGCTACAGCGCCAATAGTAATTGAATGTTCAATTACACCAGCTCCAAGAACTTTACCTGGAACAGCGATAACGTCACCGGTTTTTGTAACCTTAGACAATTTTCCAACATTAATTTCATGTTTTTGTTCAAGTCTTTGTACAACATTAGTCCATATTTTTGCATGGTTTTTTCGCGCAACGCGTTTTATTGATTCAATACGATAATCATCAAATGTCATTTCATGCAGATTCCTTAATTGTTTCAGTCATATTCTTTAATTTCGTATTTAATATATTTGTAGCTTGTAATAATATTTCTTTTGCAGGTAAACTTCCATTTGATTCTATTGTAAGATGAAATTCAGATGCACGATCAGTATTAGTAAGTGTAGAAACAGTAGCAGGTTGCCATTTAGCATGATTACGTCCTTTACCTAGCTTTGCATAAGCTTCTAATTTTATTTTTTGACTTGGTGCAAGTTTCACAATTGGAATATTATCAAGATGAGGTTTGACACGAGTGTCTTCAGATACGAGATCGCCAGAGTAAATAGTTTTTACTTCGTCGGTAGCAACAGCATCAAGAACTAATAAAACCCGACATTTAGTACAACCTAAAGAGGTCTTACAAGAACAATCTTGTGGTAGTATATATCCTTCTAAATCAGTAGTTAGAGGAATTAGTCCTAAACGATGAGCAAGTAGTTCGTCATATAAAACCGAAGAATTTTCATGAACTACTATTTCGTCTACGGCCATACATGGAACTTCACTAATGGCAAAGCGTCTCAATGCATTAGCATAAACTCTATCTATGCCTTTTAGCAGTAATTTTACGTGTGAATCAGATGATTCTAAGATTTTGATGGTTGCCAATTTATGTCTCCTTAATACCTTAGTAAACGCAGAATATTGTAATTAAAACCTTATCATTTTTCGATAAAGATTAATTAGAGGCATCATCTACATAATTATAAAATTGTCGACCGAATTCAAGTACATAGTAAGAATAATGGGAAGAGACGTTAGTGGTACAAAGAAAGTAGTCCAATCGCTCTCAAATGTTAAAGGAATAGGCAACAATCTAGCACATTATATGGTAAAATCACTAGGAATAGACAAAAATTTAAGAATGGGAATGTTAACTGATGAGCAGGTTAATTCTATAGAAGAAAATATTAAAAATATGGACGAGAAATACCCTGAATTTAATCTAAATCGTCGAAAAGATATGCAAACTGGTAAAAATTTACACAATATAGAAACAGATTTGATTATAGCGAAGAAACAAGATATAGACTTGGAAAGAATTTTGCAAAGCTGGAGAGGAACGAGGCATTCGTTAAACTTGAAAGTAAGAGGCCAAAGAACAAGATGTACTGGCAGAGCTGGAAAAGTTGTGGGTGTACGTAAATCAACACTAAAACCAGGAAAGGCGAGTTAGTTAAATGGGAGATCCAAAATATTCACGAAAGAAATCTGCCAGACCTAGAAATCCATGGCAACGAAATCTATTAAAAGAAGAATTAGAACTAGTTGGTAATTTTGGTTTAAGAAATAAAAAAGAACTTCATGTAGCATCTTTTGAATTATCAAGAATTAGAAAACAAGCTAGACAACTTTTAGCTGCAACGACTGAGATTAGAACGGCAAGAGAACCGATTTTATTATCATCACTAACAAGGAAAGGGATTGTTACTGAAGATGCAACGTTAGATAATGTATTAGCACTTAATGTTTCGAATTTTTTGGAGAGAAGATTACAAACAGTAGTATTAAAAAAGGGATTAGCTAGAACTCCACACCAAGCACGACAATTAGTTACACATGGTCATATTGCAATTGGAGAGAACAGAATAACAATACCAAGTTATGCAGTAATACGTAATGAAGAACCGTTGGTAAAAATGACAGAGAATAGTACATTTGTACTTCAAGAAATAGCAACAAAAGAATTAAAAAGTGATACATATGGAAACCCAGATGAAAAAGAAGGATTAAATCAAGTGGAAGAAAAGCCAGCTGAGAAAGCTAAGGCGGAAGAAAAGCCAGCTGAGAAAGCTAAGGCGGAAGAAAAGCCAGCTGAGAAAGCTAAGGCGGAAGAAAAGCCAGCTG
>ENA-ORDI01000055-ORDI01000055.1-marine-metagenome-genome-assembly--contig:-NODE-55-length-72061-cov-3.375681_pt1 | contig 72061 bp, 59 predicted proteins | sample MGYA00248628_ERZ508525 | MGnify/ENA primary metagenome ERZ508525 (study PRJEB26195, sample SAMN05422138) | marine metagenome | isolation source: East of Porto Seguro, South Atlantic Ocean | place: Atlantic... | reverse complement strand
TGCAAGGGCTTCTCCAGTTTGGTGGCAGTTTGGTGGGCGATGGGGGACTCGAACCTCCGACCCCCTGCTTGTAAGGCGGCAGATCGAGATTCCCGAGCTACTCGCCCTTATTGGCTATGAGGCTGTCGACCACTTCCGGTTCGGCGAGGGTTGAGGTGTCGCCGATGGTGTCGATCTCGTCGGTGGCGATCTTGCGCAGGATTCGGCGCATGATTTTGCCCGAGCGGGTTTTCGGCAGTGCGGGGGCCCAGTGGATGACGTCGGGCATGGCGATCGGGCCTATTACGGTCCTCACCTGGGCGCGAAGAATGGTTTTCAACTCGTCTGAGTATTCCTCACCCATGTTCAGGGTCACATAGGCATAAATGCCCTGGCCCTTGATCTCGTGCGGGTAGCCGACAACCGCCGCTTCGGCAACGGTCGAGTGCAGCACAAGGGCGCTCTCGACTTCGGCAGTACCCATGCGGTGACCCGACACGTTGATCACGTCGTCAACACGACCGGTCACCCAGTAGTAGCCATCCTCGTCGCGGGTCGAGCCGTCACCGGTGAAGTAAAAGCCCTTGTATGTGTCGAAGTAGGTCTCTTCGAACCGCTTATGGTCGCCGTAGATAGTCCGCATCTGCCCCGGCCACGACCTCTTGAGAGCAAGTACGCCGCTGACCCCGTTTCCTTCGAGCTCTTTACCGCTTTCGGGATCGAGAATTGCGGGCTCTATTCCGAAGAATGGCACAGTTGCTGCGCCCGGCTTGGTCGGGATAGCCCCGGGTAGTGGGCTGATGAGAATGCCTCCGGTTTCCGTCTGCCACCAGGTATCGACGATCGGGCAGCGTTCCTTACCGACCTGCTTGTGGTACCAGCGCCACGCTTCCGGGTTGATCGGCTCGCCAACCGATCCCAGCAACTTCAGTGACTTCATTTCGTACTTGCCGGGCCATTCGTCGCCGAGCCGGGCAATCGCCCTGATTGCGGTCGGCGCGGTGTAGAACTGGTTCACATTCCACTTTTCGACTATCTGCCAGAACCGGTCGGGTTCCGGGTAGGTCGGAATGCCTTCGAACATGAGCGTTGTCGCACCGTTGGCGAGCGGGCCGTAGACGATGTAGGAGTGGCCGGTGACCCAGCCGATGTCGGCGGTGCAGAAGTAGATGTCGCCGTCGTGGTAATCGAAGATGTACTTGTGGGTTTGGGATGCGTACACCATGTAGCCGCCGGTGGTGTGCTGAACGCCCTTTGGCTTGCCGGTTGAACCCGAGGTGTAGAGGATGAAGAGGGGGTCTTCAGCTTCCATCACTTCGCATTCGGAATTGGGGCTGGCATCCGCCATGACGTCGTCCCACCAGAGATCGCGGCCGTCTTGCATCTCGCAGTCAACGCCTTCGCTGCCCGCAATACGTTCAACGACGATGCAGGTATCGACCGGAACGCCCATTTGGGGTTCGGCGTTTGTCATTGCTTCGTCGGCAACCGGCTTCATTGGAATCGGCCGGTCGCCGCGGTGAGTGCCGTTACATGTGATCAGCACGGTGCAGGTAGCGTCAGCGATGCGGTCGGCGAGGGCCTCGGCCGAGAAGCCGCCGAAGACTATGGAGTGGATTGCGCCGATGCGGGCGCAGGCGAGCATCGAGATGGCCAGCTCGGGGATCATTGGGAGGTAGATCGAGACCCGGTCGCCTTTTTTCACTCCGCGTGACTTCAGGACATTCGCGAACTTGCTGACTTCCTCGTGCAGTTCGCGGTACGTGATGGTGCGGTCTTCACCGGGTTCGTTGCCTTCCCAGATGATTGCGACCTGGTCGCTGCGGTTATCGAGATGGCGGTCGAGGCAGTTGTAGGCGATGTTGGTCTGGCCGCCTTCGAACCACTTGACCGAAATTGGTCCCTTGTTGCGGTCGAAGTTGACTTCGCTTACAGTGTCCCACTTCTTGAACCAGTAGTACTCGGACGCTTTTTCGGCCCAGAACGCGTCGGGGTCTGAGATTGAGCGATCGTACTCGGACTGGTATTCGTCCTTGCTATTGAAGTAGGCGTTTTCGCGGAACGAATCGGCCGGTGGGTAAAGTTCAGAATTTGCCATCGGTGTTTCCAGTTACCTGTTAGCTTGCATGGTGATTAGGTTTCTATCAATCCGCGGGACTGCTGGCAAGGGGTGTGCTGCTGCTTTGTGATGTGAACTGTTTTATTGTGATGCGAGTCATGGGGCATGATGGTGGTTAAGGGCGCTAACCGCAACTGATGCGCCATGAACCGTCCAGGTCGAGGGGCAGGATCAGTGTGTGCATGCCGAGCCGGTCGACTTCGGAGCGGTACTGGTCCTGCAGGGTAAATCCGGCCGCCTCATCGGACGGATATTCGGCGTTGAATACGGGTTTTCTGTGTTCCGTGAAGGCACCCGTCAGTTCGCATTCATCGTACTCGTGGCACTGCTCGGTAACGACGAAATAGAATTCACGTGCCAGGGTGCCGATCAGGTTAAATGTGTTCTTGATACCCACCGCAAGGCCCTGTTTATGTGCGGCGCCAGCAATGTCCCTGTTGAACTGGATTTGGTCTGCCTGCGATAGTTCGAACCCGGTTTCGTTGGTGTAACCGTCGACGGTGTCGGGCTCGACGGCGTCGCAGCCTTTCTGCGCGGCCAACTGTAGCCGCGACTTCGCAAGTTCCAGCATAGATTCGGCGCACACATTGAGCCAGCGCTCGCCCTCCCAGCCATCCAGTGGCAGGACAATCGCGTTCTCGTCAACATCGTCGGCATCGGGTCGCCAGTCCCCGACTGATCCCGCAGAGAAGTAGCAGATTACGTATTTGCCGTCCTGATGGAGTTGCGTTATTTCTTCCGGAGCAGTGTCGAACAGGTCAACGTCCCACACCTCGGCATTGACGGTCATTTTCAGTTCGCCCGTTAATTGCCAGTTCCAATCGGAATCTGGCGGGAGCGTGATGGCACCACTTACGGGAGTTGCTGATGGTGGAGGGTCGTCTGGCGTGGCACGAATGACCGTACTCTTCTCTCTGAAGTCGATCGGTTCATCACTCTCAGTGGAATCACACGATGCTGTCGCGATCAGCACGACCAGTAACATCGGCAGTACTGTAATCGAATTCTGTCAGTGCGTTCCTGCCTGGGATGTTCGTAGTTTCATCGTTGGTACGATATCGGTCACCGAGCCCACATGTGCGCCGTAATCAGCGTATCCGAAGGAATATTCAGAATGTCTATCGACCGGCCGCGAATTGGCCTTGCCTGCAATCGTGCCAGTTACGAGCAGGATGCACGGCCGCAGGAGGTTGAGCGCCTGCAGGCGTTTTCCGATTTCCACTATGAGGAGTTCGACGAGCCTTCCGAATGGGATGAGGTACCACCACACAACGCAGCATCAGATGCGAAGCTGATTGAATTTGCGAGTGGGCTCGACGGGCTGATCGTCTGCCACGGTTCGCCGCGAATCACGGCAGAAATTCTTGATGCCGCACCGCGTGTGCGGATCGTCGGCGAACTTGAGGGCGACCGGTTCGCCCAGCGGATAGACGTAGAAGCGGCTTCGGACAGGGGTGTGCGGGTGGTCGATACGACACACGGGTCGTCGTTTGGTGTTTCCGAATGGGCGTTGGCGATGACGATGATCGGGTTGAGGAATGCTGGCTCGCTGTTTCGCAGGATGATCGCAGGTGAGACCGTGTTCGCAGAGACAGGCGACCGGCACACCGACCCGGGGTATCTAAAAAGCGAACTGTCCGGGAGGACGGTCGGGATTATCGGTGTGGGGCATATCGGGCGTCGCCTCCTCGAACTGCTCAAACCGTTCAACGTCACGGTGTACGCCCACGACCCGTACGTGCCGCCTGAGATCGCCGACATCTACGACATCACCATGACTTCACTCGACAACGTCATATCGATTCCCGAGGTCGTCATATGCCTCGCGCCGCTCACGCCCTTCACTGCCGGCATGATCGGTCGGCGCGAGATCGCCCTGATGCGACCGGGGACGGTGTTCGTAAATGTGTCGAGGGGGGCGATAGTTGATTCCGACGCGTTGATCGAGCGGCTTAGGAAGCACGACATGATCGCCTGCCTTGACGTGTTCGACCCCGAACCCGTGCCGGCCGATTCGCCAGTTCGTGATATGCACAACGTGTTTCTCACCCCTCACGTTGCCGGGGTGAACGTGCTTGGCGGTCCACGGTTTTTCAGTCTGATGACTGACGAAATGGAGCGGTTCTTCTCGGGGCACGAGACGAGATACGACCTGTTGCCTCGAACGCTTGCGAACCGGCGGGGTGGGCCTGCGCCGCCGCGGTGAGACGGGAGCGGGTTGATCGCACGGCATCAGCTACTATGCGTCGGGCCATTGAGTTAGGCAGACCCAAAAAGGGAAAGTGTGAATTCACGAATCACGAATAAGGAACGATCTTAAAAATCCTATTTATTGGCGGCACCGGCAAAATCAGTTCGGCGTGTACATAGCTGGCAGTCGAGCGCGGATTCGACATGTACCTGCTGAATCGCGGGCAGACCGTCCGGTACCCGAGGGTGTGACAGAACCCAGTTAATCAGAAAAGCCACCGATCTCTCAGTGGCTTGTCGTATTTATTCTGGTGGAGCTGGAGGGATTCGAACCCTCTACCTCTTCAATGCCATTGAAGCGCTCTCCCAATTGAGCTACAGCCCCGTTTAATCGCAGGGTGGGCGCGTGAACCCGTTTCCGGGGCCGGTGCCCAGCCAAAAAATCGTAGCACAGCGACAGGGGGTTATCGCCGGTATTTCGACGACACGCGCGTGCTAAAAAGAGTCCGGATCGTCGGGGTGCTGTTTGAAGTCGGTGTCATCCCGCTCCAGCATCTTGCTTGTGGGGTCGAGCACCTTGCCGGCATCGTCCTGTGGTTCGTAGCCGAGTACTTTCCGGGCCTTTTCGAGGGAAAAGATGTTCCAGTAGTTGTTGCTCATGGCGAAGACGACCGTGTACATGAGTAAGTCTGGCGCGTCGACGGCCTTTACGTGAATCTGTGCAGTGTCACGGTGCGAGAGCCACATCGCCAGCCCACCGCCGTTCGAGGTGGGGTTGTCGTTAGAGATCGTCCAGCCGATTCGGATATTGATCGACGAAATGCCATGAAACTCGCTGTAATAGCTGCCGAGACCTTCGGCGTAGGCCTTCGAAGCTCCGTAGTAGCCATCGGGGCGTATCGGCACTGTTTCGTCGATCAGCTTGAATGGTCGCTTCACCTGGTCGAACTTTCCGGCGAGAATCGTCTTGTACGGCTCGTCCTGGTAGAAGCCGCCAATCGCGTGCTGCGAGCTGCCGAACACGACACGCTTCACTCCGGTGCGTTTTGCGGCTTCGTACACGTTGTAGACACCGACAAAGTTGTTGCGGAGTGCGGATTCCCAGTTGGCGTTTGCACTTCGGTCGGCCGCGAGGTGAACGACGGTGTGTTGCCCTTCAAAGGCGGGGATTATCGTATCGAGTTCTGCGATGTTGCCCTTGAAGTTATGAGAATCGTCCATTCCGTCGGTCCCGTATCGGGATAGCGACGATAGTTCGTACCGATCTTCAAAGTCAGAACGTAGGGCCGTTCCGACCAGTCCGCTGAGTCCGGTCACCAGTACGTGCTTTTTGTCGGCCATGTCTGTTCACCTTTGCGCTTTCGCGCCTGCTCAACTGCTCGTTTACGCCTGTTCATCTGGCAGGCTGACTGGGTCGGTCGGTTTGCTAAACGCTACGATCTTAGCGCAGTGACCGGCTGAAGGGTTCAATCAACGCGGATCGAGGTGGTGTTGCGGGGTTTTTTCACCTTGACGGCGTGCCACACTGCGAACAGGATTCCACCGAACAGCACGACGCTGAGCCAGCTGATAGTTCGGTCGATTGCGACCAGGCTGATCGAGTCGGAATCGCTGAGTCCAAACAGGATCAGCAGCCCGGTCAGGCCGCCTTCTACGAATCCGAAACCACCGGGAGTGGGAATCGTGGTCAACATGGCATTTGCCAGGGCGGCGAACATCACGATGCCGAACGAGATTTCGATTCCCATTGCATCGGCGACGAAGTAGAAGCGGGCTATTTCTAATAGCCAGCCAACGATTCCCAGCGCCAGTTGAAGCGGAATTGCGCGACCGGAAAAACTGTCGAGTGTCCCGCGCTGGAAGTTGACGTAGGCCGTTTCAATTCGATCGGGAAGTCGGCGTGAGAGCCGTTCGCCAGCCAGCCGCATCACGAGGAGTCCAATTATCAGGACTGCGACCAGCAAGAACGCGGCGAACACTACCCACCCCGGTACTTTCGAATTGCCTTCAACAGTTATCAAGATCGCGGCGACGAGCACAAGAATCAGAACCGCAGCCATGTCCTGCACACGTTCTGCGAGGACCGTGCCGAGACACGACGGAAAGTCGCTTCCGGATTCTCGCGAGAGCGCCCAGCCCCGGTAAGCGTCGCCGAGCCGCATGAATGCCACCGAGTTGGCAAACCAGCCCATGAGGATGATCCCTGAAAGTGTGAGCGTGCCTGAGACATTCTTGCCGTCGCTTCCACCGATATTTGCCGTTCGGGCCATCAGTCGCCAGCGAAGTCCGCGGAACCAGAAGCTCAAATAATAGAGGCCAAGTGCCAGCAGATATTTGCCGGGGTGGATGCCCTTGACGTTGTCCCATACTTCGGTCCACTCGAAGTCAAATATGCGCCACAGTGCGAATCCGAGGAGGGCTGCCCCAAGCACGGCCGCGATCAGCGTGGGTTTCGACAGCACGCGTTGACGGAGATTTGCCGCGTTCAGCGCTCCAGTTTCCAGCGCCGAACCCTGTTCGGGTGCCTTGTCTTGTTGTTGAGGTGTCCGGGTCATTTGTTCCAGAACGGTTTAGCGTTGGGTCAGGAATTCTGTTCTATCAGGGGAGATCGATGGGGGACACCGATTCTGCGAGGAAATTCACGCGGTGTTGGAGATATTTTCATCCAGTAGACTGTGTGGTCCGGGGGTGAGGTGCCGGGCCGGTCAACCTGAAGCGTAATGGCGGGCGCGGCTCCCAGGATTTCAGCGGCAGCGGCTGCCGCGTCCAGTTCGTCTTCTAGTCCGGAACTTTTCGGGAGGATCACCGTGCCGCCGATGATTGCGAACGGAAGAGTCAGTTCTGCCAGTTCAGGAAGCCTGGCAACTGCACGTGCGACCACGAGATCGTAGGCTTCACGGTGCTCAGGGTCCTGTCCAAGTTCTTCGGCACGGTTGGTTATTACCTCGACGCTTTCAAGTTTCAATTCCTCGACCACTTCTTTCAAAAACGTCGTCTTCTTCGCGGTCGAGTCGAGCAGGGTTATCCGCAATTCGGGCAGTGCAATTTTCATGACTACGCCCGGGATGCCCGCCCCCGTGCCAACATCGATAGCCCGTTTGCCAGCGAACCATTCAGGTGTCGGAACGCTGCCGCCCGCGGGAGAGAGGATTCTGAGCGAACGGATGAGAAGTTCGTCTCGAATTCGTTCCTGCGTTTTGGCACCGGTCAGGTTGAACTGTTTGTTGTGCAACTCGATAAGCTGTCCGAACCGCTCAAACTGGGCCTGCTGCCCGGCATCAAGGTCGACTCCGAGCGATTGTGCGGCTGCAACTACGGAATTCAAGGTTATGAGGTTGCCATCGGGGTTGTAGTTCGAGGTACGTGCCAAAGCCGCGCAGTGACAGGTTTCGTACCCTGTTTTTGCAATTTTTGGGAGCGCGGGCGGAGATTGGTCGGTAATGTTATAGGCCCCTGTTCGGATATCGAATTTTATTGCGCTGCGATTTTATCTATTTGTTCGTTGCCCAAGAGGCTGCGGATTGATCCAGAACCAGCGAATTGAGCAGTGGGGAATTGGAAACGTTTAATTGACAGTCCGAATCGTTGTTCTTGCCAAGCAGGTGCCGGACCCGGAAACTCCGCCCTCGCAGTTTAAAGTCGATGAATCGACCAACCGCGTGATCCCGCCAAGCGGTGTTCCACCGGTGGTCAATGGGTTCGACCTTAACGCGGTGGAAGCGGCACTCAAGTTACGGGATGCAGGGACCGATGTTGAGATCACGTTGCTGTCGGTCGGAACTGAATTTGTTCTGGACGCCATGAAAAAACCGCAGGCGATGGGTGCCGATCGACTGGTGTTGGTCGATGAGCCGGGACTGGACAGGCTCGATTCGGCTGGGACGGTGACGGTGTTGGCTGCCGCGATCGAAAAAGACGGGCCATTTGATCTTATTCTGGGCGGTCGACAGGCGTCGGACTGGGACCAGGCCCATGTAACTCTCGGCCTTGCCGAAGTACTGCGGCTTCCCCTGGTTTCGCTTGTCCAGAAGCTGGAAATAAGCGGTGATTTAGTTCAACTTCAGCGCGTTATACCAGACGGTTACCAGGTCGTTACAGCCCCGATTCCTTCGGTATTGACGATATCGAACGAGATCGGTGAACCCCGATACCCGAACCTGCGTGGAATCATGCAAGCGAGCCGAAAACAGCCGGAAGTCTTTTCCATAGCTGATATCGGTCTTTCGATGGACGATCTGGCTCCGAAGATCGAGCTCAAGAGGTTGTACGTGCCGGAGTCGAATCGCCAGGTCGAGTTGATCGAAGGCGACGATGAAGCCGACGCCGGTAGAAGGCTGGCGTTGCGATTGCGTGAGGAGAAGTTGATTTAATGACTACCGTAATTGTTATCGCCGAGCGTGATGAAAAGGGCGAGATAGTGCAGTCGACGCGTCAGGCGGTAACGGCGGCAAGCAACCTTCCAGACGCGCAGATCAGCGTGGTCATTACAGGAGACGCACCAGGTTCAGCCACATCGTTGCCGGTCGGCCGGGTGGTGACGATTGCGCCGATCGAGTCGACGGATAACGGAATTTATGACCAGGCTACGGCCGACCTGGCGGCACTTGTTTCGGCAGACAGTCCCGATGTGGTGATGTTTTCCAAGTCGGATTTCGGGTCGGTGGTAGGGGCTCGGCTGGCGTTCCGAATTGGCGCAGCGTTCGCGCCTGATTGCGTTGAGATATCAGGAGATGCAAGTGCTGCCGGGACGATTGGTGTTACGCGACCTGTTTATGGCGGCAGCGCGCTTGCCGAGTTTGAGATCGCTTCATCTCCGGCCATAGTTACACTTCGAGCGGGTGCCTTCGAGCCGAACACCGACACCGGTGCGCCTGTTGTTGAATCGTTCGACACAGACGGTCTTGAACGCAAGCCCGTGGAGGTCAGCGAATCGGTAGCTGAATCTCGGGAGGGCGTCCGATTGGAAGATGCCGATTTCGTTGTGAGCGGCGGTCGTGGACTGGGAGGTCCTGAGCCGTTCAGTGTGCTGGCCGATCTTGCTGAAGTGCTCGGTGGGGCGGTCGGCGCTTCGAGGGCTGCATGCGATGCGGGGTGGATCGACCACTCGCACCAGGTTGGTCTCACAGGAAAATCGGTCAGTCCCGACGTCTATATTGCGGTCGGAATCTCAGGAGCCAGTCAGCACATGGCCGGGTGTTCAAGTTCGCGTGCCATCGTGGCGATAAACAAAGACGGCGATTCGAACATTTTTAAAGAAGCCAGGTTCGGCGTGGTTGGCGATTGGGAAAAGGTACTCCCGTCATTTCTTGCCACTGTCCGTGAGCTGAAAGCGTGATCAGGTTGTAAGCTGGTTAATCCTGCCCGCCTGAAGGAGTGCAGGACGAGATCGGCCCACGGGCTACTGGGGAGCGTCGTAAGGTTCTGGAAACGCGAGGCGATCAATTGGATTTTGGCTACGGTAACGGCGTGCATGGTGTTTTCAAATTTATTGAAAACGCCGAGGTCATGGCTGTTTTCTTTCCGAAGTTCGGCCAGTCTGTTGTGATCGATGTCAGAGTGAAAGAGGGAGAGCCGCCCCTGGTAAGAGTGTTACCGATGGCGCGTTCGATTGCCGATCGGCTCCGCACTATCAAGCGCATGCGCCCTGCCTTGCCGCGCCCGCAGGACATCCTGGCCATTCCGTGGGTTGGCTACGTTGGCGCTTTGAAGACATCAGGCCTCTGGGCCAAGGTGGTTGCACGAATCGAAGCCACGGATTACCCCGATGCCATCACGGCTGCCGAGAAGGCGTTTGACGAGTTGGTTCGTATGGAACGCCGGGAGTTAGCCCAGTTGATTATGGGTGAGCAGTACGAGACTCTCTGGGCCCGTCAGCGGTAGGTGGGTTGGGTGTGTGTTTTGGCTCTGGTGTTCTTTTAGCTCCGGGCGTCGTCGGACGACTTGGTCGCGCGTATGTCCTCGACGCGGCCCCTAACCCCTCCCGAAGGAAGGGGACAGCGCAGGGTGTTGGCGGGTGTGTACGCCATTGTTAGGTAAATACTCCGTACGAGTCCGATTACGATTGAACTGGACGCAACATCCGATTCCCTTCAGTCCTCTGCTGGCATCGGGGACGTATAACTTTAGTACGCTCCCCACATTGATCGCTGCCCGTGCACGTCTCGCAAGTATTTTTGCAATCGGCACTGGCAGCTAGACACAGCAGACTGTCGATTGCTCGTTTCTCGATTACAACGAATGGTTTTGTGGACTATCAGTTCACTGCTGCTGGTCGCGTTCAACGTTCTAGCCTGGCTGGTGACCATCCCGACCCGAAGGTGGCCACGACGAGTGATGCTTGCGTTCCTCGTGATGTTGTTACTCGTGACCTGGCTGGTGCCGGTCGGCGACAAGCGATCAGACACCGCAGCCGTACAGGTCTCTCTCGATCACAGCTACGGGTTGGTTTCCTGGGAGTTCGATAATTTCTTCGACAAGTGGCGACACCGGGTATGGACCGCGTTGCCGTGGACGCCCACGAGCGAAGCCGACCGACGCAGGGCGCTGGATCGCTATGTAGTGTTGGTAGATGAACTTCGGATTGCCAAAGACCTGTTAAGTGAGGTCTCTTCAGAAAATGGCTCCGACCAGGGCAATGTTTCCAATGCCCAGCTTGCAGTTGACCGCTTGATCGCCGAGCGAGATGGCCTTCGTGATGGCGTCGAGGAATTTCTGGAGCAGGCTGTTGCTGACGCGATACGCTCAGCGGAGGTCGACCTGGTTGGTTCTTTTGTCTGGCCGCCGGTAGATTTTCGTATCGACAGCCCCCCAAAGCTGCTTGTGACTTCACCGCGTGACGTGATACGTCGTGACGAGGACGTACTGATAGATCCTGAGATTTCGATCGACGATATTGAGAAGATCGAGAACGAACTGGCTGAAGTCGCAAACATTTCTGCCATTGTTCTTCAGACCGGTGGACTTGCAAGCTATCCGAACGTGATTCCGACCGCGGACCTTGAACGGCTGCTCGATGTGGCGGCGCACGAGTGGCTGCACGCGTACCTGGTTTTTAATCCTTTTGGCAGGGCGTACTTTGACGGGGGTGATATCAGGGTGATGAACGAGACGCTGGCCGATATTTTTGGCCAGGAAGTTGGGCTGAGGGTGTATTCGGAGATTACGGGTGAACCATATGTCGCGCCGGTTCGACCGGAAACCGCGATGCGCAACACGGAGTCCAAAAATCCCGATGGTCCAGATGGGTCGGATTCAGACGAAGAAACCGGTGCAGATGACTTTGATTTCAACCGCTTTATGGCCGAGACTCGCGCCCGGACCGATGAATTACTGGAAGAGGGGTTGATGGACGAGGCCGAGTCGTACATGGAGTCTCGGCGGATCGAGTTGCTGGACCACGGCCATACCATTCGGAAGATCAACCAGGCATATTTCGCATTTCACAACACGTACGCTGAGAGCCCGTCGTCGACCAGCCCGATTGCTAGGTATCTGTGGGATTTACGTGATCAGGTCGACACGGTCGGTGAGTTGGTGAAGCTGTTGCGACGACTTGGGACGTATAAGGAGTTTGAACTGCTACTTGTGGAGCGGGGAATCGAGCTCGAAATCACCGAGTAAGCGGGCAAAATCGCATGGATAGTAACGCTCCTCTGGCTTGTTTGACCAAAAATAGTTCGTTCCGTCGGTATACTTGCCTGTTGTAACTGAGATCGGCCAGTTTTTGAGTCGGTGGTAAATTGCTGGCCTGCCCTGTGAGCGACTGCGAGTTTGCCGGGCGGGCGACTGAACACTAGGTAGTGTAGCGGTCTGATTTTTTTCCGGTGCGAGGAGATACGATGGCGGCGTCAACCGAAGACACGCGGGTAGCCGATAACAAGATGTATCGGCCACCGCAACAAGAAGAAACGCAACTAAGTTTCGACGAGATTATCGAGCGACTTCGAGCTTCATTGCCGAAATTGCCCGGCATTGGTGGAGGTGGCCTGTTCGGCATTATCTTCCTGGTGATGATTGTGATCGCGATTGTTTGGGCCGGGACCGGTTTCTACACAGTTGGTCCCGACGAGCAGGCGGTGCTTCGTTTCTTCGGGAAAAAATCCGGAACAGCTTCGGGCGGTCTGCACTGGTATTACCCGGCGCCGATCGGCAAACGCAACGTCGTGGCCGTAACGACAACCCGGCGCCTTGAGCTTGGCTTCAGGTCGGGGGCAGACGGATTCACCGTGGCCCAGTCCGTGACCAACGAATCTCTCATGATCACGAAGGATGTAAACATCGTGGACGTACAGGCGGTGGTCCAGTACAAAATTTCCAACCTGACCGACTTCCTGTTCAATGTAGACGATCCCGGAGACGCCGACCGCGGGATCCCGGCCGGACAGCCCGATGGCCGCACGCTGAGGGACATCGCTGAATCCGCGTTAAGACAGGTTGTTGGATCACGAAACATCGACGACGTGCTGACGACTGAGAAAGAACAGGTCCAGACTGAAGTGTTGTTGATAATGCGTCAGCTAGCGAAGGACTATGAGAGCGGGATTGATGTGCTACAGGTCCTTCTGCAGAACGTAAACCCGCCGCTCGAGGTGCAGTCGGCATTTGAAGACGTGGTTCGGGCTCGTGAAGACAAGGAGCGGCTGATTAACCTGGCCGAGGCCTACCAGGCGTCGGAGATTCCGAAAGCGACTGGTGAAGCGGCGAAAGTTACAGAAGCTGCGCGAGGTTTCAAAACAGGTCGTATCGCCAGGGCGCAGGGTGAAGCCGACGGTTTCGAGGCCATCCTCGAAGGATATCTGCTATCGCCCGATGTAACCCGGCAGCGTCTGTACCTCGAGGCTATGGAAGAAGTTCTGCCCGGGGTCACGAAATTTATTCTTTCCGATTCAGGTGTTTTGCCGTTCCTGCCGTTGAGTGGCTCCACGTCGGGCGCAGGAACCATCATTGGAGCGGGAGGAGGCCAGTAATGAGCAAGCTCACTATTCCGCTGATTATCATTATCCTGGCTGTTGTCGTTGTAGTTCCGCAAACGCTGTTCGTGGTCGATGAGACGCAACTGGCTATTGTGACGAGGTTCGGACAGTTCAAACGTGCGTACTCATCGCCCGGGCTTCAGGTAAAGACACCGTTCGCTGAAGAGGTGCTCAAGTTCGACAGTCGTCTGCTGCGGGTGGACGTGATACCGGCTTCGCTGCTGACAGAGGACAAGCGAAACCTTGTCATCGACTCGTATGCGAGATACAGAATTACTGATCCGCTGCTCTTTTTCCAGAGTCTGAGGAACGAGGCGGGTGCCGATGCCCGTGTTGGCGACATCGTCAATGCGCAGCTCCGGCAGGAAGTGGCTCGTGACCTTCAGAACGAGGTCATTTCCGAGACACGCCAAAACATCATGGACCGTGTCACGAGGGCCAGTAACAAGATTGAGAGCGATCGCTCTCAACTGGTGGGTAACCCTCGGATTAGAACGTTGCTGAGCCCGTTTGTGACCGTCACTGTCGATGAAGACCTGACGGATGAATTGCCGGGTCGGGCTGCCACGGACAACGAGATTGCCCGACTCGAGGCAGATGGGGACGCGCTGACGCCATTTAGCGTTACGTACCTGGTCGACATCCGAGAGTTGCTCGGGATCGAAATCGTTGACGTTCGGATAAAACGGGCCGACTTCCCGCCTGACATCGAGACAAGTGTTTTCTCGCGGATGGAAGCGGAACGTGAGCGGATCGCCAGCAAATTGCGCGCTGAGGGTACGCAGCGAGACTCTGAGATCCGTGCTGATGTCGACCGCGATGTCAACATCATTCTCGAGACAGCCATGGGCCGGTCGGCGCTTCTCAGGGGTGAGGCTGAACAGGAGGCGATCAAAATTCTCGCCAAGTCGCTTGAGAAGAATCCGGAGTTTTATGCCTTCCGGCGATCTCTCGAAGCTTACAAGGTGTTTATGGATTCGCAGACCACGGTCATTCTCGACCCCGGGAGCGATCTGTTGAAGTACCTTCAGGCCCCCGGTGACGGTTCTTAGGCTCTGGGTCTAAGTTTCAGCGGATGAACAGATCGAAAGCAGCCCCGAGTCGCATCGGGGCTGCTTTCGCGGTTAGATCAGGTTACACAGGCGCCGGTACAGGACGATGCGAACGAGCGCGATGATCACTGCTGCTGAAATGATGAATATCACGGAGTCTCGCGGCATGGAGGTCGCCAGGCCCGCCGGGGCTGCAGCTGGTTCGGGGCGATGTGGGGTGTGTCGTCATCGGTTGTTTCAGCATCGAAATTAGCATTCTGGGCATGAACGCGCACTTATCGTGAGATACAAGATTCGGCAGTATTACTTTTGAGGGTCTTCGTTCGGTTGCCAAGTATGTGAACGATGACTAACATAGAACTACCAACCGCAGGTTGGCTGGTTAAAACGAATGGCAACACGAACACGACTAGATCATCAGACACGTCAGCAACAGATTGTTGAGGCGGCGCGCGAGTTGATCGCGAGCGGTGGCGTGGACGCGCTGACCATTCGGGCTGTGGCCGCGAAGGTTGGGGTCACCGAGGCCGCGATATACCGCCACGTAGTCTCAAAAGAAGAGGTAATCCTGCTTCTTCTCCAGGAGGTCGAGGAGTCGCTGTTTCAGGCGATCTCCCGGGCGACACGGTCCGACCGCCATGCGCTGGAGCGGCTCGAACACATACTTCAACTTCACGTGTCGTATATCGAACTCAGGCAGGGAATATCGTTTGTAGTTGTCGCCCAGGCGGCCCAGTTCGACCAACCCAGGGTGCGCTCGGCGGGTCGCAGGCTGGTAGAAAAGTACCTTTCCCTGGTATCTGAAATTATCTCGCAGGGAATCGAGAGAGAAGAGATTAACCGGACTGTTTCGCCCGGTGCGGCGGCAATGATCTTCTTCGGCATGGTCCAGTCGGCGGTTACGAGGTGGCTTTTCGATCCATCGGCGCACCCGCTAGGTGAAAATGCGGGTTCGATGTGGCAACTTTTCAGGACGTCACTGGAGTTTTCGGATGAGGACGCCAGCCGGCACTCGAGAGAGAGTAGGGATGAATGAGATGTCAGTGATCACCGTGGATGGGCAGATTGGAGCAGGAGCCCCCGAACTGGGCAGGCGAGTGGCGCGCATGTTCGACTTTGATTACGTCGACCGGCTCGCCCTGCCGCGTGGCGCGCTCAATGCCAGCGCGGATTCATCTTCGGGTCTTGTCGACAGGTTCTGGACGCTGGTCGAACGAGCTGTTTCGGGATTTGCGCTTGGAAACGCCGCGGGCGACCCGTATTTCAACGTGCCGCAGGAACTGCTTCTTCCACTTACGTGGGACAGCGACGGTCCAACGACGGCTCACGTGGAACCCGGGTCGACCGAATCTACGGTGATGACTGTCGACAACCTGTTTGATACTGGCAAGGCGGTGCTTGTGCACCGGGCGGGGTGTCTTGAAGCGGGTGATCGTGAGGCGCTGAAAGTCGGGGTTTTCGCATCGTGGGAAGATCGTGTGCGGCGAGTTATGAAACGCGAAGGACTACAGTCGGCGTCGGATGCCGAGCGCGCTATTGGACGCCGGGAGAAGCTTCAGCTGGAGTATTTCGGCGATGTGCATGGCGTACGACCGGACGACCCGAGCCTGTACGACATTACCGTGGACACCTCATCGGAGAACATCCCGGTGGCATCGATCAAGGTCGCCCGTTTCGCACGTCAGCAACTGGCGCTTCAGCCTGCTTGACCGTTTGGGTTTGAGTGCGACCGGCTGTACTTGCCCGATTGGGGCTGCTGCTCGCTATTTCCACATCTTGTCTTGCGCGCCCGGCGTTATAGTTGTGAGCGCAATTTTATTTGAACGATCCCCATCATGAGCGAGCGCAATAGGAATTATGCTCACTACTCTGGCAAGCGAAATAATGACCTCTCCGGTGGTGACGATTGCTGCCGATAAACCGGTTTCCGAAGCTGCTGCCCTGATGCTGGCAAAAAACATTGGCTCGGTCGTGGTGGTCGATGCCGATGGTCAGTTCACAGGGCTGTTGTCCGAGTCGAAATACCTGCCTGAAGAGTCGGTGCTGCCGTACCTCCGCCAGTCAGTTCTGCGCATCCTGGGTAGTGAGTTGGGCGATCCCGAGAACATCGAAGAGGTCATTCGCGACACACGAAACACTCTTGTCGACGACGCGATGCAGAAAGATGTGAAAACCGTTGGTCCCGAGACGCACCTGGCCGTTATTGCGAAATTAATGTTCGGTTCGGGGGCGCACCACGTGACGGTGGTTGAGGGCGGCAAACCGGTCGGGATGATTTCGCGCCACGACCTGCTGCGGTTGTTCGCAGAGTCTGACCAGGACCCCGCCCTGTCCTGATCGAATGACCGGTTATGACCCGGCCAGTGTCAGGCGCCCCTCGCGAATCTGATCTGTAATGTCGCTGAGGTCCTTGGGGCTTTCTATGCTGGTCCAGGCCATTGTCGAGCGATACGCGGCCAGACGTCCCTCGTTTGCAAGATCCTGAAACGTGGTTGTTTCGTGGTCGCCGACATCGGGCAGCAGCGGTTCGATCTGGCGTTTGAACAGGTACACGCCGGCGTTGATCCAGAAAGGGAGGCTCCCTTTCTCGATGAACCGGGTAACGACATCCTGGTCATCGGATTCGACAACACCGTACTGACTCGGATACGGGACCAGCATCATCGTTCCCGTTGCGCCGGAAGTCTGGTGTAAATCGATGATTGGGTCGAGCGGCTGGTTGGTGATTATGTCGCCATTTGCAACCAGCACGTCTCTGACATCTTCCGGCACCAGTGACAATCCCCGTTTGATCGCGCCACCCCTTCCGAGTGGAGTTTCTTCGAACGAATAGTGAGCGGTGATGCCGTGGGCGGTTCCGTCGTCGAAGTAGTCTTCAATCATTTTGCCCATGTAGCCGCACAGGAACACCACGTCGGTGACACCCTGCGCTCGCATCCAGTCGACCTGGTAGCCGATGATCGGTTTGCCGTCGATTTCGACCATTGCCTTGGGCCGGTTATCGGTCACGGGGCGCAGGCGTTCGCCGCGGCCGCCTGCGATGCTCAGTGCAAAGAAACGATCATTCATCGGAAGCCCTCGGCTGCATATTGTTCAGCCACGAAGTCGTCATTTGTGGTTTTTATTCACGCTCCGAAGTTTACCAGTAGTTCTCGATTGATTCGAGATGCATTGGACCGGGAGAATCCACTGATCTGTGTGGTTGCAGGACAATCAGAGAACCGAATCGACGATTCTGCCGAGGAGACCCTGCATGACCCTGCGGTATTCGACCTGCTCAGGAGAGTCGAATACGCCCTGAGAGGGGTAGGTGCCGGGAGATTGGACCACGATGAGTTCAAGGCTGGGGCAGACCCAGATGTGCTGGTTGCCTGCGCCGCTTGCAGCGAATGAGTCTCGGGGGAGATCGGGCCAGATCTGCGCCTGGTCGTTGCACCAGAAGCCGAGGCCGTAGACGTGGCGTTCTAAGGGTTCGTTTTCGATGATTTCAGGCGAGACTTTGGTTGCCTGATCGAGCCAGCCGGCAGGCACAACCTGATCGCCGCCCCAGTTGCCGCGGTTCAGCCACAGCCAGCCGAGGCGGGCCATGTCGCGGGGGGTCATCTGGTAGCCGGTGGAGTAGCCGAACACGTCGGTGCGGGCATCGGGAGGTAGTTTGAAGTTTCCGTACTCCCACGACCACGTGGCGTCGATCGGGTTTCGTATTTTCCATTCGGTGAGCGTCCCGAAACCGGTGCCGCGCTCGGGCTCGGCGGTCTTATAGAGGTTGTAGGCCGCGGCGACAGCGTGGGTCAGGATGTTCATCCCGAACGTCTGGTAGTTGAATACCTTGCCGGGGGATTCTCCGGGTTTCATGTATCCCGATGTATTGCCGATCAAATGGCGGAACGTGATGCCATCGTTTTCAGGAAAGGCGTGGCGGCCTTCTTTGGGACCCCGGCCGGGTGCGATATCGAGCATTTCCGGGTAGTAATCGGCAACACGGTCGTTTTCAGATTTGATTACACCTTCCTGGACTGCGATTCCCAGAACAGACGAAAAAGTCGACTTGGATGCGGACGCCTGAGGGGCCTTTTCGAGCGGATCGACCCGGAAATTCCATTCGGCAGCTATTTTGCCGTGACGCGCAATCAGGATTCTGTATGGCCTGTCGCCAGCGTCCGCGGCCTGGAACCTTCCTGCTTCAGCCAGTTTTTCGCGATCCAATCCGAGTTCGTCGGGTTCGGCGACCTGCCAGTCATCGCCTGGCCATACCCGTTTGGGTTGCGCAGGGTTTTCCTGGTCGCGTTGAGATCGCGTGAGCTCGATAGAGGGTTGCAAGGGGGTTGCCGGAGAAGCAGTCGCCGAATCTGATGAGAGACCAAGCGATTGCCTGACTGCCAGCGATATTCCGAACAATCGCTGCTTGTTGGGTGCCTCGAGTTGAAGGCGGTTTGTTATGTAGGCGACAGAAATGTTGTGATCCAGGCTTGCCCACCCCGTGCACGTGCCCATGCCGCCGTGACCGACGGTGTCGTGGTTGTTGGCGCTTGCGTACTGGTTTGGCGGGGCGGAGGGAAGCCGAACACCGAGCCCGACTCTCGAATAGTTTCCCGAGGCTGCATCCTGGCCTTCTGCTCGCAGAGCTGTCACCTCGTCGATGATCCCTTCGGGCAGCCAGGGGATTCCGTTTATTTTGCCCCGACCGGCTATGGCGGAGTAGAACTTCGCGATGTCGTGGGCGGTTGAAATGAGTGATCCGGAAGGAAGCATCACCTGGTGGTGTAAAGCAGCGTTCATATCGGTGGCCGTTCTGTTGTCGCCCCAGTCGTCGGCGACCTCAAGCGGGACTACCCTTCCGAAGTCGTTGGGATTGAGAGTGAACGATGTGTTTTTGAGCCCGAGCGGGTGGGCGACTTCACGGTCAAATGCGTCGTCGAAGGACAGGCCTGAAACCCGAGCTGCGATCTCGCCGACGAGCCAGCCGAATGTCCTGGAGTGGTAGTGGACGTTGCTCCCGGGCTCGGTTTCGGGACTCATATCTTCGATATGCGAGATAGCCCGGCCCCAGTCGGTGTAGTCGATTGCGGGGATGCTCGAATGAGAAGGCAGTCCGGCCGTGTGAGACAGCACGTGTGCAATCGTGATTTTCGATTTGCCGCGGGTCCCGAATTCCGGCCATAACTCGGCAACCGGGGTGTCCCAGTCGAAGTTGCCGCGGGCCTTATGGCGCCACAGGACCGCCGCAGCCAGCGGCTTGCCCATAGAAAACACCCTGAACAGGGGCCGGGCGTGCAGTGCGCCCTGTGTAATATCGACGACCTGCGTGCCGTCCTTGAACACGGAAAGAGTCGCGCATGTGTGGAGGCCGTTGGCGATTTGCCGTTGAAATTCGCCCTGGACGCCGGTTGTGTTGATTTTGGTGATTGGTTGATTCATCGGCGGTGTGTTGGGAGGTTTTCGCAGTAACTATGCAGACAGGATAATCTTTGCACCGGGACACTGGAACGCAAAGATGGGGATCGAACCTGGTTCTGCCGAATCAAACGGATGCCGGGTTTCTGTACTGATGGGGGAATATATTCCATTAGATGAAGCACCTGTGCAGATTGTGCCTGAGAACCTGGCCGACGATACGCGGGTTATTCGCAACCGCAGGAAGTTGCAGGCGATAACCGATAACGCCCGCCGGATGATCGAGATCGACGAAGAGTTTGGCACGTTCCAGAAATACCTTCGGTCACACGATAGTTTCTGGGACCTTGTGAGAGATCTCCGAAAGCAGTTCAAGTTTCTTGGCGATATGGGTGCCTACTACTGGTTGTACGTGGTTGGTGAAGAGGTGCCGCCGCACGACCAGTTTGAAGCCGAGCGCCCCCAGAAAAAGCGGTAGCAGCTGCGGAGCGTGCGGGTTGATTCCTTCTCCCGGGGAGAGAAGGGTTTAGAAGCGGTCTTGAAGGGTTTTCTCTCTGGTAGAGTGGCGGGCTGATCGTGCGTTTTTGTCGGGAGTTTTCAAAACGCGCGATGTGGTTGGATTTTTTTTGCGAACGACTGCGCTTGATTTGAACGGGAATTGCTGTGACAACTGAACTTCGTACTAATGCAGACGATGTTGAATTCAAACAATTTGGGAAGCGATACCGGAAGGTAGATGGCGCCGATAAAGTAACCGGGCAGGCCGTATTCGGTGCCGATTTCACCGCACAGGGGTCTCTTTTCGCAAAAATTGTGCGAAGTCCCCATGCGCATGCCCGTATCGTGTCCATCGACACCACAGAGGCCGAGGCCATGCCCGGTGTTGAGGCAGTCTGCACAGCTGCCGACTTCCCGTCGGATGTTTCGGGCGATGTCGATACGGGCGAGGTCGAGATTGACATCCAGTTTCTTGCCAACCTGATCATGGGCCGCCGGAAGGCGTTGTTTGAAGGTCACCCGGTGGCAGCCGTCGCCGCAACCGATATTCACATTGCCGAAGAGGCCGCCCGGCTGGTCAAGGTGGTGTATGACGTGCTGCCTGCCGTGACCGACCCGATCGAGGCGATGTCGCCTGACGCCCCGCTACTTCACGAAGGCCTAGTCGCAACGTCGCTTTCGGGTTCAGACGATATTCCGAGTAACATTGCCGGGCATATGGAGGGTGGAAAAGGCGATATCGATAAGGGTTTTGCCGAATCTGACGCGATCGTCGAGCACACCTATCGGACCGCGCTCGTGCACCAGGGCTACATCGAGCCTGAAGCTGAGACAGTCCACTGGCACGCCGATGGCCGGATCGATATCTGGGCCAACTCGCAGGGCATGTTTCCTCTCCGGCAGAACATGTCGAACCTGCTCCGGGTCGATGTCAGCAAGATCAAGGTAACGGCCCTCGAAGTCGGAGGCGCTTTCGGGGCAAAAAACACGCCGCGGATAACCCCGATCGCCGCTATTCTGTCGCGTAAATCGGGAAAACCTGTGAAGATCGTCCTGACCCGGGAAGAGGTATTGAAGGCCACCGGCCCGGCCTCAGGTGCGGTTGTGACCGTGAAGATGGGTGCAACGAAGGACGGCAAGCTCAAGGCGGCACAGGCGCGACTTGTCTTTGGTGCCGGTGGCTTCCCGGGATCTCCTGTCCTGAGGGGCATGCAGACGATATTTGCCTGCTACCAGCCCGAACATTCGAAGGTCGATGCCTATGACGTGGTGACCAACGCACCGCGGGTTGCCGCATACCGGGCGCCCGGCGCAACGGTTGCCACTTTCTGTGGTGAATCAACAATGGACGAGCTTGCGCGTGCGATTGATATGGACTCGATGGACTTCCGTATCAAGAACGCCTCGAAGACCGGTGATCACAATATCGATGACGAGGAGTACACCCGCATCGGCATCGTCGAGATGCTTGAGGAAGTGAAGGCTTCCGATGCCTACATCCGGCCGATCAAGAAGAGTGAGAACGGCTGGCCCGTTGGTCGGGGAGTCGGAATTGGTTGGTGGCCCTGCGGGATAGGAGTTTCCAGCGCCCGAATAATGATCAACGAAGATGGCGGGGTTGATGTCGCGCTTGGCGTGGTGGACCTGCACGGCATTCGGACAGGAACGGCCCAGGTTGCGGCCGAAACACTCGGTATCGAAGCGGACGCGATATTCGTTCACACCGTCGACACTGACAGCATTCCCCCTGCCGGCAACGCAGCCGGTTCGCGGGTCACGAGATCTCTCAGTCAGGCGGTGTATATGGCCGGGACATCGATAATCGAGCAGATGAAAGCGAAAATGGCTGTTCGGTTCGGTGTTGATCCCGAGTATGTCGAGTACGAAGACGGTTTCTTCTATGCCCGGGACAACCAGGATTCAAGGGTTTCGTTCAAGGCCGCCGGTGCCGCGGTGACGCAGAACGGTTCGAACGTTGTGGCGACAGCGTCGAACGATCCGGGTATGCGACCGGCGAATGGCTATGCGATGTCGGTCGCTGACGTTGAGATCGATCCCGACACCGGAAAGGTCCAATTGACCAGGTTCACGCTGTTCCAAGATGTCGGCAAGTGCGTCAACCCGACGCAGGTCGAGAACCAGATGCAGGGTGGCGCGGTACAGGGAATCGGCTGGGCGTTATCGGAGGAGTATGTTTTCGATGACCAGGGCCAGATGCGAAACGCCTCGTTCCTGGATTACCGGATGCCCACGGCCCTCGACCTGCCGATGATCGACTGCGTGATACTCGAGACGCCTGCCGATGAGGGTGCGTTCGGAATCAGGGGTGTCGGCGAACCTCCGATCATCCCACCACCCGCCGCGATCGCAAATGCCATCAGGGACGCTGCCGATGTGCGCATGACTCGCCTGCCGATGAGCCCGGAACGGGTGTTTGCTGCGATAAATGAAGAATCGTAGGTCGTATTACCCAACGAACTGAACGTGCCGGGATTGAGGCGATAAGAGTTGTCTGAATCGAAGGCTGGAACTTTTTCGGATGAGTGGCAGGGGCCCGGGCTAACTCCCCGGCAGGTGAAAGTGACACTCGTCGGTGTCATGTTCGCGATGTTCCTTGCCGCGCTCGATCAGACCATCGTCGCGACGGCAATCCCGCGGATCGTAGCCGACCTTGATGGTTTTGATCGGTTTACATGGATTTCTACGGCCTACATTGTCGCTTCGACATCGGTGGTGCTCATTACTGGTGCGGTATCCGATGTGTACGGACGCAAGTGGTTGTTCGTCGGCGGGATAGCGATATTTATCGCCGGGTCGGCGCTGGCCGCGCTATCACCGAGCATGAACGCGCTCATCATTTCACGGGCGGTTCAGGGCCTGGGCGGCGGGATGATCATGGCCCTGTCGTTTGTTACGATTGCCGACCTGTTCCCACCGGCCGAACGCGGCAAGTACATGGGAATAATCGCGGCGATGTTCGGAGTGTCGTCGGTAGTAGGTCCGACTCTCGGCGGTTTCATCACCGACCAGCTTTCCTGGCAGTGGATATTCTTCGTAAACATCCCACTTGGTATTCCAATCATTGCGCTATTCGTTCGGTGGTTCCCGGACAGAAAGAGGGACGGCCCGACGCGCAAGATCGACGGAGTCGGCGCGGTGTTGATCGTCCTCGCAATTGTCCCGCTGCTACTTGGCCTGTCGTGGGGTGGCAACCAGTTCGAATGGTCGTCGGCGCAGGTTATTGGCGCCCTGGTTGCGGGCAGTGTGATGGTGATTGTGTTCGTGCTGTACGAATCGAGAATATCCAGCCCGATTCTGCCGCTCGCGGTGTTTAAGAATCGAATCGTGGGAATCGGATTGTTCGTCTCGTTTCTTACCGGTCTTGCAATGTTCGGGGCGATTTTCTTTGTGCCTTTGTTTTTCCAAGGTGTGCTCGGCGCGTCACCCACAGCGAGCGGCAGTTTCCTGACTCCGATGATGCTGGGGATTGTGTTCGGAGCGGCCGGCAGCGGGCAGATACTTTCTCGTACCGGCGGCCATTACCGGATACAGGGTGTGCTTGGGCTATCGGTGATGACTGCGGGGTTGTTCGGGCTGAGCCGGGTGTCGGGTGATACGACTCACGGTTATGCGTTGACCTCTGCGATTGTCATGGGATTTGGCCTCGGAACTTCATTCCCGATTTACACGACGGCAATCCAAAATTCGGTTCCACAGCAGTTTCTTGGGGTTGCGACTTCCGCGGCGCAGTTCTTCCGGTCGGTGGGTGGGTCGATCGGGCTGGCGTTGTTTGGTTCCTACATGGTCCGTCAGTTCAAGAGCGGGATGCAGACGAACCTACCGGATGAGGCTTACGAGGTAGTTCCGCCCCGGCTACTAGAGCAAATTGGTGACAATCCGAACGCACTGCTGAGCCCGGAGGCGACTGACAACCTGATGAGCGCTTTCGCTGCAACTGGTGATGCCGGAGTCGAGTTGGGGCTGAGAGTAATCGACTCAATTCGTGAATCGCTTGCGAACGCGGTGGGCGATGTGTTTTTTCTCGCGTTTATTTTCGTACTCATCTCTGTGGTGGCCGCGGCATTCATTCGCGAGATTCCGTTGAAGGGTCGGAGCGGGATGCCTGGCAATTCGGCATCGGCAGAGGCGACAGGAACCCAGTCAGCTTCAACACCGGCCGACGATTAGAGTGCTCTCGTCGTGGTGTGTCGAACGCACCAATTGGCATGGCCATTTGTTTACGCAATGGGATGGGAATGTGCCCGGTTAAAACAATATATATGGCGTAAATAGATGCTGGTATATTTTTTTAACGCTCCTTGAATGTAGTATGTTTCCACCTTCGCCCGTAAGGGTCGAAAAGTCCTGCTTGAACTTATAGACATGTTTGCCGAGCAATCAGAATAAGCTGAAAAGTTAGTCGCCGCGCTGGGCATTCTTGCCCGGGCGCAGGAGCTTGGCGCGGGTGAGGACGATATTTGGGTACTGACGGCGAGTGTGCAGCAGGCCGAGCGGGCGTTTCGAGCGATTTACGGGCCGTTTTCGGTAGCAGAGCAGGTTGTCAGCGCGAGCGACGAATTGTGACCCCCACGGCGGCGGCGCTTTTTACCGCTCCGGGTTTCCGCAAAGTTATTTCCACCGATTGGACCCGTTCAGGTTCCATGCATATTTCTGCAACTCGTGATGCCAGGGCTTCGACCAGTCGGTAGCTCGATGAATTGACCTCTGCAGTCACGGCTTTTACAACCTCACTGTAATCGACGGTGTCTCTGATGGAGTCGGACTTGCCGGCCGCCAACAGATCGACATCCATCGTGATATCGATGGTGATCCGCTGGTTCACCAATCGTTCCCACGGGTTGACGCCGATCACGCAATCGAGTTCGAGTTGTTCGATCACAACGGAGTCGATTTTTCTGGGCTGATTCATTGGCTAGGGTATTGAGGCGGGCGGGCCAGTATGGCTTTGATACTGGTCGACGGTTGAGTCCGTACGTTTTTCCGCTCAGTGAATGTGTTTTCCACCGTCGACGTTGATAGTTTCACCGGTGATGAAATCGTTCTGAACAAGCATCATGACCGCGTCTGCGGCTTCATTAAGCTTTCCCATACGATCGGCAGGGCCGAGGTCGATCTTGATCTGTTCTCGTTGGCGGTCCGCGTCGATATTCGCGGGCGGCAGAATTGCACCGAGTGCGATTTCGTTCACCTGGATATTTGGTGCGAGTGCGAGTGCCAGCGTGCGGGTGAGTCCTGAAAGAGCCGATTTCGTCACGCCGTATGCGAACTGTTCGGGACGTGCGGTGCTCCAATCGTTGAGGCTGATTATCTTGCCTGGTGTGTCCGGCCCGCCCGCGTTCGTTGCCAGTTGTTTCCGCATCGATTGCCCCAGGAGGAATGGTGCGCGCACGTTAATTGCAAAGTGTCGGTCCCAACTGTCGACATCTACATATTTCAGCTCGGTGCGTTCGAAGACCGAGGCATTGTTGATTAGGATTTCCAGCGGTCCGAGCCGTGAAGCGACCGACGCGACAAGCGTTTCGACCTGTTTCGGGTCTGCGAGGTCGGCCTGGATGATTACGGCTTCGCTACCTGGCGCCAGCGAATTGATCAGTGCCGCCGTTTCCAGTGCGTCTTTTTCCGATCCCTTGTAGTGGACGGCAACCCGGCATCCCGCGTCGCCAAGGGCGAGCGCGAGGGCGCGGCCAATTCTTTTGCCCGCGCCGGTAACGAGCGCAACTTTTCCGTTTGGGTTCATCTAGGAAATCAGTGTGTGGTTCAGCCCTGCCGGACGTGGCTCATGAACTCGTCACGGGTCAGTGAGTTCTTTTTGAACAGACCGCGCAGGGCGCTGGTTGTCATGGTGGAGTTCGGCTTGGCGACGCCCCGCATCGCCAAGCAGAGGTGCTTTGCTTCGATAACGACTCCGACCCCGATTGGCTCGATCAGTTCGTTCATCAAGGTAGCGATTTCTTGCGTCATGCGCTCCTGCACCTGGAGTCGCCTGGCGAACATTTCTACCAGTCTTGGAATCTTTGAGAGTCCAACGACCTTTGATTTTGGAAGATAACCGACATGTACTTTGCCGTAGAAGGGCAGCAAGTGGTGTTCGCACAGTGAGTAGAAGTCGATATTTTTTACTACGACCATCTCGTCGTACTTGACATCGAACATTGCGCCGTTCAATAGAGCGACCGGGTCGGTTTTATACCCGGAGAGCAGTTCGTCGTACATGTTTGCGACGCGTAACGGGGTATCGGCCGTGCCCTGTACATCGACTCCATCTCCAACCGCGTCAAGCATGACGGAAATCCCGTTGGCGATCTTCTGCTTACAGGGAGCGTCGAGAAGCACCCCGTCCTCAAAATCTAATTCGGCAGCGGCATTTTCGGCAGGAGACTCGGTAATGGTCATTTCGGGATTTCTCTAGTTTATGATTCGGGTGTTCGAACACGAATTAGGTGCGAAGCGATCGCTGCGCGGTGCACGGCAATTCTATCAACGGGCCCGACAGAGGCATGATTACGGACTAGCGGGGGTCAGCCACCTGATATAGCGGTGATGAAGTGGACCTCGACATCGTCTTCGAGTTTTTGCAGCAGGCCTCGCCGGGTCGCGGTATGGCCTACAACAGCCGCCAGCCCAGGTTTGAGGGCACCATCTACGACCAGGTGACGCTTCATGCCGGGGTAGGCGGCTTCCAGTTTGTCGATCAACTCACCGAGTGTATCGGCAAGCATGCCTACCTGTTCCACGCCACCTGCATACTTGCGCAGAGCATAAGGCAGGAAGACCTGTGCCATTGTCCTGCCTTCCTGTACGGCCCAGCCGGGCCGGATGGCCCGACTGGTAGTTGTGTTCAGTTTCCGTTGGTTGCTTCGAGGATGCGACCCGGTTTCACAGGCAGATCGTAGTAACGTTTACCCGTGGCCCCGTGTATAGCCTGTACGACTGCCGAGAGCGGTGGGCAAATGGGAACTTCGCCTACGCCTCGTACGCCGTACGGGTGCAGGGGGTTCGGCACTTCGACCATGATCGTGTCGATCATGGGCATGTCCAGTGAAGTTGGCATGCGATAGTCGAGGAACGACTTGTTGGCCATTGCTCCGTCGTCGGTGAGGAAGTATTCCTCGTTGAGCGCCCAGCCGATGCCCTGCACTGCGCCGCCCTGTATCTGCCCTTCGGCGTATTGCGGATGAACAGCCTTTCCCACGTCCTGGACCGCTGTGTATCTGATGACATCGGTTTTACCGGTGGCGAGATCGACTTCGAGATCGCAAATGTGAACCCCGTAAGCGGCTCCTGCAGATGACGGGTTGACTGAAGCGGTAGATGTGACCGGACCGCCGGTTGGATCGAGCCTTCCGGCCAACTCCTGAATGCCTATCGTCTGGCCATCTGACGAGAACATCCCATCGGCGAAGTCGATCTTGTCTACCTCGGTCTCCCACAGGTTGGCGAGCCGGTCTTTCAGTTCGTCCACCAGCTTGTGGGCTGCATTGTAGGCAGCAAGACCGGTCGCGTAGGTCGTTCGCGAACCACCTGTCACGCCGGTGAAGCCGATCGAGTCGGTGTCCGGGATGCTCGGGTGGACGTCCTCGGCCGGGATGCCGAGGACTTCGGCGGCCTGCATGGCTATCGAGGCCCGGGTGCCACCGATATCGGCTGAACCCTCGTTCATCATTACCGTCCCGTCGTCCTGAAGCATCAGGTCGCAGGTCGATTTCCCCCCGCCGTTCATCCAGTAAGCAGTAGCGATTCCGCGGCCTCGCGCCTTTCCAGCGGGAGCGTCACCGAGCGGTGAGTTCCAGTGGTCGGAATCCCTGGTTGCTATAAGACACTCTTCAAGCCCAACCCGGGGGAACTGTACTCCGTCGCCACGTCGTGTACCCTCACGGGCCGCGTTGTCGAGGCGGAACTGAATCCTGTCGAATCCCATCTCTTCGCAAATCTCATCGACGACCGACTCGATCGCAAACGAGGCCTGCGGTGAGCCGGGCGCGCGATAAGCAGCGGATTTTGGCTTGTTTACGAGGACGTCGTACCCGGTGATTCGAGAAGCGGGCCAGTTATAGCAAGCAAACACGCAGATTGCCGCGGCACCGACTGCTGAACCGGGATAGCCACCGGATTCGAAAATCAGATCGGTGTCGGCAGCGGTTACTTTTCCTTCTTTGGTGACGCCAATCTTCATGCGGATTTTGCCGCCGGGTGCCGGGCCGGTGGCCTCGAAAACCGCTGTCCGTTCCATGACCAGCTTTACCGGTCGCCCGCCGGATTTTCGCGAAAGAAGGGCAGCAATGGGAGCGAGATAGACTTTTGTTTTTCCGCCGAACCCGCCGCCGATTTCGACGTAGTTCACTTTTACGCGTGATTCGGGCACGCCGATCATGCCGGCGGTCTGTGCTCGTACTCCAAACGACCCCTGTGTGCTGGACCAGACGGTAATGTTGCCGTCCTCCGCCCAAACGGCCGTGGCGTTGTGAGGTTCGATGTAACCCTGGTGGATCATCGACAGGGAGAACGTGCGCTCGATCACCAGATCGGACCTGTCAAATGCCTGTTCTAAGTCGCCAAATTCATGTCGGAATACCTTGGCAATGTTCGTGTTAGGTACGTCCTCACCGAGGTGATCGCCGACAAGTGATTCGAGAATGATCGGTGCGTCTTCGGCCATGGCCGTGTCAACGTCGGAGACGTTTGTAAGGACATCGTACTCGACCTTGATCTTGTTGGCGGCTTCTTGCGCCGTGTTGCGATCGATGGCGGCTACGGCGGCGACTACGTGACCTGTGTAGTGCACCTTGTTGTCGGCCATCACGTTTGCCTGGTCGCGTTTGAGGTTTACGACATCTTCACCGGCTGATATCTCTCGTTCATCCGCAACCGGGAAGTCAGCATGAGTCAGTACGGCAAACACTCCGTCCATCGACTCGGCGGCAGAGGTGTCGATGCTCTTGATGCGGGCGTGGGCGTGCGGGCTGCGAATTACATCGCCCCAAATCAGGCCGGGGACTTTGACATCACCGCCATAGACGGCGCGTCCCGTTACCTTGTCCAGACCATCGTGCCTGATCGGGCTTTTGCCTACAACTTTGTAGTCGGTCTTTGTGTCGTACGTTGCGACCATTCGATTTCCTTTTTGGATCTTTTTTATTTGATCCGAATGCTGACCTGATTGAAGGTTCTGCTATAAGTTTGCCTGATTTTCTGGCAAACAAGTAGGCCGGAAAGCTGAAAATCAGCTCCCGGCCGTTTTGTTAGTTACTTATTAGACAACTTATTCCTAGAATTCCGTTAGCTGAGCGCTTCCATGATGCTTCCTGCATTCATGGGGGTGTTGTAAAGCCTTGTACCGATAGCATTGGCGATCGCGTTGGCGATGGCTGGTATCGGCGGGCAGATGGGCGTTTCACCGACCCCGCGTACCCCGTACGGGTGGAGTGGGTTCGGGACTTCGACCAGTATCGTGTCGATTGGCGGGAGGTCGAGACTAGTCGGCATCCGGTAATCGAGGAAGCTGGAATTGGCCATCGAGCCGTCTTCCTCCATGTAGTACTCCTCGTTGAGCGCCCATCCAATTCCCTGCACGGCGCCGCCCTGTAGTTGCCCCTCGACGTATGAAGGGTGAATTGCAGTACCGACGTCCTGAATCGCAGTGAACCGAACGACATCGGTTTTGCCTGTTTCGGTGTCGATGTCGATGTCGACGATGTGCAGTCCAAAACCATCGCCGGCCGATTCGAGATCGACGCTGCCTGTTGAGGTAGCCGGTCCGCCGAGATCAGCCAGCTTGCCCGCGAGTTCTTTGAAGCCGATGGTCTTTTCAGACTCGGCTTTCGAGTTGAATATGCCGTCGCTGAAGTCGATGTCTTCTTCGTTGATGTCCCAGAGGATGCCTACGCGTTTTTTGAGTTCGTCAACAAGCTGGTTCGCCGCGATCCAGCAGGCGTATCCAGTCGCGTATGTAGTACGAGAACCGCCGGTCACGTCTGTGTAGCCAACCAGTTCGGTGTCGACAACAGAGGGCCGGACATCATGTGCTCCGATGCCAAGGACCTCGGCGACGTGCATCGCCATCGCAACTCGCGTGCCACCAATGTCGGGCGAACCCTCTACAAGCGTTACGGTGCCGTCGCTGTTTACTGCCAGGTTGACAGATGATTTCAGCCCGATGTTGAACCAGTAACCGCTCGCCATGCCGCGACCGCGTTTCTTTCCTAGTGGCGGGTCGCCGAGTGGTGCATTCCAGTGGTCTGAGTTCTTCGCCGCTTCGAGGACCTCTTCCATGCCGATCTTCGAGAACAGAACCCCGTCTCCACGGCGGGTCCCCTCACGAGAAACATTGTCGATTCGGAACTGCATTGAGTCCCAGCCAGCCTCCTCGCAAAGTTCCTCCACAGCCGATTCCATGGCGAATGCGACCTGCGGAGAGCCCGGTGCGCGGTACGCAGCCGTCTTCGGTTTGTTCACTACGACGTCCCAGCCGTCGATACGTGTGTTTGGAATCTCGTATGGTGCATATACGCACATTGCGGCGGGGCCGATGACTGAACCGGGGTTTGCACCGGCCTCGAACCAGATATCGGCCGTAGCGGCGGTCAACTTGCCGTTCGAATCGGCACCCAGCTTGATAATCATTCTTCCGCCGGGGGTGGGCCCGGTGGTCTCGAATATAGCGACCCGCTCCATCACCATCTTGACCGGTCGCCTGGACTTCCGAGAAAGAATCGCCGCGATCGGCTCGAAATATACCGGGATCTTGCCGCCGAACCCACCGCCAATCTCGAGGGGCGTGACTTTCACCTTCGAAACATCGACCTGGAGGATTCCAGCGATCTGAGTCCGGGCGGCGAAAGCACCCTGGGTACTTGTCCAGATCTTGATGCGGTCTTCCTCGTCCCAAACAGCGGTGGCGTTGTGCGGTTCGATATAACCTTGGTGAACCATCTGCATGTTGTACTCACGCTCTATGGTGTGAGCTGCCGAGGCCATGGCGCCTTCAACATCGCCGAATTCGTGCCGGACGTGCTCGGCCATGTTTGTGTTGGTGACATCTTCGCCAAGGTCGTCGCCAACCAGGTCTGGTAGCACGATGGGTGCATCGGGCGCGAGTGCGTCCGTCACGTTGGTGACCGCCTTCAGGACCTCGTATTCAACTACCACCTTACGAGCGGCTTCTTCGGCCGTGTACCGGTCGACAGCTGCCACAGCCGCTACGGGATGACCTCGATAGACGACTTTGTCGTCGGCCATCAGCTTGTTCGACGCCCACTTGAAGTTGACGTTGCCTTCGCCGAGGTCGACAAGCTTGTCGAGTGCCTCGGGCATGTCGGCCCCGGTGATTACTGCGAGAACACCGTCCATCGCCTCGGCTGCCGAGGTGTCGATCGACTTAATGTTGGCGTGGGCGTGAGGGCTTCGCACGCAAACACCCCATATCAAACCCGGCAGTGTCAGGTCCCCGCCGTAAATCGCCCGTCCTGTCACCTTGTCGTATCCGTCATGCCTGATGGGGCGCGTGCCGATGACTTTATAGTCGGTCTTTGGCTCGAATGTTGCGACCATTTTCTCTCTCCACGCCGGGGTCCGGGCCCGGGCCAGAATCGATGCGAAGGCAGCCGGGTAAGCGCCGGCCACACACGACGTTCAATTGTTAGCTGCTTGCTTTTTGGACGGCTCGGATGATTTTGTCGTAACCGGTGCAGCGGCACAGGTTTCCCGCGAGCCAGTGCCTGATGCGGCCCTCACTGGGTGACGGTTCGTTATCCAGCAGGCCCTTGGCGGCAACCAGGAATCCGGGAGTGCAAATGCCGCATTGGAGCGCTGCTTCTTCGAGGAATGCCTGCTGAAGGGGGTGAAGCCCATCTGCACTGGCCATGCCCTCGACGGTGTCGACATCTTTGCCATCGACTTCTGCGCCGAGTACGAGGCAGGAATCGACAATTCGGCCGTCTACGCTTACCGTGCACGCACCGCAATTGCCGTCGAGGCAGCCTTCCTTGGTGCCGGTGAGTCCAATGAGTTCACGAAGGGTATCGAGCAGGCTCATGTATGGCGGCACGAGCAGTTCGTGCGCCTGACCGTTGATGGTCGTTTTTACGTGAACCATGCCCGGGGATGAAGTGGTCATTTGTCTGTTAGCCCCTTGCTCGCTCAACGGCCTGGTTGATCATCCGGCCTGTGAGGACATTTATGAGTTGTTTTCGCTGTGCGATCGTCCCGCGCATGTCGGTTATTGGAGTGGATGCGTCGCTGGCGAGTGCTGCGGCCGCGGCGATCGTGTCGTCGTTGACCGGCTTTCCGGCGAGGCTGTTACCAGCTGCACTGGCCAAGATCGGCGTCGGACCGACCGAGGCAAGAGCTATTCGTGCAGAGACGAAGTTCTGGCCCGAAGAGTCGAGTATTACCGAAACGCCGACACCGGCCACTGCGATATCCATCTCATTTCGGGGGATGAACCTTGTGTAGGCCGCACCGAAGTTGGCCGGGGGCCTGGGCATTGAAATGCTGACCAGCAGTTCGCCATTTTTCAGGACGGTCTGGCTTGGACCGGTGCAGAAATCTTCTACCGCAACATCGCGGCTGCCACCGGGACCGGCGATGTGTGCAACTGCGCTGTGGACGATGAGGGGACAGATGCCATCCGCGGAAGGCGCCGCGTTGCAGAGGTTTCCGCCAAGGCCAGCGCGTGACTGGATCTGTATGCCACCGATTATCGCGGTGCCGTCCACGATGCACGGATAGTCCGAGGCGACTTCTTCGTTCTCGTAAACCTGGTAACAGGGAACGCCTGCACCAATGGTGAGACCGTCGTTTCCGACAGTCAGGGTCATAAGTTCGGGAATGTTCTTGATGTCGACAACGGCATCAAGCTCCCAGGCGTTGGCGCGTGCTTTGACCAAGAGGTCGGTTCCACCGGCAAGCGGTCGTGCGCGGTCGCCGTGTTTGTCTAACACAGCGACCGCTTCGTCTACTGTGCCTGGGGCAACGTATGCAAACGGGTGCAAGCGCCCTCTCCTTTCAAGTGTTTATACAAAATTGTCGAGCCGATAACACTGGAATATCGGCAAGAATACCCGGAGTCCGGGCAGGCAATTCGGGAACCCTGAAGTTCTTCCGAGGTGAGCGCGCTCATTATGCCCACAGGCGAGCCTAGCCGCAACTAAAAATTCTTGACCGGTTTCGTGCGCCGAATAAACGTCACGGCATCATCACTTGAATGTGCGGCCCAGGTGGTGGATTTAAGGTGAAGTTTAGGCAGCCGCTCCCGGCTTCTGGCCGGAAGCGAGGTTCGCACTTGCCGAACCCATCCCGAAGTAGCGGAGCAGCCGCTGTCCTACCAGCACGGTAGCCAGGACCACGATTGTACCGCCGATGATCATGGCGGTCGGCGCGTCGAACCGCTGTGCCAGGTAGCCCATGAGGAGCCCACCTAATGCCGATGCGCCCCAGGTGAGCTGGTTGATGCTCATTACGCGACCCCGGAACTCTTCGTCAACGAGGGTCTGCACGACTGTTGTGTTCATCGTCCCGAGTACTACTTTGAACCCGCCGATGATTCCGGCAACGATTACTGCAAGACTGAGTATTTCGATGCGCGCAAAGGTTAGCTGGGCTGCCCCGAGGCCGACGCCTGCGATGACGAGATAGAGCGCTGGTCGGACCCGCCGGCCAATCAGTGTTATTGCAGTCGTGGCAGCCAGTCCTCCTATTCCGGCTCCCAGTAAGAGTTGACCGAATACGTCGGTCCCGCCGGTAAATATTTCGTCCGTAAAGACAGGTAGCAGGGTGTCGAACGACGTACCGAACATGCCGAGCATGACACCGAGCAGAATGACTGCTGAAATAGCTTTCTGGTGCCTGAGGTATACGAAGCCCTGTAGTAGTCCGCCAAGCACCGTCTGGCTGGTTGCCGTTACCTTGTGACCCTGAGTTCGCATCATCAGTAATGTCAGGACGGTCAGCAGATAGGAAGTGCCGATGATGTAGAAAAGTCCGTGGAGGCCCCAGGCGGAGACCAGCGGGTCAAAGAGCATCGGTCCCACGATTGCAGCGGCACCGAACACAATCGAATAAAGGGCAATGGCACCCGCGAGGTGTTCTTTTGGCACGATCGTTGCCACCATTGCCGACCTCGAGGGTATATCGAAGGCGAGCAATGTTCCGGTTACAGACGATATCGCGAGGACGTGCCACGGCTCAACGTTTCCGCTGTGGATCAGAACCGCGGTCCCGAGGGTTGTTAGGGCGAACAGGAGTCGTGTGGCTCGCACGATCTTCAGACGGTTGAACCGGTCGGCAAAGACCCCGCCCCACATCGAGAAAATCAGCACTGGAGCCAGGTTTGCCGTTGCCACGAGGCCAAGCATTACTTCCGAACCCGTTAGTGTTCGCATGAGCCACAGTCGACCGTAGACGAGCGACCACATACCGATGTTAGAAAAGGCCGCGGCAATCCAGAAAAGCCTGTATTCACGGTATTTGAAGGCTGAATAACTGGTGCCGGAAAGAATCGAGACTCGCACTACGCGTTCAACCCTTCCAGACTCTCCGCTGACGTGTCCACTGGCCAGCGACGGGCGGGTTGTTTACATCGGGCCAAGCGGTGTTCCCAGTACATCCAGCTGACCGCCGCCAAGCATATGTATGTGCAGGTGGTCGACTATCTGTCCGGCATCGACGCCCTGGTTCACGGCGAGTCGATATCCGCCTTCAGCGATGCCAAGCCGAATGGCGATCCTGGCACCAACGCGAAGCAGATGACCAAGCAGCGCTTCATGTTGTTCGGTAGCACCCGTGATGTAGGTGACGTGTTCGCGCGGCACTATCAACACATGGACGTTGGCGAGCGGGTTGATGTCGTTGAAGGCAAAGCACTGATCGTCCGAATAAACCTCGGTCGAAGACTCCTCACCGTGGACGATGTTGCAAAACAGGCAGTCGGGTTGCCGGAGTTGATTTTCTTCTTCTTCTGCAGTCCACCACATAACGTAATTCCTTATAAGCCCATAGCGCTTGCGAGTATTGCCTTGTGAAACGCGGCGTCGCCGAAGTCTGTTTTCCATGCCAGGGCCCTGCGAGTATAAAGGTGCAGGTTGTGTTCCCACGTAAACCCGATGGCTCCGTGGCACTGGTGAGCGGTCCAGCAGAGGTCTGCGATTTTTTCACTTGCTGCAATTTTTGCCCGTGCAGCTCGGTCGACGGAATAGCCATCTTGTGAAAAACTCCACGCCGCGGCGTGGGCGAGGTGGTTTACCTGCTTGGCTGCGATTGCCATCTCGGCAAGGTGGTGCTGTACTGCCTGGAAGGAGCCGACCGGCCGCCCGAACTGCTGTCGTCCCGCGGTATATTCCACCGTTGAATCGACTACCGCTCTTGCGAGCCCGGCGAGTTGAGTTGCGCGCGCCACGCTTCCAGTAGCTACCAGTTCTGCAGCTGCGGCGACTGCCTCGGTACCGGTGGCCACGATGTTAGAGGTAGGCGCTTCTACCTCGTTGAAGGTCAGGCTGTAAACCGGGGTGCCTGAAGCGTGGTTGAGCGGGATCTGTTCGACTCCGGGCGATTTCCAGATCGGAACAACAACCATTGCGAATTGGTCATCATCGGTATTTACCAGAGTAAGCGCATGAGTCGCCTGGTTTGCGAACGAAACGAAACGCGCTTCGCCAGTGATGACGAGACCTGAGCCGGTGCGGTTAGCAACTGTGCCGGTGTTATGGGCGTCCCACGACGCATCTCGCCCAACAATTGCGGGCGTGATCAGAACATCACCGTCGGCGATTTGGGGGAGCAGTTCAGCCTTGAGCGCATCCTGACCGAATCGTTCCAGTATTCGTGCGGTGATCGCCGATTCGGCTACCGGTACCGGGGCAAGGGTCGCACCCAGTTCTTCCAGCAGCACGGCGAGATCGCTGAACGAGAGACCGGCGCCGCCGTGTTGTTCGGAAACAGTGAGGGCCGGCCAGCCGAGTTCAACAACATCCATCCAGAGGTTCGCAGCGACTTCAGTATCACCGTCTGCGACCGCGCGTACGGTCGCAGGGCCGGAGCGGTCGGCCAGAAATTCGCGTGCAGAAGTGCGAATAAGTTTCTGGGTTTGTGTGAGTCCGAAGTCCAACCGATTCCCTCAGCCCGCTACCGTCGTGGCGCCCGTGGCAGGTTCAGCCCGCGTTGCGCAATGATGTTTTTCTGGATTTCGTTGGTGCCGGCAAGGATGGGTCCCGATGTGGCAAACAGACGCATTTTGAGAAAATTGCCTTGAAGTTCGGCCTGCTCCGAGCCGGGTTCCAGTGCGCCGTACATTCCCAGCAGTTCGGTGCCGTAGTCCAGCACTTTCGCGTAGATCTCGGTACCGGCGACCTTGCTGATCGACGCTTCGGCAGACGGCACTTCTCCCTGTCCCTGCCGCCATGCCACGTCGTAGCACAGGAGGCGCGCTGCCTCGATCTCGGTATTCAGAGATGCAAGTTTACCCCGGACTTCCGGATTGGTTTTCACCGTGCTGACAAGAGAATCGTCGTTCTTGACGTAGTCGACCAACTCTTCCAGCGCCGCTCTCGCCCATGCCGCGTAGTCGATCCCCGACCGTTCAAAGTTAAGCACGGTCATGCCGACTCGCCAGCCATCGTTGAGATCGCCCACCAGGTTGGCTTGTGGCACGCGCACATCGTCGAATACGACCTGGTTGAAGCTGTGGACACCGGCCATGTTGATGATTGGTAGAACCTGGATCCCGGGGGTTTTCATATCGACCAGCAACAGGCTGATCCCTTTGTGGGGTGCTGCGTCGGGATCAGTCCGCACGAGCATGAACATCATGTCGGCACGATGGGCGAGCGATGTCCAGATTTTCGCGCCATTGACGATGAAATTATCGCCATCAAGTACCGCACGCGTTTGCAGAGACGCGAGATCGGAGCCCGAGTTTGGTTCCGAGTATCCCTGGCACCACTGCACTTCACCGCGTGCGATGGCCCCGAGGTGCTCGGCTCGCTGGGAATCGGAGCCGAACCGCATCAGGGTGGGGCCCAGCATGCGGGTGCCGAAGCGGTCGTGTCCGGGTGCCCTTCGGTAGGCCATTTCTTCGGCAAAGATGGTGTTCATCATCGGCGAGGAGTCGGCGCCGCCGTATTCAGTTGGCCAGCTCATGACGAACCAGCCGCGGTCGGCCAGTCCTTTTTTAATCTGCTGATTCAGTGCCCAGTGGTCGTCGCGCGATTCATCTGCGGGACCGTGCCAGTCAGCAGGGAGCGCGCCGTCGAGGAAGGCGCTTAATTTGCGTCTGAAATCGGATTCTTCTGGAGTAAAATCGAAGCGCAATGCCTGACCGGTCCCGGACTGATATCAGCTGATTCCGACATTTTCAAACGCGTCGGCCTGTCAGAGCTTCAGCTTCCAACAGACAGACATGTGACCGTTTTAACGATTCCTGGAACGCTGTGCATTCCATTGGTAATCAGATCGCCTATGCCCGGAAGGTCGTCAGCTTCGGCAACCGCGATGATATCGAATGGTCCGGTAACTGTGTCGACCTTCTTCATCGCCGGCAGGTTTTTTAGTGCCTCAGACACGTCGTGGGTCTTGCCGACGGCCGTTTCGATAAGGATGTATGCACGCGCAGCCAAATGATCTCTCCGTTGACCGTTGACTGTTGATGAATGGCAATCCTATTTGGACTTGGTCAACAGTGTCAAAACCCGAACTCGCTTTGGGTTGTCGTATCGTCAGTATTCCGCTGGTGACGAGGAGATTGCCTGGCTTCGGCCAACGAGGATCGTTTTTACATCGGTACTTCGCGTCGTCTCACCGAAGCCGAAGGCGGCGACTCGGAATATGTCGAATTGTAGGTACCGGTACTGCGGTCGGTCTGAGCAGCTCTTGCTGCTTCAAACGTAAGCCGCTGTGCCGGAACGTTCTGGTGGAGAGATCGATTTACCGGGCCTGAATCTGCCAGTCGGCGGGGAGCGGTGGCCGGTGATGGCCGCTCCGTTTCAATGAGCCGCACAGGCGATACTTCCTCGGTTTCGGCTTCGAACGGGAAGTTCGCACTGACCGCCAGCAGGGTGAGGATGGTGACAGATGCGCCGCGTGGGGCGTACATCCCGGTTTCCCATTCGCTGATCGTCTGCTGGCGAATGCCAAGTTCGCGTGACAGCGCGGTTTGTGAAAGACCAAGATGGCTACGCAGGGCATGGATGTTTTCTGCCTGCCATTTGAAATCGGATGGAGGTGCGTTTCTTGTCAACATGATTAGCAAGTTACGCCGGTAATTTTATTGAGCCCTAGCGTTTTTCGAACACGCTTAACCGAGTTTCGCGAGTTGGTTGTGCTGCGAGCCGGGTGCCGGACCCTTTCGTTACTCGAACTTGAGCAGCTTTTCGAACCGGCTCGCGTCATCGAACGGCCCGACCACAGCGAGGACGAGGTTTTCGGCACTGATAATCCGATTGGCAACCCGCTTGATGTCGTCCAGGGTCACGGCTTCAATCTTCTCGATCACTGCGTCGACCGATTCGACCTTGTTGCGCAGCAGTTCCTGGATGCCCAGGAAGCTGGTTACAGCCCGGCTCTCTTCCATGCGGAGCATCATTCGCCCCTTCGTCAGTTCACGTGCCTGTGCCCACTCCGCTTCAGTTACCCCATCACGCATCTTGCCGAGTTCACCAAGGATTACGGGGATCGCCTCGTCGATGCGTGCAGGGTCGATTCCCGATTCAACAATGAACGCCCCGCAGTCGCTGTAAAATGCCACGCCGCTGTGGATGTCGTAGGCCAGTCCCCTTTGTTCACGCACCTCCTCAAACAGGCGGCTGCTCATCGATTCGCCAAGAATCACCGACATTAACGCCAGGGCATATCGATCGGGGTCGTCTTGTGAAAATCCGGGAAGACCGAATGCGATGTGGGCCTGTTCTGTAGGGCGGTGCTCCAGTGCGACTCGGGGACCGTCGGTCTTGCTTTCAAACGGGTACATCGGCAGGATTTCACCATCCTGGAGCCCGCCGAGCAGTTCGGTCAGCTGTTCGACCACGTCATCGTGTTCGATGTTCCCGGCAACTGCGATTACGGTGTTGGACGCGACGTACTGGGTTTCCAGGTATTTGCGCATCTCGTCACGGGAAATCGCGCCGACCGACTCGACAGTCCCCGCAATATCGCGTCCCATGGGCTGGTTGGGCCAGAGGAGTTCGTCCAACAGCATCGAGGCTCGGGCACCGGGCGAATCGAAAGAGGCGCGTATCTCCTCGTAAACGACCTGTTTTTCCTTGTCTATGTCCTCGTCCCGGAATAGTGAGTTAAGCGCCATGTCGGAAAGTAGGTCGATCCCCTCACGGTAGTGTGGCTGGGCGAGACGGCACCAGTAACCGGTGACCTCGCGGTCGGTAAACGCGTTGAGCGAACCTCCTACTCCCTCCACCACTTCGGATATCTGGCGCGGTGTCGGCCGGGTGGGAGTTCCTTTGAACAGCAGGTGCTCGAAGAGATGCGAAGCGCCGGCGAGTTCGGGTGTTTCGTATCGCGAGCCGGCCCCGAACAGGAAGATGATGCTCACGGCGTTGGTGTGACGGAACGTGCTTGTGAGAATTCTCAGGCCGTTTGGCAGGACGGTTCGATCGAATGAGGTGACGACAAGCGGTTGGGTATCAAGTGTGGTCAATTGCGGGTTACTGACTTTCCGTATCTGGATCGCACGCGAGAAAATGGTTGAAATCAAGCGTAGGTGTGCAGGAGTCGGTGGTCAAACCAACTTTTGAGAAAGGCACAGAGATGCGCGGTCGCAACATGGTCCATAACACCGGAATAAAGCGATACCCATCGAAATCCCGGCTAGATGCGTACTGAGTAGCAGCGTGTGCGGGTGTTTTTCGCCAACATTTTTCGTGCTTCGTGCACAAGCGGCCTCGGAACGTGGATGCGCTCGATAGAAAGCCGACGATAGAATTCTTCTCCATGCGTGAACAACAGCGTGCCAGCTTGCCGGGTTCCCAAATTGTTTCCGGGCAAGATTCGCACTTCGTCATAGATAACTATTCTTCGGATCGGGCGGATCGAGGATTTTCTTTTAGCCGCGTCAGATTTCCGCGGATGTCCGCGCGCATTGGGCTGGCGCTGATCCTTCTCCTCGCTGTGAGCCTGCGTCTTTACGGGATCAACTGGGACCAGGGCGGTCTGTTCCACCCCGACGAGCGGGCGTTTCTCGGACAGGTCAACGATCTTCAGTTTCCAGAGGGCGAGGAATGGTCGGATATTTTCGACCCGGCAGCCAGCACGCTGAACCCCGGATCTTTTAACTGGGGCAGCCTTCCGCACTATGCGCTGAAGTCGATCCAGTACGCAGTTTCTCCGTTCAAGTGGATGAATCTTTTTGAACTGCGTTTCGCGGGCAGGGCGCTATCGGCGTTTTCCGATGTGGCGACCGTTTTACTGGTCTTCATGATCGGTCGTGCGGTGTTCAGCAGCAGGGTGGGCCTGCTGGCGGCGTTGCTTTCAGCGGTGGCAGTTCAGCAGGTTCAACTGAGTCATTTCTTTGCCGTAGATACGTTTATGACGACATTCATTGTCGCAACGGTCTACTACTCGATTCGTGTTGCACAGAGTGGTCGGAAGCGCGATTCGGTGCTGGCCGGGGTGATGTTCGGGCTGGCGGTGGCAACCAAGTTTTCAGTATTGCCCCTGGCGTTCACACTCGTTCTCGCACACCTGATTTATGCAACGTCACGCAAGGGCGACCGGTTCAACCTTGATGGCCTGGCATCGGACGATTCGGCAACGCGGCAGTGGGTTACGTACAAGAACCTGTTGATCACCGTGACGGCGACTGTTGTGGTACTGGTTGTCACCCAGCCGTACATGTTTCTCGACTTCGGGACCTACATCGACAATATTTCGACCCAGGGTCAGATGGTTCGTCGCGAGGTCGATTTTCCGTTCACGCGTCAGTATGAGAACACGCCGAAATACATTTACCATATAGTCCAGCTGGGCACCTGGGGGCTGGGACCGGCGCTCGGGATAACGGTGTGGCTGGGCTTGATTGGCGCGGTGATCGCCGCGGTGCTGGCGCAGCGAAAGGCCGACCTCGTGATACTGGCCTGGGTGCTGCCGTATTTGCTGATTACCGGCTGGCTCGATGTGAAGTTCATGCGGTACATGATGCCAGTCACTCCGTTCCTGGTTCTTTACGGCGCCCGGGTGTTGTGGTGGGCCTTCGAGGCAGTAAAAGCGGCGTGGCCCCGGCGGCGCTGGCTGCAGGTTGCGCCGATTGTGTTGGTGCTGGTGTTTACGGCTCACTATTCGCTTTCGTTCATGAGCGTGTACTCGGGGGTGCACCCTTTGAATGAGGTTTCGAGCTGGCTGCGTGACAACGCGCCGGAGGGTTCCGTTGTAGTCCAGGAGCACTGGGAAGAGGGTGTTCCCGGTGTTGTCGGGCTACGCATGCACGAACGGGTTGAACTGTATAACCCGGATAGCCCACAAAAGTTTGAACGGCTGACAGAACAGTTGTCCGGGGCCGACTATTTTGTGTTGCTCAGTAACCGTCTCTACGCGACCATCCCGCGACTGCCCGACCGCTACCCGGTAACCTCAAATTTTTACGAAAAACTTTTCGCGGGTGAGCTTGGATTCGAGATGGTAGATTCCAGTGGCCGTTACGCCGGCGGTCTGGGAGTGGACTATTACGAAGACCCGTTCGCGAGGCTGGAGTTCGGGCCGCCCGAAGGGTTCGAGCCGCCGTCCAGTGGTTTTCTGACTGCCGGGTTTGGGTGGGCCGATGAGAGTTTCTCGGTCTACGAGCACCCACAGACTTTTGTGTTCGAGAACACCGGCGATTATTCAGCGGAGGAACTGGCCGACGCGATCGGCGTATCCGAATTTGGTTCACAAGGGTTTGTCAGTACCGAAATCGGGCTGCTGCTTTCAGATGAAGTTGCCTCAATACAGCAGTCGGGCGGCACCTGGAGTTCGATCACATTCTTGAGGTGGCTGCCAGATTGGCTGACTCCCATAGTGTGGTACGCGGCAGCCCAATTATTTGCGCTGGCTGTGTTGCCAATCGCGTTCGTGGTGTTCAGGCCGTGGCCGGATGGCGGGTACCTTTTTGCCAAGCCGCTGGGACTTGTGCTGGTAGCGACTACCGCGTGGCTGCTTGTCAGCGCGAACATCGTTACTTTCAGCTTCCTGACCGTTCTTTTCGCATTGTTGATAGTGGCGGCGGTTTCCTACTTCGTGACCCGGGCGACCGGTGGTGACTTTCTGTCGCATCTGAAGGCGAACGCCCGCCGGTTTATGTGGATGGAACTGCTGTTGCTTGTTGCGTTCGTTGCTTTCCTGCTGGTTCGGGCTGCCAACCCCGATCTATGGGAGACGTACAAGGGTGGCGAAAAGCCAATGGATTTTGCGTATCTCAACGCCGTGGTCCGTTCGACGACCCTTCCGCCCTACGACCCGTGGTACGCGGGTGGGTATCTGAACTACTACTACTTCGGACAGTTCATGATCGCTTCGTTGATCCGGTTCACAGGCATCGTCCCGTCGGTCGCGTACAACCTTGCGGTGCCGCTGTTGTTCGCCTTTACCGTGGGTGGTGTTTACTCGATAGTGAGTGGTCTTGCCGAACTGACATTGCGGGCCCGGCGGCTTCCGGCGGGGTCGAAGCGGTCCCCGATATATGCGGGCCTGGCGGCGGCGGTTTTGGTGGCCGTAGCCGGGAACATCGACGGTCTGCTGCAGCTGCTTCAGGGTGCGTCGCGGGTGTTCTTTCAGGACGGGATGTTTGGCGAGTTCGACTTCTGGCGAAGTTCGAGGATGATGGAACCCGATACCGGTGCCAACGAGATTACCGAGTTCCCTTATTTCACATTCCTGTTTGCCGACCTGCACGCACATTTGATAGCGATACCCATAGCGATCACCGCGTTCGCCGCGACTATCGCGGCGTACCTGCGGATTGGGCGAAGACGACCGTGGGCGGAATCGCTGGCAGGGCTTTTTGTCATCGGTGTTCTGGTCGGTTCGCTCAGAACCATTAATGCCTGGGATTTTCCGACGCAGCTGATGCTTGCCGGGGCGTTCCTGGTGGGTGGTCACTTGCTCACATCCGGTCGCACACTGATCGACCGCCTGGTGGTTGGCGTCGTGAGCACAGTGTTCGTGGTTGTAGTCGGGCAGCTGGTTTACCTGCCATTTCACGTGAATTTCGAGCTGTTTAACGATGGGGTGATAAAGAGCCAGTTCAGAACGGACCTGTGGCGATACGTCGTGATCCACTCGATATTCCTGTTGCTCGTCGTGAGCTGGCTCGTATTTATGCTGCGAGAGCGACTTCCGGGTGTATTGACAGCGCTCGCGAGCGGACCGGCGTATGGCTCGGGGCTCAGGGGGTGGACCTGGCCGGTTGCGATGGTGTTGGTGGTAGCGGTTGCAGTTGCGCTCGCCGTCAGTGGATTTGCGACCATCTCGTTCACCATCGTGCTTAGCGTGGCGGTACTGGGAGTTGGTCTGGCCGCCCGGCGGGCTGCGCAGCCGGGCACAAGGTATTTGTTGGTGGCCGTCGGAATGGTGGGCATGGCGATGGCGATGGCAGCCGGAGTCGATGTGTTCACGGTGAAAGACGACATCGGCCGAATGAACACGGTGTTCAAGTTCTATCTTCAGGCGTGGGTGTTACTTGCAATGGCATCGTCGTATTTCCTGTGGGTGCTTGCGGACGCGGGAAAGCTTTCACTGAGTAAACTCCGGGCAGGCCGTGGTGTGTGGCTGGGTTCGCTTGCGGTTCTTGCAGTCGGAGTAATGATTTATCCGGTTCTCGGGACTCGTGACAGGAATGCCACGCGGTTTGAGACAAACGCACTCGCACTTGACGGAATGTCGTACATGGAATCGGCCACTTACTTCGATAAAGAAGGCCCCCTTACGCTGAAGTACGATTTCGATGCGATCAAGTGGATGCAGCAGAATGTAGAGGGCTCCCCCGTGATCATCGAGGGATTGAGTCACCTTTACAGTTGGGGAAACCGTATATCGGTATACACCGGGCTACCCTCGGTTATCGGCTGGGACAACCACCAGAATCAGCAACGCGCCGGGTATTCATTTACGGTCGCCGCACGGCGGGCAGAAATAGACGATTTCTACAATTCACCGTTGCGGTTCACTGCTCTCCAGACCCTCGATAATTACGACGTAAAGTACGTTTACGTTGGCGAGATGGAACGGGCCAAGTATTCGATAATTGGGTTGTTTAAGTTCGAGCGGATGGCCTCGGATGGGCTGGTCCAAGTCTACCCTCCATCCGGCTCCGATCTGGATACACCGGTAATCATCTATGAGTACACGCCGCGCGAGCGTTAGTCGCTTGTGTGGGCGTTATGCTCCGTGCTCGCTCGTTGACGAACGATTACTCTGCGTCTTCGGGAACGATCAGGCCGTAGTCATCGTCGTGCCGTTGGTAAACAACATTTATTTCACCGTTTTCCTTGTTGCGAAACACGTAGAAGTTGTGGCCCAGCATTTCCATCTGTTCGGCTGCGTCCTCAACAGTTTCCAGCGCTATCGCGTGTCGCTTCGTTCGGACCAGCTGGCCGTGTGCGAGAGTCTGGACATCGCCTTCGTCCGCCGTGTCGTCCGCAGTGGTCTGGGCCAGCTGTTCTGCGACTGCGAGCCCCAGTCCACCAGCGGCATCTTTCCGAGATTTCCTGGAATAGCGGGTCTTATATCTGCGGATCTGCCGGGTAACGGTATCCGAAACGTGGTCGATTGCCGTGTAGGGCGTATCGCCGCGCATTTCGCCGCGAATTACACCCCGCTTCATCCTGATCGTCACTTCAGCGATGTAACGTTCGTCTTCTTTTCGGGTTTGCTCTTTTCGGATCAGCAGAAATACAGGCACCGGGTCACGAAACCTTCGATTAAGGATGCTCAACCGCTTTTCGGCGTATTTCTTGATCGCGTCGGTGAGAGTCGTGTTGTTCGCGGTGATTGTCAGTTCCACGTTTCGCTCAATTCGAGCTAATAACTACCTTCTTGACCTGTTCTCGCGAGCCGGGTCGTGAATTAGGCTCTAGTCCGTCAGTTAGTTATTCTATTGCCGCTCCGCCCTGCAGATACCAAGCTAGTCATGAGTTTTCACCGGTAATGATCGCCAGTTTCAAAGGTTTCGCGTCTTATGCGCTGAACCTGGCATTTCCATCCTCCTGCGTCCATTGCGGCAGGGAGGGGGAGTTACTCTGCCATACCTGCATTGCGGAGTCGACCGCGGTACCGGCAAACGTGTGTAGAAAGTGCGCCGAATCGCTTACGAAGGCTGGCACCTGCGCCCGTTGCATCGCCGAGCGCTCCAGTCTCGACCGGCTGTACGGTTCCTACATGTACGACAGCCCTGTCGGTTCGGCGATCAAGGCTTTCAAGTTTGACGATATTCGGGCGCTGGGACCGGTGCTTGGCAGCCTGTTCAACACCGAGGGTCTGCTCAGGAGCGAGGCCGACCTTGTGGTGCCTGTTCCCCTCCACAGTTCACGAGTGCGCTCACGGGGCTACAACCAGTCCGAGCTATTCAGGCAGCTGTCGGCGCGCCGGCTCGGGGTGGATTTTCTTAGCGGCGTTCTGATTCGCGCCCACAGCACGGTGCCGCAGACCGAACAGCCGACTGCGGTTGCCAGACAACGGTCGCTTGCGGGCGCTTTTGAGGTCGGGTCCGGTAAGCCCGGTAGTGCAGCCGGTGACGTCGTTGGCAGGTGGATTCTGTTGGTGGATGACGTTACTACTGGTAGCACCGCGAAGTCGTGCGCTTCGGTGTTGAAATCTGCGGGTGCCGATTGGGTGGGTGTTGCTGCGCTCGCGGTCCAGCCGATCGGGGGGTTTAAATGATTTCAGCCGCGGCATTTTCAGGATGACCGAAATTCGGGCGGTGTTTTTCGATCTGTACGGCACGCTTGCGGGTTTCGACCCCCCTCGTGAAGAGATTCAGGCGCGCGCTGCGACAAAATTCGGGTTTAAGGTGACGAAACAGGGCATCGACGCCGGGTATCACATGGCGGACGAGTTTTTGACGGGCCAGAACGCCACTCGACCAGTGAGGACACTGAACGTTAACGAGCAGTGGGCGTTCTTTTCACGCTTCGAGCAGTTGATACTCCAGGGAGCGGGGTACGACGTTGAGCTTGCGACCGCCGCGCAGGTGTGGAGTGAAGTGCAAAAACAGGAGTATCGGTTCGCGTTGTTTCCTGATGTGATCGGCGGACTCGACCAGATCAGATCGCGCGGACTGTCCGTTGGAGCAATATCGAACATCAATCAGTCGGCGGAGAAACTGTGCGACGAGATGAAACTGACCGGCCACGTCGACTTTGCCGTCACGTCTGGAGAGACGGGATTCGAAAAGCCGGATCCGAGAATTTTTGAAGCGGCGCTATCGAAGGCCCGGGTAACTGCGGACGAGGCCTTGTTCGTGGGTGATCAACTCGAATCGGACATTTATGGAGCGGAAAACGCCGGTCTGAGACCGATCTTGATGGACAGGTATAACGGGTATCCGAACTATGAAAAACATCCGCGCGTGACTGATATGGAATCGACGATGGCGCTGATCGACGAAATGATGGCCGAATAGTGCGTATCATCTTCAGCTGTTGACCAATCCGGTTGTTGCTTTCAGCACCGTCCGAAGAATCGCAGGAATTACGCAGATGAAAATTGAACGAGTGGAGTCGGTCCTTGCGGGGAACATGCAGATCGTCCGGATATTTACCGACAACGGTCTGGAAGGAATCGGCCAGTCCGCCTGCTGGGGGTACCTGGAAGCATCCGATGCCGTCGTAAAGAAGTTTTCTGAGTATCTTGTCGGCCAGGACCCGCTTCAGATAGAGCACCACTGGCAGTACCTGTACCGGATGGGGCCGTTCAGGGGCTCGGTGCTCTCCGGCGCGCTAAGCGCGGTTGACATCGCGCTGTGGGACATCAAGGGCAAGGCGTTCGAGGCCCCGGTGTGGCAACTGCTCGGTGGCAAGGTGCGAGAGAAGATTCGTCTTCACCTGCTGATGGGCGGAAGCATGCAGGACGGCACAACCGTTGCCGAGGGGTTGCGGCTGAACGCCCTGGCTGCTGCGGAAGAGGGGTTCACGGCGATCAAGACCGACCCGCTGCCGATCGGCTTTGAATCGATGACCCTTGCGCGGCTGATTCACGACACGCGCGAGAACGTGGCTGCGATGCGGGAGGGTGCGGGGCTCGATGTAGACATCATCCTGGAGATCCACCGGAAGCTGACCCCGATGAACGCGATCGCGCTTGCCGAGCACCTTGTTGAGTTCAGGCCGTTGTTTTACGAGGATCCGGTGCAGATCGATTCGATCAAGTCACAGGGTGAAATAGCGAAGCGCACGACGCTCCCGGTTGCCAACGGCGAGCGAATGCACAATATCTGGGAGTTCAGAGAGCTGTTCGAGGCCGGGGGGAGCCAGTATGTAAGACCGGACCTCGGACTGGGCGGCGGTATTACACAGGTGAAGAAGATCGCAGGCCTTGCTGAGTCGTACCACTCGGCGCTCGTCACCCATAACTTTTTAGGCCCTGTTCTCACGGCGGCAGCCTGCAGTATCGATACGTCCATACCGAACTTCCTGACACAGGAATACACGAAGGCGGACGAGGCACCTGAGAATTCGATGTTCACCACGGCGTGGAAACGCGAGGGCGGGTTTATTCCGGTTCCCGATTCACCGGGAATCGGTGTGACGGTTGATGGCGACGCCTTAATGGCGCGGGCGTTTGATCCGCGGGGTCTGGGCGTCCCGATTCGTATTGATGGGTCGGTCGGGTATTCGGTTTAGTCGGGATTCATTGGACCAGTTCCCCCTCGCCGCAGCCTCTCCCTGATGGAGAAGGAGCGTATGGGAACGTGAGTCTCGGATACAGGTTCCGTAGACGCTCAGTCGGAGATGGCAAGTCGAGACGGGTAGCGCGTAGCTTCGCCGCGCGGTAGGCTCCGAAGACACTTTTTACCTGAACCGGAGCGAACATTGCCTGACGCCGTATCGAATCCACATCGCCTGCCTTCCATCGTCGTGCCATCGCACTATCGGATTACGCTCGCTCCTGACCTTGCAGAAGCGACGTTTTCGGGCAGCGTCGAGATCGAAGTAGAGGTCGGGCAGTCGACCGGACAGATTCAGCTCAACTCCGCCGACCTGCAGATTTCGTCGGCATGGGTGCTCGATGCGATCGGTGCAAGAACCGACGCGAGCGGAATCGAGCACGACGTAGATATGGAGCGGGTGACACTGGGCTTTAGTTCGGAATTGTCGCCGGGTCCCTACACGATAGGCGCTGATTTCACCGGAATTCTGAACGACCAGCTACACGGTTTTTACCGGTCGACTTTCACTGATGAAGACGGTATAGAGCACACGATCGCCACCACGCAGTTTGAGAGCACCCACGCCCGACGGGCCTTCCCCTGTTTCGATGAACCTGCCTTCAAGGCGTCGTTTGGTGTGACTCTCGACGTGCCAGTGGGTGAGTTCGTTGTTTCCAACGGTCCGATCGTCTCCGAAACCGGTCTTGGCAATGACCTGAAACGGGTGCTGTTCGAAGACACGATGGTGATGTCGACCTACCTGGTGGCTTTCATCGTGGGTCCTTTCGAGGCTACCGACCCTGTTGATGTTGATGGCGTACCGCTACGGATTGTCCACCCGGTTGGCAAGGGCCACCTGACTGACTACTCGCTCGAAGCCGGTGCGTTCGCGCTGAGGTTCTTCGCGAAGTATTACGGCATTCCGTATCCAGGGCAGAAACTCGACATGGTGGCGGTGCCTGACTTCGCGTTCGGGGCGATGGAGAACCTCGGCTGCATCACCTACCGGGAAGTATTGTTGCTGGTCGACAAATCGCGGTCCACCGAGCCTGAACTGCTGCGGGTCGCCGACGTGATCGCGCACGAAATTGCTCACATGTGGTTTGGCGATCTGGTGACGATGGAGTGGTGGAACGGGATCTGGTTGAATGAGGCGTTCGCTACTTTTATGGCGACGATGTCTTCGGACAATTTCAACCGCGAGTGGAGCCGCTGGAACCAGTTCAGCCTTGAGCGTTCTATGGCGTTCGACGTTGATTCGCTTGCCAACACGCGGCCGATCGAGATTGAGGTGAATTCGCCTATCGATGCCGAGGGCATGTTCGACCTGCTCACCTACGAGAAGGGTGGATCGGTGCTCCGGATGCTTCAGCAGTTCCTGGGCGAAGACGAGTTTCGCGACGGGATCAGCTATTACCTGAACAAGCACAAATACAAGAACACCGAAACGAACGACCTGTGGGATGCGATTGAGCACGTGACCCAGCAGCCCGCACGCCGGATCATGGATTCGTGGATATTCCAGCGCGGCTATCCGCTCGTGAGCGCCTCGATCTCGGAGGACGGCTCGACTATCACGCTGGAGCAGAACCGGTTCCTATATACCGAGAGTGAAATAGCCGATACAACGATCTGGTCGGTGCCGGTCGTGCTGAAGGTCGGCTCCGGTGCGGGTGTTTCCGAGATTCGGTATCTACTTGAGGAGAAATCGGCTGAGGTTAAACTCGATTCCCCTGCCGACTGGGCGGCGCTGAACGCAGGTGGCAGCGGGTTTTTCCGCTCGCGCTATTCCAGCGAAATGCTCACCGCCCTTTCGGGCAGCATGTTTGAAAACCTGACACCGATCGAGCGGTACGGCCTGGTCGACGATACGTGGTCATCAGTGATGGCCGGTCGCACATCGGCCAGCGATTTCCTGGTGTTCGCGAGGAGTTTTCAGGAAGAGACCGATCTCGATGTTTGGACGGCCCTTTCGGGCTGTCTTGCCGGGCTGGAGAAGCTTGTGGAGGGTGAAGCGAAGGAACAGTATCGGGCGGCGGTGCGTGGTCTTGCCCAACCGGCATTGGACCGGCTCGGGTGGGAGCCGGGTGACGGCGATTCCTCGCGTGACCTCGAACTGAGGGCGCTGTTTATCCGGCTGCTGGCGAACGTCGGTGACGATGGACTGGCACAGAAGAATGCGGGCGACCTTCACGATTCATATCTGCGAGATGCGGGATCGGTCGAACCGAACATTGCCGCTGCGGCCACCGGAGTCGTTGCCTCGAAGGGTGGGGCTGCCGAGTACGAGGTTTTCCTGGCAAAGCACAGGGACCCGGCGACCCCGCAGGAAGAGCGTCGGTACCAGTCGGCGCTTTCGGCGTTCCCCGGCGAGGCCGAGATGAAGCGGACACTGGACATGAGCCTGAGCGGTGAGGTTCGCACGCAGGACGCTCCCTACCTGCTGGCCGTTTGCATGCGGAACAGGGAGCAGGGCTATCTGGCGTGGCAGTTCGTCAAGGACAACTGGGACAAGATCAACGAGGTGTTCCCGTCGAACAGCATCGTGCGGATGCTTTCGGGGATTACTTCGCTGAGCAAGGGTGACCAGGCGGACGATGTGATCGCATTCTTCGAGGACCACGAGGTTCCGCAGGGCCAGTTGACGCTTCAGCAGACACTGGAGAAGCTCCGGGTGAACGTGGCACTGCGAGAGCGCGAGAGCGAGCGGTTCGCTGAGAGTTTGGTGAGGTAGGAATTCGTTGAGTGTCCTTAGTCACATTCCTTCTCCCCGGGGAGAAGGTTAGGTTGAGGGGGAATCTTTCTTTGATGGTGCAGGCGCCGTCGAACGGTCGCTTCCTGTTTAGCGCGACATTCCCCCTCAACCTAACCCTCTCCCTGATGGAAAGGGAGCTTTGAGACAGGCTTCAGGTTCTAATGCTCACAGTTCAGTATCGAAAATCTCTTCCCGTAGTCGCCGAGGCTGACGTGCTGGTGTGCGGTACGGGGCTGGCGGGGATTGGCGCGGCTGTGGCGGCGGCTCGCAACGGCGCGTCGGTGATGGCGGTTGACCGGATGGGATTTGCCGGTGGGTTCTTCACGAACATCATAGGCTCTGCGTTCGACGGATTCGTGTACGAGGAGACCGGTAAACCTGTCGTGGGCGGACTGGTATTCGAGATGCTCGAGCGGATGGGCGTAATCAAGCCGGGGCAGGGCCCGCACCTTTCTTACAACGTGAATGGCGACTTCACCGAAGTGGAAAAACACCCCGGCCGCGTGATTCCGCGCACCGATCCTGAGCTGTTCAAGAGGGCCGCGGACGATGTGTTGACCGAGTCCGGTGTTCGATTGCTGTTTCACACGCAGGTGTCGGATGTGATCGTGAAGGGCGACCGGGTCGACACGGTGATTGTAAGCAACAAGGACGGTCTGGTTGCGGTAAGGCCGAAGACCGTGGTCGATGCGACGGGCGATGGTGATGTGGCGGCGTGGGCGGGATGTCCATACGAGAAGGCCGAATCGCTCCAGCCGATGAGCCTGCACTTTCGAATTGCGTTCGTCGAGCTTACGTTCGAGCTTCGTCGCAAGTGTGCGGCTGTTCTCGAAAAGGCGCGGGCGAAAGGCAAGGTCGGACTTTACGGCGGTCCGTGGCCGGCCACGTTTTCGGGTCGAGATATTTATTTCAACGTCATACGCGTTCCCGGTGATGCGACTGATCCCGACGACTGGACCCATGCTGAAATACAGGGTCGGCGCGACGCCTGGACGATGTTTGAACTGTGGAAGGAGGAGCTTCCAGAGTTCAAGGACGCCTATTTTTTCACCAGCGGACCAACAGCCGGGGCGCGTGAATCTCGCAGGATAGTCGGCGACTACACGTTAACGGGCGACGACATCAGGCAGGCGAAACGTCAGGACGACGTGGTGGTACTGGGAGCCTGGCGGATCGACCGGCATCCCGAACAGGAGACGGGATATCACGAACAGCCCGTCGTGCCGCCGTACGACATTTCATATCGAACGCTGCTGCCGCAGGGAATCGATAACCTTTGGGTGGCGGGCAGGTGTCATTCGGCAACTTCAGAGGCGCTGGCGTCGAGCCGGGTTACTGCAAATGCCATGGGCATGGGGCAGGCTGCTGGGACGGCTGCTGCGATGGCGTCGAGCGCTGGTGTCGGCGGTAAGGGTAGCCGGGAAGTGCCGATCGGTGAGTTGCAGGACCGCCTGCTGGCCGCGGACGTAATACTTGATTCCGGATTGGCTACGGGGAAGTCGATCATACGATGAAAAAGGGAGAATCCAGTGACCGCTGGCGGTAGTGAAGATCGTGATGAACGCGGCCCCGGTTCGAAAGAAGAATTTGAACTGAAGCTGCCGACGCTCCCGCCGGTGATTTTCGGCATCCCGGTGATCATGGGAGCGCTTGTGCACCTTTTCATCTGGCGCGGGGCTGTTATCGATGGCGTAATCGGTCTCGTGATAGGAATTATCCTGATGAGCGTAGGCCTGTTGACGATTGCCTGGACCTGGCGAGTAATGCGCGCTCACGGTGAGCACCCCGAACCCCATCTTGCGACTCGGACCCTCGTGACGAGCGGTCCGTTCAAGAGAACGCGGAATCCGATCTACTCCGGCTTTCTGTTGATTGGCGCAGGCATGGCGATTTCGCTGAACGCGATGGCGATGCTGGTGTCGGTTTTCTTTGGTGTCGCTCTACTCACCGCGCTGGTGATCCGAAGGGAAGAGGCTTATCTCGAACGCAAGTTTGGCGAGGCGTACATCGAGTACTCGAAAAAAGCAGGTCGCTGGCTTTAGGTCGTTCGCTACAGGCGGTTAGCTGGCAGTACTCGGCCAGATTCTTTTCGCCAACCCTGTGCTAGGCATGGCTACCGCCGTTGCTGCCAGTAGGCCCATCCCGAGGCTGATCCAAAGGGCCTTGTCGTAGCTGCCCGACGAATCGTAGATTTGCCCCGCGAGCCAGACAGAGGCGGAAGCGCCGAACGGCATTACGGTGAACATCGTGCCGTAAATGGTGCCCAGTCTCCGGAGGCCATACGTGTCGGACACTACAGTACCAGTGAGTGAGATCACGGATGTCCACGAGCTCCCGATTATTACGATGCCAAGAATAGCCATTGGAAGTCCGTTTGCCGTTAGCAGTACCGTGTAGCCGAGGGCGCGGAATATGAAGGACAACACGAGCAGCGGTCGCCGACCGTATTTGTCGGCCATGAACCCGAATCCGAGCCCACCTGCTAGACCGGCTATCCCGACCGTGGCGAGTGCGTATGCGCCCTGGATGCCCGTCACGCCCAGATCGCCCGTGTAGGCGATGAAATGGGCATTCACGAAGCCCATTGTGTAGCCTCATATGAAGAAGCCAAGCGTCAGGCGCCAGAAGAGTCCTGTCCTGCAGGCCTGGCCGAACGACATCCCCACGTTGGGATCGCTCGAGGACTCGTAATTTTCGCTTTTACCCGGCTCGGCAAATCCATCCGGATCGTCGGCGTGTTGCCCGGGGTCTGGCCTGCTCTTCAGAAACAGCAGCATCAGGGGCAAGGTGAAAAACACCAGTACTCCGGCGAGTATCAGGTAGCCCTCTCGCCAACCGATGAATACGACTGCTAATGCGGCGACGGGGACGAGCGCGGTTTCTCCAGCGGCCGATCCCGTTCCGGCGATCGACATTGCCAGTGCCCGTCGGCGAGTAAACCACGCCCCGACGATCTTTGCTGTGGCGGCAGGCGACGCGAGCGTAAAGCCGATACCCATGATTACGAACAGCGCATAGAGGTGCCAAAGCTGCTGAACTGTGGACATTCCTGCCAAAGCCAGTCCGCCAATCAAAACTCCGATGGCCACAACCCGTTTTGGGTCATACCTGTCGACCAGCATGCCGGCTACCGGTCGCAAGGCTCCCGTGGCGAGTCCGGCGACCGCGAGCGCGCCGGCCATCGACGCCCTGCTCCATTCAAACTCTTCGGTCACGGGCCTGAGAAAAACGCCAAATGAGAACCGCGAGCCTGCTCCGCCAAACAGCATTAGCGCGGTGCCGAGGACGACTATCCAGCCGTAGTGATGTTTTTTCAGGGAGCGGATGTTGATCTCGTTGGTTTCGGCACTTCAGGCAACGGAATTTACCGGGCGGAGATGGCAAGGGATGATATCTGTTCCCTGCCGATTATCTAAAGGCGATATCGTACAGAAAAGACGAGCATTAAAAGAAGGGACGACCTGAGCCGTCCCTTCCATTGTCATTTTTTAACAGTTGCCTGCGGATTTTTTTGGCTTACGAAGTGGCTACCGAGCAGACGGTGTCGATGACCAACTGGGTTACCACGTACGGGTCGCAGTTGGCGTTCGGTCGTCGGTCTTCGATGTAGCCCTTGCCCGCCTTTTCGACCTGCCAGGGTATTCGCACCGACGCACCCCGATCGGAAACACCGTAGAAGTACTCGTTGTGCCGTGCTGTTTCGTGTTCGCCCGTGAGGCGGGTTTCGACGCCTTCACCGTAGTTGGCGATGTGCAGTGCGGGCTTATCACCGGCGCCAAGCGCCTCGGCTGCTGCGATGCATGCTTCGTAACCATCCCGCATTTCGGTAGTCGAGAAGTTGGTGTGGCAGCCTGCTCCGTTCCAGTCGCCAGCGACCGGCTTTGGGCTGAGGGTTGCCGAGATGGGGATGCCCTTGGGACCAAGGTGATCTTCGGCGATCCGGTAGAGCAACCACCGGGCGAGCCACATTTCGTCGCCAATGAGAGGCGCTGCCACGGGGCCGATTTGAAATTCCCATTGTCCGGGCATCACTTCGGCGTTGATACCTGAAATGTGTATTCCGGCGTCGATACAGGCCTGCAGATGGGCGTTCACGACTCGTCTTCCAAAAATTTCGTCAGAGCCAACACCACAGTAGTAGCCGCCCTGCGGGGCCGGGAAGCCGTTGTCGGGCCAACCGAGCGGGGCGAGACCCTCGAAGAAGGTGTATTCCTGCTCAAGGCCGAACCAGGTGTCGAGGTCGCGGTACTGCTCGGCCGTCGCGGCACACTTTGCTCTGGTGTTGCTCGGGTGCGGCGTCAGGTCGGTAAGAAGCGTTTCGCACATCACGAGCTTGTTGTCGCCGCCGCGAATCGGGTCTGGAACAACCAGGACCGGGTTCAGAACAACATCGGACTGATCGCCAGCCGCCTGATTTGTTGATGATCCATCGAATGCCCAGATAGCGGGCTCTTTGCCGTCTGCCAGCACCTGGGCCTTCGATCGCAGTTTGGCGGTCGGCTGGGTGCCGTCGATCCAAATATATTCGGCTATGTAGGCCATCGTTCTTGTTCCTCGTCTTGTCACGGTTCCGCCGGGCCGTTATATCACGCCAGCGCTGAATTAACGTTTCCGAATTGAGCAACGCACATTCTACTTGTGTCATTCACTTTAGGACGGCTGGTCACCTGATCGGTTGAGCAGCCGCGAAATAAGTTATATGACACGTGTTTCAAAGGTGTTTCAAATATGGGCCGATTTTACAAACAGCGAGAAAGAAGTCGAATGTCATGCTGGCTGGATCGACGTGGCGTGACTTGCTGCTCATAATCGAGGGATGAACCAGGACCATTTCGATTTGCTTGAGGGTACTGCCGAGGACCTGGCTACCTGGCACCGGAACCATTCGCCAGAGCCGCTGGATTTGAAGGGCGCCGATCTGTCAGGCAGAGACCTGCGGGGTCGGAATTTCACACGCGCGCTGCTTGATGGTGCCGACTTATCCGGGGCGAATCTCGATGAGGCGGTGTTTAGCGAAGCGAAGTTGAGGCGCGCGAACCTGGCCGGTGCTTCGATGAAAAAATCGACTCTTCACCGTGCGAACTGTTCGGGTGCTGATCTGACGGATGTCGATCTGCGCGGGGCGACGCTGTACCGGTGCGTTCTGCGCGATGCCACGATCACGGGTGCGAATTTCAAGGCGGCCAGCCTGTTCAAGGTCGCCTGGCCCGAGGGTGTTGACGTTCCTTCAAGGGGTTAGGTGTCGAGGCCGCCCGTGACACGCATCAGCGTTTCCTGAACCAGCAGTTCGTGGTCGAGGGAGCGTAGCGGTTCGGACTCGCCGCGGATGTTGCGGACGAATTCGGCGAATGTACCGACGTAACGGGGCCGGTCCTCGATCTTGATGGTGTTCACACCTTTTTTATATTCGCCCTGGTCATTTTCTAGAACCAGTCGAACAGTATCGGCTGGCTCGAATGGCTCCATGATCGCTGAGCCCTTCGTGCCGTACACCTCGAAGCGGCGGGCCATCGGGCGGGGTTCCATCGCTGTGATATCGACCGTTGCAATTGCGTTGTCGTATTCGAAAACACCGAGCGTGTTGTCCATCACCCCCGGCGTTTCTGAGGTTGCGTTCTGGAGGAAACCGGTCACCCGGCTGGGCCGACCGAGGATCCAGACCACCTGGTCGAGCACGTGGCCGCCGAGGTCGTACATCACACCACCTTCGTGGTGCGCCAGACCTTCACGTCCGGTGAAGATGCCTTCGGGGTTTTGCTCTGGAATCCATGTCGACATGTGCGCCCTGACCTGGAAGATGTGCCCGAGAAAACCTGACCGCGCCCAGGCGGCAATTCGCTCGAAACCATCGTGTTTTCGGAACATGTAGCCCATCTGCAAGAGCGTGTTCTGGCGCCTGGCCTGTTCGACAACGTGTTCAAATCGTTCGTAGTCGTCGCCGGCTGGCTTGTCGTAAAAAACATGCTTCTCGGCGGCCACAATTTGTTCAGTGAATACGAGGCTTTCCCTGTTTGAGCCTTCGGACGAAACTGCGACTACCGTAGGGTCGTCGAGGAATTCAGATGGGTTGTCGACGAACCGGACCTTCCCCCAGGCTCCATCGCCGGAACCTTCCACCTGTTTCTGGCGGGCGGAGTCGGGTTCGTATACCCCGACAACTTCGACTCCAGGGTGATTGAGCATCACCTGCAGCACGCCCTGCGCGTGGCCGTGTTTTGTTCCGTACTGGGCCATTCGCAGTTTTTCTGACATGTGGTACTTGCTCCTGATATTTGAGGATGCTCCGAACGAAGCCGAAGTCTACGCCGGGACGCGTTAAGAGACGACGCGCAGGTTGGGCGGAATCAGGCGTTTTGGATGGCGCTGATAAAGGCACGGATGCGGTCGGGATCTTTTACACCTTCAGTCTCGACTCCGCTCGCTACGTCGACGCCCCAGGGCGAGAGTTGGGCGATTGCACTTCCGACGTTCTCCGGGTTCAGCCCACCTGCAAGCATTACTCTGTCGCGGTTCGCTACACCCTCGGCCGCCGCCCAGTCGAACGATAGTCCCGAGCCGCCGTGCGAGACCTCAGAATAGTGATCGAGGATCACGATACGGTCGGCTTCGAGATGGGGCGTGACGATTTTTGCGAGCTCGATCGCGATTGTGCCTTGCTTGACGCGGACCTGCCTGAAGATCGGCAGTTGCATTTGTGCAATGTAGTCGTCATCTTCATCGCCACAGAGCTGGACATAGTCGAGGCCGGCACTTGCCGATGTCTCGTTCACCCAGCTGGCGTTCTGGTTCCGGAAAATACCGACCAATCCGGGCGTGTTTGAGTCGTCTCGATCGCGTTTGTACCCTGCAACGATCTGTGCGCCCTGATCGGGATGGAGTTGTCTACGAACGCCTTCGACGAAATTAAAGCCGAGAAAGTCTGCTCCGGCATTCGAAGCGGCGACCGCTGCATCGGCACCGCGGAGGCCGCAAATTTTTATTCGGGTTATTTCGGCAGGCATGGGATTATCCTACTTCCACGGCTGCCATTGCTGCTACGAGTGCCCCGAGGTCGCCACCGGCCTTCATCAGGGACTCGCCTACCAGCACTGCATTCGCCCCGGCGTGGCCCATGCGTTCGACATCGGCTGCAGTCTTCATGCCGCTTTCGGCCACGCGGATGCGGTCGGGCGGTATTTTGACTGCCAGTTCTTCGAACTCAGTCAGTGATGTTTTGAGCGTCTTAAGGTTTCGATTGTTCACGCCGATTACGCGGGGGTCGATCTGCATGGCCGATTCAAGTTCGGATTCATCAAAAACTTCGACGAGCACGTCCATACCCATCGAGGTCGAGATAGTGAACAGATCAGCGTAGTTTTCGGGCTCAAGTATGGCGATGATAAGCAGAATGCAGTCGGCGCCGGCCGCCCGCGCCTCGAACACCTGGTACGGGTCAACGATGAAGTCCTTGCGGAGTACCGGGACGCGCGAACGCCGCGCTGCTTCTGAGACCGTGACGAGGTCGTCGATGGAACCGGAGAAGTAGTCCTGCTCCGTGAGTACCGAAATGGCGGTAGCACCGGCATCGCAGTACAGAGTTGCGCGGCTGGCAGGGTCGAGATCGGGGTCGAGTCGTCCTGCGGAGGGGGAGGACCTTTTCATCTCGGCGATCAGCGACACACCGCTGCGGGCACCGATTGCCCGTTGCAGCGATAACGGTCGGCGCGCATGCTCGGCGGCTGTCCTGACTTCCTCGAAGCTGCAATTTTTTTTTGCTTCCTCGATTCGGAGCAACCGTTTTTCAACGATTTCGCCAAGTATTCCGGGGATGTTTTTCAAGTTTGCTCCTGGCTTACTTTGACCAGCGCGCTGAGTCTGGCCTGTGCCGCCCCCGAATCTATAGAATCCTGCGCGATCGCCGAGGCCTCCTGGAATGCCGTTGCTTTGCCGGCTGCCATCAGTGCAGCTGCCGAGTTGAGCACGACTACATTTCGTCGAGAGGTCTCAGGCGAGACCGGCGCGTTGTGTCCTCCGCCTTCGCCGGTGAATATCCTGCAGATAATTTCGGCTGAATGTTCTACGGAATCGGTTACGAGGTGATCGCGCCTGCCTTCGGGTAACCCGAAATCGGCAGGTCGGGTGCGGCGGCGCTTTACGCCGTCTGAGTTGACCTGGTAGATCAGGGTTTGCCCTTCAATATCGACTTCGTCACCACCCGATTCGGCATGAACGACAAAGGCGTACCGGGTGCCGAGAATCTCGAGGGCCTGTGCGATTTTGTGAGCGAAGGTAGCATCGGAAACGCCGACTACCTGGCGCGTTGCGCCTGCCGGGTTCGTGAGGGGGCCCAAAAAGTTGAAGATCGTGCGAATTCCGATCTGGGGACGGAGCGGGCCCGCGAACTTCATCGCCGGATGAAACGCCTGGGCGAACATGAAGCCGATACCCGCTTCGGTGATGCAGTTCTTCACGCCTTCTGGTCCCAGTGTGATGTTAACGCCGAGCGCCTCAAGCACGTCGGCGCTGCCAGATGAGCCCGACATCGCCCTGTTGCCGTGCTTGGCGACCGGGACTCCGGCACCTGCGACGACAAAGGCCGAGGCTGTGGAAATATTGAACCAGTTGAGCCCACTACCGCCGGTGCCGCAGGTATCGACCAGGTCGGTATCGGTGTCGATATGGAGAGAGACTTCGCGCATCACGCTTGCCATGCCGGCGATCTCGTAGGGCGTTTCGCCTTTCATGCGCAGAGCGGTCACGTACGCGCCGAACTGGGCCGGGGTCGCATCCCCCGACATGATGGAGCGCATCGCATCGGCGGCGTCTTCCTGAGAAAGGTCAACGCCGTCGACGGCTGCCTGGATAGCCTGCTGGATTTTCATTTTTATCTTCAGGTTGAATCGATGTTGGCTGAAATGGCTGGTGTTTTTCTGTTCGTGTTACATCTAAGCTGTTTTTACCCGTTTTGCGACGGTTTATCGAGGAAATTCTGGAGCAGGTCCTTGCCTGCCTCGGTCATGATCGACTCCGGATGGAACTGCACTCCCTCGACATCGAGATCCCTGTGTTTTATTCCCATAATTATGCCGTTTTCAGTTCTCGCTGTTACGTCGAACACGTCGGGAACGGTTTCTGGCTCAACTGCCAGCGAGTGGTAGCGCACGGCTTCGAACGGCTGTGGGAGTCCCGCGAAGACGCCCTGGCCGTCGTGGTGGATCGGCGACGTTTTTCCGTGCCGTATTTCGCCCGCGTTTTTGACCACTCCACCAAATGCCTGTGCTATGCACTGGTGGCCCAGACAGACGCCAAGCACCGGTACCTTGCCGGCGAAGTGCTTTACGACGTCGACCGATATGCCGGCATTGTCGGGGGTGGAGGGACCGGGCGAGACGACGACCCGCTCGGGCTTGAGTTCGGCGAGTTCGGCGATTGTTGCCTTGTCGTTGCGAATCACCTCGACCTCGGCTCCGAGTTCTGAGAGGTACTGGAACAGGTTGTAGGTGAAGCTGTCGTAGTTGTCGATCAGGAGAAGCATTGGATTGTTACTCCGCTGTGATTACGGTTGTTGCGGTGTGAGTTGGTTCGAATACTTGTTCGCCGGTCTGCCAATGGCGTTCATGGACGGCTTCGGCCCTGGCGATCGCCAGCAAAGGGGCTTTGGCCTTCTGGAGCGATTCGAGATTTTCGGCCTCAGGAACGGAGTCGAACACGATTCCGGCTCCAGCCTGAACGTGCGCGGTGCCATCCCGGAGGACGATCGACCTGATGATGGTCCCGGTGTCGATGTCGCCGTTTGTCCTGAACCATCCGATTCCGCCGCAGTAGGGTCCGCGACCTTCTGGCTCAAGTTCGGCGATCAGCCGGGCCGCACGTATTTTCGGTGCCCCCGAGAGAGTGCCGATAGGAAAGCCGGCCTTGAATGCGTCGATCCCGTCTTTTCCTTTTGCAAGCCTTCCTTCGACCCGTGAAACGAGGTGCATTACGTGTGAGTAGCGTTCGACCTGCTTGAATGATTTGACCCTGACTGTGCCGGGTTTGCACACGCGCCCAAGATCGTTGCGGGCGAGGTCGACAAGCATGACGTGCTCTGCTGATTCTTTTTCGTTTGAGATCAGGTCGGCTTCGTTCTGGAGGTCATGTTCAGTGGTTTCGCCGCGTGGTCGGGTTCCTGCGATGGGATGCATCGCAGCGACGCCGTCAGTCGATCTCAACATCAGTTCGGGAGATGCACCGATCAGTTGCATATCGCCCAGATTGAGCAGGTACATGTAGGGCGAGGGGTTCATTGCCGACAGCTGCTCGTATATGTCGATGGAATCGGCTGTGGTGTTGAGTTCAACGCGTTGCCCGAGCACGACCTGTATCAACTCGCCTTCAATGATTGCGTTTCGCGCTGACCGGACCAGTTCACAGTAGTTCGTGCCGGTAGCGGGAGGTGGCGTGTGGAGGTGTTCGGCGTCTGATTGCGTTTCTGGTGGTTCAGTTAGCTGAGTTCTGGTTACCGTTGTTTCAAGCGTTTTGCATATATCGGAAATACGGCTGGCGATTGCTTCGTACTGATCTGCGTACGAAGCGAAAATTACGATGTGAAGCTGGTCGAGCAGACGATCGAACACCAGCAACTCGCGCGGAATTACGAATGCCGATACTGGTGATCCAGTCGGATCCGTCGGAAGTTCGCCGACAGATAGCTCGAAGTGCTTGATCGCTTCGTATGCGATGTATCCGAACACCCCGGAAACCAGCGCAGGCAGATCCGAATCAGGAGCGACAGTTCGGGATGCGAAGTGTGTTCGCAACGCGTCAATCGGGTCAATATCTCCGAGCGTTTCCCGGGTACCCGTACGAACGACGCCTGTGGCCATCGGGCAGACGTACGAGTAGCGCGACGCCCCGATTTCGGGTGATTCCGATTCTAGTATGAAGGCTGCGGTGTTTGAGGTGGGCGTGGCCGATACACGGAGCACCCTGAACGCGTCGATCGGTCTGAAACCAATTCCACTGACCACCGCACGGACCGGTACGACATCGAACTTCGTGGACGCGGTTTCGAACTCGCTGAGCGACGTTTTGAAGATTGGACTAGACACCCGAAGATTCCTCCGCGTGGTCGATCGCCCGCATGAGCGCTCCCAGCTTATGAAGGGTTTCTTCGTACTCGGTCTGGGTATCGCTATCTGCCACTATCCCGCCACCCGCCTGCAGGTAGGCGACACCGTCTTTCAGCACCATGGTCCGTAGAGATATCGCAGTATCCATGTTGCCGGTGAAGCTGAAGTAGCCGACCGCCCCGCTGTAGGGACCTCGCTTTTCGGGCTCGAGTTCGGCGATGAGCTGCATGGCCCGTACTTTTGGAGCACCCGAAACGGTTCCAGCCGGGAACGCCGCTTTCATGGCGTCGAAGGCATCGTATTTTTTTGAGAGATCGCCCGTGACGTGCGAGACGATGTGCATGACGTGTGAGTACTTTTCGATCTCGAAACTCTGGGTTACGTCGACGCTGCCGGGATCGGAAACCCGACCGACGTCGTTGCGGCCCAGGTCGAGCAGCATCACATGTTCTGCCACTTCTTTTTCATCGGTGATGAGTTCTTGTTCAAGCTCATCGTCATGCTCGGCATTTATTCCACGCGGACGAGTACCGGCGATCGGGTGAACGGCCATCTTGCCATCGATGACCTGTGTGAGAAGTTCGGGAGAGGCACCGACAATGTGAAAGCCGTTCAGGTCGAGAAAGAACATGTAGGGCGAGGGGTTAATGGTGCGGAGCGACCTGTAGAGGTCGAACGGCTGCACGGGGGTGCGCCGGGCGAGTTGCTGGGAGACGACGACTTGGATTACCTCGCCATCCTGGATGGCCTGCTTGCACTTTTCTACCATTTGACCGTAGCGTTCGCGGCTCATGTTCGGAATGTACGGCTGGCCGGTCGATTCGCCTCCTTCCGGTGGGGGTTGGCTCGATTGGCCGACGGCGCTGTAGTCGAGGTTGGGCTCGCGTGACGTGAACCCTGAAGGCGGCAAAAAATGTCGCCTGGAACTGTTTGGTGGGACGGGTCGGTCGAGCCGTGCGATCACCTCTTCGATTGTTGCGGTGGCCCGGTCGTAAGACGCATCCGGGTCGCCGTTCACAGCAGCGTGTGCCACGACGAAAATGGTGTGACGGACATGATCGAAGATCATCAGCGAATCGGTGAGCATGAAGACGGATTCAGGTACCCCGAGTCCGGATTGTTCGTCAGTGATTTGCGGGACGGTCGGCTCGAAGTAGCGGATCGTGTCGTACGCGAGGTACCCGACCGCGCCGCCATGGAACTTAGGGAGTCCTTCGACTTCTGCGTATTTCACGATTGCCATTCGGTCGCGCAGTAGATCGAGCGGGTCGATTTCGCCGTGTTCAGTCCCGGCGCCAGTGGTCAGTACTTCTGAGGGTTCGGTTCCGAGGAAGCTGTAACGGGCAAGGTTTTCGCCACCTTCGACCGACTCGAAAAGGAACGAGTGCGTACCAACCGCCGTTTTGAGATAGGCGGAAACCGGCGTTTCGAGATCGGCGCTTATCTCTCGATAAACGGGTATCAGGTTGTGGTCGGTCGCAAGCGATTTGAATGTGCCGGGATCGGGTGTGTAGCTGGGCATGGTGAGTTTTCTGTTTATTTGATGACGCGCTAATGGAGACAGCTGCGGCTTCGCCAGGTGGTGCCGTGTTTTATGTCGGTTCGGTAGATCATCGGTTTGGGTCGATTTGCGGGTTGAGAAGCGTTGGCGAAGTTACTTCCAGTTTTTCGTGTAGCTGGAGATTCGCATTGCGTCGCGGACCATCTCCATCGTTTCGGCGGCGATCACGCGGGTTTTTGCGACTCCGGTCATCAGGGCATCTTCGACGAGGTCCATGTTCTGTTCGTAGCGGGCGCGTTTTTCTCTTATCGGGTCGAGGAAGTTGTTGATGGCCTCGGCGAGCGCGAGCTTGACCTCGACATCTCCGATGTCGCCCTCGCGGTAGCGGGCTTTGAAATCGTCTACCTGTGCTGTATTCGGGTTGAAGGCGTCGTGATATTCGAACACCGGGTTGCCTTCGACCTTGCCGGGGATATCGGCCCGAATTCGGTTGGGGTCGGTGAACATGCCCCGCACTTTTTTGGTCACGGTATCTGCATCGTCCGAGAGCATGATCGCATTGCCACGTGATTTGCTCATCTTGCCCTGCCCGTCGGTTCCCGATAGCCGTGGCACGTCACCTACCAGTGTTTTCGACTCGGGGAAGACCTCGCCGAACATCCGGTTGAACTTGCGGGCGACTTCGCGGGTCATTTCGACGTGGGGAGACTGGTCGTCGCCAACGGGGACAAGGTGTGCGCGGGGCAGGAGTATGTCTGCCACCTGGCTCATCGGGTAGCTGTAGAACCCGACAGAGCGGCGTTCGACCGGGAGGGCATCGAGTTCGCCCTTCAAAGTCGGGTTGCGTTCGAGCATCCCGAGCGGGGTGATAAAACTGAGCAACATTGTGAGTTCGGCGAACTCGGGCACGTAGCTCTGGATGACGAACGAGGATTTTTCGGGATCGAGGCCGACCGACAACCAGTCGAGCGTGACCTGGAGCACTGAATCGCGGATCAGGTCGATGTCGTGGAAGTGGTCGCCGAGCGCCTGGTAGTCGGCGATCAGGAAGTAGCAGTTGTACTCGTCCTGCAACTCGATCCAGTTGTGCAGAGCGCCGACGTAGTGGCCGACGTGTAGTGCACCGGTGGGTCGGATGCCGGTGAGAATTCGTTTTTTATCTTGGTTGGCTGCCATGTTGTCGTCTATTTTCCGATGTGCTCAGTTGCCCGACATTCAACAGTTTTTCGGGCACAAAAAAACCTCACTCCAAGTATCAATACAAGGGGCGAGGTATATGTATCCCGCGGTGCCACCCTAATTACTGCCTCACATCATGTGGTGCAGCATCTCTGTCGGACACCCGGTCAAGGCTTAGTAAGACCGGAGGCCCTGGGCTCTGATAACGGTGCCCACTCCGTCGGAGGCTACTTGCTTGATGCTTTCGCTCCGAAGCTCACGGGTCCATTCAGTTGCGGTCGTGATATCGGGCTTTCACCTTGCCCCGACTCTCTACGATCCGTACCGAAACTTACTAGTCCCGATCATCGCCGATGTGAAATGCGATCTACATTCGAGGATAAGCCCTGAAGAGGCAATGCGTCAATTTTGTGAAAGAAACGACGAATTGCGAGGCGATCGATTCCGGACCATTCGCCGGGATTACGGGAGAATGAACTGGCTCCGACGAATCGGTAGGAACAAAACGCGCCGCTGGTGCGTCTTAGCTATGACGGGCTACCAAATTTGGCGCTCTTTCTGACCAAAAAGCCATAATGGCCTATGCAGATGGCATCACAAATGAATCACTGGTGCCACTTACTGAAAGTAGCGAAATGTTTAGCGGAACGAAAAATAAGTGGCTCGTACTGGTCGTAGTCGCGGTGTTCGCGGCGTTTGTCGTGGCGTGCGGCACGGATGACGAGACCAAATCCACCTCGAATGACGGTTCTGAGGGCGCTGGCGCGCAGCCTACGCAAGAGCCGATAGATTCCGACAAGAGTGACCCGGCTCCGACCGACCCCGGATTCGAGGTAGTCGAGGTGCTCGCTCCTATTGAGAGCGTACAGATACTGGTGCTGGAGTCGTTCCCGGAGCAGTATGTGGTCCAGGTGATTTCAGGACTGCCGAACGGCTGCGCAACTTACAGCCGTAACGAGGTTGTGCGTGATGGAAATACGATCAATATTTCGGTATACAACACGGTGCCAGCTCCTGATGATCTGAAGCGTATTTCGTGCATCGCGATGTACGGCCTGCACGATGAGAATATCGGGCTGGGCAGTGATTTCGATCGCGATACTAAATACACGGTCATCGTCAACGAACGACATGCCGGGTATTTCCAGGCCGGTGTGGCGGGAACGATTCCGATCGAAGGCGATCCTCCGATTGGCGATGGCCCCGACTTTGTAGTTGAGCCGGCACCGGTCGAGAGCCTTGAGATCATCATCGGCGAGGACAGCCGCTGGATAACGACTTACTACGCAAGCGTGGTCTGGGGACTGACGAACGGCTGCAAGGAGTCGCTCGACCCAAACGTTGTACATAACCGTCGTCAGTTGTTCGCGATTTATCCCGCGGTGACATCGCCTACCGGCGAAGTTGCGTGCACGGACGATTACCGGATCGATTCGGCGCAGATTGAACTCGGTGTGGTCGGTCAAGACCTGGTTTCGTGCACTGTTTACACGGTTACCGCGGGTGAGCAGACCACGGAGTTCCAGGCAATCGCTCCGAACGTCCGTTGTGCCGACCCTGGCGCAGCCACACCAACGCCAGCACCGCCGACTCGTGGTGGGAGCGTCATTGCCGACAGCCAGGCTCTTGAGTTCTCTCTCGAGGCCCAGGGCGCCGATGTCGAGTTCGGTGGCGCAAGCGAGTTTTCGAGGCTTTTCGGTATTGCGCCGAGCGAGCTTAAGGTGAATGGCCAGGCTGTGCAGATCTACCAGTTTGCACCGGGAACCTCAGCTGAAGAGGCTTCGGAGTCGGTTTCTCTCGACGGCACTAGCTTTGTAAATCCCGACGGGTCGGTGATGACCGTGATGTGGATTGCGCCACCGCACTTCTACCTGTTCGGCAACGCGATCATCCTTTACGTCGGTAACGATCCCGAAATCGGTGCGTTGCTCGATTCGGTAGCCGGAAAGTTTGCTGGCAGCGATTTTGAGGGTGCTGATAGCGGTACGGGCTAAGCTGACTCCGAGTACACGATTCGAGTTGCGCAGATTGAGCGCGTCGACATTGCTTCGACCCGATCGATACCTGCTCAGTTTCTGATTGGGATGACGATCGCGCTCGGCGGAAGCTGCGAGGAGTTTGCGGGTCTTGACTGGCGGGTTGAGGGCCGTGAGATCATCATCGACGTGACGACGATCACCAAGGTCCCGACTGCCCCGGTTCCTTGCACGCTGGCAATCATCTACGAAGATCAATCGGTGAACATCGGTGATAAATACGAGACAGGCGCCGAGTATGACGTGATAGTGAACGGCGAACGCCACGGAACGTTTATCGGGGCTCCGACTGCAACGCCAGTTCCTCCAACGGTGACACCTGTTCCTCCAACGGCAACGCCAGTTCCTCCGACCGCAACGCCTATTATCGCCCGGTAAGTTTTAGAATTCGAATTGCGCCCCGTCGGCGGAAACTGGCGGGGCGCATTTGCGTTGGTGTTTAATCGCCAAACAGCGTTGTTGCCGGAATTCGTTTGATCTGCGAGGCTTCTGTCAAACAAATGCTTGTTTCAGCAAGTAATGTCATCCACACGGAGCACCAGATGCCGAGCAAAACAATTTCGCCGTACGGTTCGTGGGAATCACCGATCACTGCCGAATTGATTACCCGGGCCGGGCTGCGGCTGGCCGAGGTGCGGGTAGATGGCGATGATATCTACTGGCTGGAGGGTCGCCCGGAAGAGGCTGGCCGATATGTGATTGTCAGGTATTCGCCTGATGGCACGACGACCGACATCAATCCCGAGAACTTCAATGTGCGAAGTGCCGTGCATGAATACGGGGGTGGGGGATTCGCGGTCGGAGATGGCGATGTGTATTTCTCGAACTGGGACGACCAGCGGATCTATCGGGCATCGTCCGATGGCAGCGGCGACCCCGAGGCGATTACCGGTGACCCTACCGTCGAACGAGGTGACCGCTATTCCGACCTCACCCTGAGCAACGATTCAAACTGGATTCTGTGCGTGCAGGAGCGGCACCACGAAGGGCGCGAGGCCGACAATGAGCTCGTGGCGGTGTCGACTGGTGGATCGGGCGAAGTCCGGGTGCTGGCTACGGGCCATGACTTTTACTCTTCGCCGCGGCAGAACCTGGCGGGTGACATGGTTTGCTGGTTGTCGTGGGACCACCCGAACATGCCCTGGGACGGATGCGAATTGTGGGTGGCGGAGTTCGATTCAGCCGCGGGGTCGGTTGCGAACGGGCGACCGATTACGGGGAGTGCCGACGTCAGTATTGGCCAGCCGGAGTGGGCACCCGGCGGATCACTGGTGTTCATATCGGATGAATCGGGTTGGTGGAACCTGACCAGGTGGACGGGCGGTCGGATAGCGCCGGTCGTAGTTGAGGAGGTCGATCACCGTGGTCCGGCCTGGGCATTCGGCATGCGGTCGTACGGGATCGCGGGTGATAGTTCGATCGTGCTGCGTGATTCGCAGGACGGTAGAGGCCGATTCCGTGTGATCGGATTGGATGGAGTTCAGACCGCAGAAACGCCGGTGACGCACACGTCAATGGCCGATGTAACCGTGAAAAATGGCGAAGTGATCTACGTTGGAGCTTCGCCGTTATCAGCGGCTGAGGTCGTCCGTGTGAACCTGGAAAGCGGTGTGGCTTCGACGCTAAAGAAGTCGAGCGACATCGAACTGGATTCCGCTTATCTCTCGATTCCAGAGGCGATCACGTTTCCGTCCACCGAAGGCGGCGAGGCGCACGCCTTTTACTATGCTCCCGTTAATCCAGAATTCGAGTCTGAAGGTGGTGAAAAACCTCCACTGCTGGTCATAAGCCACGGTGGGCCGACCAGTGCGACGAGTGCGGCGCTGAGTCTTTCGATTCAGTTCTGGACCAGCCGTGGTTTTGCCGTTGTCGATGTGAACTACCGCGGCTCGACGGGCCACGGCAGGAAGTACCGAGATGCGCTGAAGGGTAAGTGGGGCGTTTATGACACCGATGACTGCATTGCCGCCGCTGATTATCTAGTTAACAGGGGCCTTGCCGATGGCGATCGGCTGGCGATAAAAGGTGGGTCGGCCGGGGGGTACACGACGATCAACGCGCTCACGTTTTACGATCGATTCGCCGTCGGAGCGACTTATTACGGCATCGCCGACCTGAGCGTATTTATCGGGGACACGCACAAGTACGAATCGCGCTACCTGGACAGTTTGATCGGCCCGTACCCGGAGGCGAAGCAGCTTTACTACGACCGCTCGGCGATTAACTTCACCGATCAGCTTTCGTGCCCGATGATTATTCTGCAGGGTCTTGAGGACAAGATCGTTCCGCCTTCGCAGGCCGAGATTATGGCCGGGGCGCTGCGGGAAAAGGGAATACCGTTCTCGTTGATGATGTTCGAGGGCGAGCAGCACGGCTTCAGGCAGTCGAAGAACATCATCAGGTCGCAGGAAGCCGAGCTTTATTTTTACGGTCGGGTGCTGGGGTTCACGCCGGCCGACGAGATCGAACCGGTGGAAATCGAGAACGAATCAGCTCTTTAGAAGTCAGGCACCATGTCGACGTCGAAGAAGCCGATTGGCCCGCGGTCGTCGCAGTACCAGATCTTGTTGTTCCTGATCGTCATGCCGTGGACCTGAACAGGGTCGAGAACCCTGAACACATCGTAGCAACGGCTGTCTTCGACCCGCAGGCGCATGATCGTGCCCGCTGAGGTGTCGGCCATCCACATCGTTCCTTGTTCTTTGGCCCACGCGATGCCGTGCACTCGATAACCGGGTGCCTTGAAACGGTGGACTTCCTTCCAGTTGGAGACGTCCATCACATGGATGTACTGTGATGGCGGCGAGGCGATGTAAATGTGGCCATCTTTCCACTCCAGGCCGTGGTCGCCGGTGACGGTTTTCTTTTCGTCGGGCCCACGATGCTCGTGGGTGGCGTTAACGCCTGCGCCCGGTGATTCGTACTTCTCGACGGTCTTGCCGGTCTCGGGTTCGACTGCGAATATTTCGTTACTGCCGGTCGAGGCGATCCAGACGAGGTCATCGCCGAACGTGATTCCACTGGATGCCTTCGTTTCGGTCCGTGCATCAACCAGTGTTTCACCGGTCTTCCAGTCGACTTTGTAGACGTGATCGTTGCCCTGATCGATTATCCAGAGCCCATCGTCGGCGGCTTGGAGACCGTTTGGCTTGGGGCCCGGTGCCATGTAAGTCTGGATGGGGTCGGCGATTTTATTCGTGTGTCCCATTGATGGGATTTCCTCCGGTGCGAAACGGTTGGGTAATCAGGCGCGGCGACATTCTAACCCCGATTTTTCGGTCAACTCCATCGTCGCCGTTAATCCGCAGTTCGACGCCGTCGATGAAGTCCGGTTGCAGGAAGCCGACCTTTATTTTTACGGCCGGGTGTTGGGATTCATACCGGCCGACGAGATCGATCCGGTGGCAATCGAGAGCGAATCAGATCATTAGAAGTCAGGCAGGTCGCCAGACTGGCCTCTCTTGGGCAGGCCAGTCTGTAGGTTAGTCCGGTTATTTCAACTCGACGAGGATGACCCTGGATTCACCCGAAAGGACCTCGGTGGAATGCCAGGCTGCCGGATCGAACATTGCGGCTCCGGCTGGTATTTCGAGTTCTCTCGTCTCACCATTCCCGAGAGTGAATCGGACGTGTGCGTCGGTGAGCGCAATCGCGACCAGGTCGGGGTGTTCGTGCATTTCAGATTTTGATCCTGTGCCTCCCACATACATCAATATGCGGACCCTGTCGTTTTCCTCGATGACTGTGTAAAGATCTGGTGCCGCTGCAACCGCGTCTGCAATTTTTCTCTCCTGATCGTTCGACGTAAATCTGGGCCGTGCGAAGTCAGGCACATAGTGCGGTTCGTGTTGGGCGATGTCGGCCGGACCGGCAGCCCGGTGAATTTCTATATCGTCGGATGTGGTACCCGATTCACGATCAGCCAGCGCCCTCGCCGCCGTCAATCGGGAGTTCAACCCCGTTGATGAAATCTGATTGCGAAGAAGCCAGGAACAGTACTGCGTCCGCGACTTCTTCCGGTTCGGCAAACCGGCCGGTTGGGATTTTGGCGAGCTTCGCATCGCGACGCGGGCTCGGTGGCCATGCGCTATCGCCCATCGGCGTGTTGGTCACGGTGGGCGCGACGCAGTTGGCCTGGATGTTGTGTGGTCCGAACTCGACAGCCATCGACTGTGTCAGCAACTGGAGTCCGGCTTTAGACGCGCTGTAGACGCTGCCTGTCGGGAACGCTCGGATTGCCCCACGGGACGAAATATTTATGATCTTGCCCCGTTTCTTTTCGATCATGGAGGGGACGAAGATCTGCGTTAGAAGCAGAGGGGCGAGCAGGTTGACGTTAATCACAGTGTGAAACTTGTCGATCTCGGTCTCGAGAATCGTTTGAGGAAGCGTCACTCCGGCGTTGTTTACGAGGATGTCGATGTGACCGAATTCAGCGAGCGTGGCTTTGCCGAGTGCTTTCGCTTCGTCGGCATCAGCCATTTCAGCGGTTCGTGTCCAGACACGTGAACCGACCTTGCGGGCGGCCTCGGCAGTATGTTCGAGTTCTTCCTCGTTGCGGGCGGTAAGGGCGAGGTCGGCACCTGCGTTTGCCAGCACTCCTGCGATGGCGACGCCGATGCCTTTCGAGGCACCGCTGACGAACGCGACTTTGCCCGCGAGTGAGATAGTTTGAGTTGAGGTCATGTGGTTGGATTCCTATACGTATTCGGCACTATTCAGTCGCGGGTTCTGGTTCGACATTCACTTGCCGACTCAGTTATTTTTCAGGTTGTGGAGACCAGGCCCTGGCGTTGGCTATTCGGCGGTGAATCGACGGGTGAGAGTGGAAGATGAACTCTACTACCGCACTGGGCTGTTTTTGCGACATGTTTTGGTCGCCCAGTTTATTCATCGCCGAAATGAACTGTTCGCGCATGCCTGTGAGGTTGAGCGCGTAGCGGTCGGCAGCCGATTCTGCTTTGCGAGACAGCCAGTTGGCGACTGGTAGGGCGATCAGTGAAACGCCTACTCCAACGATGATGACGAGCGGTAGGCCTGCGATGTCGGAGATTCCGCGGAGACCGAGGGAGTCGGTCCACGTCTCCAGCGCGAGATCGATCACGAAGAAACTTATGAAAATCAGGATTACCTGGACGAGCATCATTTTCCATACGTCGTTCCGTACGTGGTGACCGAGTTCATGCGCCATAACGACTTCGATCTCATCGGGCGTGTTCGAATCGATCAGTGTGTCGGAGATGATTATCCGCCGGGTGCGGCCCCACCCGGTTACGGCTGCGTTGGCTTTCGATGATTTGTCGCCTAAATGCCAGACGTACACGCCTTTTACGCGGGTACCGATTCGATCGGCCAGCGCAAATAGCCGGTCTTTGAGTTCGCCCTCTGGAATTGGCTCGAATTTGTAGAAGAGCGGCAGGAGCAGGACCGGCACGAGGGC
>ENA-ORDI01000054-ORDI01000054.1-marine-metagenome-genome-assembly--contig:-NODE-54-length-72555-cov-4.158186_pt1 | contig 72555 bp, 65 predicted proteins | sample MGYA00248628_ERZ508525 | MGnify/ENA primary metagenome ERZ508525 (study PRJEB26195, sample SAMN05422138) | marine metagenome | isolation source: East of Porto Seguro, South Atlantic Ocean | place: Atlantic... | reverse complement strand
GCCGTCAAAACCCAACAGGATATGACCGACAAAGCGCCGTTGATGTCCGCCAACCCTGGCTCGTCAGTCAGCCTTCTCAGAAGGACTGGCGCTTGGACATCTGCGCGTGGAGTGATGATGGTGTCCCAGACGGGCACCAATGCCCTCCTCTTAGTTGTTGACCTTCCTCTCCTGCCCGCCGACAAGGTTTACCAGGTCTGGCTGATGAAGGGGCGAGCCAAGTACAATTCAGGGTGGTTCACCGTGGACTCGACGGGATACGGTCAGACTGTTATTATACCCGTGGCTCCTTTTTGGGAGTTCGAGGCGGCGGGTATCACGATAGAACCTGCTGGAGGCAGTGTCGACCCGACAGGGGTAAATATCCTGAAGGGCGATCTTTAGTCAATTTGCCGTAAACTTCGTCTCACAAGGCCTATGCGAGACTAATGCCTTGTGGTAGGGTAAGTACGGCGTGAAATCCTCCTGTTTCCGCTGCGATTTTGGCGTCCAATCTTTGTCCAACTAAAGGAGGGGAGACGTTTAGTATGTCCAGATCTAAATTCATTCTTCTCTTGGCCCTCTTGACCCTGTTAGCCGTGCCTGTAGCTGTGGAGGCTCAAACACCACCACAGGCCGTGTTGATTTCGGCAGATGCGCCAGCAGGAACAGGTACAGCGGTCATATGGGATGATCAATCCCTTAGCGATAGCATCACGACTTCGATGGCTGGCGTTACTCCGCCCGCAGAAGGCACTGCCTATGAGGGCTGGCTGGTATCCGATGATGGAGAAGCGGAGATGAGCGTCGGCATTATGACGGTCGCCATCGACGGATCCATCTCGCACACCTTCGGTAGCGCTTCTGAAGGGTACACTGGCGAGAACCTTATAGCCGGGTTCAATACGTTCGTAATTACCGTAGAGTCGGTCCCAGACGATGACCCTGGCTCTTCGAGTAATGTGGCTTTCGGTTACTCCGTCCCGTTGGACGGTATTGCCCACATCCGGCACTTGCTGTCTGATTGGCCTCCTGGTTCCGGCGTTGGGATCATGACCAACCTCAAGGCTCAGTTGGATATTGCGATACAACACGCCGAGTTGGCTGCTGCCTCCGACACTATTGAAGACGTGCGGAACCATATGCACCACGTCATCAACGTGATTGAAGGCGCAGAGGGAGCCAACTACGACGCTTCGTTCAGCGACCCGGGCGACGGCATCGGAGTCATAGTTCACGCTCAGGACAGCAAACACGGCCCATTTGCCGCCACCGCCGTTCCTGACGATACGGTCATAGGCGAACACGCTCTGCTGGTCGAAGCCAGTGGCGCCAACGTCGAGAACTGGGCCAATAAAGCCCGAGACATTGCTCTCAACGTTATCGGCACGTCCAACTTGCAGTTGGCCAAGATATTCGTTGGTCCAGGCGGTAGAACCGTAGTAAGCACACTGATCGCCGCCAGAAACGGATTCGATGCAGACGGTGATGGCACGGTCGGTAGCGGGGCCAGCGAGGGCGGAGCGGCTCAAGCGCATGTAGAGGCCCAACTTATGGCCACTTACACGCTTGCGCCAGGCACTCCTGTTCAGGTGGTTCCGACTCCCACACCTGAGCCGACAGCAGAGCCGACGCCTGAGCCGACGCCTGAGCCGACGCCTGAACCCGTGGCTTCAGTCCCACAGCCGACCGCTCCAGGACTGCCCGGAGTTGGTGACGATTCGGTGCCCATCGCGGCCCAGCTGGCCTTGTTGGCAGCGGTGGTCTTGCTGGGAACTGGCGGAATCTTCATGGTGAGAGGACGCCGCTCCAAGAAGAGCATCTAGCCTCCCACACCTCCAGAAAAGTGAATAACACAGGGGTCCCGTCGAATCGACGGGACCCCTGCTGGTTTACGCACTGACAGGATGATGTCAGGAATCAGGTTGTCAGAACTCGCCATTCTAAAGTTGCATCCCAATAATCATAGTCGTCACTGGACAACGCCTGTCACGTCAGTGACCAGGTGCTTCGTCGCCAATCAGCATTGCGGCTTGATTTGTCCTTCATTGGCGCCGTCGGTTGCCACCGACGCAGAAACTGCCTTGCCTAGGACGGCCTGATCTGTCACCTGAAATTCTCGAGGCCCTGGAATCCCACTACCCGCCGATGTGGTACATCTCCACCTTTTTGCGGGGCTGCTCGGTGAGCATGGAGCGTTCCTCAGAGTAACGGTCGTCCCGAAGACCCCAGGTCTGTCGGATGATGGTCTCCAGGTCTTCGTCCGACGCTCCATCGCGCATTGGGGTGCGCAGGTCGGTTCCGACGCTGGCGAACAGGCAGGTGACGATCTGTCCTTCGGGAGACAGTCTCATGCGGGTGCAGTCGCCGCAGAAAGGCTTGGACACCGAGGCTATGACCCCGATCTCGCCCTCGCCGTCTGCGTACCGGTATCGAAGGGCCACCTCTCCGGCGTAGTTGCTTTCAGTCGGCACAGGCTCCAGTGGAAGCTCGGCGCTTATTCGCTCGACGATCTCCTCTGCTGAAACAACCTGGTCAAGCTTCCAACCGTTGAGGTTGCCCACGTCCATGTACTCGATGAAACGAGCGATGTAGCCTCGCTCTTTGGCAAAGCGTGCCAGCTCAACAAGAGTGTGATCGTTGACGCCACGCTGGACGACGGAATTGATTTTGATCGGGCTGAGCCCGGCCTGCTCGGCGGCCACTATGCCCTCAATGACTCTCTCAGTGCCGAAGCCGCGACCGTTCATCGTCTTGAAAACGTCATCGTCCATGGAGTCCAGGCTAACCGTGATGCGCTGGAGTCCTGCGTCCTTGAGCTTTTGGGCCATCTGTTTCAGCAGGTAAGCGTTGGTGGTGAGCGTCAGGTCTTCAACGCCGTCGATTTTCGACAGCAAACCGATCAGCTTTTCAATTTCGTTGCGCACCAGAGGCTCTCCTCCGGTCAGTCGCACTTTCACAACACCGAGTTTCACCATGATCCGAGTGAGACGGTCAATCTCCTCAAAGGTGAGGAGCGAGTCCTTTGGCAGGAACTCGTATCGTTCGCCGTATATTTCGGCAGGCATGCAGTACGGGCACCGAAAGTTGCACCGGTCGGTGACTGATATTCGCAGGTCTCTGAGGGAACGGTTGAATTTATCGGCGATCACGTTATTGCTCTGTCCGTTCGATTTTGGTTTGGTTGTCAGTTTTTGTCAGGGCTTTCGCCGCGCTCTGGACCGCGATGCTCCGATGGCTTATCCCGTTCTTTTTGTCAGAGGCAAGCTCGGCCATCGTCATGTTCATCCGCGGTATGAAGAACACGGGATCATATCCGAATCCGTTGAAACCGCGAGGTTCAGGGACGATCATGCCTTCGCAGGCGCCAGGATGGAACTCGGTCGGCTCACCGGGCCACGCCAGCGCGATGACGCATCGGAAACGGGCTGACCAACGTTCCTGTGGCACATTCTCCAGTTTTTGGAGCAAAAACGCAATGCGATCTGCGTCCGTGGCGTCCTCGCCGGCGTACCGAGCCGAGCGAACCCCAGGCTCGCCGCCCAGCGCATCGACCTCCAGTCCAGAATCGTCGGCCAGAGCAGGCAGGCCGCTGAGTCGAGCGTAGGTCTCCGCTTTCAACGCAGCGTTCTCCTCGAAGGTCTCTCCTGTCTCCTCGACCTCGTCATCAATGCCGATGTCATTCAAGGAGACAAGATCAAACGGGACGTCGCCCAACATTGCTGTAAGCTCTCTTAACTTTCCAGCGTTTCGGGTGGCGATGAGTAATTTAATTGGCATTGGGTTGGCAATCAGCTTTCAGCGATTTGTCATTCTGAGACCGCGGAAGAAGAATCCGGTCGTCGGTATGACAGGTGTTGTTTCACACGCGACCACATGCTTCGATCCACTCAGCATGGCGGGTTTACGATTCTCAAAACATGGATGCGCTTAGAGCAATGATACACGCCATCAGAACACGAATAATCACACTACCAGTTTACACGGGCCGAAAGGTAAATGCGGCCTGAGTTTTGCATCAGTGTGCTAGATTCGACTGTCAGAAGAAAAGCACGCCCTGCTCAATTGAGAGGCGTGCTTATTATCGGCTGATAGCTGACTGCTCGCCTAGTCGGCGACCGACGCCATTTCCATCGAATACTCGCCTCGGCGGGCTGCTCCTGTGAGGCGGGCGCGGTGGAAGTATGCCTGCTTGGCTGCTTCCACGTTTGCCGGGTCGCCGCCCCACACCGCCAGTGGCGCGGCCTGGAGTCCGCGACCGTAGGAGAATCCCATTTCCCAGGGAGCGCCGACTTTGGCCGCCAACCTGTTGATGGCGTCGAGGTTCACCGTCGCCTCCTCGTCGCTCTGCCCGCCGGACAGAAACACGACGCCAGGGACCGCCGAAGGGACGGTGCGGCTGAAGCAGGTGATGGTTTTTTCGGCCACTTCATCGGCGTCGGCTCGGTTGGCGGCGTCCTTGCCAGAAATAATCATATTGGGCTTGAGGAGCGAGCCTTCCAGATAGACGCCCTGGAGTCCAAGCTGATAGTAGACCTCACGCAGGGTCGACACCGTGGCCTCGAAGCACTGGTCAATGCTGTGGTCTCCGTCCATCAGAACTTCGGGCTCTACGATGGGAACCAGATTGGCCTCCTGGCTCAGGGCGGCGAATCGGGCCAACAGATGCGCGTTGGCCTCGATGCAGTATCGGCTTGGGATGCCGTCGCCGATGGTGATGACCGCCCGCCACTTGGTGAACCGGGCGCCCAATTCGTAATACTCGGCCAACCGGTCTCGAAGGCCGTCCAGGCCGTCGGTGATAAGCTCGCCGCTGGAGCCTGAGAGTGGGTTCGTGCTTTTGTCCACCTTGATGCCGGGGATGATGCCCTGATCCTGAAGAACCTTGACCAGGGGAGTCCCGTCGATGGCGCTGTTTTGTCGGAGAGTCTCGTCGTAAAGGATCACGCCGCTGATGAACTCGGCGGCTCCCTCGGTCCGGAACAGCATTTCGCGATAGTTCAGGCGGGTTTCTTCAGTCGATTCGGCGTTGATGCTATCGAACCGCTTTTTGATCGTCCCGGTGCTTTCGTCCGCCGCCAGAATGCCTTTGCCTGGAGCAACCAACGCCTGTGCGTTGTCTCGTAACTCTTGCATATTCACGAAAAATTCTCTGCTTTCTTTTCTGGGCTAGTTAAGGCAAAGACGCCATGTCTAGCCCTTGTTGATAATCGTCATTGTCTGTTCAACAACATCTTTGTTGCCGATGATGAGCGGAGTTCGCTCGTGAGGATGTTCCGGTTGGATGTCCATAATTCTCTGTTTGTCAGAATACGCGGCCCCGCCGGCTTGCTCGGCGATGAATCCAAGAGGGTTGGCTTCATACTGAAGCCTCAGCTTGCCTTCGGGACTCTTGGGGTCGCCGGGATAAAGGAAGATACCGCCCTTGAGTAGATTTCGATGGAAGTCGGCTACCAGCGAGCCGACGTAACGCAGGGAGTATTTCTCCCTCAGTTCGATAACCGCCTTTTGAGTCGCCACGTCCAGCTTATTGAAATTGCCCTCGTTGGCAGAGTAAACAGAGCATTTCTCTGGAATCCGAAGGTCGGGGTGGGTCAGAATGAATTGCCGGGCTTCAGGATCGAGAGTGAACCCCTGAACGCTGTTCTCGACGGCCACGACCATCACTGTGCTGGAGCCATAGACGACGTATGCGGCAGCGACCTGTTGGCTTCCGGGTTTCAGGAGCAAATCGTCGGTTGCAGCCTCTCCATCCCCCCGAAGCCAGATGCCGAATATGGAGCCGATGCTTACCGCGACGTCGATATTGGACGAGCCGTCTAGCGGGTCCATCTGCACTATGAAGTTGTGCTGTGGGCTATCTCCCACGATCACTGTTTCCTCGATCTCCTCTGAGCCGATGGCGGCGACTCGACCGCTTTTGCTCAGAATGTCCACGAAGGTGTCAGAGGCGGCGGTGTCGAGGTACTGCACGATCTCGCCCTGGACGTTGAGCTCTCCCGATGTTCCGATAATATCGGCCAGCGTGGCCGCGCGAACTTTCTCCTCAATCTGATCTGCGCCATCCGCGATGGCCTGGACGATTGCATTCAGGCCCTCGTATCGGCTGTCGTCGCTCCAGGCATCGGCGGCGTAATTGCTCAGGGTCGGACGTTTTGAAGGCTTAATAAGTGTCATGAGAACCTCCGGCGAATCTTCACCATGTCTGGGCGGGGTCTCTATCTACGATGCTCGCAATCGCCTCATCGGTCACTAGCACGTTGAAAGGGAGCTGGTCGCGCTGGAGCAAAGCCCTCAGCGCCGGGATTTTCTGCTCTCCGCCCAGGGTCGCTATGATCTTTGTGTTGTTCTTGGACAGCGCCGCGAGCTCCTCGCCAGTGACCGCGATCAGTTTGGGAAAATGGGCGAACTGCCCTTTGGAGTCGAAGGGCTGGTACCCGATCTCGCCGGCCATGCCTTCATCGTCAGCAAATTGTTCGGTTAGATCAATGCCCAGTTCGTCCAGCACCGTGCCGTAGCGAGCGTCGTGCTGGCCCGTGCCAATGCCCAAGAGGAAAATGTCTGCGCTCTTGGCCTGGTCCAGATAGCTGGAATATTTGGTGACCTGCCGGCTCTGTTCGTCTTGACTCATATCGTCGAACTCTCGGTAAAAATCCAGCGGGGGCTTAGGAGCGTGGGCGATGACCTTGCATCCCAGCGTCATCAACTGCATGGCTAGATACACAACAAGAGCAGAGGGGTAGATGCTGGTGGACGGATACTCGCTGTCGATGTTGAACCGGAGCGTCGGCTCCCAATATAGGCTGAGTGGATACAGCATTAGTGTCTTCTGCTTCAAGGCTTCCAGAACGTCGGGGTTGCGACGCAGGAAATCGATGAACTGCATAACCACAGCCAGCAGAGTGTTGCCGCAGGACATGCACAGACTCACGGTGTCGCCGGGATGATCGAGAATTGCATCGACCAGGTATTCAGCGGTCACGATGCCCAGGTTGTCCTCGTTCTTGGCCGCGCTGGCACCGATGCCTCTGGGCACGACGCGGGTGTCCCGGACGCCCTTGTCTCGAAGCTCCCGCATGAGCAGAGATTCCAGCCGACGCAGGGGCGGAGGGAATATGACATGCTGAACAATGTTCTCTTCCTCGGCCTGCTTCAGCAGTCGAGAGACCCGCGCCTGGGGGATTTTCAGGCTGTCGGCGATGACATTCTGGGTCGCGCCGGTCTGGAAATACAGCCGGGCCACTTCGACCAGTTCGCCGTAGTCTGTGCGATTGGTTTGCCCTCTGCGGTTTCGAATTGCCATAGGGTCGATAGCCTCACGAGGAAGTTTAAGTTAAGGACAAGCTGGACTTTGCTCGCAACTATATGAGCAAGATGCATGATAAGGCGAAAATATTCAATCTACGAATAATATTATGATTCGAGTGTAGCAGGACACTTCGTCGTTGTCTAACCGCCGTCCAAGTGGACAGACAGGACCAGAGCGATGCCAAGATTGCGGCCCCAGCGGCCCAGCGACTCGAATAGAGGCTCAATCCTCAACTGGAACACAGTTACTTGCCAATCCGACTTTCAGTTGTTAGGTGAATCTCCAACTAGAATCCTTTGCTCCAAAAGTGTTGAATGGTGTGGGAGCCAATGAAGTCATCTGCACGGATTGAGCGGATGTCGGATCGAGAGCGCAACGTAAAATACCTTCGCAAGCTGTCATCCCTTTTGGTTTACCGCGATTGCCCTGATTCCCATGGCTGCGGTGGCTGGTCAGGCTGTCGGCCCCGCTCTGAGTGGGTCGATCATCGGTTCCGCTGGACTGGTCGTGGAGCAGGCCGTGGCTCTGGACACTGACTTCGAAATCCTGGACTCGGGCTTCGACGACTTCATTGGAATGATGAATGACGACGGAACTTTCTTCACCATAGGAATCGAGACTAAAGTTGGTCAGATCGGCAAGTTTGCCGTTCCTCTGAACAACCTCACTGACACCGACGCCCACGCAATCCTCCACTTGATTGTCTCCCCCGGCATCGACGTTGATGTGGATTCGGACATCGGCGTCGATGAGACCATCCAGCGTCCGGTCGTCTGGCTGTTGTCGGTCGCCCCGGAGGCGGCTGCCTTTACATCGCCGTCGAAGGCGATGATCAGGCCCTTCCCGGTTTTTACACTATCAGTGGCCGCATTCTTCAGGTTGAATAGCTGCCGATCATGAGCAACAAATAACACAGGCCAGTATATTGATGCGACCAAGCAGGTTCAAGAAAAAGCGGGTGATCATCGTGACTACCCTGATCGTCCTGTCTTTTGTGGTGTCAGCTGTAGCCGCTGGACTGACCATAGCCAGTTGGTGGACAGCAGATGGCATCACGACAGACATCGTTTCGTTGCATGACGCCGAGCTTCAGGGAGACGCCAGATATGCCTCTGGCGTGCACTCCAAGGCGTTTTCGTTCCCACCGTCAACTCGTCTGTCAAGCTCACCGCTATCGCCGCGTACGGCCTGGAAGACTTCACTTTCGAGGGCTGGTTTTACACACAGAAAAACATAGGGACGATGATATCAGGAGCGAATTCGGGTCAGGCGAACGAGATGTCTCTGTCCTTCGATCTCAACAACATTACCGTGTATCTCAAGGGAACGTCCGCTGTATTCCCATTGCCACCACCCCTGAAACTCAAAAGATTCTACCACGTTGCATGGGTGCGACAAGAGTCAGGATTCAACGCAATACACCTGAACAGCATCGAGATCGGTGTCGCAGGACTTCCCACAGGCGCGTTGGACATTGAAGATGGCGGTCTGTGGTTGGGACAGATGCAGTCCGCGGTGGGCAGTTTATCTCCCGGCGCCAACTGGCTTTGCAGGCTCGATAAGACTGCCCTTCACGATGATGATCTGGGCCAGACGGAGATCAACCGGCGACACCGGATGATTCGCCGCCTCAAGGAACTAGAGCGCGAGGGCCTTCAGACCAATGTGGTAAGCACCAAACTCGACGATATGGAGGCGCTGGTCAACGCCCGGTTAGACGCTCTGGAAGTTCAGTTCGCGGCCAACCAGAATGCTTTGTTGGACCACTTTCAGAACATCGATGACTTCTTGGACGACCTAAACGATTTCATCTTCGGCATCCACCCGGTGGACGATTTGGACATGGAGATTACGGCCTGTCTCAATCTTGGTGGGACCGCAGGTCTGATGATTGCGCCAGCTGCAGCGGTGGACTCCGAGGTAGTGGGCATCGTGGGCGTCGATGCTTATGGCAACGGAGCGATGGTCTCACCGGCGACTCAAGCACAGCTTGGTTTTGGATTTGAAGTTGGAGCCGAGGTGGGCATCGAGGCTACGGCTTGCCTGGGCGGCATAACCGTCAGGCAGACAGAGGTTGAAGGCGCAGCCGCTGATCTTCGGGACGCCGTCAACAGTCTGGCTCAGGACCTGGGCCTGAGAGCGGCCTCCAACCTGAAATCAGCCATTGACGAACTAGAGAGCATCAACATAAGCACCGACCCAACGGATTTGCTCAACGGCCCGCCGGACATTATCAACGCCCTTCCTCTTCCGGGTAACGTTAAGACGGTGTTCAACGCAATCGGGGACATCGTACCGACGTCGCTGTCGGACCTCGATCCGTGCGGAGCGTCCGGTCCATTCGCTTCGATAACAAGTGTCATCTGCGGCCAGGCCAACGACCCGTTGGACACTCTGAACCTGATAAAGACTGTCGTCAGCACCATTGAGGGCGCGTTCATCGCCAATGCAAACTTGGCTAGAGACGCTGTCAACGCAAACGTTGCGGGCGTTCAAGGCACGGTAAGCTCTATTTTGACTAGGGTCAACGAACTTCCAACCTAAGGCCTGACCGGACCTCGGGGTATCCAGGGGCCTAAGGGGCCAAGCGGCCCTTAGCAAGGTTGGACGATCCTGAGCCAAGCGCTCTAGGCAGGCATCCCGAGTCATTGGGATGCCTGTCTTTGTTTCGTTAAGCGAATTGAGGTCTGAATAGAGGATAGCCGAACAGCGCCTCTGCTATGCTTTTACAGACTTCCACATGCCAGAGGTTTGACACTCGATGCCCGAATCCACCGACCAGTTTCCCGTGACATGGGATGATCCTTCCGACGCCCTGCGGCACTGGGAGTTCGATCCCATGCACGCCCCGGATGTGATCACGCCACTGGGATTCGAGCTTCTGGATGAGCAATTCCTGAAGGGTTTCGGGCTGGGCACTGACGTGCGGTTGGTCAATCACTATATGTTCATGCATGTGGAACTTGACGCAACTCCGCCACCTCGGTCATTCGAGGATATGCTGAAAGGTCTGGCGGCAGCGTGGCCCCAGTGGCAGAATCGAATACTGCCTGAAGTCGAGCGTTATATCCAGCGCTATCGCACGACAGATTTCGACGCGATGTCTAATGCTGATCTGTCGAGCGAGATCGACAGGTTGCTTGAGACACGCAAGCGTCAGGGCCAGCTTCACACCCAGGCCGTGATGCCGTGGTTCGGAGCCATGAATCTCCTGCTGGACGCCTTCCGCAAGCTGACTCAAGGAAGTTTCCTCGACGCAACTCGGCTGGTGCAGGGTCACGGCAACAAGAGTGTCGAGGCCGGTCGAAAGCTGTGGAAGTTGAGCAGGGTTGCCGACTCGATACCTGCGGTTCGAGAACGCATTCTTGACGTGACTCCCGAAACCGCCCGGCAGACCCTTGACGCGCTGGAATCCGATCCAGATGGCCGATTGTTCCTGAGTGCCTTCTCCAAATACCTCGACTACTATGGTTGGAGATCGGATCTGTTCGATTTCTCAATGCCAACCTGGGCAGAGAACCCTTCGATTCCCCTCAGCCAGTTGCGCGCGTACCTGGAGATGGAGGATTACGACCCCGACCGAGAGCTGGACCGCCAGCGACACGAGCGCGATCAGGCTATTCAGGTTACGCTGGCAGTCGTCGAACCCGAGGACCGTCGGCGGTTCGAGGACGTTTTGGAGGTCGCGACCAGTCTGTCTCCCCTCCAGGAAGATCATAATTTCTATATCGACCAGCGTCTGGCCTTCACGCCTCGACGGTTGGTTCTCGCCATTGGACGGCGTTTGACTTCGGATGGGCATATCGACGAGCCGCCAGACGTATTCTACCTGCGCGTGTCTCATGTGCGCGCCGCGTTGAACTCAGAGAGCGATGATTATCGAGACGTTGTTGAGGCACACAAGAAAGACATGGCGCGCTGGGCAGAGGCGAAGCCTCCAACTTATATAGGCGCCCCTCGCCCAACCGGAATCTCAGGATTTTCGCTTTTCGATGGACGTAATCACTTCCGAGCCGACCAGCCCAACGTGCTGAGAGGAAACCCAAGCTCTCCAGGGACGGCCAGCGGCCCAGCCCGAATACTGATGAATCTTAGCCAGGCCGACCGCCTGAAACCCGGCGACGTGTTGGTGGCGAGGACCACCATGCCCGCCTGGACTCCCTTGTTCGGAGTCGCCAGCGCCATCGTCGTCGAGACAGGAGGAATTTTGAGCCACGCAGCCGTCACCGCTAGAGAGTATGGCATCCCAGCCGTTTTGGGAGTGGCGAACGCAACAACCGCTATCCGCGACGGCCAGCTTCTTGAAGTGTCCGGCTCCGAGGGCAGGATACGCATCCTCTGATCGGATCATACATCAACGCGTCCTCCAAACCAAAGTGATAAAATCTCGAAAAGTCTCGGTTGGAGGTGAACATTGGTAGGCGCTCTTGGCCCATATCGGATTCTGGAGTTCGGCGGACACGTGGCCGGCGCGGCTCTTGGGATGCTGCTAGCCGACCAGGGAGCCGAAGTGGTGAAAATCGAGCCGCCCGAGGGGGACCCTATTCGAGGCCATCCTGCCTTCTCCGTCTGGAACCGGGGCAAGAAGTCCGTAGTGTTGGACCTTGAGCAGGAACGAGACCCCAGTGTTCTCAACGCGATTATTCGATCATCGGACGTCCTGATCGAGAGTTTTCTGTCCAGCGACGACAGGATATGGCCCGACTATCGGGCCGCGCGAGACCTGAACCGCGATATCATATATGCTTCTCTGCCCGGCTTCGACACCGACCATCCTGGGAACGGCATGGCAGGGTTGGAAACGATCATCGGAGCCTCGACCGGCATCTACGCCGACCGCAGCCCGGATGGGACAACCGGCCCCAGTTTCATATCTTTGCCTTACGCCAGCATTTTCGGAGCGATGGTCGCCGCGCCGGCCATCACCGCCGCGCTGTTTCATCGCGCTCGCACTGGCGAAGGCCAGCAGATCACGGTTCCCCTGTACAACGCCATGTTCACCGCTATGGGGGCGTCGCTGGTCAGCCGGCCCGACGTGCCATCAACCCCTGCCGCACTGTCTCCCGTGATCGGGAGGTTCTATCAGTGCAGGGACGACCGCTGGGTGAATATAAACGCTGGATACGAACGCGCCATTCGCCCGATGCTCCAAGCTCTGGGGCATCCTGAATGGTTCGACCCGATCACTGCCCCTCGACTCCGAGATGACGCGGATGAGCGGCGCGTCTGGGAGGAAAAATTCTCAGCCGTCTGGCGACACAGGACCGCTCTAGAGTGGGAGCGCATCATGGAGCAGGCCGGCGTCCCATGCACCATGTGCCGGACAATCGAGGAATGGATGGATACAGCCCACGCCCAGGAATCCGGCGCTGTGGTTCAACTGAACGACCCCGCGTTTGGCCCTATGCGTCAGGTGGGCATACAGGTGCGGCTTAGCGAAACGGCAGGCGAAATTAGCGGCCCCGCTCCCAACCTCGGACAGCACACGGAGGCGGTGATGGCCGACCTCCCGTCTTCGTGAACTCGACATCTGAACTCGAAAGAGCATGAATGTCGAACGAACGAATCGAAACGAGCGTTATTCTCAGCGCCAGTCAGGGAGATTCCAGTGGTTGAGTTAGCCATTTCAGACTTGAGTGTCAATCCGGTTGAATTCTGGATGAGCCGGCGCCTGCTTCTGACTGCTGGCGTTCTTGAAGACTTCAATATGATGCCTGTGGGATTCGGCTCCATAGGCATGCTCTGGGGCAAGCCGGTTGTTCAGGTGGCGATGCGTCCTTATCGACATACACGTAATTATCTCGACAAATCGGACTCGTTTACTCTGAGTTCATTCTCCGAGAAATACGCCGACGACATCGAGATTCTGGGCAGCTTGTCTGGCAAGGAAATAGACAAACTAAGCAAGACGCGCCTGACTGTGATGGCTTCGGAATCTGTGCAATCGCCTTCGTACAATGAGGCAGACCTGGTCATTGAATGCAGGAAGGTTTTACATCAGGAAATCTCGCCTGAAGGATTCGTTGACGCTGAAATGCTCAAGGAGAATTATCCTTCGCCTGAAGAATTTCACAGGGTTTATTATGGCGAAATCTCGGCAATGCGACAGAGCCGTGATTGACGAATCCATAGCCTTGTCATCAGAATCTGGAATCTTTGTCCTAGAATAGGATTTGACTACATCCCACCAAAAATAAATCGGAGGCCGCAATGCAGAACTCACGCCGGGATCACATCGTCTCGTGTCTGGACATCGTCTGGGAATCTATGAGCGGATTGTGCGAGTCGTTCACCGAGGATCAATGGAAGCTGGCTACGGACTGTCCTGGATGGTCTGTTCAAGACCAGCTATCCCACATAACGGGGTCGGAATCTCGACTGGCCGGGAATCCGACGCTGGATCACACGCCCCCTGAGTCGCCTCACGTGAAGAACCAGATTGGCGCCTCCAACGAGGCGCATGTTGACTACCGCAGATCGCGGCCCGGCTCGAAAGTGCTGAAGGAGTTCAACAACGTTACAGCAAACCGTCGGGAAATGCTGAAGGACGTCACAGAGGATGATCTGGCGGTGGAGACTCAGAATCCCACAGGTTCAGGCACGGTGGCGGACGCCATGTACATCCGCATCTTCGATGCCTGGGTTCACGAGCAGGACATTCGCAGGGCAGTGGGCACGGCTGGGCACTTCGAGGGGCTGGTGGCAGAGTACTCCATGAATCGCATGGCCGATGTGATGCCCTACGTAGTGGGACGCCGCGCCTCCGCGCCGGACGGAACGACGGCATCATTCCAGATCACGGGGCTTTCGGGACTCACCATGTCGATAGGAGTCACTGATGGCCGAGCGTCGCGGCTGGGCTCAGAGCCGGACGAGCCAACAGTAACGCTGGTGATGGAGTCGGAGGTTTTTCTGAGATTGTGCTGCGGACGTATCGACCCGGAAGAAGCTCTGAATGCCGGAGCCGTCAAGATCGCTGGAAATCTCAGGCTGGGCGAGGCAATAGTCCAGCAGATGAACTATATGCCATAGATGGTAGCGCCTACCAACCACTGTCCATGCTGAGTCGCAACGAAACATCTTGTCGAGCGGCGAGGCAGCGGTTGCCTAGCTGACACCAGATTTTTCAAGGCCCCTCTCAGAATGGAGAGCTTTGTGTAGCCTGCTGAAATCTGGTTGCCGACAGCTATCCCCTAGTGGATTCGTGACGGGGTCGCATCGACTAGCCCGCGTTCAGGTCGTAGAGAGATGGGCGCTCGTTGAGAACGCGGTTCTGCCACCACGCCATACGGGACGGGGCGTGTATGAACGGTGAAATCGCCAACTTCGACTGTCCCAGACTGGCGTTAATTTCCCTTTGAACGTCCGCGGACACCTGTTGCTCCCGCCAACCGCAGGTCAGGCATGTGGGGCTATCTTCTGACGAGACCTGATAATCAATCACTGCGCCTTTGCACCTGGGGCATGTTCCTGTTTGTACTGCTGTCACGCCGCTCCCTCCTAGTTTTAGTGACTATCCGCTCAGGTAATCATCGGGGCCATTATCACGGTTAACGGCGCTCACGCAATCACTAGAAATGAGTAGAAGACGGGTGAAAAACGGGTGATATATCGAAGTGGGAGGAAGGCGCGGTCTAACCCAGGGACAGTTCAGCGATCAGCAATTCCAGGGTTAGTTGATCGTCCATCGACGACATGGATTTCATGGCGAGATCGGTGTCAACCAGTTTGTGATGCATGTGCTTCAGTCGTTCAAAGGACAGCCTGCTTTCTTGGCGAAGCGTCCGGTTGACTGCGAAAGAAGGCAGGCGCAATCGTTGGCCGATCTCGTTGGGCGGCGCTCGGCGGGTCCGCATGTCCTTTGCCAGCAGGAGAAGGCGCACCTGCCGGGCGATCATCGTTATCACGTAGGATGCAGGCTGGCCTGCGTCGGTTATCTGGCGGGCCATGCGGATGGCGTCGCCTGTTCTACCTTCGACGACCGCGTCCACGGCCTGAAATATGCTCGCCTCTCGGACGTATGCGACCATGCGCTCCACGTCCTGCTGTCTCACCGGCTGACCGTCGCGGTACAGCGCCAGCTTCCGAAGTTCGGCGTCCAAGATGCGGGGCTGTCGGCCAACCGAGTCGGCCAGAGCCGCGACCGCCCGAGGCTCAATATCCATGCCGTGCTTGGCGGCGCGCTGAGAAATCCAGCTTCCGATTTCGTTGCCTCTAGGCAGAGCGAATACTTTCTCCTTGCTCAGAGGTTTGAGTTTGGTTAGCAGGGCGTTGTTGCCGGTCAGAAGACCGTCCATGAATACCAGGTCCGTTGTTGGAGGGAGTCCGTCAAGCTGTCCGGCCAGTTCGATCCACGGGCCGACGGCGTTCCTCTGACTGTTGCCGTTGGAATTGGAGCGCGAGTAACGGCCTCGCTCAAATCTGGACAGCAGACCTCGGACGATCACCAGCCGTCGATCCGCCATGAAGGGAATCGTGAACGCGGCAGCCGCCAACTCCTCAGGAGTCAGGCTATTGGCCTCCAGGACTGTGACATTCACGTCGCGAAGCTCGGCGGGGCTGGCGTCGGCCTTCATTGCGGCCACCCTCTCCTCGACGCTTACGTCGTCCTCTCCATGAATCAGGTAGATCAATTTTTCTTTCCCTGGCGGGCGCTATTGAACTCGCTCCGTGCCATATTGAGCGGCAGCGAAGCATCTGGTCGCAAAAAGCCAAGCGTGCCTCTCACGTGACCAGATTCTTCACTGCGATTCAGAATGGACATCGCCTGTACAGACTATTCCATGATTCGGAGGGTGGATGGTAGGTTCATGCGGCGCAGTTTTCGGATAGTTAGCAGAGGGGCGGCGGCAACGGCGATGATTCCCAGGACCGAAGCGGTAGCCAGGTTCTTGGTAGAGATGATTACTTCCATGCGTAACTCAGGGAACACGTCTGGCAGGGCGGAGGTCAGTGTCCATTGGAGCAGGATGTAGCCTCCGATCAGGCCCACGACGGTCGCCAGCAGCCCGACGAAGAAACTTTCGACCGTCGCCATCCGCAGAACGGTTCGCAACGGGACTCCGAAAGCCATCATCGTCGCATGCTCTCTGGCCCGCTCGTCCATGTTGATGCTGGTTGCGTTGTATGCAATCAGCAGCGCGAGAATCAGTATCATGCCCTCAAGGAATTGCAGGATGCCCATGAACTGGTCCATCTGCTCTCGAAGCACGTCTGTGGACGCCGACACTTTCTGCACCGAGCCGACGCCTGCCACCTCGAACAGTTCACGTTTCATCTGGTCGATGGATACTCCCTCGGCTGGCACGCCGTACACAGTGTTGACGAAACCTTCGATGCCCGTGATCCCCACGTAGGCCATGTCCATGAAGGTGTTGAACCTTAAGGGGTGAGGATGGATTCCCAACACTGGAAGTTGCGAATCTTTCAGCGAGAACAGCGCAGGGCCGCCGACGACAGGATGCGTCATCGTGATGGTGTCGCCGACGGACACACCCAGGTCTTCGGCGGCTTTTTGGGCGATCACTAGGCCGAGGCTGGTTGCGTCCAGCCGACCTTCGATGGCCGTGGGTCGCCACAGGGGACTGTTGAAGTCGGTGAACCGAAGGAATACCTCCACCTCTATGCCGTCATTCTTCAAGATGCCTGCAAAACGCAGTCCGGTCTCCTGAGAGTCCAGAACCGGGGATTCCAACACCGCCCTGACCTGTCGAGAGTTGGCCTGATAGAAGCTGTCCAGGTCGATGGCAATTCGGTCTGGCTGGTCACCCAGGATTTCCTCATCGCTCTTGTCTATGGTCGCTATGAACGAGTCCAGCAGGCCCAGCACCAGCACAAGGACGGCGATTATCGCCGCGATGCCGATGACCGTAACGATTGTGCGTCGGGGCGCTCTGGCAAGGTTGCGGAAGGGAATCTGAGAGTACGTGCCACCCGGCATATGGAACCCTTTTAGGAACGAGGGAATTCCGGTCCCACGAGCAGCCAGATGACCGGTCCGGATGGCCTCCACCGGGTTCACTCGCAGTGCGCGCCAGACTGGGTAGGCGATGGCGAGAAAAGGAATGACAAACCCCAGCGCGGCCACCTGAGCAAACGTGATGGGCTGGAAGGGAGTTTTCCAGATTGGAAGCGGCATGAAATCAATGAGGAATCCCTTCATCACCTCAGCGACGAGGAATCCCATGCCCAATCCGAAGGCAACGCCCAGCAGGGCAATCTGAGAGCCAAACAGAATAGGACGCAGCGCGATTATCCAGGTCGGCACGCCCAGAGCCATCGAGATTCCGATTTCCCGACGCTGGGCGTCGATCACTCGGCTGATGAGGTTGAAGGCCGCGAACACCGCCCCGCCTATGATCGCCACCGCCAGGATGTTGTAGAAAAGTTGGTCGCCTTCCACGTCCTGCGTGGTGACTCTGTAAGACGGGTCGTCGATCTTGGGAGTCGCGTTGCCTCCAATATCATCGAACAGGCTTTGCAGGGTCATTTCGAAGGCTTCCAGGTTCGTGCCGCTTGTTACTGTTAGAACCAGGTCGTTGACTGTGCCAGGTTCTTCAACCAGCCTTCCAGCCGTCTCCAGAGAAGTGAAAACCGCGGCGAAGTTGGCCTGGGCCAGCAGTCCGCCCTCCTCGGTCATCACCAGGAAGAACTCAGGCGTCAGGGCGTGTCCGACGTAGGCGAGGATTCGGTTTCCCGACAGTCCCAATTCGCCCTCGGAAGGCAGTTTGTAGAACTTGGCGAAGTTTCGCTCCAGCATCACCACGTCGGAGCCAGCATCGGCGGCGGTCAGAGTGCGTCCGAGGTCAGGGAACAGCGTGTTGACGTGAGGGCCGTCCTCGGACACATCCACACCCACGACGCGGCCCGGCACGATGATGGTTTCCTCTGGAGCGTCAATCGAGACCTGGGTTGATATGATCAATCGCTCCTCAGCCTCGCGGACGGAGTCAGCCAGTGGACTGGTCGCGAGACGGTCGACCAGCGTTCCTTGAGAAACGAAACTTCCGACGCTGAGCTGAACGCGGAAGTCGTACATATTGGTGACGGCAAAGCTGGCGTCATTGGACGTGGTTCGCCAGACCGACGTGCTGGTAAGGCCTGCGTAAGTCCCAGTGCCGATGGCGATAACCAGGGCGATAGCGGCGACCTGAATCCAACGAGCGCGCAGGTCTCGCGACGACCATTTTAGGAGGAGCCAGGTGTTTATCATCGAGGTGTCAGGTGGTTAGGTATCAGGTTTTCAGGTTTTAGGCAGAGTTGAACAGCGCCAAAATCCCTGATCCCTGTCCATCTTATCCTCACCAGCTTAACTCCGAAATCTCGGCCTTGCCGTCGGGCGGCGGGCCGTCGCTGACGATGCGTCCGCCACTCAGTTCAATAACTCTGTCGGCGACGCGAGAGATCTCGCGGTTGTGGGTGACCACTAGCACCGCCTTGCCCGATTCCGCTTGCGATATCAAAAGCTCCAGTATCCTTGAGCCGGTGGCGAAGTCCAGTTCTCCTGTGGGTTCATCGGCTAGCAGGACGGGGTTGTCCGTTGCCAGGGCGCGGGCGATGGCAACCCTCTGCTGTTCTCCCCCCGAAAGCTCGTGAGGGAAGTGCTTAACTCTTTCTCTCAAACCCACCTGTTCAAGCATCTGTTGGGCAGTCACGCCATCTTTCTTGCCGGACACGTCGGCCCCGAACTGGACGTTCTCCAAGGCGGTGAGGCTTGGGAAGATATTGAAGCTCTGGAACACAAAGCTAACGGAATTACGCCGGAAAGTGAAAAGCTCGGACCGTGACGCCGTAGTGATGTCATGTCCTGCCACCATCACCGTCCCTTCGGAGGGGGTGTCCAGCGCGCCGATGGTGTTCAGAAGCGTCGTCTTGCCGCATCCCGAAGGGCCAAGCACAACCACGAACTCGCCCGGCGAAACCGTCAGGTCCACATCAAGCAGGGCCGTGACTGTGGAGGCTCCGATATCGTATCGCCTGGTGACATTATGAAGCTCGATTACCGGCGACTTGCCGTTGCTCTCGGCCACGTCATCTCCCTTGTTTTGATAATCCGGGTGTCAGTGCCCAGTCGTATTGATAAATAGGGTCAGATCACAAAATGCGCTCGGTCTCTAAGCCAATGCAGGCATGAATGTCCCCGCGCGAACTGGCAATTACAATGATCTTAGACTTCAGTATGCCAGATGGCTGACTCTCTGTGCGTGGGGTTGTTGTGAAGATTTCCCTCTCCCTCTGCCAGACGCTATAATCAATACAAGGATTGGAGATAAAGGCCAACCATGGTCAGAGGATTGCTGCTACTGCTGACTCGCACCGGCGCGTTTCGCCTGGTGTTGAAGCTGTTGAAGGACAGACGGGTTCCGCTGAGACTCAAGATGCTGTTTCCTGCCGCGCTGGCGTACATTATCATGCCATTTGACCTTGTGCCGGATTTTCTGATCGGCCTGGGTCAGTTCGACGACCTGATTGCTGTGGTTCTGGCGTTGGCTCTGTTTTTGGGGCTGGCTCCCAGAGATGTGGTCATGGAACATCTTGGCCGCGGTCCCGCTGACGATGCTGGCCCCAGGCCAGACCGTGGCAAGGTTATCGATGGCGAATACAAGATCATCGACGACGGGAAATAACGCTTCGACGACCTGCCCGGACTCTCAAGTTCAAATCATCATTGCTAGGACTAAACGCACGTCATGGACATTGCCATCGTAGGTCTTCCCAGAAGCGGCAAGACCACCATATTCAACGCCGTCACCCGAGGCGCGGCGCAGGTCGCGGCCTTCTCCTCTCAGACCAAGCCCAACATAGGCGTGGCGAAAGTCCCTGATGACAGGCTTCAACCCCTGGTGAAAATATTTGAACCCGCGAAGATCACCCACGCTGAGGTCACATACGTCGACATTCCCGCCGCTCCCGAAGGGCTGGGCCATTCAAAGGGCATATCCGGCGAGTACCTGAACCATCTTCAGAAGGCCGACGCTCTGGTCATCGTCGCCCGCTCCTTCGATGACCCAGCTGTCCCCGACGAAGGCAACGGCATTGACGCCTCCAGAGACATCGAGACCCTGCTCTATGAATTTACATTCGCCGATCTGGGAATTCTGGAACGCAGGATGGGTCGAATCAAGGACAATCTCAAGAGCGCTAGAACTACGGAAAGGGATGGCCTCAACCGAGAACATGCGCTGGTCTCCCGACTCAAGGATGGCCTGGAGGATGGCATGTCCATCCGAAGACAGACCCTGACGCCGGACGAGGCCAAGCACGTAGAAGGGTTCCAGTTCCTGACAAACAAGCCTGTCATCGTCGTAGCCAACGTCGGAGAAGACGACACCAGCGCCGCCGGAGACATCGAGGCGCAACTGGACACACAATTCGGCGAGGACGGAATCCTGACCGCCGCCCTGTCCGGCAAGCTGGAGATGGAGCTATCCCAGATGGACCCGGAGGACGAAAAGGAGTTCCGCGAGTCGCTGGGCGCCGGAGAGTCGGGCCTTGATCGCATGATGAGCCTGTCCTACAAGGCGCTGGACCAGCTCACCTTCTTCACCTGCGGCCCTACGGAGGTCCGGGCTTGGACCGTCACCAAGGGCGTTACCGCGCCCCAGGCGGCAGGCAAGATACACTCGGACATGGAACGGGGATTCATTCGGGCCGAGGTTGTAGGGTACGACGACATGGTCCGAACCGGAAGCATGGCCGAGGCTCGCAAGCAGGGCGTGTTCCGGCAAGAGGGCAAGACCTACATCGTGACTGAGGCCGACGTAATGCTCATCCTCTTCAACGTGTGATGTTCAGCGCTCCGTCCATCGCCCTCTACATCCACATCCCCTTCTGCGAGACCAAATGCCCGTACTGCGACTTCAACACCTACTCGCAAATCGAGCCTCTGATGCCCGGATACGTTGTGGCTCTGATTCGAGAGATCGAGCTATGGGGCGACCTGCTGAATCATCCCACCGTCCGCACTGTGTTCTTCGGAGGAGGAACGCCGTCCTACCTGCCCTCTGAGGATATATCTCAGATCATGCAGTCGGCGAACAGTGCTTTCAAGATCGAAACCGAAGCTGAGGTAACGCTGGAGTCCAACCCCGGCGACTTCACCTCTGACAAACTGACGACATATCTAGAATCGGGAATAAACCGTCTGAGCATCGGAGTCCAGACTTTCGACGACCAGCTGCTAGGCGTGCTGGGGCGTCGTCACACCGCTCAGGATGCTGTGGACGCTTACCGAATGGCCCAGGACGCGGGTTTCGACAACATCAGCATCGACCTGATGTACGGACTGCCAGACCAGACCCTGGAGGGCTGGAAATCGACGTTGAAAAAGGCTCTGGAGCTTCAGCCTCCCCATATCTCCATGTATTGCCTGACGCTGGAGGAAGGCACGCCCTTCGAGGCATGGGTGCGTCTGGGCAAGATGTCCGACCCTGACCCCGACCTGGCCGCAGATATGTACGAGGCCACCCAGGACACCATGCGCGACGCCGGATACCGCCACTACGAAATCTCCAACTGGGCACTGGAAGGCCTGGAGAGCCGACACAACCTGATCTACTGGCGCACCGAGCCATACATCGGAGTCGGCCCCGGCGCGCATTCCTACCTCGGAGACACCCGCTTCGCCAACCTCAAACAACCCCGCGAATACATCTCACGATTGACGAACGCTGCGGACGGCAAATTTGATCTTGACAACGTCAATCTTGACGATCTCAAAATGATCATTGACATCGTGCCGGTCGTGGACACCACAGAACATATCGACCGCCGCCTCGCAATGGCCGAAACCCTCATGATGGGCCTGCGCCTCGACGACGGCATATCCATCCCCGACTTCAACGCCCGCTTCAACCAGACCCCCACCGAAGCCTACGAATCCATTATCGCCGACCTCACCAACCTCGGCCTCCTGAAAACCTCAAACGACCGCCTGCTTTTGACTCCGCGAGGCCGCATTTTAGGCAACGAAGTGTTCAGCCGCTTCTTCGAGTAAGTCAGTGTATGGTCTGGTGTCCAATGATAGTATGATGAAGCCGCTTCACCGTACGAATCACACTGGTCAACAAGTCTAGGTGAAGTAGGAATGCCATATGCTGGTCATTGACAACATACGGGCCGCCACATGAACTTCGGATTCTGCGCTCCAACCTTCGCGGGAACCAACGACAGCCATCCCCGAACGCCGATGTTAGAGCGTGTCGAGGTTGGCTCCCTCGTAGCCGCGATTCGGGAGGTGGAGGCGTTGGGGTATGACTCGGTGTGGGTGGCTGACCACCTGATGCTGGGGGCCAATGACGCGATTCTGGAGTGCTGGACTGTGCTGTCGGCTCTGGCGCGGGTGACGTCTCGGGTGAGGCTGGGGACTATTCATCTGGCGAATTTTCTTCGCGAGCCGGCGTTGGTGGCGAAGATGGCTGCTACTGTGGATGGCATATCCGATGGAAGACTCGACCTGTTCATCGAGGCAGGTCATGGCGGCAGTCAATCAGAGTCCGAGGCTTACGGTTTCGGATGGGAAAATGACGAGGACCGTTTCGAAAAATTCGAGGAGGCGGTCAATATTCTCAAGCTGATGTGGACTGAGGATCGGGCCACCTTCCACGGCAACCACTACCGCATCGACGACGCCATATGTTTCCCCAAGCCTGTTCAGAATCCGAGTATACCTCTCTGGATTGGGACGATTGGCGGCGAGCCGTCCTCTGAGAATATCGGCATGGACGACCAGATGATGGATGTCATCGCTCGACATGCTGACTGGTGGAACAACACTCCCGCGTCGGTGGAGACCGTGCGAGCAAAGCTGGATACGCTGAAAGTCGCGTGTCAGCATGCAGGCGCTGACTACGACAGAATTGGAAAGTCGCTAGAGACTCAGGTTCTCATCGCCGAGGACTCCGCAGGCGTCCAGCGTTTGCAGGATGAGATCGAACGCCTCAATCCTCAGAAAACCTTCTATCAGGACTGGGACGGCCTTCGAGAGCGATATCTCATCGGAACACCTGACGAGGTGACATCTCGACTTGAGGAGTACCGCGCTCTGGGCATTGAGCGTTTCATGCTCTGGTTCATGGACTATCCATCTCTCAACGGCGTGCAGCTGTTTGCTAATAGCATAATGCCCCGATTCAGGCAGGCGCGGAGATGATCAAGTTCGGAGTATGCCTGCCCACCTTCCAGGGAGCCAGTTCACGGCCCCACACCATCGACTTCGACGGCCTGGAGTCCTTCGCCCTCCGCGCCGAGGAGTTGGGTTACGACTCGCTCTGGGCGGCTGACCACCTGATGCTGGGACGCGAGGGCGGCATGCAAGAGGCATGGTCGGTCATGAGCGCGCTGGCGCTTACCACCAGCCGCATTCGTTTGGGAACTTTAGTGCTGTGCAACACTCACCGAAGTCCGGCCCTGACTGCGAAGATGGTCGCCACTCTGGACCAGCTATCCGGCGGTCGTTTGGACCTGGGAATCGGCACAGGATGGCACAAGAGTGAGCAGGAGAGCTACGGACTCCCGTGGCAGGATGACATTCCCACCCGCATCGCAATGTTTGAGGAGGGGTTGTTGCTCATGCAGCGGCTGTTCTCCGGCGAACGGGTCAGCTTCGATGGCGAGTTTTACAGTCTTGAGGGCGCAGTGTCCCAGCCCCGACCTGTCCAGCAGCCCCATCCTCCTATCTGGATCGGGGCCAGCGGAGAGCGGGTGATGCTCAGGCTCGTCGCTCAATACGCTGACGCCTGGAATATCCCGGCCCTACCTGTCGATGAGTACGCACACAAGCTTGATGTCATCCGTAAGCATTGTCAATCAGTTGGCCGAGACTACGACAGCATCGAGAAGTCTATGGAAACGCGAGTGATGATCTTCGACGACGATTCGGAGATGGAGAATATTGCCCAATGGTTCACGGAATTTCAGAACTCCGTTGATCATGCAGGCGATATCCAGCCCAGCGCGGAGACCACTGACGAGCTTCGGAGTCAGTACATCCTCGGCAACCTGGAACACTGCAAGTCCCGAATCCAGCAATACGTAGACGTTGGAGTCCAGCACTTCCAGATATACTTCATCGATTATCCGTCCACCGACAGTCTCGAAACCCTTGCCCGCGAGATTTTCCCGCTGTATAGGTGACGAGTTATCAGGTGGTCAGGTATCAGGGTGGGCTTGCTTGAAGTTGTGCGCGAAGGTTCTGGCCGCAAGATCACACTTTGCTGAGCCGGAGCGAAGCATCTTGTTCGACTGGTTTACAACCATTGTCCTATTGGCGACGAGATGATTCGATTGCGATCTTAGAATGGCGAAGGCTGACGGCTGAACGCAGATAGCCATCCCTGGCACCTGAAAACCTGATCCCTGACACCCCCGACACACCGCCACTTGTGGTAAAATATATAGAACATTTGCTCTGCTTTTGGAGAAGCATCTCGATGTGGCACAATGGTAGTATTGTTTTTGACAATGACGAAACTATTTTGCACCGAGGATGCCTATAACATGAGAGTAGTTTTCTTAGAAGATGTAGAAGGAGTCGCCCACGGTGGGGATGTTAAAGAGGTCAAGAACGGGTTCGCCCGCAATTACCTGATCCCCAAGAACCTGGCTGTTCCTGCCGATCACAACGCCCTTCAGCGAGTCGAGAAGCTCAGTCGAAAGGCCGGTGTCACCCGGATTCAACTGCTAAGCGATCTGAAGGAACTGGCTCAGGAGTTGGACGGTCGGCGAGTGGACGTTGAGATGCGCGCCGGAAGCTCAGGCAGGCTTTATGGCTCGGTGACCAATACCATAATTGCCGATGCCCTCTCCGAGATGACGGCGAGCGAGATCGAACGCCGAACAGTGGAGATCGACGAACCCATTCGAGACCTGGGCGTTTATGATCTGGCTATCAGACTGCACCCGGAGGTTTCCGCGTCGATCCAGGTTGTGGTGTATCCCATCGGGACCGACCCGGACGACATGATTCCATCCGAAGAGGATGAGGAAGCCAGCGAAGACGCGACAGCCGAAGTCGAAGAGGTCGCAGAGGCCGTGGCCGAGACCACAGTCGAAGCGTCCACCGAGGAAGCCTCGGATGAAGATGACTCGGACGATGCCGACTCCGATGAGGGCGAAGAAGAGGAATCCTCCGACGACGGGGATGCCGAAGAGTCGCCCGAAGAACAAGAAGAAGACAACTAGGGCCTTCGATCTTCAACCATTAGTGGTCTGGAGAGCGGGGGCCGCCCGTATCTGGAGACGCTATTGGTTACTGAAGTTCTTCCTCCCCACGATATCAGTTCGGAGGAGTCGGTCATCGGCTCCATCCTCATCGACGGCGAGTCGCTGACGCGAATCACGTCGTTCCTTAAAGCGTCGGACTTCTACGGTCAAAAGAACCGCTGGTGTTTTGAGGCCTGCCTCTCTCTGTTCGAGCGGGGCGAGGCCATAAACCAGGTGACGGTTGCCCACGAACTCACACTCCAGGACGACCATCTGGAGGGCGTTGGCGGCGTTCCGTATATCGCCCATCTGGTATCCAACGTCCCAACGTCGGTGCATATTGAGCAGTACGCTCAGATTGTCCACCGCACCTCCATAATGCGGCAGATCATCCGGGCTGGCGATCGCATATCAGAGATCGGGTACGAGGGTGGCGCCGACGCCGACGCCTCGTTGTCCAAAGCGGAAGAACTGCTTTACGGCGTTCGCTCTGGGCGCAGTTCTCGCGACTTCGCCCACATCCGCCACTTTCTCGACATCTATATGGAGGAAAGCGGCGCTCTTGCCACCGACGCCAACAACCTCGCTCCGGTCATTACAGGCTTCTCTCAGATAGACGAGCTTCTGGGCGGCGGTCTCCAGAGGTCCGACCTGATTATCCTCGCCTCCCGGCCAAGTCTGGGCAAGAGTACGTTGGCCCTAAACATGGCCCAACATGCCGCCAGTCAGGGCTTCGTAATTGGAGTGTACAGTCTGGAGATGAGCGGCGAGCAAATTGCCATGCGATTGGTGTCCTCAGAGGCCAATGTGGACAGCCACCGACTCCGGATGAATCTCCTGAGAGAGGATGAGGAAACCCGGGTGTTGGACGCCATCGGCTCCCTGTCTGACCTGCCTCTGTATATCGACGAAACGCCGTTCCAGAACATCATGGAGCTTCGAGGCAAATCCCGCCGGCTTCAGTCCGAGCGTGGGCTGGACTTGCTGATAGTTGACTATCTCCAACTTATCGACACTGGGCATAATGACAACCGGGCGGTGGCCCTGGGCGAGGTTTCTCGATCTCTGAAGGGGCTGGCCCGCGAACTGGACATCCCGGTGCTTGCCTGCGCTCAGCTAAGCAGGGCGGCGGAGCAGAGGCCCAATCATCGCCCCTTGCTATCGGACCTGCGTGAGAGCGGAAGCATCGAGCAGGATGCTGATGTGGTCTCCTTCATATACCGTGAGGACGTTTACACCACTAGGGAGGAGTGGGAGGCGAAGTCGGCCACCGAACCCTACCCGGAGAACGTCGCCGAGATAATCGTCGCCAAGCATCGCAACGGGCCTACGGGCACGGTGCCGCTCTACTTCCGCAACGACGTTGTGCGCTTCGAGACTCTGGAGGGCAGCCCTGCGCGCTCGCATGAGTATGCGCTGGGTTAGGTTTTTAGGTGTCAGGATTTGAGGCCTCAAATCAATGGCCATTCTGAGTCCGCAGCCGAAGCATGACAGATTGATTGTTGATGAATAATCCCAAAGACACAATATACAAAGGCTTTCCGCGCAAGGTGCGGTACGTGCCTGTCCCTGCGCCGCTGCTCGAATCTCTCCTAGAGGAAATAGACGACCTCGCAGAGTTGAAATGCACACTGCGGGTCATTGCGATGCTTCACGTTAAGAAGGGGCATCCCCGATTCGTCACTCTCGGTGAGCTTCAGGCTGACCGGACACTGACTCGCTCGTTGGGGCAGGACGGGGATTCCGCCTCCCAGAGTATCGAGCAGGGAATGGCGAAAGCCGTTCGTCGTGGCACAATCGCTGTGGCGTCGGTGGAGGAGAGCGGCGCTCGTCAGCAACTGTTCACCCTCAACACCGAAGTCAACCGAACGGCTCTGGAGAAAATCGCTGAAGGCGCGACACAAGTTAGCCCGCTTCCGGTGTCCGAACCGTGGGTCGAGCCGGAAGACACGCCGAACATATTCGCTCTATACGAACAGAACGTTGGCATGCTCAGTCCCATGATCGCCGACGAACTGCGGGAGGCCGAAGAGCTATACCCCGTCGAGTGGATATCTGAAGCCATAAGAGAGGCTGTGGGACTCAACAAACGAAGCTGGAGATACATCTCCCGCATACTGGAACGATGGGAACACGAAGGCAGAGGCCATGGAAAACCTGGGCGATATTCTAAAAAAGCTGTCCGATACTAAACGCGTTTCCAACGGGAACGGCGGAAGGTCTGACAATGGCTCCAACACGGGCGAAGTTTACCCCGTGGAAGTTGAAGAGGTCTGTCCAAACTGTCAGGGTCGGGGCTGGCTGACTCCTGACGTTCCCGTAGGGCATCCTGATTTTGGGCAAGTGGTCGCATGCACATGCCAGGCCAACAATACCGTTGGGGAACGCTCCCAGAGGCTCAGGCGGTACAGCAACCTGGGCTACCTGACTCGGCTGACCTTCGACACCCTGGAAATCCAGGGCCGAGCGCAGGACCCCGAGAGCCAGCACCTTTTCAGCGCCGCGGTTGCTGTGTCTAAGGCCTACGCCGAGGAGCCGTCGGGCTGGCTGGCTCTGGCAGGGCCTCACGGCTCAGGCAAGACTCATCTGGCGGCGGCGATAGCCAATATGTGCATCGACAGCGGCAGGCCCGTCTTCTTCGTTCACGTCCCCGACCTTCTCGATCATCTGAGAGCCAGTTATGCGCCCACCAGCGACATCACGTACTCTGACCTGTTTGATCAGGTGCTGACCGCTCCGCTGCTCATTCTCGACGGCCTTGGCGCTCAAAGCGCCACGCCCTGGGCGCAGGAAAAGCTCCAGCAGATTTTCAATCACCGCACCGCGGGAGAGCTTCCCACCGTCATCACCACGGCCACCGAGCTTGACAACCTGGACCCCTACCTCGCCAGCCGGATTCAGAACACTGGCCTATGCCGAGTTCTGGAGACCCGAAGCCGTTTGCAAAGCCCGGCCCATCAGGTCGGGCGCATCGCGCCTCAGATGCTGAAGCAGATGAGCTTCGAGAGCTTCAGCACACGAGGCAATAGCCCGTCGGCCCACGAGCGGGCAAGCCTTGAGGCCGCATTCAACGCGGCTCAGGCGTACGCTCGTGATCCCGATGGCTGGCTGACGTTGCTGGGAGGCACCGGCGTAGGCAAGACTCATCTGGCCGTCGCCATAGCATCAGCGAGACTGCAGAGGGGCCAACCCGTGTTCTTCGCCTTCGTGCCGGAGCTACTAGAAGACCTGCGACGCTACGCTTTCGATCACGAGAGCGGCATGTCCTTCGACCGGGTGTTCCAGCAGGTCAAGAACACGCCTCTGCTCATCCTGGACGACCTGGGACAGGAGCAGAACACCCCCTGGGCGGTAGAGAAGCTGTACCAGATAATCGTCCACCGTCACAACGCCCGACTGCCGACCATCATCACGTCCAGTTCCATCGACGTGACCGGCGAGAGCGGTCCCATAACCTCCCGCGTTCGCGACCCGTCGGTCAGCATGCTCATTCACATAGACGCCCCGGATTTCCGAGTCAAGGTTCGTGGCGGAAGCAAGCGCAGCCAGCGAAAGGCTTCCCGCTAGCCGTATGACCTCTCAGTATTGCACGTTCTGCCAGCTAGTCGCGGGCAACCTACCTATGCGCAAAGTGTACGAGGACGACGAAATCCTCGTGTTCCACAACCAGCTAAACTGGGTCCCCGTGATGCTTCTCATAATCCCAAAAGTCCACATGACCCAGGAGGAAGTGTGGCAAAGCGGCGACCTGCTGGGCCGCATGGGACAGAAAGCCGTCGAACTAGGCGACGAGCACTGCCCTCGCGGATATCGAGTCCTCGCCAACTTCGGCGCCGACGCCGTCCAGAGCCAACACCACGGCCACCTCCACGTCATAGGCGGCGTGCATCTCGGCCTCTACGTCCGTAACCCGCTGGAGTATTAGGTGTGAGTTGATCTGGAATTTCAGTCGTTCATCTGCCCGTTTTGGTAGCTGCGAAATGTGAACACGGTTGAGACTGTCGAGGGTGCAGGTATTTTGGATTCAGGTATCAGCCATCATGCCAGACACAAAATCCTGACTGCCTTCATCACCAGTCTGACGATGGGCATGAGCAGGTCCCGGAGTCTGAAGGTTAGCCAAGCGACCGGCGCCGCGATGAGGGCCGAGGCTACGATGTCCAGGGGGTAATGGACTCCCGCATAGACTCGCGAGAAGCCATACACTGCCGCCGCCGCGATGAACATGGAACCTATCCGACGGTTCACGCCCCAGACTGCGAAGGCGATGCCGAACACCGCCGCCGCCGCGTTGGACGGGAACGACGAATCGGTTGGTCGGTAGAACAGGAGTGTTGCGTCCAGGCTCTCGAAGGGTCGAGGCCGGAAGTACATAGCGTTGACGATGAACACGCCCAGGCTGGACAGCGCCATAGCCGTCAGCGCGACGAAGACTCCGATTTGGTGTCTCTCTCTGGTGTCTCTGTCGGTTTTGATGAACCACATCATCACCAGAGCCAGGGCAAGAGTCACTGGAATCAGGTAGTCACTGACCAGCCATGTGACGACACGATCCAGAGCCGGAATCGTGCCAACGAATCCGTTCAGCCAGAGAAATAGTCTTTCGTCTGCGTGCGCCAATTCTTCCACCAGTATGAGAGACTTCGGGCCAGCGCCTTCGCGTAGTTGGTGTCCCGAACTGCATCGAGACCCGCGTCACGGGGCGCAGTCGGCCCTGCCATGCGATAGTTGACTATGGATGCCACTACAAATGTCACGACCACGGCGCTGAACGCTCCAAAGAAGAAGAAAAGCGCCTGAGTGTTGGCGTCCAGTCCTCCCTCGTAGTCGTTGATGTTGCGAGTTCCTGTGCTGAAGAACCAGATGAACGCCGCCACAGCCAGCGCGAGACCGCCTCCACGGGCGATGATCGGCGATTTGAATATCAGCAAGCCGCGAATCTTCCCGATGGAGAATGCGATCTGAAGCACGCCGATGGCGGCTATCAGGACGCACAGGTAGTAATCAGTCGCAAAGGTGAACATTCGATGCGAGGAGGGCCAGCCTCGGCTAGCCCTCTAAAGGCACTTCGGTGCACCAGCGGATGTAGTCAGGGTTGTCACCCTTTATTACCTCCACATACGCGTCGCGCAGCTTCGTGGTAATCGGGCCGACGCCGCCCTCGCCGATGGGCCGACGATCCAGCGATCCGACGGGCGTGATGTGGGCCGCTGTGCCTGTGAGGAATACCTCGTCGCACAGGTAAAGCTCGCTGCGTCGAATCCTGCGCTCCACGACCTCGATTCCCAAAAGGTCTTTTGCCAACGTGATAGCCGAGTCGCGGGTGATGCCGGTCAGGTTGTTGTCAGCCACTGGTGGCGTGAAGATCGACCCGTTGACGACCATGAACAGGTTCTCGCCGGAGCCTTCAGACACATCGCCATCCTGCGTGAGCATGATGGCCTCGTCGAACCCTGCCAGCGTCGCCTCGGTCTTGGCAAGAATGCTGTTGACGTAGTGACCCGAGATTTTGACTCTGGGAGGGATGATGGTGTCGTCGATGCGCCTCCACGATGAAGTCGTGCAGTCGATGGCGCCCTCAGCGTCGATGTACGCTCCGAAGGGCACGGCCATAAGGGTGAAATCGCTGTCGAGGTCTTGAAGCCGCAGATTCGCGACTAGCTCCTGGCTTTTGTACGCCAGAGGTCGGATGTACAGGTCCTGCTTGTATCCGCAACTCTGAAGAAGCTCGATGGTGATGTTGCACAAGTCCTCTGTGCTGTACGGAATATCCATCAACATCATGCGGCAACCCTGGAGTAGGCGGTCGTAATGCTCGGCCATTCTGAACACGAAGAGCTTGTTCTGGGCCTCGTTCCAGTTTCCGCGAACGCCCTCAAATACTGCGGTGCCGTAGTGCAGAGCGTGGGTCATTACACTTACCTTGGCCTCAGAAATAGGAACTATGTTTCCGTGGAAAAAGGCCAGTTCTTGAGGCATGATGTAACGACTCCTTAGCTTATGAAGATGCCGCCCATTATAGCCAATGTGCGCATGCTAAGACAAACCCCGGAGGAAGTCTGAAACCGTTGCGATGAAGCGGTCGGGCGCCTCTGTGTGAACGCCGTGACCGACATCGGGCCATTCCAGGATTTTCGAGCCTTTGAGAAGCCGCTGAAGCCTCGCGCGACCAGTCCAGTCCACCACGCCACCCTTGGATACGTTGCCGATGATGACCAGAGTTGGGCAATCTATCTTGGACAGCAAATCTTCGGGCTTGTAGATCGAGCCACGGTAGAAGGCCACGGTCATGACGCTCTCGCTCATATTCCCAAGTTTCTCCGCTCGGACCTCTGCCGCATCGCGGGCCATTTTCATGGTCTTCATCAACTCCTCGACCCGTTCATCGACAGGCAGCGCTTTCATTGGGAGTATGGATACGAACCGGGCGCGCATGTGATCAACGTCAATGAAGGCTGGCGGGTCTTCCATGACGATGGCGCGCACTGCCTTGCCTGCCTGAACAGCCACAGGGGCGCTGACCACCGCGCCCAGCGAGTGGCCCACGACGATGGCAGGCTCGTCCAATTGCTCTGTGATGAAGGCCGAAATGTCCTTGGCGTAGTCAGACTCCCAGGAGTAGCGGGTGTCGAGCTTATCGGACTGGCCGTGGCCTCGCAGGTCGAAGGCCATCACCCGGTAGTCGTCAACGAACCTCGGGGCGATGGCGTCCCAAGAGGCGCTGGAGTCGGTCACTCCATGCAGAAACATCGGCGGCGGACCTTTGGTTGACCGCTCGTTGTATTGAAGTTTCAGCCCATTGGCTTCGATGTACCGGCTTTTAGGTTTGATCCGTGAAGAATGGCAAAGAATTGGCCTCCGATTGGCGCAAACTAAGGCAACGTTTGGAGAAAGTCTGATACCGTTGTGATGAACCTTTCTGGCGCTTCTGAATGGATGCCGTGACCGACTTCGGGCCATTCCAGGATTTTCGAGCCTTTGAGAAGCCGCTGAAGCCGCGGGCGATCTGTCCAGTCCACCACGCCTCCCTTGTTCGGGTTGCCTAGGATGACCAGCGTCGGACGCGCCACTTTAGGCAGCAGGTTGTCGGCGCTGTAGGCGGAGCCGCCAGCCAACAGGTCGTTCATCACGCCTTCGCTCATGTTCCCATAGTTCCCCGCACGGACGGTCGCCGCATCGCGGGTGATGTTCATTGTTTTCATCAACTCCTCGACCCGTTGTTCGAGGGGCATCGCTTTTATGGAGAGAACTGACGCGAAGCGGGCGCGAGGGGCGTATTCGTCGTCGTGGACGAAGGCTGGCGGGTCCTCCATGACGATGGCGCGGACCGCCTCGCCTGCCTGCACGGCCACCGGCGCGCTGACCGTGGCGCCCAGCGAGTGGCCTACGACGATGGCAGGTTCGTCTAACTGCTCGGTGATGAAGGTCGAGATGTCCCTAGCGTAGTCAGTCTCCCAACCATACCCAGAATCAGGCTTACCGGACTGACCGTGGCCTCGCAGATCGAATGCCATCACCCGATAGTCATCAACAAAGCTGGGAGCGATTGCGTCCCACGAATTGCTGGAGCCTGTGATTCCGTGCAAGAACACCAGCGGCGGCCCCTGGGTTGACCACTCGTTATAGTGGAGCCTCAGCCCATTGGCCTCGGCAAACTTGCTCTGAGGTTTGACCTTTGATGTTGTCATTTTGACGTGCCTCCAACTGGGATCGATGTGGGGGAAGAATTGATCTGATTCGAGTATATGCGGAGGTAGAATCGTCGTCAATGGTTCGTGGAGCGCGCCTCGGCTCGCTCTGCATGCTTTACACTTGCGGCCAATTGCCATACACTTTTAAGCAGCGGGGCTGTTAAGGCCATTACATCTACTTCGGAGGTATGCAATGCCAAGAGGACATGCGGCAAAGCGCGAGGCCAAGAAGCCCAAGAAGAAGGCCAAGAAGTTGGCACCCCCCTCCGCCGTCTATGCAGAGCAAGAGGTGGAAGTCGTCCGCAGGAAGCGAAAGCCTAGGGACGAAGAGGAAATCTAGTCAGACATTCCAGCCCGACCCAGGGTTGGACTGACAGCCATCGGGAACTCACTCGCCGGACTCTGCGTAACGCATCGTCCGGCGAGCGTCGTCAGATCATCCGGGAGCTTATTGAACTGCCCTATCCCTCACACGGCGCTAGATGAGCGAATCGCCTGTGGTCTCCAAGCGAATAGTCATCGCCTGCTATAGATGCGCCTATTCTCCAGCCCCCTCTTCGGACGGCGAAGACTCCGCCATCGCGTCGGCCATTGCGGACGAAGGCTCAGCGGCAGGGGGTTCAGGGACCGGTTCTGGCTCAGGGTCTGGAACCCTGGAGATGCAGTAGTTCGCGCTGGCGGGCAGCAACCGCTGAATCACTTCGGGTGACGTGTTGCGGGGAAACGGAGTCATGGCCCATTTGGAGATCAGAACTCCACTGATGTCCTCGGCATTCAAGGGGCGGTTGCCCTCGGAGAGCATCACCCGAAAAATGGCTTCTTTCAGAGGCGTGTCCGGCAGGAGGTAGTCCTGTTCCTTGGAGCAGTGATCGGCGATCCGCTTGATGTATTGCTTCAGGTCTTTGTCATCCGTGCTGATTTCGTCATCGGCCTGTTGGTCCATATAACATCGCCGACTGGCGATTAGCACCGGCAACGAACGCTGGATTGCTGTCGCGGCCTCTGGATCGATCACGTATTGAGCGTAGCTGATCTGCTCTTCTTCGTTTTCAGGCTGTCCTGCCGTGGATGGGGTCACCATTAAAACACTTCCTCTGGCCAGTCTAGCATTTGCACCTCGACAACCTCTCCCGCCTCTTTGACTGGCATGTCTTCTGGACATATTGCGAGGCCGTTGGCCCGCGCCATTGAAGTTAACAGGTTTGAGCTTTGGTTTCCAGTCAGCCGAGCGTGATAGGTCCCATTTTCCTTGGTGACAATCGCTCTGGCAAACACCCGGCGCCCATCGAAGTTGTGAATAGGCTCATCCAGCACCGCCTGGATACGAGGCTTTTGGAAGCCCGACTTGCCCAGCATCTTGTAGATAGCAGCGCGACCGAACTGCTCGAAGGCCACCATCGCGCTGACGGGGTTTCCTGGAAGCCCCAGATGCGGAACCTGTCGGCCATCGGGAGCGGTCAAAACTCCGAAGGCCAGCGGTTTGGCTGGTCGCATGCGGACCGACCAGAAGTCGATCTTGCCATGCTGGGCCAGAACGTCCTTCACCATGTCATAATCGCCCTTGGAGACCCCGGCTGAGGTGATGAGTATATCAGACTCCAAACCCTCCTGGAGCTTGGTGTTCATGGAGTCCAGATTGTCGCGAGCGATGCCCAGCATCAGCGGAACGCCGCCGTATCTCTGGACGCTGGCGGCGACGCTGTAGCTGTTGGAGTCGTAAATCTTTCCGGCTCCGAACTCGTCCCCAGGCTCCAAAAGCTCGTTGCCTGTGGACAGGATGGCGACCACTGGCCTGCGAATCACTTTCACGGTATGGTAACCGAGTGAGGCCAGCACCCCGACTTCTGAAGGCCGCAGGACGACGCCTTTCTCCAGCACGAGGTCGCCCTGTCGCACATCCTCGCCGGCGGGCCTGACGTCGGCGCCCTGGTGGACGGACACATTGATGGCGATTTCGTCCATACTGCGCCCGGCGTTGCGACGCTCCACCTCGTCGGTTTCCTCGAAGGGCACCACGGAGTCGGCCCCATCGGGAACGGGAGCGCCGGTCATGATTCGGATGGCCGTCCCCGGACGCACCGCCTCGGTGGGCAGCGATCCGGCGGCCACTATCCCGATAACCTTCAGCGCCACCGGAGACTCAGCCGAAGCGCTCTGGAGGTCGGCGGCCTGCAGTGCGTAGCCGTCCATAGCCGAGTTGTCCATCGGCGGGATGTTGAATCGCGAGGTCACGTCCTCGGCCAGAACTTGGCCCACGGCGTCGAGGATAGGCTTCTCCTCAACGTCCAGAACGTCGAAATATCCGAGGATGCGTTCCAACGCCTCCTCCACGCTCAGCATGGACTCATCATAGTGGTGTCGGTGCGAGTGTCCGTGTTGTGTCACGGTGCGTTCTCCAATCGGGGTATCAGGTTTTCAGGTATCAGGTTGGGCCTTTGGATGTCGACAGGCCTGTATGACTATTTGTAACGAATATACCCCGCAACCGTCAATCAGGCGGTTAACTGCTCGCGGCAATGCGGGCAGAACTTCGGAGTCTTCAAAACTTTCAATTCTTCACCGCAGTTGGGGCAGAACCCGAAGGTTTTCGTTTCTTGAGGAGGTTCCTCCGCGTTGTTGTTGGAGACTTTTTGCAAGATGACACTCTCTTCCTGTTTGATGCCTCCGCGCTGAATGATGTCTCCGTGGGTTGTTGTGATTGATGCGGCTTTAGTGTCTTGCACTTCCACTTTGAAGGCACCGTCGATCTCCTCTGATCGATGTCAGGAATCTACCCCCGAAGTTCCGCCCCCAGTTGGCGTGTTAGCTGCCGGATGATGTCGCCCTGGAAGCGGTCTACTTCATCAGAGGTCAAGGTGCCTCGGGGGGACTCGAAAACTACGCGGTAGGCGACAGACTTTTTGCCCTCAGGGACGCCTTCGCCTTCGTACACGTCGAAGGGAGTGCTGCCGGATACCAGGCCGTGGCGGTTGATTATCTGCTGGATGCTGGCCGAGGAGACGTCTGGGTCCACGATCAGAGCCAGGTCTCGGTAGGACTCTGGGAACCGGCTGGCGGCCTCGTAGGATATATTCACCTCGGACGCCGCTTGAAGCAGGGACTCCAGATCAATCTCGAACATCGCCACGGGGTAGCCTCCCAGGTCGAATTTTTCGAGAACCTGAGGTTGGACTTCGCCGACTACTCCCAGCACGGTTTTGCCTGCGGTCAGGCTGGCGGTGCGTCCCGGATGGAGGATGGAGTCGGATGCCGCCTCGTAGGTCACCTGAATCCCCAGACCTGTGAACAGATGCTCCAACGCTCCCTTGGCGTCGAAGAAACCCATGTCCTCCTGAGACGCCATCCATGATGTGGTGAACCTGGGACCGGATAGGACGCCAACCATGACTTCCTTCTCGGTGGGCAGTTCTCGCTCTTTTGCCTCCTGCTGAGGGAGGTAGACTCGGGCGACCTCGAAGATTCGGATGCCGTCGCTCTGAGCGATGCGACGGTTGGAGCCGAGGGTGTTCAGGATGCTGGATCGCAGGCTGGTCCGCATGTACTCCCACTCAGAACTCTGGGGGTTGGCGATACGCAGGGGCGGGTTGGACTCGTCCAGCGCATCCACCTTCGAGAGGTTGTCCAGAGTGGTGGGAGAGTAAGATATGGTCTCCTGCATGCCGGCCGAGACCATCAGGTCTTTCACCACGTCCTTGAGTTCGGTTATGGGTTGGGGTTCCCAGTGTGGTATCTGAGCGGACAGCATGGTGGTCGGGATGGTGTCGTAACCGACGGTGCGGGCTACTTCCTCGACCAGATCGTCCTCGATTGTGATGTCCGAGCGCCAGTAAGGAACTTTCATCCAGAGGGTGTCGTTGCGCTCGGCGGCAGGGGCGGCTTCGACAGCCTCGATGAGGTCGATCAGCCCTCCCGGCTCCTTCGCTCTCTCGAAACCCAGGGATGTTAGTGTCTTCTCTATCTGGGAGGTTGTGTAATCCACGCCCAGCACCTGGCGGATTCGGCGACGGCTGATTGAGACCACCGGCGGCTCCCGATCGGTGGGATACAGGTCGATGATGCCTTTGGCCGCCTGGCCGCCACAGAGTTCGAGCATCAGCTTGGTGGCTCGACGCAGGGCGATGGGCGCCAGCGCGGCCCGTATGCCACGCTCGAAGCGGTAGGACGCCTCGGTGTTCATGTCCAAAGCGTTGCGAGTGCGGCGCGTGTTGATGGGGCTGAAGTTGGCCGACTCCAGCAAAACCGAGGTTGTGTCGTCGGTCATCTCGCTGTTGGCGCCGCCCATGACTCCGGCGAGACCCACAGGATCTTGAGAGTCTGCGATGGTGAGCATCGGCGGGTTTAGTTCATGATCCACACCGTCCAGACTCACAAACTTCTCGCCTTCGCGGGCGGCGCGAACGATGACGGTCCTGTCCTTCACCTTGTTGATATCGAAGGCGTGGAGAGGTTGGCCGTACTCCAGCATGACGTAGTTGGTGATGTCCACTACGTTGTTGATGGGACGCTGGCCCGCCTTGGTGAGGGCCTCCTGCATCCACTGGGGTGATGGGCCAATCTTGATTCCGGTTAGCAGGCTGGCGGTGTACCGGTAGCACAGGTCGGGGTCGGCAATCTCGATATTGACCTCACTCTCGATGTCCGGCCCATCTTCGGGATAAGAGATGTCTGGCTCTGTTACCTGCTGTCCGGTGAGGGCTGCAACCTCGTGGGCGATGCCCAGGATAGAGAGGCAGTCTGGACGGTTGGGCGTGACTTCGGCGTCCAGAATCGCGTCGCCGAGATAGTCAACCAGTGGCGTTCCGATAGGCGCGTCCTCGTCCAGCACTAGAATGCCTTCGTGTTCGTCGCCCATGCCAAGCTCCAGCACTGAGCAGACCATGCCTGTGGACTCGACGCCTCGAATCTTCGCCTTCTTAAGTTTCTCGATCTTACCGGACCGGGCGCTGAAGACCATCGCGCCCTCTCTTGCGAAAACGATCTTCTGGCCGGCTGCGACATTGGGCGCTCCGCAGACTACGGTTGCGGTCTCGCCGTCGCCAAGGTCCACGGTGGGGAGCCTCAGGCGGTCGGCGTTGGGATGGGGATCAACGGTCAGGACATGGCCCACAAGAACCTTGTCTCGCTCCCAGTTGGTGCCCATGTCATCCACGTCCCCGATTTCGACCCCGGCCATCGTGAGCCGTCGGGCTAGCTCTTGCGGAGCGTCGGTGACTGGAACATAGTTCTTGAGCCAGGAGAGGGGCACTAGCATGAATTACCTCTTCAAAATACGTTTTGGATGCTCTGACTCGGGATGGTCGAGCACGTTGCGTTCGTATGGGTTAAGTCAGAATCAAGGTTAAGCGAACTGGCGCAGGAAGCGCAGGTCGTTGGCATAGAACAGGCGGATATCCTCGATACCGTATTTCAGCATCGCTACTCGCTCTGGCCCCATGCCGAAGGCGAAACCTGTATAGATGTTGGGGTCGTAACCTACGTTCTCCAGCACTTGTGGATGCACCATTCCGGCGCCCATAATCTCGATCCAGCCCGTGTCCTGGCACACGCGGCATCCGACGCCGTCGCACAGGAAGCAGTCGATGGACATATCGACGCCCGGCTCGACGAAGGGGAAATAGTCGCAACGGAACCGCACTTTTCGCTCACTACCGAAGATGCGACGAGCGAACTCGTAGAGCGTGCCCTTCAGGTCGGCGAGCGTGATGCCCCGATCCACAGCAAGGCCCTCGATCTGGTAGAAATGCCATTCATGGGTCGGGTCGGTGGCCTCGTAGCGGTAGCACCGCCCTGGGACTACGACGCGCACCGGAGGCTCGGTCGCCTCCATGATTCGCGCCTGCATGGGCGAGGTATGGGTGCGTAGAAGCATCGGATGCTCGCCGTCCTCGTCTATGTGATCAATCCAAAGAGTGGCCCACATATCGCGGGCGGGATGGCCTTTGGGGATGTTGAGTTTCTCGAAATTGTAGGTGTCCCACTCCACCTCTGGCCCTTCGACGGTGGTGAATCCCATCGACAAGAATGCGCTGCAAATCTCCCGAACGATGCGAGTGGTGATGTGGAGGCCGCCCTTGGGGACTGGCCATCCAGGCATGGTGACGTCGATGGCGTCTGCTGAAAGGGATGCCTCCATAGCCGCGCGTTTCAACTGGTCTTCACGCTCGGCGAGGCTTTCTTCCAGAGCGGCCCGGACGGCGTTGGCCGCAGCGCCCGCCTCTCGACGCTCCTCCGAGGGCAGTGCGCCAAGTCCGCGAAGCAGTTGTGTGAGTTGTCCGCGCCGGCCCGTGTAAGTTATCCGCCACGCCTCCAACCCGTCCAGATCAGGCACGGACTCCAACTCTCGGGACGCCTTTGCTCTTAGGTCTTCGACCTGGATTGGGATTGTGGCCTCGCTCATCTGTCACCTCTTTGGTTGCGTGTCTTGCGGGCTACGCGAGAATTATAGGTTTCGATCCAAATTCGGGTCAAGGAACCGGACTGGATGGGGCGCTTTCCAAACAACGAGCAAGGCCCTGGAATGTTGAACAGGGCCTTGCTTGGGACCATCGTGCGCGAAGCAGTATACACGGTCGTCGCGTAGGTATTTAGTTGGCCTGATGGAGGCGTGCCTCCAAGGATCGTACATGGGATGATTCAGCCCAGTACCAATAGCGGGAATATCGAGGCGTCTAGAACGGCGTTCGCCAGGTCTTGGATGGTGGAGTGAAGTTGGCTCTTGCTACTTTGGAGGAAACGCCCAATTGCATATCACTCGAACACGATCCAGTGATATGCAATTGGCGCGTAAAGAGTTTAGGTCTGTGCTATTGCACGAGAACCGGCCCTGCCTTCAAGAAGTTCGAAGACATCAGCGTGAAATCGATTATTCCGACGCAATTATCTCGATCACAATCTGACAGCTGGTTGAAGCCGACTTCTGCGTGGATGCGTTGGAGGAGGCATTGAGCATGGACGTGCCCAGGATATTCAACACCGATCTTTTGTAGTCAGTTCACCTCCGAGGCGTTCACCTCGGTGTTGTTGAACCGTGGTGTCCAGATCAGTATGGACTCAGCGGGCGCCTACGTGGGCAACGTGTTCGTCGAGCGGCTGTGGAGGAGCGTGAAGCACGAGGAGGTGTGCCTAAAGGCATACGAGAGTGTGGTAGAGGCCAGAGCAGGGATTGGAGCCTACCCTGAGCTTCCACAATAACGAGCGGCCTCACCAGGCTTTGGAGCGCCGAACTCCGGCCCAGGTGTTCGAGGAAGGGAGGAACCAGGTTCACCAGCCTGAGCTGAGCGCCAGCCCCCGGTTGGCGCCGGCCTAACAATGGATTGGAGCGCTAGAGTGTAGCTTAACTGGCGCCGATTCCTGCACAAAGGATTGGGTCCACCTCAGTATTAACTTGAAGCGGAGACTGGACAGCGACGTCGTCTGGCCTTCGCTCTTTTGTTGGCGCTAATACTCAGAACTTGTGAACACCACTCACTGCGCACAGGAAAAGAACCTTGGCGCCCAGGAAAGGATTCGAACCTTCACTCCCTTGCGGGAACAAGATCGAAGCGAACGGCCGCCCTACTGAATAATCTGGGCGAGAACCAGACATCCCCAGGCAACTAATCCAAATCCTGAAATGCGGCTTATCCATGCGCCCTGCGGAACGACTTTCTCAACCAGCACGAGAACCGCCAGGGCGGCTATCCACACTAGGTTCATTACCCCGAGAACGAATAACAGAGCCATTAGCAGCCAGCAGCACCCCAGGCAGAACGTTCCGTGTTTGAGTCCCATCAAAAGAGCGCCTGAATTACCGTCTCTCCATTCGGTCATCACAAAGCCCATTGGAGTGCGGCATTGTTTGAGGCAGGCGTTCTTCCAGGGCGTCCATTGAAACACTCCCGCTGCCAACAGGAGCCCGCCTCCCAATAACGCGACAGTGCTCTCAGCCACCATTCCAGACAGCAGCGCATCAGTGTGCAGCGCCCAGTTGAACACCGTGGCAACCGCGGAAAAACCTGTCCAGACGATGATATACCCCACAAGAAACACGCTGGTCGAAACATAAGGCATGTCACTTTTCCGCTTCTGCCTATTCACGTTGGAGAAGACGAGAATCATTGGTGAAGCGCTGGGAACCATCATGCCGACCATCATGACCGACCACATCACAAACATAGAAACCCAGTCCATGAGTAACCAAGGCATCATGTTCGGCGTCGCAGCGGACATGGCCATGCCGTCGTTGAAGTCGGCCGACATGGCCGTTGCGCCCTTCATGTCGTTAGAGATATACAGAAGATAGGCCCAGGACAGAATTACCAGTAAGGCCAGGCCACCTATGACGAAAGCTCTGTCTCCGTTGAGCCTACTGTTGGCTAATCGGTGTGACAGCGGCATGCTGATTCATCAGGGTCCTTCGTAGCTGAATGTCGAGTAGTAACCGTTCTTTCCAGAAATCTCCCATTCCATACCGTGGTCATTGTAGGAGAGCCGACTGGCCCTTGCCACTACCACTGGCACGCCAGGGACCACCCCGAGGGGATTATTCGAAATTGTCACCTCAGAACCGTCTCCGCCTTCGATGGCCTCCACCGCCATCGCGGCAATACCTTCCACTGTCAGGCTACGGTTCTTACCGTCGGCCTTAAAATCGATAGCCGCGCTGGAAACTCCAAGTATTTCGCCGATAAAGCCGCCTAGAACTTCGAAATGACCCCCTGCCTGCCCACCAAACATCTGCGTCATGGCCGCCTGCTGTGACTCGCTGGCACGCTGGTCCAAATACAGGGCAACCTGCCAGTTACCATCGGTCATGAGACCTGGGGCGTAGACCGCCAGGGCGACGTTCAGGCCATCAAGCGCAGTATCGCCGAAGCTGCCGCTCTCAATATGCCATGCGATAAGGACTGTGCAATCTTCGTCTGTAGGTGCGCTCAGAAAAACACAGGGGCAGGCAATTTCACAGTTGCACGCTTCGAAATATGTCCCGCTGATACTCCACTTTGTTGCTGTCGTCATTTTTGGGGCCTCCTTCAGAGCCTGATTAACTTGAATGAACGAATCTGTTGTCCCTAGGTTGCGAAGATTTCGTCCAACGTCCAACCAAACTAGCCGTTAACAGAGGTAAAGTCAACGAGAGGTCAAAGGCCGAGCCGTGTTATTTGAAACTTCACTCTCTTGCGGGAAAAGGGCGGACTATTACCAGATTAAGCGCGTCATTGAGCGAAATCAGGCCGGAATGAATGGATCGCCGCAGGTTAAACCGTGGTTGGCATACAATCCGATGTTCTCTGTCTCAGCAAATGTCCAGATCGGAGAGGGCTGGCATGACTTGTTTGCTCAAAAGCTCTAGCGAGCGATGCCACTTGGGCGTCAGATCGCCCCAGTCGTGACACAATGCCAAAAGTGTGCCGAATCCGCCTACATCTTCGTGCAACTTTCGCAAGCGGGCTGCGCACTCGTCAGGGTCGCCGACGATCCAGACGTTTTCGAGCATGTATTCTGGAGTGATGTCCTCCGTTGCCATGTCCGGGTCGATCTTCAGCCCTTCGAGCGCGTTGCCGTTGCCCAATAGTGGGATCCAGTAGTCGGTGAAGAACTGCCCCATTGGGCCTTCGACGGCTTCTTTTCGAGCCTGATCCCCGTCTTCGGCTACGTAAATCTCCCTTGAGATACGCCATTGTGCTCTGGGAGCGGGGATGTCGGCCTTGGACGCGCCGTTCATCACAACCTCGCGGTGGCTGGGCAGGTGTTTTTCGTGCAGAAAGCAACTGCTCAATGGGATCCAACCCTTCTCGCCCACAATTGACAGAGTCCTGGAACCGGGGCTGCTTCCCGCAACTGCAATGGGCGGGTGGGGGGTTTGATAAGGAGTCATATGATAATTGAAAAGGCCGTCCCCCGACGGCTCTGGAATGCCTGTGTCGTAGTAAGCACCCTTGTGTTGAAATGGCTTGCCTGCCCAAAATTTCTGAATGACGTCTATCGCCTCCATCATGCGGTCGTGAATAGGTCCCTGGTCGGCGTCAACGCGGAACATGTCCATATCGGCTGGGCCTGCCCCCGAGCCTATGCCGAAGTACAGACGACCCCGCGCCATGTGGTCCAACTGCGCAATTCGAAGGGCAACGTGCGCCGGGTGGTGGAAATGAAGTAGCGAGACGCCAGTGCCGAACTTCATGTTAGGCGCGACTCCCAGCGCCCGCGCGATAAACAATTCAGGCGAAGGCATGTTCTCCCACGGCAGAGTGAAATGCTCTCCGATCCATGCCTCGTCATACCCGAGGCCGTCCGCGACCTCCATCAGTTTCAGGTCTTCGTCATAAGTGTCAGCGTGGAAGCTATCTGGACGATGGAGAGGCATTAAGAACAGCCCGAGTTTCATCTTTTTCTCCTGATGTATTGGAAAGCAGGGGAGACAATCTGTCCGACGGTAATTTACACCTGGCAGTCATGGAGACCCATCATGATTGTACAAAATATGTGGGCCGTTTCGCGAACAATATCGCGAATGTCCCGAGGAATCCCAGCACAGAAAATGCAACGAACGGGACGAAGTAGCTCTGATTTATGTCGAACATATAACCAGCGAATAGCGGCGCGACGATCATTGCAACGTTGCTGGGTATCATGTTGACTCCCAGGATGGTCCCGAAGTGACGCCTCCCGAAATAGTCGCCTATTATCGCTGTCAACAGAGGCACTCGCCCACCGAATCCAATTCCGTACATCACAGCGAATACTAACGCAAGCCCAAGGCTGTCGGATACTGCTAGCACAGCGACAGACACGGCCTGGAGCAACAGACACATGAAGAGCACGCCAGTCGTGGAGGTACGGTCGGCAATGATACCGGCCAGAAGCCCCGAAGGGATCGCGAGGGTCGTATATGTCATCACCACCAGGTTTGCCGTGACCAGGGACATGCCAGTGTCTGTGAGCTTAGGCACGAGATGCACAGCCATAGAAACAATCGAAACGACGGATGTGGTCCTCGCAACCACAATCGCCCAGAACGCCACTGTCTTCAGCGCCTGACGAGGGGTCATGTCATTGCCGGCCGTCTCTGTATCCTCCGGGCTGGAGTCCGGGCGCGGGGATGTTCCGGTGACAGGCATTGCCAGGCCATCGGGTGTCAGACCATGTTCCTCAGGTCTGTTTCGGATCAAACGTGACACAGGGTAGACGACAGCCAACAAGCATACACCGATCCCAAAGGTCGTCATCCGGAACCCGGAAGATTCGATCCCCAGGGCCATGACAGGAACGAGAAACCCGCCGAACTGCACTCCGGAAACGGCCATCGCCATCGCGATGGCCCGCCTCTTCGAGAACCAGTTATTCACCATTGTGATCATCGGAATCCAACCGCCGACACCAGAGCCGAAGGAGATCATCACGTAGGCGGCGTAAAAGTGCCATATTTCGCGAGTCTGAGAAAAGAACAGGAAGCCCAGTCCCATTATCGTGAACCCGATCAGGACCATGCGTCTGGCGCCAAGACGGTCCACGAGGAAACCTTCTAATGGGCCAAATAAAGCGCCCTCGGCCCGTGCCAACGCGAACGCTCCAGACAAAGTGGTTCGAGTCCATCCGAAATTCCGTTCCAACACGACGAAGAAGGTGCCAATGCCTTGAAAGACAGTCGCAGACATCAGCATCAGCATAAAAGTTGCTATGCCGATTAACCACCAACCATAAAATATGCTGGATAGTTTCCTATAGGAAAGTTGAAAGGTGTCTATTCGCACCGTGTTACCTTACCATCCCGTTATTACATCCAGGGTCACCTTGCTCACGCACAACCTTACGGAAATATAGTCTCTGCTCTCTTGGCATATAATGTCTGACGGAGCACCGAATCCATCCAGTAAGATCTAATATCATGATGGGCGCCTGAGTTACATCGTCCTACAGTCCAGTTTCTGAGCGCCGCTCTTGTCAAAGAGGAACCCATGAAATACCTGAAGACCATCGGATTCAATTCCAATCAACCGATTGGAAGAGGATTCAACTACCCCTACGACATCGCGTTCAGCAATGATGGCCGAATATTCGTCCTCAACCGTATGGGAGGATTGAACCCCAGCGGCATTCGTATCCAGATATGCACATTCGATGAAGACTGGCTTGGGGAATTTAGCACAGGCCCCGGAACGGGAGACGACCAGTTCAAGGTGCCAGTCTGCATGGCTTTCGACAACCAGGATTTCCTGTACGTAACGGACGAATCCCTGAACGAGGTCAAAGTCTTTGACAATCAGGGGAACTTCGTTAAGAAATGGGGGACCGCCATCGAAGGCGTTGGGCGCCTAAAGGGGCCGGCCGGTATTGCTCACGGCGACGATTGGGCCGTTTATGTGGTGGAGCAATACGCCAACAGGATTCACAAACTGACCAGAGATGGCGAGTCCGTTCTATCGTGGGGGGAAGAAGGCACAGGAGAAGGACAATTCGACATGCCCTGGGGAATCACATTGGACTCTCAAGGGCACGTATATGTGGCGGACTGGAGGAACGACAGAATCCAGAAGTTTACTTCTAACGGAGAGTTCATAGCTGCGTTCGGAAAATCTGGAGACGGCGTCGGGCAGTTCAATCGTCCAAGCTCGGTTGCCGTTGATGGCAAAGGATTCATCTACGTTGCGGACTGGGGGAACGAACGCGTCCAGGTTCTGACGCCCGACGGCTCGTTCCATCAGATGCTGCACGGAGAGGCCACGTTGTCCAAATGGGCTCAGGAGTGGCTAGAAGTCAACCAGGACGAATTACAGGCTCGCAACAATTCTGACCTTCTGACCAAAGACTTGCCCGCTCACCTAAGGACACCGTTCCACGCGGCTTCTCAGACAGAACCTGTCTTCTGGGGCCCAGTTTCGGTCAAGCTCGACTCCCAGGATCGACTTTACGTCACTGAACACAGTCGGCACAGGATTCAAATTTACGAGCAATCCCGATCGCTGTCGACCCAAGATATATTGTAAAGCGGATTAGGAGACTAGAGGTAACATGATGAGTTCAGATGAGCGGAATCTGATTGCACACCTGGCGAGACGGGCGGGTTTTGGGGCGACATCTAATGAGTTGGACCGCTACCAGGACATCGGCTACGAGGCGCTCGTCGAGGAGTTCCTTAACCCAGTAGATTCCCAACACATCCCGGACGATCTGATATTCCGCAGGCACGTCGACCTGCACGCCATGCAGGGGCACAACGCCGCCTATTGGGCATATCGACTGATATCGACGCAGGCCCCTCTTGAGGAAAAGATCGCGCTGCTTTGGCATGGAGTGTTCGCGACCGGCGAAAACAAACTCAACAATCTCGGCTCCCTGACGAACCAGATTGGTACCTTCCGCACGCACGGACTCGGTCGTTTCGACATCCTTCTGACAGAACTGTCAAAAGACCCGGCAATGGCCATCTGGTTAGACAATCACACTAATCACAAAAACTCCATCAACGAGAACTACGGCAGAGAGATTCTCGAACTATTCTCGATGGGCGTCGGAAACTACTCCGAGGACGATGTCAAAGAATGCTCCCGCGCCTTCACTGGTTGGACGGTGAAGAATGGCGAGTACATGGCAATGATGGCCCAAAAAGACTCCATCTGGCCTTATGGCAGAATATTCTGGCACCACGAGTTCCGCAGTGACGATCACGACGGCAGTCACAAATCATTCCTGGGAGAGAGCGGGCCGCTTGGCGGTGATGACATGGTCAAGATAATTTGCCGACAAACTGCCACTGCTCAATTCGTCTCCAGGCATCTTTACAATTTTTTCGTCGCAGACGAGGTGCCGGTGCCGCAGTGGGGCGACACTCCGGCGCGAGATTCGGCGGCCATCCAGGCACTGGCCGATGCCTACGTGAAGTCAGGGCATGACATTCGGTCGGTGTTGAGGGTACTTTTCAACTCAGATTTCTTCAAAGAGGCGCAATTCGACAAGGTGAAAAGCCCCGTCGAGATGGTTGTCGGGACGCTCCGAAAAACCGGAGAATATAGCGTGCCCGACGGCGGAGACAAAGGCATATTCGATGTGATGGAGGAGGCCGGATTCATGGGACAAAAACTGTTGGACCCGCCATCCGTCGAGGGGTGGCATACGGGAGTAGAGTGGATAACCAGCGGCTTTCTTGTGGACAGGGTCAACTTCGCCTCCGAGCATATCGGCAATATCTCAAACCCAGGCGTCAAGGTGATGACGCTACGGGTCAAGAGCGATAGTGATAAGTCTTCCGACCCTGGTGATCTGGTCGATGCCTGTTTGAATGTCCTGGGGCCGCTGGATGTATCCGATGATGCGCGAACTCTTCTAATCGAGATCGCAACGGCAGGCTTAGAATCGGCAAGCTCGAAAAGTGACGAAAGCGACAGCGATGCCGATCAACTAATCCTTGACCTGTTCAAGATAATTGTCTCAAGTCGAGAGTACCAACTCTGCTAAGAAAAGCTGTCAACAAAAATACGTCGTTCGATGCTACGTCTTATCCAAAGCCTTTTAGGCCCGCATTGTCGCTAAGGAATCTATTCCAACTGTTGAATGCCTCGTCAAATCCGAGAGAGCAGCTTATTGTTTCACTGCTTGCATACACGAGATATAGTCAAATCTGGTGTATGAGTAGAGGCTGATCTAGGCGGCGCTCATGCTGATCAGTCCGTCCTCGACGCCCCCTTCATCAGCCACCACGGAGGTTCCATCAGAGAACTTGACTCCTCGAATCACCTGACCCAGACGCTGGAATCCCCTGAGCTTAGTCCAGCGCTTCTCGGCGCTCAACCCTAATCGGAACGCCAAAACCAGGATGGTGTTTCTGGAGACACATCCCCGGGTCTAATCTTGGCGGCAATGTCGGCAGTTACAGTATAAGCCGACGTCACCGCCGCCAGGCACGATCACATTGGCGTGGGGCAGTGGCCTGATGAAAGTGTGTCGTTAGTGACAGTAAAATATATGGCTCTTCCAATGAAAGGACGCTTGAGTACTAATTATGAGACGTGGTTGCGGTCAAATTGCAGTAGAACGAGTTAATAGAACGGTGGTGTGAACGGACCAAGTGGCCGATGTAGGCGCAAAAGGTTGGAGCGGGTGATGGGATTTGAACCCACGACATTCTGCTTGGGAAGCAGATACTCTACCCCTGAGTTACACCCGCTCATCAGGCGTCGTACCACTTGACCCGACGACACCGCCTATTGTGCAGATTCTAGCAATTCTGCGATGATTCCACAATCGTGCACAGTTCGTTCAACATGAACAAGGAGAACACTCATGCCACTGAAACCCGCAATCCTGGAATGGGGCACCGGAGTTGACGTCCACGGGCAAAACTACACTGAGGCCGCCCGGCGGGCCGTCTGGGACGCCATCCACCACTCCAGCCTCACTTTCCTGGGACTATTCGGAGAATCCGCAGCAGCGGACATGGTTGTCGAGGTCACGATTGCCATACCCAAGCCCGACGAGGTTGACGAAGCTACAATCCTGGCTGCATTGCCCCATGGCAAGCCGACGCTCAAGACAATACAGGGCGGAATGGAGATTGAAGGTCGAGAAGGGTCAGGAGATTTCACGATAATAGCCAATGCAGCGATTATCGTTAAGTTAAATGTTAGTTAATTGACCCTGCCGCCACCCACTCTACAATCAGGTGAGGACACCTACTGAGGAGGGTGGCTTGGCGCTTTCTATTTTCGTATTCAGGGCAATCGCGCTCACGTTTTTCGTCATGCTCGCAACACTGGTTATGGCTGACGTTGAGGTCGTGCTGGTTGTGGTTGCCCCTATGCCTATCTTCGCCACCGTCGTCCTGGGATGGCACACTGTGACTCAGATTGCAGGCTCATTGGGCCGCGTGGTCCCGACCATGTCGCTGTTCAGCTAAGCATCAACCCTCGCAAGTCGGGGAAATCCGCCAAAGGTCTCACCATGCCGGTAGACTCGAAAGTTTCGATTATTGTGCGTAGCCCGTCCGGGACCCGTCGGGCGCTTTCCGAGTCTGCATTGTAGTTTACCTGCACCACCTCCGCCCGATGCACCAGGTCGTCTGTGCCATCCATGAATATTTCATACACGACGTCCATGCTCGTGTTTCCGATACGGTCCACTCGGCAGTGAATGGTCAACACGTCGTCGATCTTTGCCGGCGCGATGAACTCCAGCGTGATCTTGACCGTCGCGGTGTCGAAATGCTTCCGGCTGATCTCTCCGTACAGCCTGATGCCCAGGTTGCGATAATACTCCGCCTGCGCGACCTCCAGATAGTTCTGGTACGCGCCATTGAAAACGATGCCCTGCGCGTCGCACTCGGACCATCGGACTCTGAGACTCATGCTGAACCTGAAATCGTTTTTACTCATAGCTAAGCTGTTCACCTTGACGGAGGATTCTGCGTAAAGATATACTCAATTCTACGGACACGCAACTGCGCTCAATGTGCAAAAGTGTGTCCAGATATAGGCTTGAAGTTTGGGGTTGAGAGCGTCTGAAAGCGCGTCCACCAAGATCGCGGTTAAACACAGATTTGCCGCGGCCCCAGCGAGTTTACTCATGCCTGTAAGAATTCCCTCTTTAGTGGGCCAATAGCTCAGTTGGTTAGAGCGCAGTCCTGATAAGACTGAGGTCCCTGGTTCGAGTCCAGGTTGGCCCACCACAATAGATTCTCAAAGTGGTAGCCTGTCTGTGGCAACTTAGTATTCGTCGACACCTTGACGAGAGGTTTGACGTCCACAAGGTCCACTCCTGAAAGATCGATTCCTTGGGTTGTCAGGTACTTGAACAGGAAAAATTCCCCCTTGGTGCCCTTTGTGACAGCTATGGTCTTGCCCATCAGATCGGTCGGCGACTCAATGTTTTGGCTTTTCAAACCAACAAACCCTGTGTTCTGAGAGGAATTGTGAAGCGTCGAAACGATCCTCAACTCCTCTCCTTGATACGATTGCAAGACAATCGGAGTCTCGAAGACAGTCCCGATATCCGAATTTCCCTGAACAACGCTATTCAAGGCGTCTTTGCCTGAAGTGAACGTGTTGAACGTCACTTTCTGACCTTCATCGGTGAAGAATCCTTTTTCGTCTGCAATGTAGACCAAGGCAAATACGGCCTGTGACGCTTCTGCAATTGTGAGATTTTCTACAGAAACAACTTCCCGCCAACCCGCCAACCAGACAGACAAGCTAAATATTACCGCAACTGCCAGCGTCGAACTTGCCATTACTAACGTCTTGTTCATGATGCGCCCTCGAATATCTACTCGGTTGACCGTTGAGTCTTCAGCGAGGTCAATTGATCGCCTTGTGCGAAACTGTGGCCGTCTCGACGCAATTTTTCCCGAATCGCCTCTTCCATCCACTCGCCCATATTCTTGCGGGCTGTGACGGCTGCGACGCGGGCCTGATGATGAATTCGATCATCCAGCCTGATTGTTTTCGGTTGTCGATCAGAGTCGTGGCTCATGTATACATTCCATTCATGTATGTTGTGAATCAAAGTAACCAGAGTGCTTGCTAAATATGTCGTGGCCTCCACCCATGTTTTGTGGCATCAATCTGCCACAAAACCGCCGGTGCAAAGTTAATATGAAATTAATATCGTATCTAGAAACCGATGCACTTCGGCAGGAGCCTGTGCGAATATCCCGTGCTATACTCGCAGCAAACAACGACTTCCCAAAGTGAGAAATTCATGTCCCGATTGACGCCTATAACTGAACGAGAACAGGTCAGTGGAGACGCCTTGATCGCATTTGACGCAATCATCGAGTCCAGAGGCCGCATCAACGGGCCGCAGTCGATGCATATGTACGCCCCTGAGGTGGCGCGATGGTCAACGGCGCTCAGTGACTCTTTGCGCTTCAATTCTGATCTATCCGAACACGACACTGAGCTTGCGATTATCACGGCGGCACGCGAAATGGATTGCGAATTTGTCTGGGCCGCTCACGCCGCCGCCGCGTCAAAAGTCGGCGTAAGGCCAGAGGCAATAGAAACAGTCGGAAATAAGGCGAGCCTCGAAGGCCTGACCAGCGAAGAAGCGGTGATCGTGCGTTACGGAAGAGAAACGCTCGGCGACCACAATCTCTCTCAAGAAGCCTTCGACGCCGCGTTGGGCCGATTCGGCGAACGCGGAACGATCGTCCTCGGAGCGCTCATGGGCTACTATTCGATGATCGCCTGCACGCTGATCGCCACCGACGTGAGGCCGGCTGAAGGCACGCCCGTCTTGCCGAAACTGTCGTAGACGATATGCCGATAGAACGCCACACAATATTCCGTGAACTGGGTCTGTATACGAGCTGACCTGCCGACTGCGGAGTGTGGTCCTGGAACGCAGAAATATTCTTATGGATCACTGTCGTTTGCCACGACCCGAAAAGCGGGTTCCATGCCCGAGACCGCGGCAAAACTGTGCGTCAGGATGCAGGCCCGCAGCGCCGAAGTCGAGCGGTATATCGTTGACACGGTGTTTCAACTTTAATCGTCCTGCACGTGCGCCAACCGCAACACAGTGTTCGAGAACTCGCGGAATCTTTGGTTTTCCTTAAAACAGAACGGCGCCATATCGCTTGACTCGTACGTTTGTTCTTAATTAGGATGTTCACTACAAAAACACACTGTTCTCCCATAGCACGTCCGCAAGAGACACGACTAGGAAAGGAATCTTGACTTAGCAGCAGTGCGATATATCGTGGAAGATGTCGATGCCGCAGTAAGCTTCTATATCGAACACCTAAGTTTTGAAACAGTTATGCAGGCAGGCTCAGCATTCGCGATGATAGCGAAGGAGGACCTAACACTGTGGATCGCCGGTCCCAAAGCGTCGGCATCCCGACCTATGCCTGACGGCAACGTCCCGGAACCGGGAGGATGGAATTGGTTTGTGTTAGAGGTTGACGACATCGAAGCCGTGGTCGCATCAATGAAACAGGCGGGCGTCAACTTGTGGAACGACATAGTCAGCGGGGTTGGTGGGAAGCAGATTCTCGCTGAGGACCCTTCCGGCAACGCGATCGAATTGTTCCAGGCAACGTAACTCTTCGGTTCATCTACAGCGTAAATAAACCAGCCTCGAAGCCATCGAATTTTTGATGGCTTCGAGTATTGATCAGAGGTCTAGTGCGTGACAGTCGCGAAGAGCGCGTAAACCTGTAAGCATCGATGGTTACATGATTCGGTCGCCAGGCATATTGGCCCACGCGCTCATCTCGTGGGGCGCGGCTACAGGTTCGGCCTGCGTGACGTATGCGGGCGACAACTGGTCGATGGAGGTTACGCCCATAAGAGCCATTGCGACCACGAGTTCTTCTTGCAGAATTTCGAGGACTCGTTTCACGCCTTCGGCGCCGTTTGCCGCAAGGCCCCAACCCTGAAGTTTCCCGATCGCCACGGCAGTTGCGCCCAGGGCCACCGCCTTGGCGATGTCGCTGCCTCGCTGGACTCCGCCGTCAAGAACCACCGTGGCCTTGCCTTCAACCGCATCCACCACCTGCTTGAGCATGTCCATCGTGCCCTCGCTGTGGTCAAGCTGGCGGCCTCCGTGGTTGGATACCCATACCACGTCTACTCCATGTTCTACCGCAATAGCCGCGTCCTCGCCTGTGGCGATGCCCTTTAGCATGAACGGCAGTCCAGCCAGGTCTTTGATTCTGTCGATTGTGTCCCATGTGACCGATGCTTGGTGGGACGGATCAACGGGGGATCGTCTCGTGAATGGCGCGTAACGTGTCAACAGTGGGCGCTCCCTGCGGCTGTAATGGGCAGTGTCCACCGTGATGCACAGCGCCGCGTATCCCGCCTCTTTTACGCGTCCGATCATCTCAACAATCCAATCCCAGTCACCTCGGATATATAACTGGTAGGTCTTCGGATGATCCGCAGCCGCCATCGTTTCTTCCAGACTAGGCTCGGTGACGGAGCTGACAACGTGCATGACGCCGAACTCGGCGGCTGCTCTGGTCGACGCCGCCCCAGCTTCGGGATTGAATGTCTGCAGCGAACCGATGGGAGCCAACAGAAGGGGCATGCTCAGATCATGACCAAGGAAACTCGTCGAGGTGTCGATACTGGTAGTGTCCCTCAGCACCCGCGGTCGGAACGCCACCCGGTCGAAAGCCAAACGGTTGCGCCGCATGGACGTCTCGGACTCGGACGCTCCCACCAGGTAGTCCCAGGCGCCCTGCATCAGCTTTTTTCTTGCTTCCTGGACGATCTCTTCGTTGCTAACAAATTCCATTGTCACGTTTTCCTCCTCGGTGCCGGCGGGTTAGTTTTCCCCACCGGGCATTTCTGATATTGATGTCTGAAGAATGTTCATCTTCAGGGCAAGTCACACATTAGCGCTACCCATGCAACACATCAACTTCTGTGATTTTTCCGGGCATAGCCTTCACCAGACCACCTACCTCCTCAACGTGATAAAGTGTTGCTCATCAAACGGGCAACAATTTCGTGCCGAAAATATGCAGGGAGAAGGCTCATGTTGGATCTGGTCATACGTGGTGGAACGGTTGTCACTCCCAGCGGGTCTGGGGAGTTCGACGTAGGAATCCAGGGAGAGAAGATCGTGATGGTTGCAGCACGGGGAGCCATCTCTGAGGAGGCTGGCGCTAGCATCGACGCATCGGGCAAGTATGTATTTCCCGGAGGCATCGAGCCGCACACCCACATCGCCAGCCGAGTCTCCGAGGCTTGGGCCGGACGTCCTGATGTCATGACCCAATCTCCAGAGGCCGCCAGCCGAGCGGCGGCCCACGGTGGCGTCACGACATTCATTGATTTCGCCGGCGGCATGGAGGGAACAGAGGATGGCGACCAGTCGGAAAACTCGATCATGACCCGTCTCGACGCTCGGCGCAGTGTATTCGCCGGTCACTCCTATACCGACTTCGCCTTCCACTTCACCCTGGCCGGAGAGGTTCCACCTCACACAATTGGCGAGATTGGCGAGGCCATCGAATCAGGGGTCGCCAGCTTCAAGATATTCACAACCTTCGGGTCAAAAGTCCCATTCGGTCACCTGTGGGCGATATTCGAGGAGGTGGGGAAGAACGGCGGAATCATGGCCGTCCACGCCGAGGATGACGATATGGTGAAATACATGGAGGCCAAACTCGTCCGCGAGGGCCGTGACCAAGGTTACAACCTCCACCTGGCCCACAACAACATATCCGAGGACATAGCGTTCAGGAAGATAACACGCCTGTCCGAGCATACCGAGACCGGCATCTACTTCGTCCACACCACCGCCAAGGAAGGGGCCTACGCCATCGCCGACGCACGAGCCAAGCAGTTGCCGGTGTATGGCGAGACGCTCCACAACTATCTGCACTTCACCCACGACCACTATCGCGAGCCGGAGGGAACGTCCATCCACACCTATCCGGCCATAAAGCACGCCTCTGACCGTGACGGCCTTCAGGAAGCCCTGGTAAACGGGACCCTCAGCACGACAGCGACCGACGAGTACACCACCTACAAAGACGTCAAGCTGTCAGGCAACACTATCGAAACGGTGTGCGGAGGCCACAACGGAATCGAGACGCGGATGCCTGTTGTTTATACCAAGTTCGTGTCCTCCGGGCGAATTTCGCTTGAGCGGTTTGTGGACATCACGTCGACAAACGCCGCCAAGATACTGGGCATGTATCCAAAAAAAGGCGCGATCGCCGCTGGAAGCGACGCCGACATCGCCATTTTCGACCCGGACATGAACAAAACAATAACCCTCGACGACCTGCACGCCGACTCGGATTACTCAATTTGGGAGGGATTCGAGTGCCAGGGCTACCCTGTCACCACAATCCTGAGGGGCAACGTAATCGTCGACAACGGCGTGCTGAAAGGCAGCTCAACGGACGGCCAATGGTTGTCTCGGAAGGTCGCGCCTTCGGTGTTGGCGGGGCCTGTGTGCTAAGCGCGCAATCAGCATCCGAGCCACTCAATTCGCCAGTCCCGGTTCGGTCGAGGATTCTCATGACCACTATGTGGTGCCATGACCAACTCAATTTAGGAGGGTTTATGGACAGCCAGGACCAGATTGTCACTCAATTAACGGACTCCAAAACAATTGCCGTAGTGGGATTATCGCCTCGCCCAGAACGGCCTAGTCACTATGTCGCCAAGTATCTTCAGGAGCAGGGTTATCGGGTCATTCCGGTGAACCCTCAGTTGGACAACGTGCTGGGCGAGAAGTGCTACCCCGACCTGAAATCCATACCAGAGCCGGTGGACATGGTGGACGTGTTCCGCAGGTCTTCCCTTGTCGGACCGATAGTAGATGACGCCATCGAAATAGGCGCAAAGTACGTCTGGATGCAGGACGGCGTGGTCAACGAAGAGGCCGCCGAACGGGCTGAATCGGCGGGCCTGGGCGTCATAATGGACAATTGAACGCTGAGGGAGCATCGCCGCCGGTTCGGTGGCAAGAACGAACCCTCAGGAATCATATCTGACGAAGTTTAGAGAATTGAACAGAAGTTTATTTTGAAGATGTCCCGAATGGACTTCGGCGCCTCGCACCAGAGTTCATAGGGATTCCTCCTTCTCAGGTGTCCGTTAGTTCGGACACGTTCTCAGCGTCGTCAATGCCAAGATCGGCGACGCTGCGCGTCCAAAACAGTCGGGCTCCGATCACTGCTCCAAGACCGACTCCTCGTAAATCCCGAACCTCTGGCGGATCATATCGCACGCTTCCTGCATGCCTTCAAGAGCCTGTTCAGGCGTGGTGCCTTCGATAATCGTGCCGGTGATCGAGTCTGCGTCGTGGCTAGCAGACACCCTGGCCCGATACAGCCACCGGGAATAACCTCTGACCCAATCTGCCAGCGCCGGAGACGATTCCACAGTAAACGGCACGGCATCTCCGGTCGCAAGATTCGAAACGTTCAAGCTGAACGTCCCCGACGATCCATCGGCAGAGTTCATTTTGATGTTGAAGTTCACGCCCGCCGTCGGAAACGGCAGGTTTATCGTTATGTTGAGCTCGTCGTTTGCCATATTGTCAGGTCCTCAGGTGTCAGGTGGTCAGGTTTCAGGTAGCCCGAATAATCTGCTATCGCTTGATCGTGGGCAGGTTCTTGTCGGGGTTGATCGGCCTCCGCTCAATGAACGCGAGACGCCGTTCCTCTGCCTCATCTGTCTCAATATAGTTCGGAGCGTACCGTGTAGTAGGGCTGGGGATTTTCTCCATGTACTCAGTGTTCTCGTTGAACGTGATCTTCTCCAACTGAAGAATGATCGGGCTGTTGTTCTTGATAATATTGCAGTATCTCAGCACTTCGGCTTCGAGCTGATCGTGGGGAACGACCGAGTTTGCCAGCCCCATGTCCGCCGCCTGTTGGCCTGTGTACCGCTGGGTTAGCATCCACATCTCCCGCGCCTTCTTCTGCCCAATAACGGTGGCGAGGTATCCGACTCCAAATCCGGCGGCGGGGCTTCCGACCCGAGGCCCGGTTTGGCCGAAGGTCGAACGCGTGGAGGCAACAGTGAAGTCGCATGTGTAGGCCAGAATGTTCCCTGATCCGATGGCGAATCCATCGACCATCGCGATCACGGGTTTTGGCATCTGACGGATAAGATCGGTGAAATCAGCTTCGCTTTCGCCTGAATACTCAGGACTGGAACGGTCCTCGGCCTGGTCTCTACCGGAGCAGAAAGCGTTGGGGCCTGAGCCAGCGATAACGACCACTCGCATAGATTCATCTTCGGCTGCGTCTTGGAGGGCAACAACCATTTCGTCGGTCGTTTTGCCCCTGATAGCGTTATAGACCTCAGGTCGGTTGATTGTGATGCGGGCGATGTTATCGGCTTTTGCGTACAGAATATCGGTGAATCGCATGTCGTCTCCTTTACGGACTGTCGAAGGGGGCGCTGGTGATATGTTAACCCATCCGTGTGGGATTGGAAATCGGCTCTGCGATATTATTCGCCACCGAAACAGACTGATCGACATGAGGCTCCTCATCTCGCGGAACAAAAGATTGTGCCGGAGACTGGGCGTGCGTATAATCTGCCCATGTTAGTTGGAGATTTGGGGGAGTTCGCCTTGATAGACCGTCTGGCGAAGTCCATCGAAACCAGAAACAATTCATTGGCGTCAACTCTCGCAGCTCAGGGATCGAAACTCGCACTGGGCATTGGCGACGACGCGGCTGTCTGGTCTACGGGATCAGGGTTAACGGTGGCGACCACAGACACGATGGTCGAGGGCAGTCATTTCTTCATCGACCAGATCGGATGGCGAAATCTGGGGTGGAAAGCGATTTCCACCAACACCAGCGACGTTGGCGCGATGGGCTGTCGTCCCACTTTCGCGTTGGTCACTCTCGGACTTAGGGGTGACTTGCCCGTGAACGGCCTCGTGGAGATGTACGCCGGAATGATGGACGCGCTCGAATACTCTGGAGGCCTGATCGCTGGCGGCGACGTGGTGAAATCTCCGGTGTTCTTCGTCACAGTGGCCCTGGAGGGGCAGTCTGTGACGAGTGGCGAGAAGGCTCATCTTCTGCGTCGAGATAAAGCAAAACCGGGAGACCTGATTGCGGTCACCGGCCCGCTTGGTTGTTCTGGTGGCGGTCTCAGGCTGGCTCTTGGGGACAACAGGTCTTCTGACCTAAAAAAGGAAGATTCTGCCCACCTCAATCGGGCGCACTTCCATCCATATCCCAGGGTTTCCGAGGGCATCGCACTGGCCCGTGCTGGCGTTAAGTCGGCAATGGACATTAGCGACGGGTTGCTGGACGATCTCGGAAAATTGTGCAAAGAGAGCCGAGTTGGAGCCATCATTCGAGCGTCGGACGTGCCGGCAGACGCGACACTTCGCTCCGCATTTCCTGACGATTGGCTTGCTTTGGCATTGGGAGGCGGAGAAGATTACGAGCTTTTGTTCACCGCGCCTGCCGAGATTATGGATATTGCCGTCAGAGCGGTGGATGCGCCCATCTCAATCGTGGGAGAGATACACCCAGCGTCCGCAGGGGTGATAGTCGTTGACGATTCTGACAGCCCGATCTCCGTCGCCACGGGCGGGTGGGACCATTTTGATCACAATTCGCAATCTTCATAGACACTGAATTGATATGGAAATCGTAACCGTAAACATCGACCCAAACGCTCCCTTCCGGGCAAGCGAGACGATGGCCGACCTGCGCAACGTCGCAGAATCTCTGTACTTCCCGATGAAGACGGCGGGATTTTGGGACACGCGGCTCGACCTTCATCTTTGCCCTGAAGAGGAGCGGCGCCAGGAGTGCCCTCACCGTCTCGCTAACGGCGACCTCGACACAGCCGCATACTCGTTATCATTGGAGCGCAACCGCCACGCGACGCTCCAGTTGGAGTTCCCCCACGCACAGATAACCCTCTACCTCAGGTGAAGGATTTTGTTGTTTAATCCCTCAGCAAATTACCCGGAGGCAACGATATGTCAACGTTAAGCCCGACCAGACCATCTCTCGCGCCTTATGAGTCCTACCCTTTGCAGGACATGCTCAAGCGCGCCGTCCAACGCGACGGCTCCAAGACCGCAGTGATCGACGGGGACCGAACGTTCACCTTCCGAGAATTGGACGACCTCAGCGACAAGTTCGCGTCAGCCCTCGCCGCCGAGGGCGTGTCCAAGGGCGACCACATCGGCCTGCTGGCTCCAAACTGTGTGGAGTTTGTCATCGCGTTTTACGGCATCATAAAGGTTGGCGCCGTTGCCACAACCATAAACTCAGGATACCGAGAGCGAGAGATCGCCCACCAGTTGAACGACAGCGCCGCGCAGACGCTCATCGTCCACCAGGCCCTCGTCGAAATGGCAGACGCTGCCCAGGACATGGCGAAGGGCGTCACCAAGCGCATCGTAATCGAACCCGAATCCAACAACGCTGGCACATTCTGGGGCCTCATCGAGTCTGCGCCATCAGCAATCCCCTCAGTGACGGTCAACCCCAAAGAGGACCTGGTCGCTCTGCCATACTCCTCTGGAACGACAGGACTTTCCAAGGGGGTCATGCTCACTCACCACAACCTTACTTCCAACGTCCGCCAACTCAACGACCGCAGCGAACAAGGAGTGATTCGCCAAGATGACGTGATCCTGGTTCACCTGCCGTTGTTTCACATTTATGGCATGGAAATCCTGATGAACGGCAGCATTGGGGCCGGAGCGACCCAGATCATGATGGGGCGATTCGACATTGAGGAATTTCTCAAGCTGATGTCGAACCACAAGGTCACCATGCTGTTCACGGCGCCTCCTGTTGGGTTGGGACTGTCTCAGTACCCCGGCGTTGCCAACTATGACCTGTCCGCTCTCCGGGTAGGGTTCATCGGCGCCGCGCCGTTGTCGGCAGACCTTCAGGGACGAATTCAGGACAAAGTCGGATTCTCGATAATTCAGGGCTACGGGATGACGGAAGCGTCCCCCCTGACCAACGCCGACTTCATGGAGCCTGACATGCAGCGCATGGGTTCCATCGGCACGGCTGTGCCAGACACAGAGCAGAAAGTCGTTGACCTTGAGGACGACACAAAAGAGGTTGGTGTGGACGAGATCGGGGAACTGATGCTGCGTGGCCCGCAGGTCATGAAGGGCTACTACAACAACGCCCAGGCGACCGCCGACACTTTGACCGAGGACGGCTGGCTCCACACCGGCGACATTGTCCGCATGGATTCCGACCGATACGTCTATGTGCTGGATCGCAAGAAGGAGCTCATCAAGTACAAAGGCTTCCAGGTCCCGCCAGCGGAGCTTGAGGGCGTCTTGCTGGAGCATCCCGGAATTTCGGATGCCGCGGTGATCGGCAAGCTCGATGACGAGTCCGGCGAGATTCCCAAGGCGTTCGTCGTTCGCAGCCCTGATTCTGAGGTATCGGACGCCGACGTGATGGCATTCGTCGCTGGCAAGGTCGCAACATTCAAGCACATCCGCGAGGTCGAGTTTATTGACGCGATACCAAAAAACGCCTCTGGCAAGATTCTACGCCGCGTGCTGATCGAACAGGAGCGCGGCGAGACCGTAGTGTAACAAAACTCAATTCGCTAGAGGCGGGGTTCAAACCCGCCCCAACGGCGCTTACAGTTCGACGATGCTAGCGTGGGCCAAATTGCTGATCTTGTCTAACCTGACAGTGTGCCACGGCTCTGGGGCCATGCAATTGCTGATATAACTGAAGGACACGTCCGACTCCGGATCGGCCCAAGAGTACGACGTTCCGGCCCCCCCGTGTCCATAGGTTGACGGCCAGGCGATTGTCCCCAGACCCCGAATTGTTGGAGTGTAGCCTCGGACGTGAGGCCCTATCCCCCGGTGCATCGGCATCCCCATGCCGTGATCCACGCGGTCGCCGGTGTGGTTTCGCGCCGCGAACTGGATAACCCTGGGGCTGAGAATCCGCGTTCCGTTCAGAACTCCGCCAGCCAATAACATCTGATAGAAGGCAGCCATCCCGTGGGCGGTGGCATACCCACCGGCGCCCGGCGCTCCGGCGGCTCGCCATTCAATCGTGTTGAGGTCAGTAGCCACCATCACATTGTCTTCGAACGCGTGGATGTCGGAGCATCGGCCCTGAACATCTTCTGGCGCCCCGACGAAAATCTGATCGCTCAATCCGATGGGTTCCAATATCTCTTCACGGACGTAATCGCGATAGTCCCTGCCTGTAATCGCCTCGACCAGCGCCATCGCTACCCAGTGGGCGGCGGTCCCGTGGTAATGCACTCTCGAACCAGGAGTCCAATCCAGAGTGAAGTCACTGACAACCTGCCTTAGCAGTTCGTGGTCCGTCCATGCTTCTGAGGGAACCTGTGCGTTGGGGAATCCTCCCTGGTGGGTCAGCAGTTGAAACACCGTGATCTCGCCTTTGCCATTGCGGGAAAATTCCGGCATGTGGTCTGAAATCTGGTCGGCGAACCTCAACGCTCCCTGATCCACCAGCCGCCAGATCGCCGAGGTTACGATAACTTTCGTCTGTGAGAACAGCAGCCATAGCGTCGAATCACTCGCCGGCGCAGGTGAGTCCCCGATTGTGGTGTTGCCAACGGTATAGACGCGGGCGAGCTTGCCGTGCCGAGCGATGGCATATTGTCCGCCGGGATAGTGGCCGTCCTCGACGTGAGATATCATCAACTGCTCAATCTGGTCCAGCATCGCAGGGTCCAGCCCTAGCGATTCTGGGGACGCAAATTCGAGGGCCATAGACTCGGTGGTAATTGTAGCCATGTGTTAGGTCTCCTTGATTTCGCGATTCATCGTAATCGTGTGAGTATCCGTCAACCCGGCACTTCATGCAAGAAACTCCAAACAAAAAAACCAGGATGACGGGTTAGAATCCGTCACCCTGTTTCACACATGCGGAGTTGATCTAGCGATTCGTCAGTCCACGAGCATCTGGAAGACGTCTCGCATCCGTTGGCCTGCCTGTTGAAGCTCCTCGATAGGCGCGTTGCTGAAGGCTAGGCGAACGTGGGAGTCGTCGGCTTCCGCCCCGTCGCGATAGAAGAACGCGCCCGCTGGGAACATCAGGCCCTCGCGAGCGGCTGTTTGGGTAAGCTCCATTGCTCCAACGCCAATGCACTCCACCCACAAGAAGAATCCGCCCTCAGGACGATTGAATCGGACGTAAGGCTCGCAGAACTCCTCTAGTGAGTTTGCCAGCGCGTCGCACTTCTGACGATACAGGTCGCGCATGTTCTCAACGTGGGGTTCCAGAGCGCCGGAGTCGACGTACCGAGTTAACGCACGCTGAATCAGCGGGTTGTTTCCCATGTCGAACCTAACACGAGCCAGAGCCTCGGTGTACCTGGGGGCTGCTTCGACCCAGCCAGAGCGCAGCCCGGTGGCGATTATCTTGCTGAATGATCCCATCCGCAGGACACCCTCGCCTCCGCCCATCGCGAACAGTGACGGGGGCGGCGAATCGTCGAAGTACAGTTCAGTGTACGCTGCGTCTTCGAGAACCAATACGTTGTATTCGCCACACAGTTCCAGCAGGGCTTTGCGCCGTTCTAAGTTCATGGTTGCGCCTGTGGGGTTGTGGTAATCGGCGATTGTATAGACGAACTTCACGGTCTTGCCTGCTGCTGTAGCCTCGGCCAATGCTTGTCGAACATCGTCCACCGATATTCCGTCCTTGTCGATATCAACCTCGACGATTTCGGCCATGTAGCCCTGCATCGACCTAACGGTGCCTGAGAAGGACGGGCGCTCAACGATCACGACGTCGCCCGGATTGATGAACGCCTTGCACACGTTGTCCAGCGCGCCGGAACTGCCGTTGTGCATAATGAAATGGTCCGGCGTGACGTCGATGCCCTCAATTTCACTCTGACGTTTCGCCACCGATTCGCGCAGACCTTCGAAACCCAGCCAGCCGCCGTAGTTCATGGCGTCTTCTGTCTCCTCGGCCAGCACCGCCAGGATGGACTCCTGGAAGTCCGCGACCGGGACCGTGGGCATGTCGGGAATCCCGCCAGCCAGAACAATGGGGTCCTCTCGCTCAGTGGGGAGCCTCCACCTTCGGCCCGCGTCGGTGGGACTGCCCGCGCCGATATTTTTCGCGGACTCGGACAGCACATCTCGAATGTCAGAATCTGCCCATTTTTGCGTCATTCCCGAAGCTGACCCGTCCCCGTTTTGTTCCGCCATCGTGTCTCCTTCAGTAAACGAATGTCATATCGTCAGAATCGCCGTGGACTTGTTCAATGTGAATCCCGGCTGAACGAATATTTGTCCAATTCGGTTCCAGCGTAACATCTGCGCCTTGAGCGCCGCCAGCGGCGCCGCATTAGAGCGCATGTTAATTCGTTGTTCGCAAACTTTCGTTGGCGCCACAGCGCCAGATATTTTCTGCTAGTATTGGAACCCGTCAGGCTTGGTCGCGAGGCATCGTCTGTGTCTAGCCAACTCGACAACATCATAACAAGCGAGGTGATTCACTTGGGAAAACACTATGACGAGGCTCTAATTCCCGATGAGATGCGGCGAAATTTCGACGTTTACGACCGCATCAGCGCTTTGAGTATCGACCTGGGGTCGTTCGAGGATAACGTGGGGTCGCTCGCCAACGCTGGCATTGCCGGAGTGATTGTGCAAGAGAGCGGCCTTGTCTATCTCTCGGGAACCAGCGGCGGGACATTGCCGATGAACGACGACGCCGACCGCATCGAGCACGGCATTGCCGGCGCTCAGGACGCCGCAGACGTGCTCATCACCCGACTTCACTGGGCTCTCAGTTGCGGCGGCGAGGGCGACCTCAACGACGTGCTTTACACGGTCAAAGCTCTCGGCATGGTCGTCACTCCAGGCGGAGGAGTAACCAGCGCCGGCCCGCCAGTGACCAACGGGTTCTCCTTCCGTTGGCAGTCCGTTTTCGGTGGTCCGAAAAGCGACTACGCCGAAAACGGCGTTGACCCCGGAGGATTCGCGGGTATCCACGCCCGCAGCGCCATCGGGGGCTTTGATGGAAGGTTCTCAATCGAGCCTGAGATAATCGTCGCTGTGCCGCCGTCGCTCACTCGCGATATCATCATGAACCGTGGCTGGGTGTTCCCGCTCCCTCCGGTCATGCTGGAGAAGGTCAAAAGCCAGCGAGGATAACCCAAGTCCAAAAGTCCGCGCAGGCCGTCAGCCGTTGAATCTATCAAGCAATTGAATGATCGTGTTGGATGACGGCCTCTCGCTGATACCACGCCCAACGTACTTGTATCGGATTACGCCGAAACCGTCGGGAATGAATGTCGATGGCGTCGGCAGGTCGTCCCTTAGAAGGTTAAAAACCTCGTACTGTTTCACAACGTCGCCCGACGGGTTGTAGAGTATCTGGAACTGAACGCAGGCCCTTCCAGCCACAGACGTTGCGTTCGTTAGGTCGTGCGTGCTGATAGCAAAGACAACGGTGTTTCGAGACTCGATTTCATCGAAGTTTTTCGTCAACTCAACGAGTTGAGCTTTGCGGAACGTTCACCATTAGGCTCGATAGAAAATCAGCACGACATCGCGCCCGATTTGATCCTCAAGACGATACTCCGGGCCGTCGACGGACGGCAATCTGAAGTTGTGCGCCATTTCTCCAACCTCGACACCCAAGCTAATCGGAATGGCGGTCGGCTCAACGATGACCACAACTGGCTCTGGTGTGGGCGTGGGCGGCGCTGGAATCGGGGTGTGGGTTGGCGTCGGTTCAGAAGTCATCGTGGCAGCAGGCAGTGGGCTGGGAGAGGGTTCCGGCGTTGGCCCGACCTGAGTTTGAGGAATCACCGTGGCAATGGCGACGGCAATTGATTCGGTCTGCGCCGTCGTATCCTCTTCTTCAACCAGCTGCCCTGGCGTCGGACATGGGTCAACGTTGGCGACATTGCTTGACTCTTCGACGGGCGGTTTTTCTTCGTAGACTTCTCGTCCAATTTTAACGTCGGAGGTCAGGCCTGATTAACCGCTCGGTGTCGATTGTGTGGCGATTGAGGTCGATAGGAAGGAAGGCGACAGGTCCGCCGACGAACTAATCATCGGAACTGGAGTTGCCGGTGTTGACTCGGCAGGCTCAGTGGCAATTGCCGGTTGGACCGGAGCGGCCTGAGAACGCACAACAGCTTCTTCGACCGAGACAGGAGCGACGGACTGAGTCGCAGGAGCGGGTTGAGGCGCAGGGGATTCTTCCGACTTCGTTGCCGCTAAGGGAGCGGGAGCGCTTTGCAATAGCGTCTCCTGAGATTCATTTGCGGCGCAGGCGATGCCGCCCACCAACATCAGCCTAATCGTTATCAATCGCTTGCTATAGAATTTCGCCACAACTTGCCCTGCTCTCAAATCGCCCGCAACTCTATGCCTAACTACGAGCCGCATCAGTGCGTGGATTTAGACAACTTGGAGAAACGCCTTGACCCGCCGTTGCGATGTTCGTACACTGGGGCAAATTTTGATGCCGTTGGAGTCAACCCTGTGGGTTCCCCGAAGCTGTCAGCCTCTCTATTCACCGATCTCTACCAGTTAACGATGGCCCAGGCGTACTGGCAATCCCGCACAACCAGGGACGCGACGTTCAGTCTGCATTTCAGAAAATTCCCTTCCAACCGATCATATTACGTGTTCGTCGGTCTTGAGGATGTCCTAGACTATCTGGAGGAATTTAGTTTCAGTGACGCCGATATAGAAGCCCTCAAATACCTGGGCCCGTTCGATGACGGTTTTTTGAAGTATCTCTCTGAGCTAAGTTTCTCGGGCGAGGTTCGGTCAATGCCTGAAGGCACGCTCTTCTTTGAAAACGAGCCTGTTCTTGAAGTCGCGGGGCCAGTCATCGAGTGTCAATTGGTCGAGACTTTCCTGGTCAACCAGATCAACCTCCAGTCGATGATGGCGACCAAGGCGGCGCGCACTGTCCACGCGGCGGCTGGCCGACAAGTCTTGGATTTCGCTGCTCGACGCACCCACGGCACCGATGCGGCTGTTAAGTTCGCCCGCGCGGCCCACATCACTGGCTTCTCAGGCACCAGCAATGTCCAAGCCGCAGCGATGTACGGGATTTCGCCTGTGGGCACTATGGCTCACTCTTTTGTCGCGACCTTCGAGCAAGAATTGGACGCCTTCACTGCCTACGCTGCCTCATTCCCCGATTCGTCCATCTTCCTCGTGGACACCTACGACACGGAAGAAGGAGTTAAGAACGCGATCAAGTGCGCTCTAGAGATGCGCGAGCTCGGTCACTCGCTGCGGGGGATACGGCTGGATAGTGGCAACCTGCTGAAACTCTCCCAGATGTCCAGGAGAATGTTGGACGATGCCGGATTGCCATTCGTCCAGATTTTCGCATCTGGCGGGCTTGACGAATTTGCCATCGAGTCACTGGTGGCTTCCGGCGCGCCTATCGATGGCTTCGGCGTTGGAACAAAGGTCGGCACGTCTGAGGACGCGCCGTACACTGATTTCGTGTACAAGATGGTGAAATATGCCCGACGTCCGATCATGAAATTGAGCGACGAGAAACAATCGATTCCGGGCCCAAAGCAGGTCTTCCGTGAGTTTGACCAGAACCGAACGTTCCGAGGCGACATCATCGGATGCGAACCCGACGCCGATCCCGGAGACCAGACCGAACTGCTTTTGAGAGTCGTGATGGAGCGAGGAAAACGACTCCAGCCCAAAACTGAACTCGAGCAGGTGCGAGCGCACTTCGAAAATCAGTTCGCTCGCCTCCCAACCGAGTTGAAGTCCTTGAGCGCTCAGAAGGCCTATCCTGTGACTTTATCTGACAAGCTAAATAAGCTGACCCACCACACCAGGGACGCGTTAATGGCTACGGAAGAGCCTAAAGAAGCGAGCGCGTCCCCATAATTTTCGATAAAATGCGAGGTAACCCAATGGCGCGAGTTCCGTATCAAAACCGCGAGGACCTGCCGGAGTCTGCCCAGCCCATTTACGACCGAATAGCCAAGACCAGAGGTTCGGTAGAACCGAACACCCCCATGCCCAACTCTTTTCGCGCATTGTTGAACAGCCCGCCTGCCGCCGAAGCCGTCGGCGCGCTGGGCGAGTTTCTGAGGTTCAACACATCGCTCGACCCGGTGATTCGCGAAATCGCTATCATAAGCGTCGCCCGACAGACAAACAGCGACTACGAATGGGCGCACCACGAACCCATCGCTCGGCAGGTCGGCGTGTCAGATCAGGTGATTGAAGCGATTCGCACAAACCGCGCTCCGATGGGCCTTCCGGCCAAAGACGGCATATTTGCGCAGGCGGCAAAAGAGCTTGTGAATGACGGAACCCTTGCCGACAGGACGTATCAGGCCGTCGACCACCTTATAGGGCCACAGGGGACGGTCGATCTGATCGTGCTGATCGGCTATTACGCGATGCTGTCCACGGCTCTCAACGCCCTGGGCATCGAGATGGAGCCGGGGCTGAGTTCAGACCTCAACGACTAACCCGCCTTTGCCTCATCCAGCATCAACTGCGTCATCGTCTATCAGGCGCGACACTTCCGAGTCATCGTATCCTAACGCGCCTAATATCTCGCGAGTGTTCTGCCCAGGAGTCACGCCCAGCGACCGGATAGTTCCCGGCGTATCGGACAGCTTGGGGCCAATGCCTACCTGACGCACAACCTCGCCGTTCAGCGTCCCGGCGTCCACAATCATCTTTCGCTGGATGTTCTGTGGGTCGTCGGCCATCTCGTCCAGCGAATAGACTTTCGCCACGGCTATGTTATCAATGGCTCGCAGGTCGACCCACCAGTCCTCACGATTTCTCTGCGCGAAGGTCGAGCGCAGTTCGGACAGAACGCGTTCGGAGTTCGCAGAGTCGAATTGGCCGTCGATCAGGTCTTCGCGGTCGATAGCCCGACACAGCGTTGACCAGAACCACGGCTCGATGCAACCGACGCTCAGGTATTTTCCGTCCTTGCAGCGATAGACGTTGTAGTACGGGGCTCCGCCGTTTAGCGTCACGCTTCCAGGCGTCGGCACAGTTCCAGACACAAAATACTCGCTCAGCATCGAGGCCATCAGATAGCCGACGCCATCGGACATGGCGATGTCCACCATCTGTCCTTGGCCTGTGTGAGTGCGGGCTATCAACGCGGCCATTATCGCCATCGCCGCATGCAGGCCGCCGCCTGCGAAATCGGCGATAATGTTCATCGGAATCGAAGGGCCGCCCTCCTGAGAGCCAATGACGCCGAGAGCGCCACCCACGGAGATATAGTTGATGTCATGGCCCACCAGATCGCTGTACGGGCCGTCCTGGCCATAGCCCGACAGGGAGCAATAAACAAGCCTCGGATTGATCGCCTTCAGCGATTCGTAGTCACAACCCAAACGCGAAACCACACCGGGTCGGAATCCCTCTATGAACACGTCGGCGTCCCGACACAGCTTGTTGAGAACATCGCGGGCGTCGTCGTTCTTGAGGTTCAGAGCGATGCTCCGTTTGTTGCGGTTGAGAGCGTTGAACGCAGACCGCCGCCGGGCCTGAGTTGCGTCCGATTCGCCGCCTCGCTCCCTCGCCATGCGCCCTCCGCCCGGCTCTTCGACCCGAATCACATCCGCTCCCAGGTCACCCAGCACCATCGTGCAGTACGGACCGGGAGCGAGTCGGGTCAGGTCGATAACTTTGATGCCTTGCAGGGCCATAGACAATGGGTTGCCTCCCTTGTGGTTGATTCATGGGCCGAACAGGCTGATGCGCTAAGACGCTTCCAGCACGCCCTCAGCCACTAAGTTCCCGATTTCGTCGTCCGACATGCCAAGTTTCTCTCGCAAAATGACATTGTTGTGCTGGCCGATCAGCGCCTGAGGCATCCTCAGACTTCCTGGGGTCTTGGACAGCAGGAACTGGAGACCGTCGTATGGCATCGGGCCGCATTCGGCATGATCGAGCCATGTGAAGAATTTGCGATGCTCAAGCTGCGGGTCTTCCCACAGGTCGGCCTGACTCTGAACTACGCCAGCGGGCACGCCTGCTGCTTGTAATTTCTCCATCGTTTCCCGGGCATTCCGGTTTGCTGTCCACTCAGAGATTTTTTCATCAAGCTCCGCAGCGTTTTCTTGACGCAACTCCATGCTGGAAAACGAAACATCGGTGATCAATTTTGAATCGCCCATCACACCGCAAAACGCCGCCCACTGCTCTTGGTTCTCGACCGCGATTGACAGCCACGACGGGCCGTCGCCGGTATATTTTCGCTCAGCATTGGCGCAAGGATAAACGCCGTGAGGCGCGAACCGATCATCGGAATTGCCCCGACGACCGATGACTCGCCCGTTGACCATATAGTCCATCACAGCCGGAGCAAGATATTGCGCGGCGCACTCAAACTGCGCGAGATCAAGTCGCTGTCCCTTCCCGGTGCGCCTTCGGTACTCTAGCGCGGCGACTATCGCGGCGAAGGCGTTGGGAGGGTTGATGAAGTCCGAATATGCGCCGTAGGGGGCGGCTGGCTCCCGATCCGGCCAACCTGTGACGTGGTAGTATCCCGCCATTGAGGCGGCCAACTGCCCGAACCCCGCGTAGTGAGAGTGCGGCCCGGTCTGGCCCTGCTGGCAGGTGCTGAAATAAATAATATCAGGCGCCAGTTTTTTCACCTCATCGTACCCCAGACCCCACGAGGCCATGACTCGCGGCGTGAAACTCTCGGAGATCACATCGGGCTGCCAAGTCTTAATCAAATCTCGAATGATTTTCCGGCCCTCCGGGCGCGCCATGTTCAAGCCCAATCCGAGTTTGCTAGTGTTGTAGCTTGCAGGGAACTGGCTCCTGTTAATTCCAGGTGTTCCGTCCTTGAAAGGCGGAGCCATGCGAAGGACGTCAGGACGCCCGACCGATTCGACGCGGATCACCTCTGCTCCGTGGTCTGCGAGATATTTGATCGTGATCGGACCGACGCCCACCCAGGTGAAGTCCAATACTTTGATGCCCTCAAAGGGCAGCTTCGGACTGTCAACATCTGACTTGACCGCTGGAGCGCGTGACAACTTCTCAGTCTCAGAACCAAGCTCTTCGAGAATCTCGGCATTGTGCTCGCCGATTCCTGGAGCGGGCCGTCGAATCTTCAGCGGGCTTTCATCCATCTTGATGAATGGCCCTAGATGCCGGAGGCTGGCCTCAATCGCAGGCACATCCAGATCGATCCAGAATTCCCTGGCTGCAAGTTGAGGACTCGCCGCTATGTCGTCGACCGTGTTGCATGGAGCCAACAATATCCGATGAGACAATGCCCGGTCGTACAACTCCAATTTTGACTTATTTTGAACAAACTGCTCCTCAAGGGTTTGAATCTTGTGAAATATTTCCACGCCCTCAGGATCGGAGCCGGTTGCCATCGCCACACGGTCAAGGCTCAATACATCGAAACCCAGTAACCAGTCCGGGAGAGCTCCTTCTTCAAGCATCCAATCGAGCATTTTCTGCACGGTGGCGTTCGCCGACAGCAAGGTCACAAAGCCATCCTCACATTTGAATACTTGTCGGACGCTGAGCTGGCCACGGCTGTGAAACGCTCCATCCCTCTCAAGATTGACGCCATTCAACGGAGGAAAGGGCGTCGCGTTCATAGTTGTCCAGACCACCGCGACTTGCATCGACACATCAACATGCTGACCCATGCCTGTTTGCTGGCGATGCCAAAAAGCGGCCATCGTTCCAGCGAGCGCCTGTCCTCCGGCATTGAGTTCGGCTTGCGGGAACGTGATGCGCGCAGGCGGTCGGTCGGCGTCTCCGCAAATGTACTGCATGCCACCCATAGACCAGGCGATCATGTCTGTCGCATTGTAATGGGCATATGGCCCTGTCTGTCCAAACGGTGTGATGGAAGTCAGAATGAGGCCTGGGTTGTCGCTCGAAAGATCGTCGTATCCCAACCGCAAACCGGCCATGTATCCCGGCGCGAACGACTCAATCACGATGTCCGCTTGCCTTGCAAGGTTGCGAAACATCTCCTGTCCCTCTGAAGTCTCAATATCGAGGGTTATGCTGCGTTTGTTGACGCAGTAGGCGTTCCAAAATAGGCTAGTGTCTCTGGACACCCGGTCCTTGTGAAACGGTCCTCTATCTCTGGTCGGGCTGCCATCGGGCGGCTCGATTTTGATAACGTCGGCGCCCATATCCCCCAGCGCTTTGCCGCACCAGTTGAATCCGCCTTCGGCTAGGTCTAATACCCGATACGGGCCAAGCGGGAGGGATGAGGTGATCGTTGGATCATCGGTCATTGGAACGGTCCATCAGCATAATCACTTCGCAGGTTAATTGATGCACAGCAGATTATTAGACACCAGTCAACAAAGTCAACCAGTCGGTTCACAGTATCGGAGGAGTAGTTAGGCCGGGGTCCGTTCTCGCGTTGGTTGTTCCTGCAACACGATTTCTTTCTCCGGCGGGATTGGGTTTCCCTTGAAGTAAGAGGCCACAATCGCAATGAATATGAACCCAGACATAAAACGGAACGCCAAACTCAATCCGCTGGTGAATGCCGCAATCAGTCCGGGGTCGCTGTCCACGGACACCTCAGCCAACGAAGGAGGGTAACCCATAGATGCCATCGACGCCGTCACAATTACTGTCGCCACGGCGATACTGGTTAAGTTTCCTGAGTTACGCACAAGATTCAGGAAGCCCGATATCACGCCGTACTTTCTCTGCTCGACAACGCTCAGAATCGAACTATTATTTGGCGCGTTGAACGTGCCGATGCCAAAGCTCTGCATCGTCATTCCCACCATCGCCAGAATGAACGAGGAACTCGGAGTGAGCGTCGACAGCACGATCAGTCCGGACATGGTTACGGCCATGCCACCCATTGTGAATAGCCTGACACCGAATCTGTCCGAAAGCCTGCCGCTCAGCGGCCCCATGATTATCATCATCGAAGCGCTTGGGACAATCATGAGACCGACCTGAAACGGGGAGAATCCCAACACGGCCTGAAGATAAAAAGGCATCAGGAATCTCACCGATGACATGCCCACAAACGACAGGTAACTCGCCGACACTCCGAATGTGAACAACCTGCGCTTGAACAATCGCATGTCCATAATTGGCGCCGGCGCCCGAAGCTCCCACCACACGAAAACAATCATCAGCGCGATGGACGAACCCAGCGCCCCAAGTATAAGCGGACTTAACCACCCCAGCCGCTGCCCGCCGGTCATGCCCAGAAGAAACGACACCATCGCGCCTGTGGATAACGCGGCGCCCAGCCAGTCAAACGCCTCACGGTCCCCAGTTGGCTGTCCAACCTGCTTGGAGTCGATAATTATGATCGCAGCCAGCACTGAGACTGCGCCCATGATGCTAGCGCCGAAGAACACCCAACGCCAGTCCGCCACGCCGATCAGGAAACCGCCGACTGCGGGGCCGGCGACACCGCCGAGTCCAACCATGCTCATCTGGAGTCCCAGCGCCTTGCCGCGCTGTTCTGGAGGGAACGTCGAAACAACCATCGCCATAGAGGTTCCCTGGGTCATAGCCGCCCCAACACCCTGAAAAATCTTCGAGGCGATCAACGCCTCAACGCTGGGAGCTACAAGATCTCCAGAAACCTCATAAGATTCGGCAACACCTCCGACGTAAAAGCGCGGGCCACGCCACTGCTTGGCCAGCACACCAGGGAGGTGCTCGAAGAGCTGGGCTACTCTCAGAGCGAGATCGACGAGTTCATGGAGCGGGTCCTCGAGCGCCGCGAGGAGAACCGGATCACCCTCCAGGACTACGTTCTCGACGAGCAGGAGACCTTTAAACTGGTCGGCCCCGGCCGGATCACACTGGAGAGCTTTCGCCGCGAGTACACCTGGTACGTCCGTGACGGCTTCATGGTGCGCAGCCCCGATCGCATCGATGGACACGCGGTCAGCGATGCCGAGCGCGAGAAGTTCGAGGACGATTGGTTGCGTCGCGCCCGTGATCGTCAGGAGACAC
>ENA-ORDI01000051-ORDI01000051.1-marine-metagenome-genome-assembly--contig:-NODE-51-length-73127-cov-5.473224_pt1 | contig 73127 bp, 76 predicted proteins | sample MGYA00248628_ERZ508525 | MGnify/ENA primary metagenome ERZ508525 (study PRJEB26195, sample SAMN05422138) | marine metagenome | isolation source: East of Porto Seguro, South Atlantic Ocean | place: Atlantic... | reverse complement strand
TTCTTTTACAAACAGTGGACCATCTTTACCAGGACCGCATGTTGTAGGATCCCCACATGGAGGCATTAGATATGTACGCCAAGCTAGATCACCGGTGGTATAATCGTAAGCAGCCATATACATACGACCGCCCCAAGTTCCCTCAGATGCGCCACCGTCAGAATAGAATATCAAATTACCTTTTTCATATTTCACGGGTGCATGTGGTTGAAGACTTCCATACAAACCGCTGTTTCCAGGAAGACCGTATCCAACTTTATCATTTAGATCCAAAGGTCTTTCTAAACAAAGATTCTCAAAGTCTTTAACTCGTTCTCCAGTTTTTGCATCAAGACCTGTTAAAGTACAACCAAAATCAGTAAACCATAAAAGACCACCCCAATAATTCATTGAATGGGTGTGTACAAGTTCACCAGTAATTGGCAGATTACCTCCAGATTGAACTGAATTTGCATCGTTATCGGCTCCAGGATGCTCTGCAGACCAGATTAGTTTTCCAGTCTCCGCATCAACTGCAATAACGGTTTTACGATTCAAGATAATGAATGAAACGCCGTCAACAATCAATGGTGGAGCAGTAGTTCCTTCAGTCATTCCGAAGTTTTCTAAGCCAGCTCCACCAAGCTGTGCAGCTGCAGGAATCGGATAAATCCATTTCATTTCAACATGTTGGACATTGTCCGTGTTAAGCTGAGTTTGTGGATTAAAATTTGTGCCAAGTTTATTGTGATTAATATATTCCCAATTTCTTTCGGCACGGGTAAGTGTATTCTGACCTTCAGCTGAACTAATCGGTGTCATACCTACAAATGCAGATGACATTAAAAAGTAACCAATTATTACAGCAGTGAATACTAGAATATGCTTATGGTTCACAGTGAATATACGTATAAATAATATATAAATTTACTAGACATTTATATAGAATTTAGCGTCATTAATGAACGATTATTTAAAATATACATATAGAGATAAAATTATTTTAACTGTTTTTCAATTAATTCTTTGACTTTACTATGATCTGCCCTTCCATGAGTGGCCTTCATCACTTGCCCTATTAAGAAATGAATTGCCTGTGGATCGTTTTTAACATCTGCCACAGCCTTGGAGTTATCATTAAGTACTTTTTCGATAATTTCTAAAAGGTTTTCAAATGTAACGGAATTACTAATTTCAGATTTTAATAAATCATCAATATGATCATTGGAAGAGATGGATTTCAAAAGAATTGATTTAGCAGTATATTCATTTATTTGAGAATCAGATACAGATTTTGCAAGAGTGGCAAGTGATTTTGCATCAATAGATAGATCTATGAAATTAATATTATTTCGATTCAAATACCCCATTATATCAGTAGTAATCCAACTGCTAATTAACTTGGGATTATTTTCATACTTCAAGGATTCCTCAAAATAATCAGCAACAACTTTATTCTTAATAAGAATTCTAGCAATTTCTCCTGGAAGTTTTATATCATTAGTAAAACGAATAAATCTCTTTTCAGGAAGTTCTGGAAGTAAATTCTTAAGTTGTTCAATATAATCATTGGATATATCCATAGGAGGTAAATCAGGATCTGGAAAATATCTATATCCCTCTTCATCTTCCTTAACTCTTAATGTTACGGTAACTCGTCGTACATCATCCCAATGTCTAGTTTCCATTTTACTTGCAGCTTGAATTGTTTTCTGTCTTGTTATTTCAAAATTCAGTGCACGCTCTACTTCTTTAAACGAAGAGATATTCTTGACTTCAACACGTCGTCCGTTTGAAATTGATACATTAGCATCAGCTCGCATTGAACCATCCAACTTACTATCACATTCGCCGATAGCTTCAACGATCGATTGGATTGTATTAAGAAACTCACGGGCGTGTTTTGGGGAAACTAGATCAGGTTCTGTTACAATCTCAACAAGAGATATGCCGGCCCTATTATAATCAATAAGAGTGTTAGAAGACGTAGTGATGCTGCCTTCATACTGTAACTTGCCTGGATCTTCTTCCATCTGAATACGTGTTATTCTGACACCGCCTAGATTAGTTTCAACGTAGCCTTCATTGGCGATAGCAATACCGCCAGCCTTATCATACTGAGTAATTTGATAGTTTTTTGGTGAATCAGGATAAAAATAATTTTTGCGAAAGAAATTACTTTTGTTAGAAATTTTACAATTAATAGCCAAACCAATTTTTATAGCTGCCTCTAACGCTCTTTTATTCAGCACAGGTAAAGAACCAGGAAGTCCAGCACATACAGTACATAACAAAGTATTTGGAGGTTTTCCCCTGTAATCAGCTGAACAATTACAAAACATCTTAGTGTTAAGTGAGGTCAATTGACAGTGAATTTCCAGTCCAATTTTTACTCCGTCAATAGAACTACTCAATAATCATACACCTGCAATTTGTTCTACTCTATTACCAAGATTAAGAATAGTTTTTTCATTAAAATGAGAAGACATCAATTGAATACCAATAGGTAGAGAATTTGAATTTCCGCAAGGAATAGATATTGAAGGAATTCCTGCCAAATTTGCAGAAACCGTATCAATATCACTCATATACATAGATAACGGATCTGTAAGTTTTTCACCCAATTTGAAAGCAAGTGTAGGCATTGTTGGTCCAACTATAACGTCAAATTTACTGAATACTTTTTTGAAATCATTAGTAATCAAAGAACGTACTTTTTGTGCTTTAATATAATATTCGTCAAAATATCCAGAAGATAGTGAGAAAGTACCCAATATTATTCTTCGTTTTACTTCAAAACCAAAACCAAACTTTCGATTGTTTGAGAATAATTCATTCCAGTCCTTAGATTTACCACTATGGAGACCATATCGAAGTCCATCGAATCTAGCTAAATTAGAGCTTGCTTCAGACATCGCAATAATATAATATGCTGCAAGAGAATATTTTATAGATTCGATATTTATTTCTTCAATAATAGCTCCTTCAGATTCAAGTTTTTTGATTGTATTCCAAACAGACTTTTCAACTATTGAATCAGTTCCAGGACCAAAGAATTCTTTAGGAACTGCAATTTTTAATCCAGAAATATCATCTTCGAGATGACTAGTGTAATCAATTCTTTTTGTATTTACGCATGTCGCATCTCGGTTATCATAATCAGATATACATTCAAGTAATAATGCGCAATCATAAACATTCTTTGCCATAGGTCCTATTTGTTCCAAACTATTGCCATAAGCGATTAAACCGTAACGACTAACTAATCCATAGGTTGGTTTCAGTCCAACAATACCACAAAAGGAAGCAGGACATCGTATTGAACCGCCGGTATCACTGCCCAAGGCAAGATCTGCCAGACCACCTGCGATGGCAGCGGCACTACCGCCTGAAGAACCTCCAGGAACTCTTTCAAGATCATGAGGATTATGTGTTGGTCCAAATGCACTATGTTCAGTACTTGAACCCATTGCAAATTCATCGCAATTTGCTTTTCCCATAATAATTGCACCATGTTTTTTTATCAATGAAACGGCATGTGCATCATACGGAGGAACGTAATTTTCCAGCATTTTTGATGCGCAAGTAGTCCTTAGACCTGCAGTAGATATAGTATCTTTGACTGCAATGGTTTTTCCAGACAATTTACCATCAGAGATTGAATCGTCAAGTTGAGAAAAAGTAATATATGCATTGATAGATTTGTTTTTTTCTTTTATTCCCTCAAATTCATCAAGTAAGTTACTCAATTTTTACATCATCCGCGGGCCCTTGACAAATCTACCTTTCTTTTCAGGAACTATGTCAAGAATTTCATCGGCAATAGAATCTTTAGGAATATCTTCACGAAAGATGTTAGATAGTGTTTGAGAATCAATATCTTCAGAAGTATCAGCTTTAGATAATAAATCAAAATATTCCAAAATTTCGGGGAATTGTTTATCTAATATTTCCATTTCTTGGGGAGAAAGATCAATCTTTGATAATTCAGAGTACTTTTTTGGATCAATAATTTTTTTATCAACCATATATTATCACGGCATAAGTCTATGTTGATCTCTTGGGAACATACAAACCTCGCGTATATTAGTCTGATTTGCAATTATCATCATAAGTCTTTCAAATCCTAAACCAAATCCTGCATGAGGAGGCATGCCATAATCGAATACTCTAAGATGGAACTCGAATCCATTAGGATTAAGGTTCTTTTGTTGAAGTCTATTTTGCAATTCATCTTTGTCGCTAACACGAGTGCCGCCAGATGCAAGTTCTTTGTTGCCATACATTAAATCAAATGACTCAGAATAATCACCTTCACATTTAATGTAAAATGGTTTTCCAGCAGAAGGCCAATCAGTGACATAATAGAAATAAGGGTATTTTTTAGATAAAATTTCCATGGATTTGGTAGAAAGATCATCACCCCATTCAATTTTTGGATCTTCAGTTTTGATTATATCAATTGCTTCGTTATATGTAACGGCAGGAATACTATCAAAATTAGTCCAGTCCTTTGAATTCAATATATCTAGATGTTCAGAGCTAGATTGTAAAAGATCATCCTTAAGATAAATCAGTGACTCTTCAATAATTTTAAGAACATCTTTGTAATCTACAAATGCTTGTTCCATGTCTACTGAAATAAATTCGCTAATATGATGTAATGTTCTACTTTTTTCTGCTCGATATGCATAAGCAATCTCAAAAACTTTTTCAAAAGGAAGTACTAGTTGTTCTTTGAATAATTGCGGACTCTGAGTCAAAAATGCTTCTTTATCATAATAAAGCATAGGGAAGAGAGCAGATCCTCCTTCAGTAGCAGTAGCAATAATTTTTGGAGTATTAACTTCAAGATAATCTTTGTCAATATAGAAGTTTCTTATTGATTGTAATGTTTTAGCACGCAATTTCATTATAGATTGAGCAGAAGGACGTCTTAGATCAATAGCACGAATATCAAGTCGTTTATCTATATTTGGAAGTTGACCTCCATAGAGTGAGAAAGGAGGAATTTTATTAGCGGTGGATAGAACTGATATCTCTTCAGGATGTAATTCTACACTATTAGGGGCTTTTTCATTTTTCTTAATTGTCCCACGAACTGCAATAGAAGAATGCTCCTTCAGAGTTTCAGCTTGAGCGAAAATATCATCAGGAGAAACACCTTTTTTTATTATTATTTGAAGAGGACCAGTAGAATCATATAACATCATAAAATAAATCTTTCCCTGCTTCCTCATACTGACAATCCAACCGATGACAGTGATATTTTTATTATCAAAATCTACAGAAATGTCTTTAGAATATGATGTCCTAATCAATTTTTTTTGGTCATTTTTATCAGCGTTCATGTCATATGAAAAATGTCGATTAAAGTATTAAACTTTGAGTATTACCTTTCCAAAATGTTGACGATTTTCAATCAGTTCATGAGCTTTATTTGCGTCTTTAAGAGGGAAGACACTATCTATAACAGGTTTTAATTGACCTAAATTGACAAATTTAAGGAGATGTAATAAATCTCCTTTTGAACCCATGAACGAACCCATAAGAGATAATTGTCTGCGGTATAATAATCGTATATCAAAATCAGTTTCCGAACCAGTAGTAGTGCCACAAGTAATCAATCGACCCCCATGAGTAAGAGAATCTATACTTTTAGGCCAAGTAATCGCACCAACATGTTCGAATACAACGTCAGCGCCAGTACGATCAGTGTTGTTCCTTACAATTTCTCCAAAGTCATCGTCGTTATGATTAATAACAAAATCAGCTCCAAGGTCTTTCATTTTATTTAATTTCTCTTCAGTGCCAGCAGTAGCAAAAACATAACAGTTGAATAATTTGGCAATTTGTATTGCAGCACTTCCAACACCACTAGAACCACCTACAATCAATACAGTTTCTCCATTTTTTATCTGTGCACGTTTAACTAACATATTCCAAGCAGTAAGAAAGGTCAAAGGAAGAGATGCAGATTCTTCAAATGAAAGATTTTTAGGTTTGGGTATAATATTCGACAAAGGTACGGAAGCAAATTCAGCATAGCCGCCTTTCTTTGCCCAACCTCCAATAATGCTATATTCTCTACAAAAATTATCATTTCCTTGAAGGCAATGATTACATCGACCACAACTAATTCCTGGAGATACAATAACTTCATCGCCATCGCTAATTCCAGATGTATTGGAAGAATCCTCTATTATGCCGGATATATCACAACCAAGCACATGTGGTAATTTAAGATTAGAATAGCCGGTTTTTCCACTCCTAATCCAGAGATCAAGATGATTAATCGAACATGCTTTAACTCTAACTAAAACTTCATTACTATTGATTATTGGATCTTCTATATCAGCAAACTCAAGAACGTCAGGAGAACCATGTTTATAGAATATTGAAGCGTTCAATTTAATTAGAAAAACATTCTACTAAATATAAATCTCACTTATCTAGAATACCATTGAGAGAAATTTGATTTATCTTTTAATGTAGATTTTCCATGAGTAGATAATTGAACAGCAATTTTTACCAAATCTCTTGGTTTAAGATTATTTGCACGTCTAGATGAAGTATAAATTGGCTCTCGAATGACAGTGAATTTTTTATCGTTAGATTTACTATACTTGCGTATCGCGTATGAAAAGTCTAGGTCTTCGAATGCAAAAATATCTTCGTTAAATCCTCCAATTGCATTAAATACAGTTCGTTTACAAAACATGAATGCGCCAGTAGGGGTAAGATTCAATAAAGGCATAGAGATATTAGTAAATTTCCAAGTAGCTCGCCACCAAAATGGAGAAGAAACAAATTGAACAATAGAACTACCTGCAATTGTATCATTTTGAGATATTTTGTCAAGTAAAGTTTTTACAAGATACTTAGATGGCCATGAATCAGCATCTATAAAAACGAGCCATTCGCCATTGGCAATACTAGCACCCTTGTTGCGTGCTTTAGATATTTGGTTAAATGATTCAAAAACTACTTTAGCTCCAAAATCTTTTGCAACAATCGGAGTGTTATCAGTGGAATTATTATCGCAGACAATTATTTCATAATCAGAAAAACTATTAGATTCAAACGAGTTTTTAATTTTTATTAGATTTTCAAGCAGATGTAATTCTTCATTATAAGCAGGCACAATTATCGATATTTTCAATTATTATGGCTATCAAATTACACACTTATAACCTTACATTTTTTATAGCACTAGAATGATTAGATATTAATTTGCGTGAAAATTTGGTCAAAGATAACATTATCATTACAAGTGCGCTGCCTTATGCAAATGGAGAAATTCATCTAGGTCACATAGTATCAACTTATTTACCTGCAGACATTCTATCGCGATTCTATAGATTGTTAGGAAAGAATGTTGTATTCACTTGTGCTTCTGACGATTTTGGAACACCAATACTTCTTCAGTCTGAAAAGCAAAATATAACACCTCAGAAATATGTCGAGTATTGGAAAGAGCGTGATTTAAAGGATTTTACAGATCTTGGAATTATGTTTGATGATTTCCAAAATACTAGTTCAGAAGAAAATATTGAATTAACTCAGTATTTCTTCAACCAAATTCATAGTAACGAATTAATTTACAAGAAAGAGATTAATCAACTATACTGCAATACTGATGAGAAATATCTTCCAGATAGGTACGTATTGGGAACATGTCCTTATTGCAATGAAGATAATCAATATTCTGATGGGTGTGAGAAATGTGGAAGAGCTTTCAATCATTCAGAAGTTCTAAAACCAAGATGTGCCATATGCCAAAATCAACCAGTATTAAAATCAAGTATACATTATTTTTTCAAACTTTCAGCATTATCAGATAAATTAAGATCGTGGCTCGACAAGAATAATAATCTACAGAAAGATGTGAAAAACTACGTAATCAGATGGATAGAAGATGGATTAAACGACTGGGACATAACCAGAGATATTACATGGGGAGTCAAGATTCCTCTAGAAGAAGCAGATGGAAAGGTCCTGTATGGTTGGTTTGACAACCATATATGCTATATTTCAACCACAGTCAGTTATCTTAAGTCAAAAGGAATAAATGGAAAAGAATTTTGGAATAACTCTACAATATATCATTTCATAGGAAAAGACATCGTGTATCATCATTATTTGTTCCTGACTGCAATGAGACTTGCCCTAAACGAGGAATATAAACTTCCAGATTATATTCCAACAAGAGGACACTTAATGCTGCAAGGAGAGAAATTCTCAAAAAGCAGAGGAATGTATATCGGATTGAGGGATTTTTTGAATGATTTTCCAGCAGATTATTTAAGATATTATCTAACAAGAATCACCCCATATGATCAATCAGATGTAAATTTTGATTGGGATGATTTTCAAGTAAAAATAAACAATGAATTAGTAGCAAGTATTGGAAATTTTATTCATAGAGCATTAAGTTTTACAAATTCAAAGTATAACAACGCAATTCCAGAACCTAAAGAATACGATAAAGATGATCAAGAATTAATAGAATTAATTCAAGAATCAAAAAACAAAGTTAGAGAAAATATAGAGAACAATCAAATAGACAGAGCAATGAAAAATATTTTAGACTTTTCAGATGGTTGTAACAGATATTTCCAAAAGAAAGAACCATGGAAAGGAAATAGCGAGAATACAATTTATTTAAGTATAAATGCAGTATATAGTTTAGGAATATTACTCTATCCATTCATGCCTCACAGCATAGAGAAATTATTTAATTCAATGAATATTGAAGAAAAAACAATCAATTGGGACAATTGTGGAAAATTAGACATTAAATCTAATCATAAAATAAACAAGCCTGAAATTTTATTCAAAAAAATTGAAGATAAAGAGATCAGTGAGCAAAAAGAAAAACTGAAATAGATTTTAAAAAAAATATTTAGCCGCTCCCGAAGAGGCTACTAATAAATAACCCAATAGGACGGCAGCCAATGCTAACCAATTTCTATGGTTCATTAGCCGAACTATAGTAATAGATGTGATTTAAGAAATTACAGAAAAACGGCAATAATATATAAAGTAGTTCATAAAAATGATCAAATATTGAACAAATGTTAAGAAAATAATCTTAACGATGGTATTTTATTTGAATAAAAAAATATTAGAGCTGCCTATTTCTAGGCAGCGTCTAAAATAACTACTTTGAGGTTGATCTAGAGTAGATAACGCCAGCTACTACTACCAAGATTACACCTAATCCAATTGCAACGTATGAAATTGGACTGATGACTTCTTCAGTTACAGTAACTTCGACTTCTCGTTCGACGATTACTTCGACTTCAACAGGTACTTCCTTTTCAACTATGACTTCAACGATTCGTTCAGCACCAGGTACTTCTACTTCCCTGATGATTTCGACTTCTCGTTCGACGATTACTTCGACTTCTTCAATAATTGTTATAGGACCTGCAGGTAATTTATCTGGGTTACCAAATGCAGCTAATGAACCTGGAAGTGCTGTACTAGAGAATAGGAATCCTCCACCACCACCAATGTATAGGAATACTTTGTAGTTTCCATCACTGTCTGCACCAATTGTTGGCATTACACTGACTGGAATTCCGAACAATTTCTTGTTAAGAATTTCACCTGTGTCTGCATCCAACATGTACATGTTTCCATCACTAGCATATGCATATACAACGCCGCCACTTGTCATGACACCGCCTCTATATGAAACGCCTTCGATGTATGTACTCCATACTTCTTCACCGGTTCTCCAGTCGAATGCATGAATTGTTGAATTCTTTGGTTCTACTTGTTCAATTGTACTTCCCTGGTTACCAAAGTCAGTTACAGGTTTAATCTGGAACCTTCTTGGAGAGTTCTGTACACCCATGTAGATGTGTTTGTCATCAATTGCCATGTCTGATTCGATATGTGCCCATGCGTTTGGACCCACAGCAATACCAGTACATGAATTAGATTCGCCTGCTGCACAGTCTGGTGAGTTCTGGTTCATCCAGTCCTTGTTCATGTTTGCAAATGTTATATCACAACATGCATCTGGACCGACTACTTGAGCTCCACCGTTACCACTTTGACCTAAGCTTGAGTCACCACCATAGTTCCAACCTTGCATGTTACGAGCTATGCTTGGTGGATCGATGATCCATATAGGTTCACCAGTGGCGGAGTTAAGGCCGTAAACGATACCGTTCTTACAGGATGCAATGTAGATTTCTTGACTACCTATATCTCTCAATGCACCACCCCATGAACAGTCCATGTCCCACAAATCGTGTGGTAAAGCTGACATTGCCCAAGCGAGTTCGCCGGTTCGAGCGTCAACAGCAATTAATGAACTACCAAAGAGGTTTGGTCCGAATTTCAGAGTACTGTTAGGATAAGGTCCTACGTCGCCTGTTCCCATGTATACTAAGCCAGTCTTCTCACTGTAAGGCATGTTACCCCATACTACTGAGAATGCACTAGCAGTGTGAACTTCACCGAAATGAGGAGTTCCTGGTTTCATGTTAATCCAGTCATTTGCAACTGCATCAGCAGGAGCATCTCTACAATTTAATGCGAGTTGTCCTTCTGAGATGTATTTAGGATATTCAAAGTACCATACTTGACCGTTTGTTCTATCACATTGGTCTTGTGCCCATGTTGGTTGACTTCCGTCACCAGGAGGCATTAACCAGTTACGATAAACTTCAACTGGAGCATTTGTGTTACTGATGTCAATTCCAATAAGACTGGAACGTCCACCACGACCACTTGCACCGAATGAAGGCCATACGACAATATCATCAATTATTTGCGGAGGATGATTTTGAATAGCGCTCATGTAACCTTTACTTTTGAATGTACCCATTGCGCCTAATGGATTACCCATTTCAGCTTGTGTACCACAAAGTATTTCAGGTGTTAATTGCCATGCCATAAGTCCATCTTCAGCATTTAATGCTTTCAACCAACATGGTGCGGAGCTTAAAATAAGCTCGTTACGGTCGGCGTAATAATTAAGTGCATGAGTATGTCCATATTGTCCTTGCATGTAAGGAAATTCTGCAAGCCATGCGTCAAAGTCGGCAGCTTGAGTGATTACATCACTGTACCATACTAGTTCGCCTGTCTTTGCATCAACTGCGACAACGTCTTGTTTGTTCTTTGCGACATAAACAACGCCGTCAACAATTATAGGGGGAGCAGAAGCGCCTTCTTGCACAGAGTTAGGGAAAGTAGTTTCAATATCTGATTGGAATGGATAAATCCATTTCATTTCCAGATATGCAATTGTTTCCTTATTGATCTGTGTTTGAGGGCTGAAGCTTCCGCCATCAGGTCCATAATTGATCCATTCCCAATTTCCTGGACCAACCGCTTCAACTGAAGGAACTACTGTTTCATTATTATTTGAAAGAGCAGCGTATCCCCAAGTTGAAGTTAGTAACAGCAATGCTGCTACTATAGATATAAGCCAATACCTATGATTCATGGAAATCTTAGTACAATCATACTATTTAATGCATTTTATAATATTTCATATAATTCATTTTCGTTCGAGTATTTTACCATGCCGGAAGCAAAATATTCAAAAATTTAACAAATATCTTTCCGGAATGATACATATATTATTCTAAGATAAGAAAAAGATTCATGGATATGATAAACTTCGATGATTTTTCTAAACTAAAAATTAGGGTTGGAAAAATAATCGATGCAGAAACAGTAACTGGATCTAATAAATTAATAAAAATGAAAATAGATATCGGTGATGAAGAGAGGCAGATTGTTGCGGGAATTGCAAAATATTATTCATTAGAAGATTTAGTTGATAAAACAGTAATTGTTTTAGTTAATTTAGAACCAAGAAAGATATTCGGAGTGGAATCGCAAGGGATGTTACTAGCTTCAATTGATGGAGACAAAGTATCACTACTTCAAACTGACAATGAAATGAACGTAGGTTCAGAAATCGGATAACTATCCTTTAAAGTACTTTGACATTATTCTAAATGTGAAGAATGCAATCAATATAGATTCTATAATTATTGCAATAGTAAGAATTTGATCTTCTAACGTCAATGTTTTAATATTAAATTGAATTAATCCAGAACTACTAATCGATATATCTTGCTCGGATTTTATTTCATCTTCTACAATATGAGTAATTTTATAATTTCCATCTGGAAGTTTTAATCGAGGAATATTCAAAAGGTCGGTAGTGAATTCTTCGTCTGCCTTTTGTATAACTATTTGACCGTCAATGAAAGGTTGTTCAAATTCATCTAAAACAGAAATATCAATAGTATTGATGTCGAGCATAAGATCCAAGTTAATAGGAAATCCTAATTTATTATAATATGTTTTAGTTTTGTCAATACCATCAATAATAGTAAAATCATTTATGATAAAATTAAAAATTTTCAAGTGAGATATTGAAAAAGTATCAGTGGAGCTATTGGCCAAGATATACATTTTTCCATCAGAATAACTTGTAATGAAATCAGCATCGAGAATAATTTCGTATAAGTTAATTGGTCCAAGATTATCAGATACAGAAATAACGGCTACAGGAATGTTGATTTCCTGAGATTCAATAAACGTAGTTACACCATTGGATTTACTAATTATGAAAAGCTCAGGGGTATTTGGCACATAATCAGCAAGATCAATGCGTAAATCAGGTTCAGAAGCCAGAGAATATCCTACAAGATTATACTCCCCAGATGGAACAACATAAACTGGAAGATATGCGTCAAGAGTTCCAATTCCTACAAAATTAGAGTGAATATGGAAGAAATGTAGACCGTATTGTAATGGTGAATCACCGTTTTCAGATTCGCCTATTTCAGGGATATTTAACTTGAAATATCCAGTTTGAGTATTTGGGAGGTTAAGTGTAGTGGAAGCAATTGTTCCATTTTTCTCGATACTAGTAGTAAGATCTGCAGTATGAGAATCTATTCTCAACTTTCTTGTAGTTTCAAGAACAAATTCAATACTTTCGCCAGATGGATCAAAATCGTCAACGGTATTATTGTATCTAATTATATATTCAGATCCAGGAGAAATCACACTAGGATATTCAATAGCGCCATATGAGCCACTTATAATATGAAAGCCATCAGTCGGTTCAAGGATTGCTAATTCGAGGGTTTCGGATTTTTCCATATATAGATTACTGCCAGTTAATTGATAATTAGGGATAAATCCAGAAGGACTGCCTTCTCCTACAACTAATATATGTGATCGTTGAAATGATTCTGCAACTAGGTCGGTTGGTCTTGCTTCAGGTCTTTCTTGTTCATCTCTAGGAACGCGGTCACACTGAAGAATTTCGAATTGTGCATCAAGTGTAGGGAGAAGGTCATTATCTCGAGCATTGTCATTATTCATTCTTATTATTAATCTTTGGACAGTTTGATTTTGAAAACCGCCTGGTTGATTACGTAGATCAACAATTTCTGAATTTCTAGTTTGGATATTTTTACGGAGTCCTTCTATATGGTTTTGTAAACTTAAACAATTAGCAACCTGATCAACATTTTCTCTAGCATTAATACCTGCAAATATAGGATTATCAACTGGAAAACCAGCACGTGCAAGTTCATCAGCAGTGACTTCCAACATTGTTAATTCAACCAACATAGTTTCGCCAACACCAAGGACAGGTAATTCCAATTGATTAACTCTACGACCTGAAACAATTCCACGAAACATTAAAGCTTCGCCAGGTTCTCCCAATGTAATAATTATTTGTTTGTCAGAAAGAATGAATAATTCTTCACCAGGGCCTACCACAATAGTGCTTCCAGAAGCTGGAATAGACATACTTTCTTCGTTAAAACCAAGATGAGCGAAATCAGGCATTACATTCGTTAATTGAAAGGGGTCAAAAGGTTCTTCGCAAGCGGCAGATGCAGGACATACGCGATCGTCAACCTGAGAAAATGACACAGGTAACAATACAATAGTCGAAACAAATAACAAGAAAATAATAATTGATGAACGCAATTTAGTCTCTCTCCACGAAATATAATAAAAGTAAAATGAATCCCATTACAAGAACAGGAGGAATGATTGTTACAAGATATGGAGCGAAATTTACTAGAGCGATAGAAATTATGTAAACTGGAAGTAATAATATGGCACTACCTAAAGTAAGAAGTGCTACAGATGATCGTAAAGAGCTTACCATTTTTGATTCTGCCCCAGGATTATCGCGAACTTCTGACAATCTCACTTGTGCTGCTAATGCAGAGAAAGTAATACCAGGGATAGCAAATGCCATTCCTAGCTTTACATATTCAATAAGAGGAAGTTCAATAGGATGTCCCTCATAACCAAGATAAGTTGCTATTCCTGCAATTTGATCGAAAGCTAATAATAAAGAAAATGTTTCACCAGTAATAGATCCTGCAACGCAGCCTGCATAAATCATCAATGCCATCATGTATGCAAAAAAGAAATAGAGAACTTTACCAAATGCCCCGACACCAGCTCCAACGACAACACGAGAAAGAGAAACAACAGTGCCTATTACCAGATAAGCAAGAAATGCAGCGATGAAATCAGAAGGATTTGAAGTAGTTAGAACGGTAAACATAGGGATGATAATCGGAAGTACCAAAAGTAGACTTTCAAAGAAAACTTGTTGATTTGGACCTAATGTTTTGATGAAACCTATTTGTTTAAGAAAAAGGTATATAGCGATTAGTCCGAATGCACTAAAGAAGGCAATAGATGACAAATAAGATACAAATGCATTCAGTACAACAGGATTAACAATCATTACAGCGATTGGAGCAATAGAAAGTGCAGAAATATATGTTCTAAGTTCTCTTAACGGTAGCATAAGACCACTCCTCCATTTTTTTCATTGTGTCCATGACAGAACTATGATTTGTAAGAATCATTTGGATGCCATTTTCTTCGACTGTTTTTTGTATTTGTTGTGCCCTCTCATAATTATCTTCATTATAGATCAATATGATAATTAGATCACGACTAGATTTCAGCTTTGACAGATATGATTCAATTAATCTATCATCAGTACGAGTAAGAATTAGAATGAAACTATTTCCAAATTCAGAAGCAGAGAGTTCGAGATAAGAATTTGTAAAACTTGTAATAAGGAACTTGTCTCGAGAAGGTTGTACTTTTGCAAGATTACGTAATAATGAATCAACATGAGTGTCGCCGCGTGCAGGTTTTAAGACAGTGCGAGTACGAGTATCAAATAGTAACAAGCCAGTTCGAGTTCCACGTTTAATGAAATTATAAGATAAAGATGCTGCAAGATCTGCAGATATATCAAGCGAAATTTGGTCGCCATTAGGAAGTTCACTGTCTTTACCTATATCTACAACAATTGTAATTGCCTGTCCTTCTTCTCCAGCAGTAATCTTCGACTTGGGTTTATGGTCAGGGGATTTAGCCATAGCTTTCCATGAGATAATTTTAAAATCATCTCCAGGTTGGTAATCACGAATACCCCAAACTTCACTACTTCGACCCTGTTTAATGGATGATGAAACTCCCAATAATCCGGCGGCAGATGTTTGAGGAGATGTTTCGAATGGATAAATGTGAGGAAGTACAAGAATTTCTGCTTCGTCGTTAGATGTAATAGTAATTCCAGATAACAACAACCAGTCTTTAACAACAATCTTAGTGGATGAAATTTTATGAATGCCACGGCGATCTGCGACAAAAGTTTTTGAGATGTCGTATTTTTGTCCAGGTTGGAAAACAACAGTACCAGTGTTAATATTTAGACCTAAACTTTGACAATCAAATTCAACAGATGCGTTTGCAGGGAATCTACCGTTATATTTCATTTCCAATGAGGCATTAATATCAGCAGGAGGCATTACTTGGTATTTATCAAAAACACGTGTAACCTCGAAATTGTTTGATGGTTTTAGGTATTTGAATAAAACAAGATTAATACACAAAGCAAGCATAACAGAAAGCATAGCAAGAGTAGCATTAGGCAATAAAGCCAAACTACATATCGTCATCAATCCAAAGAAACCAATAAGAAGTCGAATATGTTTCTTCATATTAAATCAAACTTGAACAATTACTTCGTCGATACAGTCCTTAATTAATTTTCTCAGATATTCGGTAGCAGAATTACTATCACCGTCATCTAGATCAAGAAGTGCATTCTGTTGTAAGATTAATCGATGATTAAGTACATCAAATGCGACAGCTTTGACGTCGTCAGGAATTACATATGAACGACCTTCAGTAACGGCGGCATAGCCCTTAGATGCATATAATAAAGCGACAGATGCACGTGGACTTGCGCCAAGAGTGACTTTAGGAATATTTGAAGTGTTTTGAACTATTGAAGAGATATACTCAAGAACGTTTTTCTCTGCATTAACACCTGTATGAATCATATCTTTTCCTTCAAGAATTGCTTGTTTTGAAACTATAGGTTGTAGTTCAACAGATTGACCAATCTTACGTCTGATTATTTCAGCCTCACTTGCTGCATCAGGATAATCAATAATTAATCTGAATAAGAATCTATCTAATTGTGCTTCTGGAAGAGGATAAGTGCCTTCTAGTTCGATAGAATTTTTTGTTGCAAGAACAATAAATGGTTCATCCATTTTTCGAGTCATACCTTCAACACTAACTTGCCTTTCTTGCATACATTCCAATAAAGCAGATTGTGACTTAGGAGGTGCACGATTAATTTCGTCAACAATAACAAAATTAGAGAATATAGGACCTGAACGGAATTCAAATTCTCGTTCTTTAGGATTGTAAATACGAGTACCGGTTATATCAGATGGCATTAGATCAGAAGTAGATTGAATTCTATTCGAAGTAGATTCTATAGATTTACTGAATAGATTAGCAATTAAGGTCTTACCTGTGCCAGGAAATCCCTCGATAAGAACATGTCCTCCAACAAGTATTGAAATTATTAATGAATCAACAATATTATCAAGTCCTACAACATGATTTCCAATCTCCGTCTTGAGTGAGTCTCTAAGATTTTTAATGTCGTCAATAGATTTCAAAGAGTTAATCATAATTAGTTGCCTCCAGATTGAATGATATCAGTAATAATTTTCTCTGCAGAAATACTTGATTCGGCATCAGTACCTAAATCGGAAATATTAGATTGTTTTATCAATAAACGATGGTTAAGGACGTCGAATGCAACGGCCTTTACATCTTCGGTAGTAACCTTATCACTTCCTCGAATTATTGCTGCGTAACCTCTTGACGCGTTGAGAAGAGAAACCGAAGCAGTAGGACTTGCCCCAATAATTACATCTTCTTTGGTCCTAGTAGATTGAACGATGCTGGAAATATAATCAGAAATGCCATCATCGATTGACATATTATCGATAAGGAATTTTCGAGCCTGGAGAATTTGATCTTTAGAGATTATCTGACCAGAGGATTCTGAAGATTTAGTTTTATTACGAAGAATTTCGACCTCTTCGTCTATAGTTGGGTAATCAAGATTAATACGGAACATAAAACGATCCAATTGTGTTGGAGATAATGGAAAAGTTCCTTCGTATTCAAGGGGATTTTTAGTTGCAAGAACCATAAATGGTTGGTCCAATATTGATGTTTCTCCATCAACAGTAACTTGCCCTTCTTGCATTGCTTCAAGAAAAGCAGCTTGTGTTCTAGGAGGAGCACGATTAATTTCGTCAACAATAACCATATTAGCAAATATAGGTCCTGCGTGAAAATCGAATTCAAGAGTTTTAGGGTTATAAATTCTAGTGCCCGTTATATCGCCAGGCATCATATCAGGAGTGGATTGAATACGTTTGTTCTCAAGGGACAATGTATTTGAAAATGATACAGCCAAAAATGTTTTCGCAGTACCAGGTAATCCCTCAAGTAAGACATGCCCACCGGTCAATAGAGACAAGGTAAGAGTATCAATATGATTAGTGAGACCAACAATTGACTTATGGACCTCAGAACGGATATCTTCAGATATTTTTGTAATATCAGAAAGTGAATTAATATTATCAGCCATCATAAATCACTGTATAGACTCCAGACTGGATTGAAGTAGATCGTTAATTTTAGTTACTCCATAATCTTTAGTATCCTGACCTGCTTCAAGATCACGAATTACTAAACGATGGTTAAGGACGTCGAATGCAACGGCCTTTACATCTTCGGTAGTAACCTTATCACTTCCTCGAATTATTACTGCGTAACCTCTTGACGCGTTGAGAAGAGAAACCGAAGCAGTAGGACTTGCCCCAAGTATGATACGAGAATTATCTCGAGTTGTATTACACAAATTTGAAATAAAACGTAAAACATCGTCGTCTAAACTAACTTGATCTTGAATTAACTTTCGTGCAGAAATTACAGAGGATGAGTCAAGAACCTGCTCGACTTCTACAGATTCACCGCGTTGATTTTTCTTTTCAAGTATGTCAATCCATGCTTCCTTAGGAGGATAGTTCATGATTAAACGTGCCATGAATCTATCTAATTGTGCAGGAGGTAATGGAAATGTACCTGCAAATTCAATTGGATTTTTGGTAGCTATTATCATAAATGGTTGTTCAATCTGAGTTGTGTTACCGTCAATTGTTACTTGACCTTCTTGCATAACTTCAAGCAATGCAGATTGGGTCTTTGGTGGAGCACGATTAATTTCATCCATAAGAACGATGTTAGAGAAAATAGGCCCTGCGTGAAAATCAAATTCAAGAGTCTTTACATTAAAAATATGTGAACCGGTAATATCAGATGGCATCAAATCAGGAGTAGATTGAATTCTTCGAAAAGATAAGTTTATAGTATCAGAAAAGATTTTGGCAAGATATGTTTTTGCAGTTCCAGGAACTCCTTCGATAAGTATATGGCCGCCAGTAAATATGCCAATAGCTAGAAACTTGATAACATTAGGCCATCCAACTACATATTTTGAGATTTCGGCTTCAAGTGCATCTGCTGCTTTTTGAATATCAGATATATCTTTAATTTCAGTTATCATATTCTCGCCCTCGATAAACTAGAAGTTTTTTGATTAGACATCCATTTGGAGATAATGTTATATCCAGATTTATCAATTTCCTGATTACCGTAAGCGTATTTCTCCATTGAAGAAAGAATAGAATGAAGAATTTCAGTATCTGCAGGATTTTTACCAATGAGAAATTCGGCTAGCTCTCTTATAGTATAAGAATCCCTTTGATCCAGGCCAGATGTAAAAGCAGATATTTTTAGTGTTTTATATAATTTAAGAAACTTCTCATCGTATTTTTTAGTAAATTGAATCTTTTGTTTGACAATTTTTTCTCTGACAATATTATTACGGAATAAAAGGAATTCAGAAAGCAAGAGAATAGACAGACCTGCAGCTAATACAGTATTATATGGTCTTAGCAAGACAATCAATTCAGTAAAAGGATCACTCAACGACATCAGTCTCCGTATAAGAAAGATTGAGAACAACCTCTGGATTAAGTTTAGCTATGGACCAAGGAATAGTTATTCCTGCAGGAATTCGAAAACTTTCAGACCAGTCAGAATATGGAAACAATAATTCATCTAATTCACAATTATTGCCCGATGCATATAGATCGTCAGGTCCACCAACAGGAACTGCAGCTTCTGCATCATCAGTAAGTTCACAAGCAATATTATTCAATTCAAGGCCGGACATCTTTATTGAATCTAAATTAATCTCAAAATCAAAAGTACTAGTATAAGATACAAAGACTACATCGTCAGATGTAACTTGCCAATTTGCAGATAATGCTTCTATTTCAATAGAATCAGGAATTATTTCCATGTCATAATGGTCAGATCTAATCGTAATATTCTCAAAAATGTCCAAGGTTTCAGTAGTCCATTCTCCAATTTTTAAATCATAAGTTCCTTCTTCAACAAGAACGGTAACTTGACCCGTTCCATTAGTAGTTCCAGTTACTGCGATTGAATCAGTTGCACTAATATCATTCCAGAAATAGAATACAATATTAATTCCAGGAGTAGGAGTAGTGACATATCTTTCTCCAATATTTTTATCATGAGTCCAAGTTTCAATAGTGATAGTATGCATAGGCAATAACTCTGGTTCTGGAGGTTTTGGTTCAGGATAATTCAATACAACAAAAGAACTGGTCAAAATAGCTACAGTTAAAAGAACAACTTGAAGTAAAATAGAATTTGCAGATGTACTCAATGTTTCTCCCCTTTTAATAGGTAATTTAAACTGAGTATTAAGTTTGACTTTAAAGAATTATAATGGCCGGAATGATAAAAAATAAAAAAAGGTGAATTAGACGAGATATTAACAATCAAGAAGATTTATTTACTCTAATTTATTAACATAAAGTATCCAATTTTTTTGGGGATTATTCTATTGTATAAAGAAAATGAAATAAAAAATCAAGTTCATGGTACGACCACCGTAGGTTTAGTATGCAGTGATGGGATTGTATTGACGACCGATACGCGTGCTTCAATGGGGTATTATATTGCAAGTAGGACGGTAAACAAGATTGCAGTAATCGATAATCATTGTGCATTAACAATTGCAGGAGGCGTTGCGGATGCCCAATATACAGTTGATCAATTAAAGTATCAATCTAATATTTATAAATTGGAAAATTTTCAAAAATTACCAATATCATCGGCAGCAAGATTAACATCCAATTCATTTTTCTCGGCAAATCATCAAGCACCTAATATTCCATTATTTGCAGACATCTTGGTAGGCGGAGTAGATATGGACGGTCCTCAATTATACAATATAGATATGTTTGGAACACTAACAAAAGAAGAATATTATTCAACTGGAAGTGGTTCTCCCGTTGCATACGGAATACTTGAAAATGAATTTAAACAAGCATTAAGTGTAGATGAAGCTTTGACAATTGCTGTAAGAGCAGTTTATGGAGCTATTTTAAGAAATTCAGGAACAGGAGATGGCCTAAATATCGTTACAATAAAAGAAGACATTCTAAAAGAATATTCACTTAAAGAGAAACAAAAAATACTCAAAGATCTTTCTGGTAGACAATAAAATGGCAGTGATGAGTAAATCACAGGAATTAATGACGACAATATTAAAATCATTACCGTCAGAAGCAGAAATCACACGTATCGAATATGAAGGACCAAGAATATCGATCTATACAAAGAATTACGAATTTTTAGCTAGTAATAATTACATAATTTCAGACATTGTAAATACTGTAAAAAGAAGACTAGTAATTAGAACGGATAAGTCAATTAGAAAAAAAGAAAATGAAGCAACAGAAATATTAAAAAATTCAATAGCAGAAGATGTAGGATTAGGAAATATATATTATGATGATGCACTTGGTGAAGTAATTATAGAAGCTTTAGAGCCACAAAAATTAACAAATAATCCTGATGTTAATTTACATAAACTATCTGCAGATATTGGTTGGAAAGTCATAGTGAAAAAAGGGTCGAATTTGCCATCAACAAGTATAAAAACAATATATTATGTTAAACAAGCTGAATCAGAAGCTAGAAGTGAATTCTACAGACAAATAGGAGAAGAAATATTCAGGCCAAAATTATCTCAAGCGCCAAATATTACTCTGAAAAGTTTGGGAGGATTCAACCAAGTTGGAAGATCTTGTATGTTACTTACAACTCCAGAAAGTAAAATTCTTTTAGATTGTGGTATACTGCCCAATGCTAGAAATACATGGGATTCATATCCAAGACTAGATTGGGCTGATTTCGACATGGATGACTTAGACGCAGTAATAATATCACATGCGCACTTGGATCATTCAGGATATCTGCCAGTATTATTCAAATATGGATACAGAGGGCCAGTATACTGTACAGAGCCAACACTAGCATTGATGGTATTACTACACAATGATTATGTAAAGATCAATTCTCATGAGGGTTCACAAGTATTGTATGAAGGAAGAGATGTAAGAAAAATGATTCAACATACAATTACATTGCCATATAGATTGGTTACAGACATATCTCCCGATATCAAATTAGTTCTTAACAATGCAGGACATATATTAGGCTCTGCAACTTCACATCTGCACGTTGGAGAAGGACTACACAATATTCTCTACACAGGAGATTTTAAATTCGCAAAAACAAAACTTTTTGATGAGACTATTTGGAACTATCCAAGGGTAGAAACTCTAATCATGGAGAGTACATATGGTGGAAAAGCAGATATGATGCCGACAAGAGACCAAATGGAATCAAATTTAGTAAATTCAATAAATTCAACATTAGAAAAAGGAGGCAAAGTATTGATTCCAAGTCCTGCAGTTGGAAGGGCGCAGGAGATAATGTTAGTATTAGATCAGCAGATGCGTGAAAAGAAATTAATTGAATGTCCTATTTATCTTGAGGGAATGATTTCAGAAGCAACTGCAATACATGTAGCGTCAACAGAATTTTTAAGTCGTGATTTAAAGAATAGTATTGCAAGAGGTCAAGGTAATCCATTCCAAAGTGAATATTTCACAATAATAGATCATTATAGCAAAAGAGAAGAGGTACTAAGAGACGAACCGTCAATAATTATGGCAACTTCAGGAATGTTAGAAGGAGGACCAGTAATGAGATACTTTGAAGAATTAGCCCCAATTGAGAAGAATAAATTAATTTTTGTATCGTATCAAATCGCAGGAACATTAGGAAGAAGAATAATGGATGGAGCGAATCAAGCAAGCATATTTGATCAAGATGGAAGGATTAAGATTGTAGATATAAAATGTCCAAAAGAAAAGATCGATGGCTTTAGTGGACATTCAGATTATAATCAACTAATTAGATTTGTTGGAAAACTTAGACCTAAATTAAGAAATGTGATAATCAATCATGGAGAACATACAAAGGTCGAGAATTTAGCAAATTCAATATCAAGAATTTATAGAATAAGAACACATAGACCCGAAGTTCAAGAAGCAATTAAGCTAATTTAAGATAGGCCTCTCCAGATTTTTACACCAGGAGGAGTAAGTACAACTCTTTCATCTCCAAGTCTTACAATATCTCCGCCAATAGAAGACACATATCCATATAGTTCTTCAATAGCTTTTTTAAGTTCTTGGACATTTTTTTGTGCTATAGGAGTAATTCTCAATATTACAATCATGTTTTGAGATACTTCATCTTTAATTGTTGATATTTGATCGAGATTTTTCAATGGTATTGCTTTAAGATACATTTGTTGATCTTTACCAATTGGTTTTTTGTCGATTTTTAATGAAGACAATGAGAATAATATGAATCCATCACTTATTAATTTAAAAAAAAAGAGTTAGTCATTAAGAGAAAGATTAAGTTCCTTACAGGAATTCCAGACATAGTCACCGACAAAATGAAGATTTTGAATGACCATCCCCTTATCAAGAACAAGTAATTCTTCAGAAGAATTTAGAGTTTTACCTATAGCAAGATTTTGGTCATGGACTTCCTCGGAAATGACTACAAGGTCGCCTTTTGAGAAATTATCAGGAAGTTCTTTTATGCCAGGTCTCATAATATTTGCTCCTTTGCAGACAAATGGAATTGCTCCTTTATCTACAACAATTTTAGGGAGTGAAGATATTGTATCAGAATCTTGCAGAAATGGAAATAATTCATCTTGATTCCTAACAAGAATAAAATCACTTGACGAGAAAATTTCAATTTCATCATTCAATTCAAATGATTTGATTTGTTTAATTTTCGAAGTATCTGAAATTAAAGAAATAGCAATTAATCTCTCGACTAGAGAATTTATTTCACGTTTTGATAGGAATTTAATTTTCATTGTTAGATCCATTATTTTTGATATGATCAAAGTAATCATGTAATGAATTAATTTGTCGATTTTCAATTGATCCAGGGCGTTGTTTTCTTACTTCATGAACAGATTCATCCACAGTCATTCCAGAATTAATGAGAAATGCAGCTAGAATTGTACCGGTTCGACCGATTCCGGCTCTACAATGAACTAATACAGGTTTATTAAAAGACACGCAGTTATTTATGAAAGAAACAGATTCAATAAAATGTTCAATAGAAGGTAATGAATGATCTATAATCGGAATATGTTTGAATTGAACACTATTATTTGAGAGAACTTCAGGGTCTAAAGAACTCGTGGTCAATGTTAATACAGCGGAGATTTTATTGTTAATCAGAAAAGATAGTTCTTTATCAGAATTAATGAATCCAGAACCTGCAATTTGATTATCTTTAAGCCATTTGAAATTCGTAGGTCTAGAGAATATTAATCCATACAGTTTCCTGTAGATATCTCCGATAAGCATGACAGAATCTATGATTTAGACAGATACGGATTTACCACATGCGCATGTAGATGTGACATTAGGATTGTTAATTTTAAATCCAGAAGATTCAATTGATTCAAGATAATCAATAGAAGAGCCACCAAGGTATTTTGCACTAAATGGATCGATGAAGATTTTTAGGCCTTCAGTCTCAATAATAATGTCTTCGTCAGCACTGTTGTCTTCTAAAGCCATTCCATAAGTTAGACCTGCACAGCCTCCGCCAGCTACATAAACTCTTAATCCAGGACTAGATTTTTCTTCAATTTTCGAGAATTCTTTAACTTTATCGATTGCTTTTTGACTAATACTAACTAATTCTGTTTGACTCATAATTATCAATAGGCACAGTCACAATATAAATTTTTAATTTTTTGAACTAATGAAGGTGGTAAGTTTATTTATAGCATCATCAGTTGTTTTTATTACAAAACTTGCATTAGGATTACCAAAGATAATGGATACTTTTTTTTCATATTGTTCTTTCAGACCTGTTCCAGATGGACAAACTCCTAAACTTTGTATATCAAATGTATTGGATTTTATGAAATTCATATAAGAATTAAATAATTCGGGGGATTTCCAGTCTTCTTTATAATCTTCACATAACGCAATCCAGACTTCAATAATGCTATTATATAGAAGTTTTTCAGTTAATTTTGCAAGGCTCATTGTTCATCGCAGCAATAACCTATCTGACTATGGTTGTCGAGACAGAAATTGACTAGTAATATAGGATTCATCCGACTTCGACAGATCCATCTTCATTAGCTCGAAGAAATGTATCAATTTTCATAGAGAATATTCCATTAGCAATTATACCTGGAATATTAAGCAACAATTGTTCGAGTTTCAATGGTTCAGTAATTTGATTGAAATGTGCATCAATGACCAAATTTCCGTTTTGTGTAAAAAATGGATATCCTTTATTCAAAGTGCGAATAACCGGATTTCCGCCATTTGACTTAATTTTCTCTTCTACAAAGAATCTAGAAAACTCGGATACTTCCAGAGGTACAGGCCAAGTAATAACATCCACATATTTTGATGAATCAGCAATAATAATTGAGTGATTTGCAGCTTCAATCATAATTTTTTCACGATAATGAGCTCCGCCTCCGCCTTTTATCATAATATGATTTTTATCGATTTCGTCTGCTCCGTCTACTACAACATCAATTTCAGGAATAAGCGATGGGGATTCAAGAACTATGCCATTATTCTGTGCAATAATTTCAACTTGCATAGATGTAGGAATGCCTCGAACATCAAGATTTTCGTCAGTGATTCGTTTTCCTAAAGCATTAACAAATGCTGCAACAGCAGAGCCACTGCCAAGTCCAACTAATTGTCCACTAGTGATTTTCTGAGCTGCTTGTTCACCCATCTTTTGTAATGCATCTTCTTTACTCATTCAATTACCTTCTTTTCAATTTAATTTCAGACATTATTGTTTCGAATTTGGATGATGAAATTCTATTCAAATATGGAATATTATTGCTGTTCACTATTGATTTGAGTTTCTTTTGTTCTTTAAATGATAAGATTGATTTAATTTTACGTGAATTTTTAGGTAGGATTTTGATGTCTGATTTTTCTATGTCGGCTATATTAAGATCTTTGAATATTTTATCGATTGATTTTTCGCTCATTCTTCCACGTCCATTTGTTCTAATCTGTTTAATGCCTCTAATACCTCATCCCTGATTTCATTTACTTTATCATCAGCTAATGGAGTATCTTTTGCTTTCTTATGAATAGCTTTTCTCTCAATTGTTTCAGAATTGGTTTTTATCTTTTCGTCAGTTATCTGTTTTTTATCATCGTTGTCTTCAATTGAAGTAACAGGAGCATTGGTAATTTTTTGTGGAATTTTTGTAATTATTTTAGAAATTTCGACAGGCGTTTCTTTTGGTTTGGATGATTTTTCTGGAATGTCTTCTATAACAGGAGGCATGTCAGGTTTCGTAAATGTTTTAACTGTTTCGAGTTTCGTAGTTAATTCGTTTAATCGACGTTCTACCTGATTCAGTTTTTGTGAAAAAAGATCAGTAAGTTCTTCATGAAGATTTTCCAATTCACTTGCTTCAAGAATTAATTCAGAGTCCTGGAGGTTATTGTCAAGTGTTCGGATTTGTTCTCTATATCTATCGGATAGCAAATCTCGCTCTTTTTTGGTGATTCGTCCGTCGCCTTCTGCTTGGAATACACGTCCTAAAGCATCAGTATGAAGTTCTTTTTCAAGTTTTAAGGTCTTGTATCGAAGACGCGCTTGTTCGACTTCGAATTTTTTACCAATTTCAGGAATACTCCTAGTTGGTTTAGAGGCAATGTCAGAACCAGGAAATTCGGGTTTTAGGTATTTACTAACTAAAATGGAAAACGTTGTTCCTGCAATTATTCCGCCAAAAAGAGCTATGATGATTTCAGAGGTCGACATTTCAATTTATGACTAGAAAAACCCGGATATAAGCTTTTTCAACGGTAAGAAATACTGGAAAAAAGTAGATTATCGGACATGCATCCAATTATATTGTCGAATTTTTGCTGTTCCAGCTTTTCCAAAGCCACAGAATGCACATTTTTTATGTGTCAAATGGTATGAGTGTTTTCCACATCGGCGGCATCGCATATGTGTTTGGCCTCGGCCGTTTTTACCTGATGAAGTTGTACCTTTAACCATAATAATCACCTAGGCGGAGGAGATATAAGAATTATGTTATCGCCTCTTACGATAATAGTTCCAAGATCTTTAGTACTGTCGCCTTCCAAAACTTCTTGAGATTCATCAAGAGTCAGATTCATATGTTGATCAAATCCTTGTAAAGATCCTCTGATTACCTTGTTGCCTTTGAGTTTGATTAGAACTACCTTTCCAATGCTCTCTTCCAACACTTTAACGGACATATCAACAGACATTGTTAACCATAAAAATTAAGGTAATTAAGTTATATAAGTAAATTTGGACAATTTTTTAAATTATAAAATTATATGATTTATGTATTGAAAATTTATACAAAGAAAGGAGATAAAGGTAAAACGAATTTATTCGGTACAGATAAACGAATAAGTAAATCTTCAAAGAGAGTAAAGTCTTATGGCGAAATAGACGAATTAAACTCGTTCATAGGTATGATCATGTCATTAGAATCTAAAGATCAATTCAAAGATATCAAAAAAGAATTAGAAAAAATTCAAAATGATTTATTCATCATAGGTGGTGAACTGGCCACAATTTCAAACGATAAGAAGTTAATAAAGAGAATTGAGAAAAAAGACGTCATAAGACTCGAGAATTCCATAGATTCTCATTCAGATAAATTAGAACCATTGGAGAATTTTATACTGCCAGGAGGATCTACCATAGCCGCGCTGTTTCATTTGGGAAGGACAATATGTAGACGGGCAGAAAGGAACATTGTTGATCTGAGTGAGGTAGAAGACATTAACGAGGAAATTATTGTTTATCTGAATAGATTATCTGATTTGTTATTTATTCTTGCAAGAATTTCAAATAAAATATTAGATGTAAAAGACATCAAGTGGAATTAAGTGTTCTTTCCAACACAACAAGATTTGTTGATTGCTTAAATCCAGATTCTCCTAGAATATTCAACTGCTGAGAATTAACTTTTGGGATGCTGAATATTTTATTTAGTGTAATAGATGGGTCTTGATTTTTAAGAAACGACATTGCGTCATCGAAAATATTAGTAGACATTTCAAAGAACAATATCTGATAATCATTTTTATAGCCAAAATTTTTTGAAGGTTGTACAGCAATAAAGGATGAAGGTTTTAGTTTTGGAATTATTAGAAAGGCGTTCTTTGAGAATTCAGACAAGGCAATACTATTTGTTGGCCACCATCTCCACCATAAAGGAATCAAATCCTCTTTTATCAGAGAATTTTTCATAATAGAGTAGATTTCATCAGAATCATCAATTATAGAGAATTCCATTGGATCTGAAGTAGATTTAATGTACTTTCCGTCCAGTGAATAATATTGTGAATATAGTATTTCGTCAAATCCATTACTAGTAAACAGATTTCTTGATGCGGTATTTTTTGTCGAAGTGACTAAACGGACATTGTGTGCTTCCAGATATCTGGATCTTTCCAGATAATCGTCTAGCAAATACTTTGCTATTCCCTGACGGCGATAGGATTCGTCAACCCTCAAGGTTTCAAGCCAAGAATCTGAACCAAGAAGGTAAGAATGATATACGCCAATTATTTGATTTTTCAGTTCGGCGACAACGAATGTACCAACATTGTTCTCAATCCAATTATTCCAAACAGAAGGAAGAAAATCGTGGCCGTCCCAAATATTCTTACATAGATCAGTAATTTGATCCAGATCTGATTCTATTCCATCACGAATTAGTATCTTATCAATCAAGGACATTAATTTGAATGATTATTTTGATTGATTTTATAGATATTCATTTATTTTTTCTTCGAAGATTTCTTGTGTTACAGCGCCAATAATGGAAGTCATTACCTGACCGTTTTTAATAATAAGAAAAGTCGGGATAGAACCAATTGCATATTTCGAAGGAGTAACTGGATTTTTATCAACATTAAGTTTTGCAAATACAAGTTTATTCTCATAGATTAAAGACATCTCCTCAATAATTGGGTTCATTGCACGACAAGGGCTACACCATTCAGCCCAGAAATCAACAATTACAAAAGAATTATCTCCGATAATTTGGTCAAAGTTTTCATCTGAAATAACTAAAGGAGAGATTGATTGCACATATTATCGAAGTTAAATTTGTATATAAAAACACCGGTATGGTTTTAATGAATGAGACAATTATGAAATTATTTTTATGTGTTCAATGATATTCTAATGTGCCGAGATGGCAGAGTGGTCTTCAGTAGAACACAATAATGCGCGGGCCTTGAAAGCCTGTGTCCTCCGGGACTCGTGGGTTCGAATCCCACTCTCGGCGTTTCGATTATTTATTAGAAAGATTGACTTCGATGAATACGTCTTCAGGAACTTTGAGTCGCATGAGTTGTCTCATGGTTCGGTCGTCTGCGTCCAGATCAATTAGGCGTCTATGAATACGGAGCTGCCATCTATCAAAAGTGCTAGTGCCGTTTCCAGATGGGGCCTTTCGAGTGGTAATTCTGAGTTTTTTCGTAGGAAGTGGCTGTGGACCTCGTGCTTTGATACCTGTACGATCGGTAATGTCTTTAATCTCCTTGCAAACTATCTGTAAGTTAGGAAGATTACTACTTGTTAACTTGATTCTTGCAGATTGACCCATATTTCTTTATTATATTGTATGTTGAAGTATTTGAATTTTACATTTGGGCGAAAAGAACAAATACAAATGAAAAAATTTATAGCTCAATGTTAAAAGCTGTATTATTTGATTTAGATGGGACGATAATAGATTCCAACAACGCAATATTTCAGACATATATGCAAGTGGCAATTAGACTGGGAGTAGAACCTCCGGATATAGAAGTTCTAAGAGGCCTATTAGGTCAGCCTTCACACTTGAATTTGCCCTTACTATTTGGAGACAACAAGGATGCAAGGCCAATTTATAATGAAGTAGTAGTAAAGACTCATGAGAATTTACCCACATTGCCTCATGTTAAAGAGACTTTAGAGAAGATAGACTTACCAATGGGAATTGTGACGTCAAAAAGAAAGGCAAATGCAATTGAAGTATTAGGAGAATTGAATAATTATTTCACAGTGTTAATAACTCCAGAACAAACCGTGAAACAGAAGCCAGATCCAGAACCAATGCACTTGGCATGTAAGAAATTATCAGTTAAACCAGAAGAATGTGTTTACATTGGGGATACAGTAAGAGATTATAAAACAGCGATGAATTCGGGTACAGGATTTATTGCATTAGTAGACAAAGGTTCAACAGCAGAACAATTCAATGAACTAAATGTAAAATATCAAGTAACGTCATTTGACATGATTCCGGACATGATAAAAAAGTTTTATTAGTAAATTTACTCTAGTATATCATAATTGGCTTTTGAAGTAATTTGTGATAATTGTGGACATATGATATATCAAGGAATGGAATTAAGATATGTTAACGATGTTATCAAATCAAATAGTGGAAAATGTAGAAGTTGTAATAGTGCATTTTTAAAAAGAAAATTCAAGACAGAAATAATTAAGAAATAAATTAAATTTTAGAATTAGAAAGTCCCTTGATAAATATACATTCGTCAAAACCAACAGAGAATGTCTGACTAGATTGATCATTATCAGAAATTATCAGGTTGCTATCACGTATAATCACTATAGGAATAGATTCATCACATTCACCCATGAGCAATTGAGCTGCCGAGCTCAAATCGTCGGCAATAGCTTTTTGAGTAACACGAATAGAATTGCCAAAAAGATCAGTTTTTCCACGTTCGTCTTCAATGGGTTTTACTCCAGAAGAGGCGATAGCCACGCCAGTAGTGCCAATACGAGTAGGCATCAACCTGCTATCAGTGATAATAATTCCGTTGTCAGTGCCGAACAATTTTTTAATTTCAGACTTTAGAATTTTTGCTGATTTAAAGGAATCTTCTGGATATAGAATGGCATAGCCAGGCATTATATTCGACGTATCGATTCCTGCATTAGGAACCAGAATGCCGTCTTTGAAAGTTAGGACAAATCCATCAAAGCCATAGAAGATTTTATCAGATTCTTGAACTATCAACTCAGATAAATGAGGATCAATATTATATTTTTCAGCTATTTCAGTTGCGTAAGAACTTACGTCTACGTCAGAGAGTTTAACATATCGACCTTCAGACAATGCAACAAATTTACTAGAAATACAAAATATATCACCGTCTTTTAACTCGGTAGAGTTACTTTCAAGTGATTTGAAAATTAAATCAAGCAGGCTGAATTTTGTATCCTGTCTTGGAACTTTAATAGGCAGTAATTTAATTTGATTCAAGGTTCTAACTTTTCATTTATTCAACTTGAAATACAACATCTAATTCGACGGAAGAATCCATCGGGAGAGAGTTACTACCAATTGCAATTCTTGTATGTTGCCCTGCTTCTCCAAATAATTTACCAAATAGATCAGATGCCCCATTGATTACTTTGGGATGATCTACAAAAGTATCAACACAGTTAACATATCCAGAAACTTTAACAATCCGCTTAACATTATCCAATGAGCCAATTTCTGCTTTAATTACACTCAAAGCGTTCAAGGCACAGACTTTTGCACGATAATAGCCTTCTTCCACAGATATATCAGAACCCAATTTTCCTGTAAGAAGATTACCATCAATAAAAGGAACCTGGCCAGAAATGAAAACCAAGTCATTTATTCTAAGTGATGGAATATATGAGCCTGCGGGTTTTGGAACTCCTGGAAGTGTAAGCCCAAGTGAAACTAACTTTTCCTCAATCATGAGTGATTTTAAACAGTTGTGTTATTAATGTTTTAACAAAAAGATATATTCAAGCAAAAAAGATAAAGATTGTAATAAAAATTTGGTAGACTTTGTTAGTTTAACAGTATTAATTGTTTTAGTTATTTTATCAGCAATTTCATCAGGAAGTGAAACTGCGTTAGTTTCATTAAACAAGATAAAAGTAATAACACTTTATGAACAAAAAAAGAGAGGCTCTGGATCATTATTTAGATTAAAGAAAGAGCCAAAAAAACTCATTACAACGATATTAATATGGAATAATCTTGTGAATATCAGTGCTGCATCATTAGCTACAAGCATAGCGATTAAAGAATTTGGATCAAATGGACTGGGGATAGCTACAGGAGTTATGACTTTAACAATATTGATTTTCGGAGAGATAATTCCAAAATCATATTCCACCGTTAACAATGAAAAATTTTCATTAATTATTTCAAGACCGATAGAAATTATCGTGAAGATATTATCTCCATTTACAATACCACTAATGAGATTGTCAGATTTCCTACTAAGAGATTCAAATAAAGATGTAACCCCCACATTAACAGAAGACGAAATAAAAACAATATTGGATGTAGGGGAACAAGAAAATATTATTGAAAAACATGAAATAGAATACATCAGAGGTGTATTGAAATCTGGAGATACTACTGCTAGAGAGGTAATGATTCCGAGGAAAAAAATGTTTGTTCTAGATTCAAAAATGGACGTCAATCAATCCATAACAGAAATGATAAGTAGTGGATATACAAGAGCGCCGCTCATAACCGAATCCAAGGATAATGTAGTAGGAATTGTCCATTTGAAACAGATGCTTGTTGAGCAAAAGAAAGGCAAGGGAGAAGTAGGAGTGTTGCAAATATCAAGAAAACCAATATTTGTATCTCAAAGAGAAATAGTAGGAAATTTACTCAGAGAACTACAATCAAAGAGGGTTCACATGGCAATCGTATTGGATGAATTCGAAGGTGTTGAGGGATTGTTAACTCTAGAAGACTTGGTTGAAGAGATTGTCGGTGAAATAATAGATGAAAGTGAGAATGTGTTTCCTACAATAAAACGTGTGGATCACAATACAATAATAGCCACTGGCGAAACGAAAATTGAGGAAATAGAGAAATATTTCAAGATGGATTTCAAGAAAAGTGGAAAATATGACTTTTCAAATGTGAATGGAATACTTCATAATTTCTTAAAAGATATTCCAAGAAAAGGAGACACGATAGAAACAAGCGGATTGTTATTTGTTGTGGATGAAATTGATAATAATACTACAGATAAAGTAAGTATTACTAAAATCTAGAAACAAACCATACAACAGATATATTTAATGTAGAATTAATTAATAATATAGAACCATGGATTTATTTGCAGTTTTTATAGAAAATTTATCTGAATTAGGATATCTCGGGGCTTTATTAGCAGGATTTCTTGGGTCTAGTTCACTATTCTTTTCGATATTTCCGTCGTTCATAACAATTCCAATAATTGGATCGCAATTAAATCCCCTATTAGTTGGGATAATGGCAGGACTTGGTGCAGGAGTTGGACAGTATCTTCATTATTATATCGGAGTCGGAGGAAGAAAATTATTTTCAAATAATTTTTTGGCTAGAAGAAAAATTCCTCTAGGAAAATTTAAATTTCCAAGATTTTACAAACGAAATAGAAAGCCAATAGATTGGGAAGAAAAAATAAGGAAATACGGAGTAGGAATAATTTTTGTTTTTGCAGCGACGCCGTTGACACCAGACGATATTCTTTGGATACCGCTGGGAATAATGGGCTATCCGAAATTAAGAGCGCTAATAGCTGCAATACTTGGTAAAATTACATTAAATTTAATGTATGCATATGCTGGATTCTTCGGAATAGAATTATTAATGTAATTGAATGCCGGGAGTGGGTCTTCCGTATAAATTTCGAACCCACGACCTCCAGATTATGAGTAACGCCCTTGTTGTACTATGGAGGCTGGCGCTCTAACCAGGCTGAGCTTTCGAGTAAACAAACCCCGGCTTCTTTCCCCGGCACACAATACAAAAAATTTTCTGTGCCTAATAAATGAATGTCGAAAGCATAATAAAAATCGTCCACGGTTTAGGCATATCATGATTCTAGTCAGAATATATGGATTATTCAATTCATATTTACTAATAAAAATGAGAATTTGAGTCATACGTTCAATGAAATTAATTCTATGAATACATCTGTCCAATATGCTGATGAATACTTGAAACAATCATATTAGTTAACGAAATTTATAACCAACAAACTGTACACATAATTATGGCAAGTAACTCGGGTAGTATACCTCAAAACTATATTATCATAGGAATTATTGTCGTAGCAGTATTAGTTGGAGGATTTTACTTCATGCAATCAAACAGTGGAGATTGTGTAGTAAAACTCGGACACATACTACCAACAAGTGGTCCACTTGCAGCATATGCAGGAGGTTTCCAAGCAGGAGTTCAAGCTGCTGTAATAGAAGCAAACGACCAAGGTGGTATTGACGGCTGTACTGTTCAACTGATAGAAGAAGACTCAGCAACAGATCCAGCTGCATCAGCAGCAGCGGCAAAGAAACTGATTGAAGTTAACGGAGTTCATGCAATAGTCGGTGCATATGCAAGTTCATCAACACTAGCAGCAGCACCAATTGTTGAAGATAGTAAAACCATCATGATTTCCCCAGCTTCTACATCACCTGATGTAACAAATGCAGGTGACTTCATTTTCAGAACTGCTCCAAGTGACGCACTACAAGGCGTTGCAATGGCAGATCTAGCTTGGTCGCAAGGACACAGAACTGCAGCAGTAATCTTTGTAAATAATCAATATGGACAAGGATTGTCTGATGTATTCCAAGAATCATTCAAAGCAAACGGAGGCACAATAACAATTGCAATAGCATATGAGCTAGAAATGGCAACATACCGTACTGAATTATCACAAATACAAGCTACGAATCCAGACATCATAGTCGATGTCTCGTATGCAGATGACGGACAAATCATATTCAGAGAAGCAGCAGAACTTGGAATGACAGCACAATGGCTTGGCGGCGATGGAATAGCAGATGATGCTATATTCGGAGCACCAGGAATTGCTGAAGCAACAGAAGGAATGATAGGAACACGTCCAGCCTCTCCTGAATCACCAGGAAAGGCAGCTTTCTTAGATCTATTAGCAGCTAATGGATTGGAAGAAGGAATCTATTCGGCAGAGGCATATGACGCAGCCAAATTAGCCCTAATGGCAATTGATGAGGCAGGCGTAGATGCAACTAAAGAAGCTATCAGGGATGCATTAATCAGCGTAGCAAACGGCTATGTTGGAGCATCAGGCGACAAAACATTCGATGAAAACGGAGATGTAGGCGGAACCTACAGCATCTGGAGAATCGTAAACGGAGCATTTGTCGATATCGGAAATTGGGACCCTTCGGGTATCAGTCTTTCTTAGTATCGTCAAACTCCTCTTTTTTTTATTTACTTCCTAGAAACATACGGCCTAATTCTCGATTATTAATAACTTCAGATGCTTTGCCATCGAAGAAATTCTTTCCCATTGCCAGCACATAACAGCGATCAGAGATTGCCAGAGACTTCTTTGCATTCTGTTCAACTAATAAAATAGAGGTTCCAGACTCCTTGATCTGAATAAGTTTTTGCATGATTTCACTGACTAGATTTGGAGCCAAGCTGGCAGTGGGCTCGTCCAGCAATAACAGTTTAGGGTCTCCAATCAATGCCCTTGCTATTGCCAGCATCTGTCTTTCCCCTCCGCTCAAGTTGCCAGACTTTATTGAGTTCTTGTTTTTGAGTTGAGGAAAGATCGAATAGATTTTATCCAATTCATTTTTAGTGTCTTTAATTTTTGAAGTGTAGAAACCAATATCAAGATTCTCAGATATTGTAAGATTAGAAAAGATATTTTCTACTTGTGGTACATAGGAAATGCCTTTTTCAAAAACTCTAAAGGGTTTTATTCCAATTATTGATTCATTTAGAAATTCTATTTTACCCTGTTGTGGTTTGACAATTCCAAATATACTTTTCAACAAGGTACTTTTACCTGAACCATTGGGACCGATAATAGTAACAATCTCATCAGTTTGTACATTGAGATCAATATCTTCAATGATGATTGTACCGTCATATCCAGAATGCAGACCTGATACTTTGAACATGTCTAATCTTCCAACCCCAAGTATATGTTCAGGACTTTTTCGTCTTCAAAGACTTTTGAAGGATCCCCGTCGGCAATGATCTTTCCACGATTCATCACGCCAATGTATTCACAATAATCGCGAACGACGTCTATGTTGTGTTCCACAATCAAGAAAGTCTTATCGTATTTGTCACGCATATCGATAATCTTCTCGAATATCTTGTTGGCCAAGGTGGGATTCACGCCTGCAATGGGTTCGTCAAGAAGGATGATTTCAGGATCGGCCATGAGAATTCGGGCAAGCTCAAGAAGTTTTTTCTGGCCGCCAGACAGACCTGCGGAATACTCATTGGTTAGGTGCGATAAATCAAGGAGTTCCAGTATTTCATTTGCTCGTTCATGGTTCTCGGTCTCTTGTTTGATTACTTCTTTTTTACGGAAGAATAATGGAATAATATTCTCGCCAAGTTGGTTTCTCGCACTCAACAGTACATTTTCCAGAACTGTCATCTTAGAGAAAGGCCTAGGAATTTGGAAAGAACGAATTATTCCATGGTTGGCGATTTTATCAGGAGACAGATTGGTTATATCGATGTCATTGAACTTTATAGAACCTTCGTCCACAGGGATGAATCCGGTGATGCTGTTGAATAGCGTAGTTTTTCCAGAGCCATTAGGTCCAACCAGTCCCGTAATTGATTTCTTTTTCACAGAGAAATCAACACCGTCTAGTGCAACTATTCCTCCAAAGGATTTATGGATATTATTTAGTTTCAGCTGTTCCATTTTCTTCCAACCTCGTAGAGATAGATTTAGTTTTTTCTTCGGGAATAATGCCTTCGGGCCGATACATCATAAACAATATCAGGATAAAACCGATAACAATGATCCTAAAGTTTAGCGGATCGATTGGCAGAGAGACATAGTCCTTGACAATTGACATTCCTCTTTCAAAAGTTTGTACAAGCAGAGCTCCAAGAATCGAGCCCTTGATATTTGCAATGCCGCCAATGATCATCATCGTCCAGATAGTGAATGTAAGGACTGGAAAGAACATGTCGGGAGAGATGAATCGAAGATGGTATGAAAATAGATGCCCTGCAACACCTGCCATGGATGAGCCGATAATCAACGATTTTGTTTTGAATTTGAAGATGTCTTTTCCAAGAGACTTTGATGCAACTTCATCCTCTCGTATGGATTTCAGAACTCGTCCGAACGGAGAGTTTACGAGTTGAGTAGCTATAAGATAGCATGCAAACAGGAATATGAGAACCACGGGCGTGTAGAACAGAAGATAATTGTCGGTAGGAATGAATTCAGCCAATGGCCTAGGTATGCCAGGAAGTCCTCGCGTGCCATTCGTAAGCCAGGCTTCGCTGATGAAGAACAATCTCAGGATCTCCCCAGCAGATACCGTAACTATCGCGAAGTAATCCTCCCGAAGCCTGAGCGTGGGCAAGGAGATTAGGAATCCAGCAAGGGCAGACATGAAGATAGCTGCAACCAAGGCGAATATGAAATTGTATCCGCTCAATGCTAGCAAGGCAGACGTGTATGCACCCACTCCGAAGAACGCAACCTTTCCGTAATTCATCAATCGAGTGAATCCCGCTTCAATATTCAGACTAATTGCAAGAATGCCAAAGACCCCTGTATAGATCAGAGCGTCGAGTATGAAATTTAGCAACTAACCACCTTTCCGAGTACTAGACGTACTGAAGAGGCCCTGGGGCCTGAAGATAAGCATGATGATCAATATGGAGAAAGCTATTGCAGGTCGGTAGCTTGTGGGCAGATCCAGATTGATCAACGCAACTACTCCGATGTTCTCAACGAATCCGATAATGTATGCTGCAATGATAGCCCCGTAAAAGCTTCCGATTCCTCCAAGTATGACAACGGCAAATGCAATCAGCAATACATTCCAGCCAAGCCATGGAGACAGGCGAGTGTCAACTCCCCTCAGGAAACCTGCAAAGCCCGCAGTGCCTCCGCTCAGGAACCAAACGATGTAAATCACTCGGTCGGTGTCTATTCCGCTGATAAGTGAAAGGCCAGGGTTGTCTGAAGTTGCCCGAATGGTTTTACCAAGATTGGTGTAAGTCAGAAACACATGGAGCAAGAGAACAAGAAGAACGGACGACAGTATGATTATGAGATCGAAGCTTGTGAATCTTGCGGTAAAGTATTCGTATATTGCAGGAGCTTCTATGTTGAAATACAGGACATTTGCGCCCCAGATTTCCTGGATGGAATGCCTGAAGACGAAGCTGAGGCCAATAGATGCAATCAGCATCGAGGTGAGCTTGGTGGTCGTCCCAGACGAGCTTACGTTCTCCAGTTTCGAGAACACAAAACGATAGGAGAGAACGGCCAGCATACCGGATGCAATGAATGACGAGATGCTTCCAGCGAACAGGCCAAGGCCGAGATATTGGTTTGCCGCGTATGCGGAATAGGCCCCGAAGGTCATGAACTCTGCATGTACAAAGTTAGGAAACTTCATGACACGGTAGACGAGAGTCAGTCCGATAGCCCCCAAAGCAAGGATGCTTCCAGTCAGAATGCTGTCAACAAGTAACTGAGGAAGATTTACGAGGACCACAAATTAATTAGCAATAACTAGAATTTCATAGTTTTGATGAATAATCTTTATATAACTCAGTTATGCAAATCGGCATAATCATATTACGCCGTCAAATGTTGACAATGGTGAAGAAGAAAAATATGAAAATACAATGGTCTTACGCGACTAAATGGTCGTACGTGACTACATGAACCTACGAAATGTAGGATTTGCAGAGAAAAATTGACATGCTGGTGAACAATCAGCATGAAAAACTGCAATTTTTTGATAATTATTTTAAAAAAAATAAGATTTTTGATCAATATAGGGCAATTTTAAGAGATTTACAATTGAAATAAAGCCTCGGCCGGGATTTGAACCCGGGACCTTTTCCTTTTTGTCGTATACCAAGGAAACGCTCTAGCCATGCTGAGCTATCTCGCAGATGAACCGAGGCAGAGCCGAGGCAATATTAAGAAATGAATCGCGTTATTAATTTGTTTTTCCACTGCCGATAATTCGTATGGATTTTGATTCAGGCTTTAATAATACGCAGATATCGTTCGGAAGGACGACCATTGGCTTATCGAGTTTTAATTTGCGATTGATTGGTCTCCCAATACCGTGAAGTTGATCGATTTCATTTCAGGTTCAGAGCTTTAACTTTTGTCAGAAGATTTATCGGATGTATCTTCGTTCTCGCATTCTTTCAGTAATGTGACATACTTTTGAAGCAGATCAGCCAACATCGCCTGTTTGGAAACATCGTGTTCCTTTCCCAAAGAGGTGCTTATGATATCGATCTTTTCAATAACTACATTGCGAAGATTCGAAAGTGTTGCGTCATTAGATACAGTTGTGGCCTGAAGGTTTTCAGACAAATTGTCTTCTGCAATACAAAGAACTCTTCCTTTGTATTTCACCTGTACGCCGCCACAACGAGGACACTTATCGCTAATCAGAGTGCCGCCTTTTCGCATTATCTCCACTGCATTGTCTATCGGTTTACTCATATCATAATCAACTCTTTACTGATTGACGGAATTCGTCAATAGTTTTCTTAATTTCGTCGACGGATGCGCCATCTTCCAATGTAGTAATATCTCCGATATCAGTTCCAGACGCAACTGCCTTGACGACACGTCTCATAATCTTTCCACTGCGAGTCTTTGGCACCATATTGACAAAATGAATTTCTTCGGGAGTGGCTACTGGACCAAGAACTTTTCTTACATGATTAAACAAATCAGTTCTAAGTTCTTCTGATGGTTCATTGCCTTTTTTAAGTATCGCAAATACAACAATTGATTCTCCTTTTATCTCGTCTGGTTTTCCTGCTACGGCAGCTTCAGCGACTGCAGGGTGTTCAACCATTGCATCTTCTATTTCAATAGTCCCCAATCTGTGGCCTGCGACATTAAGAACTTCGTCTGCTCGACCCAAGAACCAGAAGTATCCGTCATGGTCTCTAATCGCATAATCTCCAGGGTAATAGCATCCTGGGAATTTTTCCCAATACACCTGCCTGTACCGTTCGGAATCGTTGTACAAAGTCATGAACATTCCAGGCCAAGGACGTTTGATAACTATGAATCCTTTCTCTCCAAGTCCAACAGAATTGCCTTTCTCGTCAACTATATCGGCTTCAATTCCAGGAAGAGGGAAAGTTGCAGAACCTGGCTTTAGAGAAACAAGTCCAAGGTTTGGAGATGCAGAAAGCATGATTCCGCCAGTTTCAGTCTGCCACCAAGTATCTACAATAGGACATTTCTTGTTTCCTATTACATCATAATACCATCTCCAAGCTGCGGGATTAATTGGTTCACCAACAGTGCCAAGTAATCTAAGGCTGCTAAGATCGTGTTTTTGTGGTAATTCATTTCCATGTTTCATCAAAGCACGGATTCCTGTCGGTGTGAAATAGAATATGGTAACATTATATCGGTCAATCATTTCCCACAGTCTTTCTGGATTAGGATAGTCTGGAGCTCCTTCGTACATTATTGATGTGGCTCCATGAAGAAGAGGTCCAAATATGAAATAACTATGTCCAGTAACCCAGCCAATGTCTGCAGGACACCAATATACATCGTCTTTCTTAATATCAAACACCCATTTCGTTGTTGCGTATACATAAGTCAGATATCCGCCAGTTCCATGCAACACGCCTTTTGGTTTTCCAGTAGTTCCAGAAGTATAGAGAATATACAAGGGATGGTCGGATTCAAGTTGTTCAGGTTCAACAAAGTCATCAGTGTCCTTTATTGCGTCTTCCCACCAGATATCTCGATTTTCTTCCATATTGATTTCTATTCCAGCACGTTTGAGGACAATTACATTTGTAACGGTGGACGTCTTCGTAAGTGCGTCGTCTACAATTTCTTTAAGCTTGAGTATTTTGCCTCTTCGGAAACCTCCATCAGATGTAATGACCAACTTGGCTTGTGAGTCATTGATTCTATCCGCAAGTGCTACGGCACTAAATCCAGAGAAAACTACTGTAAACGTGGCGCCTATTCGGGTAGCCGCAAGTATCGCAACAGGAAATTCTGGAACCATCGGCATATAGAATGCGATTTTATCGCCTTTCTTTACACCTAGATTGAGTAATGCACTGGCAAAATGATTGACCTCTTCGTATAGTTGAGCATAAGTTATCGTTCTTTTGTCTCCGTTTTCACCTTCCCAGATATAGGCATCTTTATCCTTTTGTTCCGAGTCCATGTGACGATCCAGGCAATTGAATGATGCGTTAATTTTTCCACCTGTAAACCATTTTGCAAACGGGGGTTTCCATTCAAGAACTTCGTCCCATTCACGGGACCAAGACAATTCCTTGGCAATATTTGCCCAGAATTGCTCGGAATCTTTCAGGGAAGAGTCATGTACGGCACGATAATTAGAGGATGAATCGTCAAAATATTTCTCATCAACTGGCAAAGAACTGATTTCTGAATTAGGCAATTAGAATCACTCCAATTGCTTCAATGCTTCGTCGAGGTCAATATTATCATGAACAAAATCAGAGTATACTTTGGTAATCTTTGTTGGATCGTCAGATTGCCAGATATTGCGTCCAAAGACAATGCCATTTGCGCCCATCTCCAAGGAGTCAGACACCATCTGAAGAGAGTCGGCCAATGTTTTTGTTTTAGGGCCTCCACGAATCATAACAGGACAAGTAGTAGAGTCAAGGATTTCACGAAAAGAACTTTTATCCCCTGTGTAATCGACTTTAAGAAGATCCGCGCCAACTTCAGTAGCCATTCGTACAGCCAATGAGATTACGTCCTTGTCACGGACTGCTTGGTAGCCTTTTGCTATGCCCAACGGTTCTATTATTAATGGCATTCCATAATCGTGTGCTTCGTGTGCTATTTTACTAAGAATTTTTAGATTATAAGCCTCATCGTGATCGTTTTCAAATCCAACCAAAAGATACGTGACTACTGCCTGTGCATTAAGTCGAACTGCATCTTTTACAGAAAACAAGTCAGTGTAATAACCTGAATTAGGTTCTGGAGATGATCTCCATAAATTTGAAGTGTCTAGTCTAGCAATTAAAGAAGGAGAATTTCTACCAAGAAAATTTTCCGATACAACTTTAGCAATAGGAGGAGTTACCTGTATTGCATCTGGTCTACCTTGAACAACCTTAGAGACGGAACTTTCAATATCTTTAATTCCATCAATAGGGCCCATCAGTATTCCGTGATCAAAAGCAACAACAAATGCATTATCGTTTGAATTAAACAGAGTATCGATTCTAGATGATTTACCTATATTTGGATGCATAAGAGAACATAGAATTTACAAGATTTATTTGTTACTAACAATAAGGTCAATGCTTAATTGGGAAAATAACGTAGAAGAATAAATGAGAAAGAATCAGGCCATTCTATTAACGATAATCTTTGTTCTAGGGATATTTACTGGTTTAATGACAGATTTAGTAGGTTTAAGTTCTGGAGAATCTGATTTGGAAAAAGAACTCAACCTAGCAAATGAGAATATCAAATGGTTAAACGAAAACATCACGAGTATGAGGGAGGCAGAGAGAACCAAGTTTATAAGATTGAATTTAAGATTGGGGGAATTGTCTAATCTGATAGCCGAAAGGAGAGGCGTATGGATAACAACAGCATTTGAAAATGATGCGCCAGTATATTATGATTCAAACGTTGTAACAATAGCGCAAATAATTTGCGGAACGGACAGTATGCGACCTACATTTGACTGTTCAGACAAAGTGATTGTATATGAACCTGAATTTAACCACATAAATGAAAGAGATATAATAATTTTCAAGGAAAGGTTAACGCCATTGTGCAACAGATATACGGGCGAGAGAATAATTCACAGAATAATAGAGGTTCAAGAAATGGATGGAGAAATTGTGTTTGAAACAAAGGGTGATGGCAATAATTTATCAGATAATTGTTTGGTAAAATTTGAAGATATAACATACAAAGTGATAGGTATAATCTATGATGGAAAAATTTAAATTAATAATTGAGATGTAATAAAGCAATGTCGGCAATTGAGAATATGGATAAAAGAAGTAAGCAAATAGCAATCATTTCAGCTTTTGCAGTAATTTATGCAATAATGAGGATAGTTCCGTCATTTCCGGTAATCGGAGCTCCAGGAGCAAGTTTTTCTATGTCAGATATTTTGGTTCCAATTTATGCAATAGTATTTGGACCGTACATTGCAGCAGCGGCAATTTTTCTGGGAACGTTCTTGGGAATAGTATTTGGAAAACCGATAATATTTTTGGGATGGGATTTTCTGCCAGCGACAATGGGTGCATTGTTTATTGGGTTTATAATTCATGGAAAAAAGTTTATTGCTTTAGGTTTATTGCTGATTGGAATATTAGTTTTCAACTTGTTGCCATACACCGAGTCATTCATTCCAATAAATAGCCAGATTTCAATTCCGTATAATTGGTTTCATATAATTGCAGCATTGGCATTAATTACGCCAATAACAAAGATTTCAATAGGATGGATTGAAGAGAACTCCAACAAAGCAATATTTGGAGTGTTCATATTGGCAATGATTGGTACATTATTCCAACATATAGTAGGAGGGATAGTATTTGTTACTACACTTGGGATATTTATGGAATCGATCAATCCAGATGCATTTCCAGGGATTTGGAAAGCAATTTTCTATGTTTATCCGATTGAAAGAGTGGCAATTGCGGTAATTTCGGCAGTTGTAGCAGCGCCGATAATAAGGTCGATTAAACCATTATTGTCAAAATCAGTTTAGATTTTTTACAATATGGTCAAAGATTGATTTAGAAAGTTTTTTCTTCGTGTTATAAGGAAAGTTAACTGAATTATGATCGCTAGTAAACATAGTCAGTTCATTATAGTCAGAAGCAAAACCTGCATCTTTTCTAGATACGTCATTTACAATAACATAATCAGCACGAGAATCATTGAAGATTTCCGATATGGATTTCGATACAAGGGCAGGATCAGAATCAAATAGTGCTTTAAATGCAATCAATTTAGTAGTTGGAGAAATTTTTTTAACAGAATTAATTATTTTAGGATATGCTTCCAATTGAATGTTAAGAGAATTTTTTTCTCGGGATGAAATTTTTTCTGGAGAAGGGTCAAGTATACGAAAATCAGATGGAGCGGCAGATGCAATATAAAAGTCATAATTGTGGTTTGATAGTTCGTCTATCGTAATATCCAATAGTTGTTGGGAAGTAGAGACACGAATCGTTCGTATAGAAGTAGGAGGACTTTCACGTCCGTCTCCGTAAATTAATGTCACATTAGCTCCGCGTTTCTTAGCTTCGTTTGCAAGTGCTAAACCAGTTTTTCCAGAAGAATTGTTAGTAATTATACGTACTGGATCAATCTTTTCAATTGTAGGTCCGGTGGTGATAAGGATGTTAGTGTTAGCCAAGTCCTGTGTGAATAATTTAGACAATATTTCGTTAAATATATCGTCAAAGCTAGCCATTTTGGCTTTATTGTTTTCAATAAGTGGAGAAACAAATGTCACTCCGTGTTTTTGTAAAAGAGAGATATTATTCTGAAGAATAGGATTATCATACATTGGTTCATGCATGCCAGATGCAATGATAATAGGAACGTCAGAACCCAGAGCGACAGTGCATATTGTAGAAATGGAATCATCAGAAATTCCCTGTGCAATTTTACCGATAGTATTGGATGTACAAGGAGCAATTAGAATTAGATCAACACTATTATTACCGCCATTTGCAAGTTGGACATGTTCCATTTTACCAGTGAGAGATGTGATTACTTCATTTCCTGTTGCCCAATGCAATAATTGTGAGCCAATCAACTTAGAAGCTGAACGGCTAAGAACAGGAATGACGTCAGCTCCATGTTTAATTAATTCACGGGCAATGCGCGGAGATTCCATAGATGAAACACTACCAGTTATGCACAATAGGATCTTTTTTCCCTCTAGTTCATTGCCTTTAATGGAAGATATGTCAAGTTTCATAGGGATTATTTGATATACAATTATCTAATAAAAAACTAACTTTGTTCATTATTTAAATAGCTAAAAATCGTTCTAAATTTTATGGAGAAAGTGAATAATGAAGACAGATTAAACGCAATTGCAGTGGAACTACAGAGTCTATTTATTGAATTTGAGAATATTTACAAAGATTCACTTGAAAAAATGAACAAAATGACGGAAGAGATTGATGAAAAATTATCATCAGATGAAGAGAATGAATAAAAACTTAATAACAAATAATCGGTTTGAATATAGGTGTTAAAGATGGCTGAGATAAACAACAGTAATAATGAACGTTCTACAGCCGATACTCAGCAGAAAGAAGATGCAATTAGAGAACAAATGCTCAAAGTATTATTGACGACTGAGGCAAGAGAAAGATTAGCAAACATTAGAATGGTTAAACCAGATATTGCAAGATTAATAGAAAATCAAATAATTCAACTAGCATCTTCAGGAAAGATACAGAAAACGATTACAGACGATCAAATTAAAGAATTTTTATCATCATTTCAAAAACCTCAGAAAGATTTCAAAATAAAGTGGGCATAATGTCGAAATTAACATCTGGAATTAAGAAAAGGTTGATGAAAAAAAGAAATCAGAACAGTGCAGTTCCTACATGGGTAGTAGTTAAAACAAAGAGGGGAGTAACAACCAATCCAAAACGTAGAAACTGGAGAAGAACTAAATTGAAGGTGAAATAATGGCTAAAGAATTTGATCGAACTTACAATGTTCCGTTAGGAAGAGCTTGGATATATCCAAAACAAAGACGAAGTAAACGTGCAGTAAAACTTCTTAGGGAATTTGCAATAAGACATGGTAAATCAGATCAGATAAAGATATCAGAGAAGGTCAGTGAACAGATTTGGGAAAACGGAATTAGAAATCCTCCTCGAAAAATAAAAATCAGATTGATAAAAGATAAAGACGGATTAGTGACTGTCGATACATTAGATTCGGCAAAGAATCAAGTAAAAGAAGTTGAGAAGAAAGAAGAACAAGTTATTGATGTTAAACCAGAAATTGAGGTCAAGGATGTTAAAGGACTTCCTGAAGCAACTGAAGAGACTGTAGCAGAAACTACGCCTGAAGCAACTAAAGAGACTGTAGCAGAAACTACGCCTGAAGCAACTAAAGATATTAAACCTGAATAAATTATTCAGAGAGTATTGGGATTTCTAGATTTTCGTCTATATGATATTCAATATCATCGTCAAGATTATTTCCGCGGAACATAGTAGCAAGTGGATCATAATCATCAAACTTAGTTTGAGTTAAACCAGACGAGATAAGCACAGCCATAGTATCAGAATCATTATTGTTTACATAGCCATGTGAGATTTGAGATTCATTAACTTGTCCTTTGACCATATTAACAGAAGAAAGAATATCAGTGGTTGAGAGTTTTGGATTACCATTTAAGAATAATAAAACTCGCGAGATTGAAGAAGGGTTTGTGGTATTCGACAACATTTGTAATGCATTTTTTACAGCAATATTGGTATTTTCAGCAAGAGAAGATTCACCGAAACTCAAGATAGAATATTTATCGTCGTCGGTAATTTCCAGTATATTTTCGAGTTCATTAGAATTATTAGATAGTAAAGAGGAAAGTGATAATGCAATTTTTGAATAGATCAAATCAAAAGCTTCGGAAATAGGTATACGTGGAAGAGATTCTAAAATTTCATCGTTATCAATCAGTATTATATTACTCGAATATTGTTTGAGTTTAGTAAGAGTAGTACCTGCATTAAAATGTCGATGTTTTTCTGATTCATATGGCATAGAAAGAACTGGCATGCACTTGATTTCATGATCATTACATATTTTAGCAATAATAGGAGCTAAAGCGGCACAAATCTTTTCTCCTGGATTGCAAGCCATAATAACACAATCTGCAGAATTAATATGTTGAGAAAGTTCGTCGATTTGGGTTTTGCATAACGAACGAATCATAGGAATAGAAATACTGCCACCAACTTTCATGTCGACTTTAAGAGATAGGCCTTTAGAAGATTGGGGAATATCTTCTAAAGATGAGCTAATATAAACAGAATTAAAATCAGATTTTTTCTCAAAATTAGATAGTATTCGACAACCTGCATTTCCAATGCCAATAATAAAAATAGAACTGGTATTTCCGGAATTCATCAAATTATAATAGGTAAAAAAGACGTATATTTGTTAATAATTGATTATTTTTACCATTTATGAAATAAAATTGACCGTATTTTATAGAATCAAGAAAAAAGATAAATCTATTGAGAATCATGGTTTTTTGTAAGTTGAAACCACTAATCATAATCATATCTATATTAATATTCATTGCAGGACTGCAGATTTCCAATGTTTTTGTGGACATACCTGAAGCCCATGCGTCAAGTCATATTGAGTCAGTATTGACAAGCGGAATAGTCATTAATGAATTAGGAGTAGTAGTCATCAATTATAATTTAAAACTAAGTAATTCTGGACAAACAGAAGAGTCATTAGATAATGACATAGTATTACATCTGCCATTAGAATTTAAGAACAAGATAGACGGTTATAGAATTAATTCGTCAACTACAAATGCAGAATTAATAATATCAAGTAACTGGAAGAATACACTATTATCGGTAAAAACAAATGGTGAATTTAAAATTTCGCCTAACAAGGAATTTTATGTTAATATTGAACTAATATTAACAGACATATTAAAGAGTACAGAAAGACCTGGTCTTTACTTTGCAGAGGTTCCAATTATTACAACATCAAACATTCATATAGATAAAGAGATTTTGGAAATAAGAGTTCCAAATTCAGCCCCTTTTTACAACATATCAGATTATACGATAAAGGGCAATGCGTTTAGTAGAAGTCAACAAATGAATTGGGAAGTAGCAAGAGCGGAATTTCTAAATGTAACAAGTAATGATTATAGAAATGAGAATGTATTGGTATTAGCAAATCCAGGAATAAAGGCATTCAGTATAATAAAGGTAGACAGTTTCCTTAGAGAAATTTATATTTCTAAACAAGGAGATGTCATGATTAGGGAAAGAATAGAAATTAGAAATGCAGAAAATGGAATGGAACTGCATCAGATTGGATTAGATTTGTTAGGACCTGAAAGAGATGATTTGAATGTACCGATAATAAGAAGCGTAACATCAGTATCTGACAGAGAACCGGTATTAATAGATACAAAGATCATAATATTAGAAAACACTCCAGCAAACAGATTAGATTTAAAAAAATTAACAAGGTATGTATTTGCAACGAATACAACATTGATTTTGAATTACGAATATAGATTAAATGAAGAATTTATCAATGTGAATGCAAATTCAATTTCAGTAGACATTCCAACAGAACGTACCCTGAATACCATAGCAAAAGAATACAAAATAGTAATTATCGAGTCTAATTCATTTCAGATATCAACTGAATCGCCAATGGAACTGAACTTGAGTCCTAATGAACAATTAGAGAACATGAATATCACATTAAGTTATACTCCAAAATTAGCATGGGCAAGTAATCAGTCATTTCCGGTAGGTTCAATAATATTCGTCTTAGCACTGCTTGGAATGATGACACAAGTAGAGAAGAAAAAGGAAGAAGGAATTGAAGTAGAGGATGAAATTGATGTAAAGATACAAGAATTGGCAGCATTCTATGGAGAAAGAATGTCATTATTGAGAAACATACTAGAAAGAATAGAAAGAATAGACAAAGAAGATATTAGGAAGAATCAAATCGAGAACGTTAAAAAAGAAGTCAATACAATAAGAACAAGAAATTCAGCAGAACTTGTGACATTACGTAAAGATATAATCAGTTTAAGGCCATCTCAAAGAGAATTATTCAGCAGTTTAAACAAAGAGGAACAACTACTAGAAAGAGACATTTTCCAGATAATACAGCTATATGAACAGTATAGATTGAATAGAATAAACATTAATGACATGGAAGATAAATTAGGTGAATACAGAAAGAATGTATTGAAAAAGATTGATGGAATAATCGCTATAATACAAGCAAATATGGATGTATTGAAACAGAAGTAAACCGTTTTATAAAATAATCAACTAACATATTATATTAAAATGTCATTGGCATATGTCTTAATTAATGCAGAGATGGGAAAGGAGAAATTATGTTATAATGAAGTTAAACAATTAGGCAATGTTAAAGAGGTTTATATTTTATATGGATTTTACGACATAATTGCAATAGTAGAATCGTCAAATATAAATAAAGTAAATAATGCATTAAAAAATATCAGACAAAATGAAAATGTGATGACAACAGAAACCATGCCAATAATAGAATAATTGCTGGATTTACATTGAAAACTATTCACTTAGGACTAGACGACACAGATTCAGATGAAGGAATGTGTACTACATATCTAATAACATTAATTTTAGAAAGAATAATGAAAGAAGATATAGAACTATTAGATTATCCAAATTTAATTAGATTAAATCCTAACATTCCATGGAGAACGAGAGGAAATGCGTCTTTATGTTTAAGATTAAAGACAGATAATCCCGAGAAGATATTCAAGATCGCAAAGAAAATTATGATAAAGAATTCAAAAAGTAGGAATTCGGGGTTAGTAATGCTATGTGGGGGAAAAATACCAGAGAAGATAGTCAGATTCTCACAGAAATGTCTCAGTGAAGAGATAAAAATGAATGAGATGAAGAAATTAGTCATAAATGAGAATATATCATATTTTGGTCAAGGTACAAAAAGAGGATTAATTGGTGCATTAGCAGGCATAGGTAATACGCTGAACAAAGACCATACGTATGAATTAATTGGTTACAGAAGAAAGATAACAGGAGAAAGAGGAGTCAGTCTAGAATCATTAATAGAAATCGATAAGAAAAAAGAATATTCAATGTTTAGTAATATAGATTATAATAATTACAGAGTATTAGTTACGCCTCATGGAAAAGATCCAATATTATTTGCATTGAGAGGAAATAGTCCAAGACATTTGTATAAAGCAATGTCAGAATTAAAATTATATGAAGATGTAGAACGATTTGTCATATTTAGATCTAATCAGGGAACAAATGAACATTTGAAGAATATACTAGATCCATCAAATTTGAAAACATATGATTCTGGATACATAATTGGAGAGATTGTAATGAAACCAATCGTGATAAGGGGAGGTCATGTATTTATCAAATTACAAAATCAGAAAGAGGAGATCAATTGCGCAGTATATGCGCCAACTATTACACTAAAAAAAATAGCAAGAAATCTAGAAAAAGGAGATATAATCGAAGTAGGAGGAGGCATAAGTAAGAAATCAAAAAAATATGGCAGGATATTAAATGTAGAATATATAAAAATAATTAAATTATGGAAGAAAATTATTAGAAAAAATCCACTGTGCAAGAAATGTAATAAATCAATGAAATCTAAAGGAAGAAATAACGCATACAAATGTATAAAATGTGGTTCAGAATCAAATATAATTAGAAAAATAATAAGAAATCGAAACGTTCAAAATGGACTATACTTACCTGTGCCATCGGCTCAAAGGCATTTAATAAAACCAATAGAGAGGTACGGGAATGAAAAACATAAAGATAGTACGAAATTAAGAGGAAATTGGTTTAAAATATTTGAGTATAAATAATAGATTTGGGATAAATATAGACGCCAAAACATTTGGAATAATTGAGATAATTATTGCAACTTTGATTTGGGGATCATTAGGCGTAATGATTAGAAATATTGACATGGATCCTTTCTCAATAGTAGCATATAGATCACTCATAGCTCTGCCAGTAATGATGTTATTATTTGTAAAGAATAGAGAAAGATTAGATAAAAATTACAAATTATTAATACTATCAAGCGTTGCAATTGCAATGGCTTGGTCTGCGCATTTCTTTGCATTCAAATTAACTACAATTGCAAATACAGTAGTATTATTATACACAGGTCCAATTTATGTAGCAATTTTATCCCCACTACTCTTAAAAGAAGTAAGAGAGAAGAAAACAAACATTTGTTTGATTTTATCAATAGCAGGAATGTTCCTGATGTACAATCAAGGATTAGGTGATGAATTAAACGACAGAGGTCTAATGTTAGGAGCAATATCAGGAATATTATTTGCATTTGTAATAATTTCTACAAAGAAATTAAGCAAAGACTATTCAAGCATTACAATAGTAACAATGCAGTTATTCTTTTCGGTAATAATTTTATCTCCTGCACTATTTGTTGAACAGCAAGAGTTAATCAGCAACCTGCCATTACTTTTAGTTCTAGGTCTGGTTCATACAGCCGTAGCAGAATTTCTGTATATTGACGGACTCATAAGAGTAAGTACACAAAGGGCTTCTACAATATCATACATTGAACCTGCGAGTGCAATAATATATGCAATAATTTTATTAAATGAAGTTCCAAAAGGATTAGAAGTAGTTGGAATTTCATTAATTGCAGCTGCAAATATAATATTAAATGTAAATCGAGAAGACATAAAGAAAATAATAAAAAGATAGCGAGGAGTGGATTTGAACATTCGGCTGTATTGAGTAAACAAATACAGTCACCGATCTGCGGGTTATGAGCCCGCCGGGATAACCTGGCTTCCCCACCTCGCTAAATAATTATAAAATGAAGGTGGTTATTAACCTATTTAAAAAATAATTAGTTAGTCGTGGAATTATTCGTCTTCTTCATTTTGGATATCATGAATTTTCAATTCTAAAGCCGCTTTTAGTTTTGAATTATCCAACAATTTCAGAGGTTGTTCACAAACCTCGCATTTGAAACTCACCTCTATGGCTTTATTGAAAACATATTTCATACAAGATGGGTTTCCACAATGATAAAATTCATTTTCAGATTCATAATTAAGGCGTTGAGTAAGCCTAGTTATAACTTTACTCTTCTGAGTTTTTACAAAAGGTTCTACTTGATCACGCTGTGCTTTCCACCGATATACAAACCAGCCTCTTTTTGTATCACGAACACGAATTCCAGTAATTAATGAACGGCCAAATAAATCATAGAGGCATTTTCTAACGAGATTGATTTTTAGTTCAGTAAATTCAGCGATTTCTTCATCAGTGGTATTTTCATGGCTCAATAATGATTTAGCGACTCGTACATAATCATTGCCGCCGATAAGTCCAGAGACTTTAACAAAAGAATCTTCGAATTTTTTTTTAGTCAATTCTCCTATTATGCATATTCATTAGATTAAACCTTTACTTTTTTTATGGCTCTCGATAATGTATATAATATATTATCAAACAGATAATGAAAATTGCAGGAGATACAACAAAAGGAGAGCCAATCCATACGTAATCGTATAACAATAAGCATACCAAAGGGCCAATAGCTGAACCAATACCTCGAAAACCTTCAATTAAACCGGATAATTGGCCGCGTTGATTAGCTGGAATAATATCTCCTTCTAAAGATGCCAAAGAAGGAATGAATAGACCAATTGTAGAAAATCGAATGATAATAACAATATACAATTGGAATATATTATTAACAAATAGAATTGAGAATGTAGCAATCTGACTTAATATTACGGCAATAGAAATTATATATTTTCTATTTCTACTATCGGCAAGTCGTCCGCCAATAATTTGACTTATAGAGTTTGAAAATGCACCTAATGAAAAAGATATAGCAGAAATACTTGCAGTTTCAAGAAGAGAGTAACCAAGTACTTGATAGATATATAGTACAAGAACTGGTCTGAACATTCCAAATGCAAAACCATGTGAGAGATTCATCAAAAGAGAACTGTAAAACGTATTAACGTAGTTAGAATCCAGATTATCAATCATCTTAAAGAAACGAGTTCTTTGAGAAGGAATAGAATTAGAAGATAAAGTAAGAAATGCAAATAAAGATGAAAAAAGACCAAAGGCTCCAGCAAAGATAAATGGAATTCTGAAACTATCAACTGGATCAAGAGTCAAAATTGATTGAGAATAAGATAGTATGAATAAGCCAAAAAGAGGCCCAAAGGCCATACCGGCACCGGCAGATACGTTAAGAACCGATATAGCTCTTCCTCGTGCACCAGGTCCAACTAAATCATAAATCATGGCACGAGAAGAGGGCCAAATTAGACCTGCAGTGACTCCCTGTATAGTTCTCAATAAGAGAACATGTGTCCAGTCTTGTGAGAAATAAAACAGGATGGTTATTACACCGTAAACAAATAAACCGATAACAATTGAATTTTTTCGTCCAATTTGGTCAGAAATAGAACCAAAAGGTAAAGCAGTAAGAGTACGAGCGGCCATAAAGCCAGTGGTAAGTAAAGCAATTTGTAAACTAAGATTAGCTCCCAGCGCTTCTGCAAATAATGGAAGATAAGGAAAGAATATACCAAATCCAAATGTCATATTTGCAATTGCAAGAGATAGCGCAATAACAGGCCAAGAGTATGGATTATCAACAGTTTGTTTATTCATCACTCTTCAAATAGATAATTAGTTTTCGCATAATCAACTTATCGAGTTTTGGATATTTTCTTGATATCATTAAGTAAGATAGGAAGAAATGAACCAACGTCAGATACAACACCAATTGCTTGACCGGTGCCTCGATCTAAGAGTTTTGTCACCGAGGAGGGATTAATATCAATAGCAACAACTTTCACAGTAGAAGGAATCATGTTACCGACGGCAATTGAATGCAACATTGTAGAAAGCATAATAACCAAATCAGCATTAGAGAGAATTTTTTGGTATTGTTTCTGTGCTTCAACGACATCAGTAATGACATCAGGTGCAGGTCCATCGTCACGAATTGATCCTGCCAATACATATGGAACATTATTTTTTTCGCATTCATAGAATATTCCAGAATTAATTTTTCCAGACTTTACCAGTTTTTTTACAGATCCAGCTTTAAACAATTCATTTACGGCAACTATATGATTACGATGACCCATATGAGTAGATGAACCATGTTTAACGTCTATTCCAAGAGAAGTGCCCAATAACGCATGTTCTACATCATGAACTAATAATGCATTACCTGCCAATATTCCATGTACAAAACCCAATCGTATTAATTGAGAAAGGTCGTCAACAGCCCCTGTATGTACTATTGCAGGGCCGCCAACTACAATGATTTTTCCTTTGTTTTTCTTTATTGAGACTAAATCACGTGCTAATTTTGAGGATATAGCCTGAATAGGTTTCTCGGTAGATGTATGACTGCTCATGAATTGAAATGAATCTAGACCTTCACGAGGTCGTTCTGGAGGTACAATTTTTATGCCTTCCTCTCCAACAACTACAAAATCACCTTTGTTGACATTGCGCAACATACTACAAACTGCAGTATTTTTTATTGGATCAATAATAATTGCTTTGTCCATCATTTGATTTTTGACTTTAATCCATTTATTATTCAAATAAACAAAAGTAGGGTTGTTAGTTGTAGAATAGAAATTTTCAGGGAGAACATAATTTTTCTTAATCTTAGTGTATTGAATATTTTGTAATTCAACAGAGACGCCACCAGCAGAATATATTTCATTTAGTATTTGTGATAAATGAGATTTATTTTTTCCATAAACTGCGAGTTTAACATAACTATAATCATTTTTACCTTGTCCTATTCGAAATTCTTTAACCTTGAAATCTCCTTGCAAGTCCATAATATGATCGAAGATGCGAGTAAGAATCATAGAGTCAATAAGGTGTCCCTGGACTTCAATTTCCTTTACATATTTACTGGAACGAATTTTTTTCAACAGTATGTTTAACTCAATTGTAATATTTAGGTCATTACTTTCCTAAAGGCAAAAATATAACATAATCACATAATTAGTAATGAACGATGAATTAAAGAGGCGAAGTAATGATGTTACAAAAGGTCCGCAAAGGGCACCAGCTAGAGCTATGATGAAAGCAATGGGTCTTAATGATGAGGATTTAGGTAAGCCGTTAATAGGTGTTGCAAGTACATGGAATGAAGCAACTCCATGTAATTTACACTTAGACAGATTAGCACATAAAGCATCAGAAGGAGTTTCAAGTTCAGGAGGAACTCCAAGAGAATTTATTTCAATTTCAGTAAGTGATGGAATAGCCATGGGTCATGAAGGCATGCGTGCTTCATTAGTAAGTAGAGAAGTAATCGCAGATTCAATTGAATTGATGATACATGCGCATAGATATGATGGAGTAGTAACTATTGCAGGTTGTGATAAAAGTTTACCAGGGTCAATAATGGCACTGGCACGTCTAAATTTACCAGGAATATTTGTATATGGAGGAACAATCATGCCTGGAAAAATTAATGGTAAAGATATAACAATCCAGGATGTATTTGAAGCCGTAGGAAGTCAAGCAGCAGGAAAGATTTCATTGGAAGAGTTAAAGGAAATTGAAGATAAAGCTTGTCCTGGAGCAGGATCTTGTGGTGGATTATACACAGCAAATACTATGTCGTCAATAAGTGAAGCAATAGGAATAGCTTTACCTGGAAGTGCATCACCTCCAGCAATTCATGAAACTAGAGATGAGGTATGTAAAGAAACAGGAGTAGCATTAATGAAATTATTAGAGAACAATATTCGTCCAAGAGATATTTTAACTTTTGAAGCATTTGAAAATGCAATAGTAATACTACAAGCAATGGGTGGGTCTACAAATGGAGTATTACATCTATTAGCAATGGCAAAAGAAGCAGAAGTAAATTTGACAATAGATGAATTTGAAAGGATTAGAAAAAAAGTCCCTTATATAACAGACATGAGACCTGGAGGAAAATATATAATGTTGGATTTAGATAAAGTAGGAGGAGTGCCAGTAGTTATGAAAAAATTATTTAAAGCAGGACTGATTAATGGAGACGTTATGACGGTAACAGGTAAAACTATGAAAGAGAATCTTGAGGAATTTAACATAAATATCAAGAATGATGTTGTTTACGAAGTAGAATCTCCAATAAGTAAAACAGGGACTTTAACAATCTTGCATGGAAATTTAGCGCCAGATGGTGCAGTAATTAAAACAGCAGGAGTAAAAAATTTACAAATATCAGGTAATGCAAAAGTATACGATAGTGAAGAAGAGGCATTCATGGATGTTTCGAAAAACAAAATAGTAGAAGGAGATGTAATAGTAATTAGATATGAAGGTCCAAAAGGAGGACCTGGCATGAGAGAAATGTTAGGAGTTACTGCGGCATTGTATGGACAAGGATTAGGAGAAAAAGTAGGACTATTAACAGATGGAAGATTTTCAGGGGCTACTCATGGACTAATGGTCGGTCATGTTTCACCAGAAGCAGCAGTAGGAGGTCCAATTGCGACAATAGAAGATGGCGATCGGATTACAATAGATGTGATAAATAGAAAATTAGAACTCGATATATCAGATAATGAGATTAAAGAGAGAACTACTAGATGGAAGCCTAGGGAATCAAAGTATACGAGAGGAGTATTATCAAAATATGCAAAATTAGTTTCTTCTGCAGCAGAAGGGGCAATTTGTAGATAGATTATAGAAAAGTCTAAGACCTACATACTCGAATATCAAGTATTATTATTGATCTAAGCGACTGAATCCCAAGCTTTTGCTAAATTGATTTTTTTACGTCTGGCATAGTTAATTATGTTCGATGTTGTGGCAGAAATTTTTGACGAGATAATCTTTTTTGGTTCACCTGTAACTTTGCCATTTTTCAATACTTTTACTCTAAAGTCACGACTATTTCTTTGACTTTGAGTAATGAGTATTGAGTAACGAGGTTTCTTAGGAGTTTGACGGTTTGCTTTACGCTTTGGTGCTGCTTTACGCTTTGGTGCTGCTTTACGCTTTGGTGCTGCTTTACGCTTTGGTGCTGCTTTACGCTTTGGTGTCTTACGTCGAATAGATCTACGTGAGTTTGCACGTTTAACCATAATTATAATTATAATAAATTAGTATTTAATTATCCACTTAGCTTTAATTATTTAATAAATTACACTATTATCAATGAAAAAGATAGAAACAATATATCAAAGACTTTATTCTTCTTATCCTCCTATCGATACGTCATTAGAATATGGTACACCATTCCAATTATTAATAGCTACAATTCTATCTGCACAATGTACTGATGAAGTTGTTAATAGAACAACAAAACATCTATTTATTGAATATTCAGAACCAGAACAACTTGCAAGGGCAGATATCAAAAAGATTAAGAAGATAATTCGTCCAACAGGATATTATTCATTAAAAGCGAATAGGATAAAGAAGACTTCTAAACGTCTTGTAAATGTATACAATTCAGAAGTTCCTGATAATATGGAAGATTTATTGACCTTGGAAGGTGTTGGTAGAAAAACAGCAAATATCGTACTATCAGTAGCATTCAAGAAGACACAAGGAATTGCAGTAGATACACACGTAAAAAGACTAAGTAATAGATTAGGACTTACGGAGAATTCCAACCCAGAAAAGATTGAAATTGATTTAATGAAGAACTTAAAGAGGGAAAATTGGAATAGATTTTCAATATTATTAATATTACATGGAAGGAAGATTTGTAATGCCCGTAAACCAGATTGTAATAATTGTTTGTTAAATGATTTGTGTCCATACTTTGAGTCTAAGAGAAAATAGACGAATTAACTATATCTGAATAATTAATGGAGGGATTAATTAGATTTCTTTGCGACATCCAAGAATATATTTCATTAAATGCATCTTCAGGATATTCCTGCCAAGGTTCCCAAGAAGGTATAGAAATATCAGATATATTTTGATTAATTATTTTTTGTTGTTCTAATGAGAATTTATTTATGATAAACTGAATTTTATTAATATAAAAATCTCGTATATCGTCAGGATGATCGTTGATATAGTGAATTGATTTGTTTGTGGCTCGAATAAATGATTTAATGTGATCAGTCTCAAGGTCATTGCGAGAAATCATCAAGGTTCCTTTTCTTCTTGTCGATTCCATTAATTTATTTAAACCAAGAGACACTGCAAATTCACAATATATACCCAGAAGACTAGATGCAGAAGTTTCCTCATTCAAGGTTGACAATAACCTTTCATGAGGATCGCCAAGTTTTAGGAAATTTGAATCATCAACAGGAAAATACTTTTCTAAATCTTCAATCGTAGTATAATAAGAACCAGTTGATGCCTCCACTGCAATTTTCTTATTTGCAAGTTGTTTAGGATTAGAAAAATTAGGTCCAACGTATAGGCCAAAACTTCCATTGATAGCAGATTCATTCCATGGAGAATAGCAAACAATTTTAGAATCTTCGCTTTCGGCCACTCGGGATAAAGATACATATTCAGCAGCATGATAAAAATCAGACAAATTTTTCTTTTGTAGGTCTATGTACATTTGACTTTTGCTTTTTACTTTGTCAACAGGGGTTACATTATTTACTTTAATCTTCAGATTCTCATCTTCATAGAATCCATTTTCTATACCAATTAATTCAGGTAAAGACCAATAAAATGCATAATCATTGATACTTAGATTGATTAGGGTTGAAGTTTCCATTGTATTGTTACTATATTACACAAAACTTTATTAAATTGTTTGGCACATTTCCAATTTGTGAACAACAACAAAAGAATGTCAATTTTAAGTGTAGACCTACTTCTAAGTCTACTACTTAGACTTTAAAATTTCACCAATCACGAGTAAAATTTTGGTGAATATGTTGGCGTCTCGAGTTCATAAAATCTGTAAATTATCACAAAAAGTAACTGGACAGTATATACAATGAAGAATGAATATTTGATATCAACAGTAGTCGAGAATAAACCTGGCGTTCTATACAGAACTGCAAATGTATTCAGGCAAAGGGGTTACAACATACGAAGTATATCAGTAGGTGAATTGAGAGATAATTCAATGTCAAAGATGACATTTGTAATTGAGGCTGAGGAAAACGCTATAAATCAATTAGTAAAAGTGATGAACAAACAAATAGATGTAGTAGATGCAAAGGTTCTCGATCCAAAGAGATTAATCAAGAAAGAATTAGCATTAATTAAGATTTATGTAAAGGATCAGAAAATGATACCAAAAATAAGGGATATAGCAAATATAGGAACAATAATTGATGAATCGGTAAATTCAATAATAATCGAGGTTACTGGAACGTCAGAGAAAATTACAGACTTTGTTGAATTAGCGTCAGATTATGGAAAAATAGATATATCTAGAACAGGATTAACAGCTATTGAAAGAGGAGAGTAATATGGCAGACAAAAATAAATTAATTAAGATATTTGATACAACATTACGAGACGGTGAACAAACACCAGGAGTAAGTCTTACACCAGAAGATAAATTAAAAATTGCGATACAATTAGATAAACTTGGAGTAGATACAATAGAAGCAGGATTTCCTATAACGTCAAGAGGAGAAGCAGATGCAGTAAAAGCAATTGCAGAAGCAGGATTAAAGAGTGAGATATGCGGATTAGCAAGAGCAGAACCAAAGGATATAGAAACTGTATTAAAATGTAATGTGGACTTGGTGCATGTTTTCATAGCAACTTCAGACATACATATGGAGTACAAGCTAAAGATGGGAAGAGATGAAGTAATAAAAAAGGCTACAGACATGGTAAAATTAGTAAAAGAAAGAGGAGTGCCAGTAGAATTCTCTGCAGAGGATGCGTGTAGATCAGATCCTGATTTCTTAATCAAGGTATTTCAAGAAGTAAGTAAAGCAGGCGTGGATAGAATAGACATAGCAGACACAGTGGGAATAATGAATCCAACCACAATGTTTGATTTAGTAACAAAAGTAAAACAAGCAGTAAAAGAACCAATAAGTATGCATTGTCATAATGATTTTGGTTTAGCTACTGCAAATTCACTTGCAGGAATGTTGGCAGGTGCAGAAAGAATACATGTTGCAATTAATGGTCTAGGGGAAAGAGCTGGAAATGCAGCACTGGAAGAAGTAGTAATGGCATTGCAAAATCTATATCAGAAAGAAACAAACATCAATACAAGATTGATTTATGAAACGTCAAACCTAGTTTCTAGACTTACAGGAATCAATCCACAACCAAATAAAGCAATAATAGGAGATAATGCATTTGGTCATGAATCGGGAATTCATGTACATGGAATTATTAATATGCCAATCACATACGAGCCATTGGAACCAGAGACAGTAGGAAGAAAAAGATGGATACAAGCAGGTAAACATGCAGGAACACATGGTATAAAGGCACAATTAGAAGAATTAGGTTATGAAGCAAGTGATCAACAAGTTAAGGAAATATTAGGAAGAGTAAAGGATCTAGGTGATAAAGGAAAGAGATTGACAGATATGGATCTAGACTCTATTGCGCGATCAATTCTAGGACAAGAAAGTGAAGAGAAAGTATTAGAATTAATAGATATATCGGTAATGACAGGAATGAAATCAACGCCAACTGCATCTGTAAAGATTTCAATGAATGGTGAGATACATGTTGCAGCGGAAACAGGAGTAGGTCCAGTAGATTCTGCAATTAAAGCAATTCAGAAAATTAGTGATAAAATCGCACATATTAGATTAAAAGACTTCAGGATAGAGGCAATATCAGGCGGAACTGATGCACTAGGAGAAGTGGTGATAAAAGTAGAGGACAATGAAGGAAATATTGCTACGGCAAGATCGTCAGATGGAGACATAGTAATTGCAAGTACTGAAGCAATGATTGATGGAATAAATAAGATTCTTACTAAAAAGAAGGTTTCTTCACCAAAAGAACAGTTAGCAAATCCATAGTGGAAAAGGAGTTAATGCATAATGACAATGACAATGACGGAGAAAATCATAGCAGCACATGCAGGTTTAGAAAATAATGACCGAAACATTATTTGAGAAAATATGGAATTCCCATATTGTAGTTGAACGAGAAAACGAACCTTCTTTAATTTATATTGATCGTCATCTTGTTCATGAGGTAACCTCACCGCAAGCATTTGATGGACTAAGACTTAACAATAGACAGGTTAGACGTCCTGATCTTACAATAGCTACAATTGATCATAATGTACAGACCACTGATAGAAGCTTGCCAATGATTGATGAAACTTCCTCCACACAAATTAAAACACTAGAAAAGAATTGTAAAGATTTTGGAATAAAGCTATTTGGAATTAATGATCCTAATCAGGGAATTGTGCATGTCATAGGACCTCAATTAGGAATTACATTACCTGGAAGTACGATTGTATGCGGTGATAGTCATACTTCTACTCAAGGTGCTTTTGGTGCTTTTGCTTTTGGTATTGGAACAAGTGAAGTTGAGCATACACTTGCAACTCAAACATTATGGCTTGAAAAACCAAAAACCTTTGAAATTCTCGCTACTGGTAAAAGAAGAAATTCATTTGCTGTAACATCCAAGGACATAATTCTTAGCATAATTAAAAAAATTGGAATTGATGGTGGAACCGGTCATGTATTGGAATATCGTGGTAATGCAATTAGTGATTTATCAATGGAACAAAGAATGACTATCTGCAATATGTCAATCGAAGCAGGTTCTAGAGCTGGTTTGATTGCTCCTGATGAAAAAACATTTGATTACATTAATAATAGAGAATATACCCCAAAAAATTATGATCGGTTAGTTGATACTTGGAAAGATAATCTAATGTCAGATACAAATGCAAAATTTGATAAAAGTTTTACAATTGATGTAGAAAAAATTGAACCTCAGGTCAGTTGGGGAACAAATCCTGCGATGGTATCTGATGTAACAGGAACAATTCCTACTCCTGAAGAATTCGGTCAGAGTAATGAAATACAAATTGAAAGTGCAAAAAAAGCATTAGCCTACATGAATTTAGAGCCTGAAACTCCTATTGTAGAAATTCCTATTGACAGAGTGTTCATTGGCTCTTGTACAAATGCTAGATTAGAAGATTTGAAAGATGCGGCAGAAATTGTGAAAGGTAAGACAGTTAATCCTAATGTAAACGCAATGGTTGTTCCAGGTTCACAAATGGTAAAACATGAAGCTGAAAAATTGGGATTAGATAAAATCTTCAAGGATGCAAATTTTGAATGGAGAGAATCTGGTTGTAGTATGTGCCTTGGAATGAATCCTGATATTTTAAAACCTGGAGAACGTTGTGCTAGTACATCTAATAGAAACTTTGAGGGACGGCAAGGTTCTGGTGGGAGAACTCATCTTGTTAGTCCTGTGATGGCAGCTGCGTCTGCAATTGCTGGTCATTTTGTTGATGTGAGGGAATGGAGTTAAAATTGGAACCTTTTTCTAAAGTTACTAGTATAATCACACCCTTTAATAATGCAAATGTAGATACAGATCAAATAATTCCAAAGCAATTCCTTAAACTAATTACAAAATCAGGATTTGGAAAATTTCTCTTTTATGACTGGAGATTTGATCATGATGGGAAACCAAAAAATGATTTTGTTTTGAATAACTCACTCTATGAAAATTCTCAAATTTTGGTTACAAATGAAAATTTCGGATGTGGTTCATCAAGAGAACATGCTGTTTGGGCATTGAAGGACTTTGGATTTAATGTTATAATCTCCCCGTCATTTGCTGATATTTTCTATAGTAATTGCTTCAAAAATGGCGTTTTACCAATAATTCTTGATATTGAGAAAATTCACAAATTATTAAAGTTTGAAGATGAAGTCGAACTTGATCTAAATTCTCAAAAAATTACTCTTAGTGATGAATCCATAAATTTTGAGATTGATTCATATAGAAAGATTAGATTGTTGGAAGGTATAGATGATATTGATCTTACTCTTAAAGAAGATGAAAAAATTGAAAAATTTGAAAATGACTCTTCCATAGTATCAATCTTTTAGAAATGCAATAAATATAGGATTACAGATTTTAGTTTGTCCAGAAGCAGTAGATGCTGCAAAAGAGAGCTCTATCGCAGAAATAGATACTGAGAAGGGTACAGTAAACAGCGATGGTAAAACATTCAATGCAGAACCATTTCCAGAATTTATCAATAATATGATAATGAAGGGCGGATTGATGGAATACGTCAAAGATAAGATAGAGAATTAGATTTTTTTAGCACGTTTGAAATTATTGCCGCATTTTAAACAAGTATTTGTATCGTTATTTTTGTTTAATTCGAAATTCGCAGACCAGCAATTTGGGCATACAGAAACAGACAAATAATCAACTCATTAAACTAAGGTGGTATTGAATCATTTCTAGTATAGTGCGATTAAGAGGAATATAATTATCCCAATTAAGTTTCTCTCGAGCTTTGGAAGCATCTCCAATAAGCACCGGAAGATCAGTAGGTCGTAATCTAGATTTATCAAGTTGGTAACTCATATCTTCAATTTTATAATATTCACGTGCGATATTCAAAGATATTTCTAGTAATTCGGCAATAGTTATACCCTTACCACTAGCCAAATTGTATACATCTCCCTTAGTACCTTTTTCAATGACCGCCAAATATCCCAGGACAATATCACGAACATCCGTAAAGTCACGAATAGAATCAAGGTTTCCAAGAGTAATATTTTTATGATTCTCTTTGATTCCTTGTGCGATTTGCCTTGTAATTTCACTGGTTACAAACTCATTTCCACGACGTGGACCGGTATGATTAAATGCTCTTGTAATATGAACATCAAGTCCGTAACAAGACACATAGGTTCTACAAGCATCTTCGGCATGTCGTTTTGATGATCCATAAGGAGAAGTTCCAACTGTGCGTAAAGGATTTGTTTCCTTTACAGGAGCTTCATTAATTACATCATCATTATCATCGAAATCTGGAACTGGCAATATAATATTGTATTTTGACAACATTGCTTTGTAATGGTCAGTATTTTGTATCACTAATCCGTATTCTTCACTTGAACCAGCATAATGTAAAGCGACATCTCGAGGAGTGAGTCTCAAAGCTTCAAGCACATTCAGCGTTCCCGTTACATTTGTAGAGTAGGTATCTATAGGTGACGCAAAACTATGTGGTACAAATGATTGAGCAGCTAAATGATAAATAACGTCTGCTTCGGATTCTCTAATTGCATTAACTATAGAACCCATATCTTGTAAATCACCTTTAATTAATTTGATATTTTTTCTATCAAGAAGATGTTGGATATTTCTAAGGTTAGGGTTTGATTGTCTTCTAAGTAAACCGCATATATTGGCGTCAACTGTAGAAGATGAAAGAATTTCAGTAAGCCAAGAACCTACAAAACCAGTTATTCCTGTAATAAGGACATTTTTATCCTTCCAATAATTTGCATTAACGCGGTTTATTGCATCAATAGTTGTCTCGTTTTGTAAAGTAAGTTGTTCAGACATCACCTATGAGTACTAGAACAATAATAAAAATATTTCAGATAAATTTTGTTTGGTTATTATATTAAAAAATATGAGAAAATGATAATATCGCTATAAAACATGGGAGATTTATAGCGATATTAAAGATTGAGAATTAGACTCCTGCTATTTCTTTGAATATAGCATGCCAATCATCGTGGTTGGCTCGTGCTGCAGCACTTGGATATCTAAGAAGATCCATACCTTCAGGAGTGGCAGCTCCAAGAGTATGCTTTGTTTTATCTTCAACTGATGGCAAAGCTGCGAATCTTACATCGACATTACCAATCAATATTTGTGCTTCTTCACTAACCAAGAAATTAATCCATACTTTTGCTGCGTCTGGATTCTCAGATGCTTCAAGGAGTACGGCTGCAGTTGGACCCCATACCAATGGGAAATCTTCTAATTGAAGTATTGCAACAGGTGCGCCATCCATTTGTGACTTTATTACGTCATGGAGTTGAGCTACAATACCAATATGATATTCGCCACGTGAGACTTCGTCATTCTGTGCACCGGTACTGCGTTGTCGAACTGGTTGGACGTTTGCTTCTAATCGTGTTAAGAAATCTCTTACATCGACATTACCTTCTTCGGCAATAGTAGCCCAGATTCTTGTAGATGTTGTACCTCTTGTGTAATCATGCATTGTGATTTTACCGTTCCATTTTGGATCAGTAAGATCGTTTAATGTTTTAGGTAATTCATCTTCAGAAACTAGATTTGTATTATAGGTAATTACTTGACCAAGAATAAGAACTCCTTGCCAATATCCATCGGGATCTTTTAGTTCGTCAGGCCAATTAGCTGCATTTGGTGCCTTGTATGATTGTGCAAAGCCATTATCTACCAAAGATAATGAACCAGGAAAACTGAGCATTACTACATCAGCTGTTTTTGCTCCTGCGTCAATCTCAGTAGAGATTCGAGTATAGACCTCGGAAGGAGAGCCTCGAACATAATCGATTTTTATATCTGGGTAGGCTTCATGAAATGCGTCGATAGTTGTTTGCATATCTTCTGCATCGACACTTCCATAAACCAATACTGTGCCCGAACCTGATGGTCCGCTATTGAAAAAAGTTAAACCTGCTATTGCAAGAATTGCTATTGCAACTACCGCAACTAACAGATTACGATTCTGTGCTAACATACCTGAGATTAATGTAAATATTTATATCTGTACCCTGTTAGAATTATCATAACAACAGTAAATAGGTGATAAAATTAGAGACTGCAAGTAGTAAACATCCACATGTAAAAAAAGGAAGAGTTAGAGAGAATATAATCAACCAATTATCTCAGCAGCCATATTCATTGACTGACCTTTCTAGAATACTAAAGGTATCAAAACCAACCATAAGTTATCATTTAACTAATTTAATCAAAGATAAGATAATTGAAATTTCTGGAACAAAGAGTGGAAGAGGAGGATTTAGATCAAAACTTTATGTGTTAAAACATAATTTAGACAGTACACTCCCAATCTCATCTTCGGATTCTCATTATCTGGATTTATTATCAGGAATATTTGAGAGTAATAAACTAGAATGGGGGATAGAAAAAAATAATAAACTAGGTAAAGACATACAACTATTCCTATTTCATGTATTCAGGTTATTGAGAAATGTTACAAAAACAAGACATCATGACATACTAAGAAATTATGGAAAGAGAGTAGGTAAAGAGGTAATTGCTAAAAAATTCAACAGCAATTTAAAAGATAATTTACATGGATTATCGGAATTTTTTGAAGAAAATGAGATAGGTAATATTAAAACAATATTAAGTGATGAAAAATATCATCCGCAATACAAGTTCCAGTGTTTAGGATGTTTTCAAGCAAGAGAAAATGGAGGCCCTGTTTGTAATTTTACAAAAGGGATGATTGAAGGTTTTCTAGAATATAATTACGGAGACAGATATGAAATTGGAGAAAGGCAGAAAGATGTAACGTTGTATGAATCATGTGTATTCCCTATGAGAAGAACAAAAAAACGTGGAAGGGCAGAAGCAATAAATATTGGATGATTTATTCTTTTAAAACATAAACAGAATGAATTGAATCAAACATGGACCAAAGTACATCCTCGGTAAATAATACAGAATCTACTGCTTTTAGTTGCATTTCATAAGAATCAGCATATTTCATAATGATATTGAAAGCTATTTGGCTGTCTTTCCGAGCTTGGGCAGATAAGGACATAAAGTAACCCAGTCCATTAGGATCAATAAAATCTCCATAATGTTTAGACAAAGCATAAACACGTTTATCGATTGCAGCTGACAAGAATAGTTGATTAAGGGAAGTTGCAATTCCCTCAAACCAAGAATGTGTCTTAACATAATTTAATAATGAATCAGATGCAATACGTACACCTGGTAAATAATTGTCTAAATACAGCGATTTTTTATTCATACCTGTTGATTCGGCGAATTTAATCCATCCTTGTATAGCACCTTCAGATTCTGAATAACCGTCGTATTCCAGTATTCGTGAAATCCAAAGCCTACGAACATCAGATAAAGGGCAGTTAGAAATCACCGCACCGTCTTTCAATGGAATCATATTTTGATAATAGAACCAATTAGTGATCCATCCATGTATTTGAGTTTTGTTTAGTTTTCCTTCGTATAAGAGCGTGTTAAATGGATGCTTGTCAGGATATCGTTTTTTTGCTTCGCTTTTGATTAGTGCAAGAAACTTGTTTCGAGGTAATGGTTTCTTGTTTGACATAGAAAAAATATAGGTAGAATCTAATAAAAACAATACGTAATCGATATATTGGTTTACGTACTATTCAGAATCAATATCAAATGAAGAGATTTTACTTTATTTTAGGAGTGGTGCTTGTGATACTTGGCGCATTAGTATATCAGTCAGTAATGGAAGAAATTAGAGCGTTTGAAGAGTTGGTAAGATCAGTAGAAGAAGCAGGGGCTAATGCAAAGATAGGAATAGAACGAATAGGATTGGACATTCAGCAGACGGAAAATATTAACGCTCGAATAAATACTTCGATGCTTGTAAGTAGAGGATTAGGCGGATTGGGCGCATTCCTGCTTATTTATTCAACATATGAAGAATTAATAAAATTAAAAAACAGATTCGTTTAGATTTTATCTGTAAAATTAAAATAGACTAATTAATTGTGAGGACATATAGTAATACATGAGAAGAAGAGATTTAATTTTAGGTATAATCTTTCTTTCATTAAGTTTTTTTTTATATCAATCAGCATTGAACCAGAATAATGAGATTGAAGAGTTTATCGTAGTAGAATTGGATGCCGGAAATTTGATTCAACAAATGTATTGTGTAGTAATGATCGATAATCAATGTGAAGTTAGAGATGTAGAATATGGAGGAAGATCCATTGAGGAACTTGATGAAATGATCGATCGAATGGACAATACAAAAGCAATGAGCAGGGTATCTTTTGTTACAGGTATATTTTTAACATTATTTTCGATCAAGAAAGAGTTACCAAAAATTAAAGGTTACTTGTGGGATTAGATTATTTTTTTAAGACTTTATCGACGTCGGTATTAAATGCCTCGTCGGTTGTAACATGGTTTTTAAATAAATTTTGGAATAATTGTCTATCCTTATCAGTATTGTTTATTACGTCAAGTGATGGGAAAATTGAGTATTTTTCATCAGGTAATATATTGGAAATCGAGTATTTAGAATCGGATTCTATATAGGCTGGAACTCTGATGTAGTTATTGCCAATCATATTCTGGCCTTCTTTAGATAGTATATAATCAATAAATAATTTAGCAGATTCTAAATTACTAGAAGTCTTTAGTATTGAGGCGACAGTAGCGGAGATGTATAAAGGAATGTCTGAAAGCATGAGTCGCTCAATAGGGAGATTCTTATCTTTTGCACGAAGATATTCATAAAACATAACTGTAAGACCGATATCACTTTTTCCAAGACTGACACTGCCAAGAACGTGTCTGAATAATGGCCAGAGTTGTAAATTTTGATGTGAAAGTAGATTTATGAAGCTGCTCCAATCGATGTCAATCAAATTACTACGAAGTGAAGACATCCAATTACTTCCAAATGTTCCAAGAGTTATGTCATGTATAGATATACGGTTTTTCCATCGATTGTCAAGTAGATCTTTAGAGCTTGTAGGAACCTCATCAATATCAATAAGTTCACGATTGTAGATTTGCATAGTAGGTAAGAGGACAATGGATGTCCAGAATCCTTCTGAATCTTTTAATGACTCGGAAATATTACATCTTTCGGGAGAATTATAAACTTGAAATAAGTCTTGATTTTGCATCTGTAGATGGGGAGAAATTGCACTCAGAACTATATCTGCGGACGAACCGGTGTTTGATAAATCATGTGTAATTTGTGTAGACATAGGAGGAGGCGTTCCATATACATATTTACGTGAATATTCAATTTTGATGTTTGGATGAACTTTATTGAAACCAATTATCCAAGAATCGAATTCCCAGGTTTCGATTGTGCCATAAATAATTAGTTTATTATTACTCAATTTTTAATCCTACGTCTAATTACTATTGTAGCATAGATTAGAGATACAAGAGTGATTACAAATAATAGATAATCATAAGATGATTCAGAAGATTCGTCAACTGACATAGAGACAAGGATACCAGGATTATTACCAGTTAATGTGCCACCTCCCATTGGAAAAACAATCATCATAGAGCCTTTTGCATCAGCGCCAATAGAAGGACCAGCAGAACCCATTGAATTGAAAGGTATAGAATTAAGGATTGTTCCATCTTCTATATCGATAGCATAAAATATTCCACCACGATCTATTGAATATAATACATCGGCACTTACAATTAGAGAAGCGCTTTGTATTCGATCAGGGATAGTTATTTGCCATTTTAATTCAGAAGTAGATAAATCAATAGCGTATATAGAACCATTTGTTGGTCGATCTAGATCAAGACGATAGACATAACCATCAATAACTTCTCCTTTGTATTCTAACTGTCTTGTAAGAACAGTTCCACAAACATTCTGAGAGGGGATATATGCTATGTTATCAGCAACAGACATTCCAGCAAATACACCGCCTAATTGACTAGGGCAAAATATTTCACCGACATACTTGGTTTGGGATGCATACATATCGGATTGATTTTCAGTGTTTTCGTTTGTTAGATTATAACTTTCTGGACCAAAATGCATAGGCTTGTGAATTAGATCTCCAGTGAGAGCATCTACTACATACAAATAATTACTTTTTGAAGCAGCAATGATTGCTTTACGGTCTACGTCATTTACAGAAATAGTCGTATAAACAACTTTCCAACCGGGATCATTATTATTGATATCATGAGTGCTTATCTGGTAATACCATTTTAGAGTTCCAGAATTTATATCAAGTGCAACAATAGAGCTTGAGAATAGATTAGGGCCAGGACGGAGAGCTGCATCAAATTGATTTGCAGGTTCACCTGTCAAAAGAAACAATGTTTCAGATTCTTCGTCAATTGCAACTAATCCCCAAGATGTACCTCCAGCAATATAATTAGTATAACCCCAATCATTTTCAAAGGGTAGAATATTACCCAATTTTGCTTGACCATATCCCCAATTTAATTCACCGCCTGCAGGTGGAGAAGAAAACCACTGCCAAACTAACTCTTTAGTTTCTAAATCATAAGCAGATACATATCCACGTCCGCCGAATGCATTTCCCTGTGCCCTAGTTATTAGAAGATTATTATAAAAAGCAGGTGCAAATGGAGAGAAATATTGGCCGTTATTTCCAGGGATATTAGAACATGTTTCGGGTAATTCGAATACTATGTCACCGGTTATTAAATCGAGACCGTAGATAGAACATTCGCTAGTCTGAATATACACGGCATCTTCATGTATTGTAAGTGATCTCATAGCAAGTCGTTTTGCCCAAACATCAGTATTCTTAAAATCATTAATATCAGGTTTAAAAGACCATAACGGACTACCATCGATAGCATCAATTGCATAAACTTCATTGTAACCAGTTGCGACATATACAATTCCTTGGTAAATCAATGGAGTAGTCTGAATTCCTTCAGGAGGAACTATATCATCATCTAGAGGTTCTACACTATCAAATTGATAAATCCAATTAAGTTCTAAGTTTTTAACATTATCTTTTGAAATTACGGTTTGTGGACTAAAACCTGTATTGTACTTATCAAATGCAGAATACTTCCAATCAAAAACATTTTCCGAACTTACAGTAGAGATATTACCGACAAATAATAAGAATATTAAAAAAGTTAATAGCTTAAACAATAGACTTCTAAACATAGAATAGAGCAATAAAGCTTCACAATAATGAGAAAAATAATTCATTTTTGGGTAACTAAAGCAATTTTTCTAAATAAAGTGCGTATTGGAAGTAAAATTAGATTTAATGAACAAGATTAATTGTGGAGATACTCTAGATTTAATGAAGAATATAGAATCAAATTCTGTACATCTAGCAATAACGTCGCCGCCGTACAATGTAGGAAAAGACTATGACAGTCACAATGATTTAATGGAATATGATGAATATTTGAACTGGTTAACAAAAGTTTGGATTGAGACAAAGAGAGTATTAATAGATGGAGGAAGATTTGCATTGAATGTAGGTCCTACAGGAATAAGAGATTTCAGACCTTTGCATCATGACTTGTCAAACAGATTAAGAGAAATCGGAATGATATTCAGGGCAGAAATTTTATGGTATAAACAAACAATGTTGAAAAGAACAGCATGGGGAAGTTGGAAGAGTCCAAGTAACCCGCATATAATTCCATCATGGGAATATGTATTAATTTTTAGCAATAATTCCATGAAACTAGAAGGAGACAAAACAAAATCAGATATTACGAGAGATGAATTTCTCAATTTCTCCGATGGTCATTGGAATATACTACCTGTTACAAAAAATAGAAAAGGGCATCCTGCACCATTTCCAGAAGAATTGATCTACAGATTAATAAAATATTATTCGTACGAAGATAATACGATATTAGATATGTTTGGAGGAACAGGCACTGTAGCTTCAGTTGCTGCAAAAAATAACAGGAACTTTATACATATAGATATATCTAAAGAATATTGTGAAATTGCATCGAACAGAATAAAAAAAATAGATTAAGATTGAATTGCTTTAATTGTGTTTTTCCACCAATAAGACATCTCAGGTGACATGTTAGAGTCAAATGGAAGATAGAAATTAATACGATCCAGCAGACCAGAATATTTTTTTGCGGCAAGAGGAGCAATTTCGTTAGGAGCTCCAATTATTGCAACAGTTTCAAGAATTTCATCAGTAATTAGTTCAGGCATGTCCTTAAAATTACCAGAAGAAGACAATCGATTAAGTTCCTTGGCAATATCGCCCCAACCATGCGTCTCAAGCACCTTAGAATATGTAGGAGTGGATGAATAAAATGCAATCTGTGATCGAACAAATTCCCTGGTTTTTATCATTGAATCAGAATCAGGGCCAGTAATAACGAAGGCAGATCCGCTTATTGAGACATCTTTGAGATTTCGGTCAGTTGATTCACAGCCAACCTCAATATTAGGAATAATGAGATCTTTAATGTATTCTGTAGTATGAAGTGGATGAACATGAAATCCATCGCATATTTCGCCAGCTGTTTTACACAGTAATTCATTCACTCCAGCAATATAGATAGGGATGTTAGGATGGTCTATAGGTCCAGGATTGAAGAAAGGAGTCATAAGGTTTAGCTTGTAATACTTCCCATTGAAATTCAAGGGAGTCTGAGTTTGCCAGCAGTTCCAGATGTGGCGAATGCAAGAAATTATTTCCTTGAGTTGAGAAACAGGAGAATCCCATGGCATGCCGAATCTTCTTTTTACATGAGATCTTACCTGTGTGCCAAGACCCAAAAAGAATCTTCCGTTAGAAAGCTGTGATAAATCCCAAGAAGTATAAGCAAGAACCATAGGACTTCTTGCTAATGCAACAGAAATAGCAGTACCTAATTTAATTTTATTTGTGTTTTGAGATGCAATGGAAAGAGGAAGAAATGGATTATGCTTGGTTTCACTAGTCCATATGCAATTAAAACCAATTTCCTCAGCAGTGATAGATAATTTAGAAATATCTTTAATCGAATAATCAGCAAAAACGACGTCAATATCCATTAAGGGATAATAAATCTAATTGAATATAAAAAATAAGGACAATAATTCGTCGTGTATAGTTTTTACGTGGTATAGAAATGAACATGAAAACGCTTTGAATTATTGGAAAAGGCTAGCTTAACTAGTCGCCCGAAGGCTTCTAGCTTACACTACCAAACCATCAACGTTATCTTCTATAACGATTCTTCGTTGCAATAATTTCCCGAAGGAAATCATAAACAACAGGCTGTCTTTTCTCGGGAGTGGCTTCGAGCTTAGATGCTTTCAGCTCTTATCCACAACAGCTTAGCTGCCCGGCATTGCTCTGTCGAACAACCGGTAGACCAGAGGCCGCGTTGATCTGTTCCTCTCGTACTAAGATCAACTTCCCCTCAGACAACCACCGCTTCCATCAGATAGAGACCGACCTGTCTCACGACGGTCTAAACCCAGCTCACGTTCCCCTTTAATGGGCGAGCAGCCCCACCCTTGGCTCCTGCTGCAGAACCAGGATGGGAAGAGCCGACATCGAGGTACCAAACCGCGGGGTCGATTGGAGCTCTCACCCGCGACGAGCCTGTTACCCCTGGGGTAACTTTTCTGTCACCTCCAGCCCCCAACAGTGGGGACTTGAAGGATCGC
>ENA-ORDI01000050-ORDI01000050.1-marine-metagenome-genome-assembly--contig:-NODE-50-length-73328-cov-4.963168_pt1 | contig 73328 bp, 65 predicted proteins | sample MGYA00248628_ERZ508525 | MGnify/ENA primary metagenome ERZ508525 (study PRJEB26195, sample SAMN05422138) | marine metagenome | isolation source: East of Porto Seguro, South Atlantic Ocean | place: Atlantic... | reverse complement strand
TTGGGATCCCGAAAATAGATCGAGTCGATAAATCCGTGATCGGAAATCCCCCGCGTCTCGATCCCGTTTGCGATGCCTTTGTCCATCATCTCCTGCAGCCGGTCGTGTTCGATCTCTAACGCAATGTGTAAATCAAAGTCGCGCTGATCTTTAAACTCGAACGGTGTCTGTGGATCGTCAAAAAAGGCAAGAAACGACCCGTCGTCCATCTGGTAGAACGTGTGCAGTACCTGGGTGCCACGGCCGGTCATGGTGGCGCCGATCTCCAATGAATGAACCAGGGGTAGACCCAGAAAATCCTCGTAGAAACACCGAGTTTCTTCGGAATCCCGGCAGCGATAAGCATTGTGATGAAGGCCCTTGATCATGGCGTGTATCCTGTAGCGTTCGTTACGTATGTGTTGTAACTATTCAGTCTAGAAAGTTGTCAGCAAGCGCCCGTTCACGCTCAGACGCGAGATGTGCTGGTGTGACCCACCTGTATAGTTCACGGACGCGGCGTACATTGCCCATCATACCGGGTTTTTCTTCAAACGACATGATTAGCAGTAATCGGGAGGATGCATTTGATGTCTACGTGACTGTCATGATGACAATTCTATGTTAGGTTGAAAGCAGCTCAGAAGGGATGGCTTACCAGCAGCTGTCCGTGTCAGTTGTTCTAGTGCCATTTTCTAAGCCGATACGTAGCATTGTAAACAAGGCCAAGGGCACTCATCTGATCCGGGCTGTCAATATATTCGGTTTAGTGATGGCACAATAGCGTATCTTGTGGTGCTTTCGGAGTTCAGAGAGAACATGAAAGTCAGTGTGGTCATCCCCGTGTTTAACGAGTCCGCCACCTTGCCTGAGATCGTGGCCCGGGTCCGGGCTGTCGATGTGGATCAAGAGATCATCCTGGTCGATGACTGTTCGACGGATGGCAGTCGTTCACTGATCGAGACATTTTCACACGACGACGATATTGTCGGTATTTATCATGAGACAAACCAAGGCAAAGGCGCAGCCCTCAGGAGCGGTTTTTCGCATGCTCGCGGTGATTTGGTCCTGGTACAGGATGCAGACCTCGAATATGATCCGCGTGATTATCTGAAACTGCTGGAACCGATCGAAAGCGGACGCGCAGATGTGGTCTACGGCTCGCGCTTTGTCGGTGGGGAGTCACACCGGGTACTCTATTTCTGGCATTCCGTGGGAAACCGGGTACTGACACAGCTGTCCAACATGTTCAGCAACCTGAATCTGACTGACATGGAGGTTGGCTACAAGGTGTTTCGCCGGGAGATCATTCAGAATCTGCCACTGCAGGAAGACCGTTTTGGTTTTGAGCCGGAAGTCACGGCACGCCTTGCGCGCTACCGAAAAGCGGACGGCAGCCAGCTGCGGATATTCGAAGTCGGCATCTCCTATGCAGGACGCACCTACCAAGAAGGTAAAAAGATTGGCTGGCGCGACGGCCTCAGAGCGCTGTGGTGTATCGTCCGGTATAACCTCGGACCGTGAACTGCAGCCGGGCGCCCGATCAGTTCATGATCTTCCAGCTGCCGTCTGCCTGACGGCAGGCCGTGCCGTAGCCCTGATGGGTTTCACCGCCGACGACGATCTCAGTGGTGAATTCACGGCAGGGCGTGCCATCGGAGGCGACTACGGTTTTAGTCGGGGAGGTGCTGCCGCTGTGACCGGTGTTCGGATTGTTCCACGTCGACGTCGCCCCGTCCGTTGTACTCTCCAGTGATATCTGCAGGTTCTCGCCGGCAAGCAGTCGGTCTTTTTCATCCAGCTGTGCACCGATCCGGTCACCCGCTACTGCGCCGAAAGCAGCGCCCAGCATGACAGCGAGGTTCTTGTGTTTGTGGCCTTTGCCCAGACCATAACCGAGCACGGCGCCCAACAGGGCACCAGTCGCGGCACCAGACTGCTGTTTGTTGATGGTGGTTGAACAACCGCCGAGCAGCAGGCTTGCGCTGATAATTCCGACGACGATACCGTTTGTTTTCATGTTGATGCTCCGGTGAAAGGGCTTTGTTTCTGCGTAAATCACCTGGTGGGCCAAAAGAATCCTGCTGGTTCGGCCGCACCAGTGCACACGTGAATGCGTCTATTTTACAGCGTTCGCGGTGATTGGAATGTGGTAAATGCCTGGGTTTTTCAAACCGCCTGACGCTCAAACACAGATGCTGGCCAGTGCCAGCTGAGTGCACAGTGGGCTAAGGCCTTAAGGCCGTAGCTGCCGCCGCAGCCAGGTGCCGAGTTCGGCGCGTTCGGTGTCCGTCATTCCGGTGGCGTTGCCAAGCGGCATGGCCTTGCTCAGCACAGCCTGTGCCATCACCCGCTCAGCTGCCAGGATAACGGTTTCCCGGGTGTCGAGTGTCAGCCCCGCGGGCGGGCTCTTAAATCCACGGTGGGTGGGCGTTGCGGCATGACACGCGACGCAGTGCATCTGAATGATGGCCAGGGCGCGTTCATCGGAGACCGATTCAGTCAGGGGCATCGTCTGTCGCGTCGACAGGAAAATCGCGAGCACGACGCCAAGCAGGACAGCCAGGGGCCACTGCCACAGCAGTGCAGAACCACGGGCGCCGGTGTGCCAGGTGTTGAAAAAATGCCGAACCACGCCGCCGATCAGCAGAACGAGTGCGATCACCAGCCATCCCCAGGTGGCTTGGCCTGCGAACAGAAGGGGGTAATGGGCACTGACCATCAACAACAGCACCGGCAGGGTCAGGTAATTGTTGTGCAGCGAACGCTGTTTGGCTTGTTGCCCGAGTTCGGCAGCTGGTTGCCGGCCCGCTTTCAGATCAGCAACTACTTTTTTCTGGTTGGGGATAATAATGAAGAACACGTTGGCAGACATGATGGTGCCGATGACTGAGCCCACGTGTAAGAACGTTGCCCGGTCACTGAAGAGCTGGCTAAGGCCCCAACTGACCAGTACGATCAGAACAAATACTGCCAGGGCGAGCGGACCTGTGTGCCTGCCAACCGTTGATCGGCAGAGCAGATCGTAAACAAGCCAGCCCCCGGCGAGGAAAGCAAGACTGACCATAACCGCAATCGGTACCGAGATATCTGCACGGTCCCGATCGATGAGGAAAGTTTCTGCGCCGAAGTAATACATGACCGCCATCAGTGCAAAGCCCGACAGCCAGGTGAAATAAGCTTCGTACTTGAACCAGTGCAGTTCTTCGGGCAGCTGTTCGGGTGCAACCATGTACTTTTGTACGTGGTAGAAACCGCCGCCGTGGACAATCCAGGACTCGCCGTCGACACCTGTCGTCAATTGCTGGCGACGTCGCAGGCTCTGGTCCAGCCAGATGAAATAGAACGAGGTACCGATCCAGGCGATGCCCGTGGCCAGGTGTAACCAGCGGATAAAAAGTCCAGCCCAATCCTGCCAGGCGATTTCCATATTTGATCAGCTCCGGGTCGGGGTGCCGCCTGGGCGCACAGAGAATGTTCTAGAATTGGACTGTAGAACAACGCTCGACGGCATGCAAAGTACAGCGGTCTGCCCGTCATTTGACGATCGATATCACAGGAGCCCTCCCGGGTATGAACGGCAAACTGATCGCATTTTTCCCAGAGGCGGCCTTTGGCCCGGCACTCAACTCGGTTGGCATCGCGCAGGCCTGCGAAAAACTGGGGCACAAAGCTGTGTTTCTGACCGATCCGGGAATGGGTGGTGTATACCAGGGCTACGGCTATGACGAGCACCTGGTCAACATGTCCGAGCCGATGCCGCCGGAAGAAATGGCCAAGTATTGGTCGGATTTCATCAACGGCCATATTCCAAATTTCGATCTTTCACCGTACGAGCAGATCGATAACTACGTGAAAGAGTGCTGGGAAGCTATTGTTGATACGTCGATCTGGGCGGAGAAAGAACTGCCGGATATTCTTGAGACGCTCAAGCCCGACATGGTCTGTGTGGATAATGTGGTCCTTTTCCCGGCGATCAAGCGCTACGCACAGACAGACAACAAACCTTGGGTGCGCATCATCTCGTGCTCAGAAAACGAGATACCCGATCGTGACATACCCCCCCACCTGTCCGGATGTGGTGCGGATGACCATGACTGTCATGCGCGTTATCTGTCACGCTTTAACGAGATCGTGGGTCCGATTCATGAACGGTTCAATACCTTTCTCCAACAATGCGGCGAACAACCTTACCCGCTTGGCGAGTTCTTCGAGGCGTCTCCACACATGAATCTGTTGCTCTACCCCGAACCGGTCAAATTCAACCGGCGCGAGCCCCTGGACCCGGAACGGTTTCAATATCTGGAGGGCTGTGTGCGGGATGAGGCGGACTATGAACTGCCGGTCTTCGATGCAAACAACGATGCACCGTTGCTCTACGTGAGTTTTGGCAGCCTGGGATCAGGTGACACCACATTGCTGAAGCGGTTGATGAATGCGGTGTCCAAGCTACCGGTCCGCGCTCTTTTTAATGTGGGTGACTACGAAAGCGAGTACTCCGAGATTCCAGCAAACATATCGATCGCATCCTGGTACCCACAGCCGTCTGTCATCGCACAGGTCGATGTGGTAATTCACCATGGCGGCAACAATTCATTTAACGAATGCCTTTACTACGGTAAACCCGCCCTGATCATGCCCTACGTATGGGATGGGCACGACAATGCAACCCGCCTGCAAGAGACCGGTCACGGCCTCCATCTGCACCGTAACGAGTGGAATGATCAGGAACTCGCTGACCGCATCGTGACATTACTGAATGATCAGCCGATGCAAGCCAGGCTGGCGGAAACTTCCGCGCACATGCGCAGCCGCCACGGCCCGACCAAGGCGGCGGGTATTCTCAACGACCTGTTGGACTGAGGCTGTCAGTCGATCACGATCACGTCGTTACGGAATCGGGTCAGTGGCTCGTTGCCGTTTTCGGTGATCAGAAACATGTCGGCGTGTTTGAACCCGCCGACACCGTCTACAGAGATCATCGGTTCCATAGACATCACCATATTGGGCTGCAGAACGTAATCGTTATAAGGACGAATTTCTCCGAGTTCATCACGGCCATACCAGTAACCCATGATGCCGAATGAATGACCGGTGCCAAAGGTTCTGTTCTCCAGCAGGTCGTGTTGTTCATAGATTGGATTGATGACGGCGTCATCGATGTCGCCGAGCCGTACACCGGGTTTGAGCGCGGCAATGCCGGCATGATGGACCTCAACCTGGATCTCAAAGTACTTCTGTACCTCGGCTGATATCGGCCCAAAGACCAGGCTTCGTTCCAGCAGGTGGTAATAGCCCAGGATCATCGGAAATACGTTCAGGCTGAGCAGATCGCCGCTGTGCATCTGTCGATCGGTGTTGAGTCCATGAGCGACTTTGGTGTTTTCAGGGCCCGATTGTGCCCAGCAGAAGGTGCCATCGCATTCATGGCCGGGAAAACGGCGGCAGATTTCCTCTTCCATGGCGGTCACTGATGCCCGGGCGACTTGCACCTCAGTCACGCCGTCATGGACAGCATCGACAAAAGCCTGTGCGCCGAGATCACAGATTTCGGCCCCAGCCCGAATCAGTGCGATCTCTTCATCCGATTTGAGCATCTGCTCACACATCATGGCATAGCCCATTTCAACGAATTCGAGATCAGGAAGTGCAGTGCACAATGCCTTGTGCATGGTGATGCTGACATTATCTTCCTCAATTCCGATCCGCCCACTCGTGATGCCACGATCAAGCAGGACCTGTCGCGCCAGGCCCACCCAGCCGTCTATTGCACTGGCATTGTCAGTGTAGATCCGGATGTCCCTGAAATTGCTGCCATCACCGACCATTTTGGCAGGCCGGTCGTATTCAATATGGGGTGCAATCGCGGCGGGTTCATTCTCTCTTGGGATCACCAGCCCTTGTTCGCGGCCCCAGGGGATCATCCAGAAATTACTGTAATACAAGGTGTTGTGGACTGAGGTGATAAGGACCGCCTCGACGCTTTGATTGTCCATGGCGTGACGCAGGTTCGCCAGACGTCGGTTCATTTCCTGATCGGAAAAATAGCCCATCAAGAATCTCCTGGTAGTTGTTATGCTGCAGTCAGGCTGAAAGTCGTGACGGTGAGGTGATGCTGATGATCATTCAAGCCCCGCCCGGTTGCGCAGCCGCCGGGCCAGCGCACTGTGTCTTGCAACAAGATCGACCTCATCGATGTGGCTGGCCCGGCCGTTTTCCACCTGCCACTGACCGGCGATCATGACGCGATCGGCCCGGTGTGCACCACATTGGACCAGCGCTGCGAGCGGGTCGTCGTGTCCCGAGTGCCGTAGCTCATCGAGTTTGAACAGCGCGATGTCGGCCTGCAGACCCGAGTCGATGCGCCCAAGGTCATCGCGTCCCAGACACCGGGCACCACCTGCCGTAGCCCAGCGCAGGGCATCCGTGTGGCTGACAGCTGCAGAACCTGAGTTGAACCGTTGCAGCATCAGGGCTGCCCTGACTTCTTCGATCGCGTTGGAGGCATCATTCGATGCCGACCCGTCTACCCCCAGGCCGACAGGACTGCCGGCCTGTTCCAGTGAACACGCAGGACAGAGTCCCGAGGACAGCAGCATATTGGAGTGCGGACAGTGGCTGACCGCCACACCCGCCTGGCCCAGCCGGGTAATCTCACTGTCTGAAAAATGAATGCCATGGGCCAGCCAGGTCCGCGCCTGAAGCCAGCCACATTGGTCAAGATAGTCTAGCGGACGCATACCTAAACGGGCTTGGCAGTAGTCGTTCTCGTCCTTGGTTTCTCCCAGATGGGTGTGCAGCCGCAGGTCAAGTTTTTCAGCTAGAAGTGCAGATTGTTGCATAACCTCTTGGGATACCGAAAACGGCGAACACGGTGCGAGCGCGATCTGGGTCATCGCACCAGGACCTGATTGGTGATATGCACCCACCACCCGCTCGCAGTCGGCCAGAATGGTGTCCGGATCCTGGACGACGCTGGCGGGCGGGAGGCCGCCGTCGTTTACGCAAAGGTCCATTGAGCCGCGTGTCAGCACCACCCTCAGTCCGATCTGCCTCGCCATTTCGACCTGGACATCGATTGCCTTTTCAAGGCCTTTCGGGAACAGGTAGTGATGATCCGCGGCCGTGGTGCAGCCGGATAGCAGCAGTTCGGCCAGCGCCAGTTCAGTGGCTGCCGCAAGCATTTCCGGATCCAGGTGGGCCCAAACGGGATAGAGGGCGCCGAGCCAGTCGAACAGTTCCTTGTTCAGGGCTGTTCGCAGCGAGCGTGTGAGCGTCTGATAAAAATGGTGGTGGGTATTGATCAGCCCGGGCAGCACAACATGGGAAGAGGCATCGAACGTAGTGTCCACCGGTGCTGTGGGCGCTTTCCCGGCTGGAATCAGTTCTGTTATGAGCTGATTTTCAACGACGAAACCGCGTTCGGCATTGTCCGCATAGATGGCCAGTGGATCACGAATCCAGGTGCGGGACATGCTTATCTTTTCTACATTGGTCGAGGTACAGAAAACCCGCTCCCGAATCCGGGAGCGGGTCTGTAAATACAACAATCAGCGAGTACTTAATCCGGCAACTTGTCGTCGACGCCTTTGACGTAGAAGTTCATTCCAGCCAGCATGCCGTCGTCGGCTGTTGCACCTGTCGGTACTACGAGTTCGCCGGCCTGGTTGTAGATGGGGCCGGTAAACGGATGAAATGCACCTGTTCGAATCGACTCTGTCGTTTCGCGTGCCATCGTGGCGATGTCATTTGGCATGTTGGTAAACGGTGCCATGCCGACCATCCCGGGTCCCATTCCGTTCCAGGTATCCCCTGAAGTCCAGGTTCCCATCAAGACATCAACCGTTCGTTTGACGTAATACGGTCCCCAATTATCGAGAACTGCGGTTAACTGCGTATCTGGGGCAAACTGGATCATGTCAGAGGCTTGTCCGAAAGCGTTGATCCCGCGAGCCGCTGCTGCCTGAAGCGCCGCAGTACTGTCCGTATGTTGCGTAATGATGTCGGCGCCCTGGTCCATTAGCACCTTGGCGGCATCTGCTTCCTTCGGTGGATCAAACCAGGTGTAAGCCCACACGATTTTTACCTTCATGTTCGAATTTATCGATTGCGCACCGAGCATGAACGCGTTGATGCCACGTACGACTTCAGGAATCGGGAACGAAGCAATGTAGCCGATGATGCCACTCTTGGACATCTTGGCGGCAATCTGGCCTTGCACATAACGGCCTTCGTAGAAACGTGCTGAGTAGGTTGAGACGTTGTCGGCCCGTTTATACCCGGTGGCATGCTCAAATTTGACGTCGGGGAATCGTTTGGCGACCTTGAGTGTTGGCTCCATATAGCCAAAGGACGTGGTAAAGATCAGTTTGTGCCCAGTTTCAGCCAGCTTGGCAATCGCACGCGCGGCATCGGGTCCTTCTGGCACACCTTCAACGTAGGTCGTCTCCACATGATCACCGAGCATATTGTCGATCATCAGTCGGCCCTGATCATGGGAATAGGTCCAGCCATGATCCCCCGGTGGGCCAATATAGATAAATCCAACTTTCAACTTGTCTGCAGACGCAGTAGTGATCGCGCCGAGACTCAACACGGCTGCAAAAATCACTACGACCAGTTTGACGAGGTACTTCATTTTCAATTTCCTCCATTCATGGTGAGAGTTCCAACAGATGTCATTCTGCTCAACGCTCGGCCCGGAACGGCCGGCCCAGACAGGCTGGGGCGTTGAGGCGAATCTTAATGGCATCCCTGGAGATCAAGACTAATACAACTATGGTTGCAATGTAAGGGAGCATTGACATAAAAGCAGCAGGAATACCGAGGCCAGCTGCCTGGGCATTCAGCTGAAGAATCATGATGCTGCCAAAGAGGATCGCACCAAACAGGACTCTTTCAGGTCGCCAGGTGGCGAAAACCACCAGGGCAATGGCTATCCAGCCGCGTCCGGCCGCCATATTTTCTGCCCACAACGGGGTATACACCAGCGACAAGTAACCACCTCCCAGACCTGCCATCAATCCGCCAAAGGCCACAGCGGTGTAACGGATCAACACCACAGGATAGCCGATGGCGTGGGCGGATACATCGGAGTCGCCCACCGCTCTCAAAATCATCCCCGAGCGTGAACGGTTGAGGAACCAGGCCACGCCGGTCAGAAGGATGAGGCCCAGATATACCAGGGGATCGTGTCCGAACAACAATGGGCCCACAACCGGCAGATCCGAAAGCACAGGCAGATGAATAGCCGCAATTCTGTCGATGGTTTCTCCGACATAATCGAAACCGAACAGCGCCGACAGGCCTGTACCGAATATGGTCAGCGCGAGGCCAGTCGCAACTTGATTTGAAAGCAACGTGAGTGTGAGGAACGCGAAGATAAGCGATGCAAGTATGCCTGAGGCTCCGGCTACCAGAAGTCCGAGTGGCGCGTTTCCGGTCACTGCGGCTGTGGCAAAACCAAATACTGCACCAATCAACATCATGCCTTCCACACCCAGATTCAGCACTCCAGAGCGCTCGCAGATGAGTTCGCCGGTGGCAGCGAACACCAGCGGTGTCGCTGCAGTCATCATCGTCATCACGGAAGCAATAATGAGTTCAGGCATGGTTACTCCGTGGCTCTCGAGCTTACGATGATCCGGTACCGGGTGAAGAGATCAAACGCGAGCAGATAGAACAGGATGATGCCCTGGAAAAGGCTGGTCACGGCTTTGGGCAATCCCGCCGATATCTGAGCCCCTTCGCCACCGATGTAAGTGACTGCGATCGCGATGCCCGCCAGCAGTACCCCCAGCGGGTGGAGGCGACCCAGGAAGGCAACAATAATGGCAGTGAAACCATAGCCCGGCGAGATGTTCGGCACCAGTTGCCCAATGGTGCCGGTCGCTTCGATCACGCCGGCCAGACCGGCAAGTCCGCCACCAATCAGCAGAGACTGCCAGATCATTCGGTGACCATGAACACCCGCGTGACGGGCGGCCAGTGGGGCTGATCCAAAGACCCGGACGGTGAAACCAAATCGGGTCCGGGCCAGGATGAACCAGGCGATAAAAGGAACAGCCAAAGTGATCAGCGTGCCCAGATGCACACGCTTACCCGAAAACAGGAGCGGCATGGTAGCGGCGTCCGGAAACAACCGGGTGCCCGGAAATCCCCAGCCCTGGGGGTTACGCCACGGACCCTGCACCAGGTGAACGAGCAGCAGCTCTGCGACATAGACCAGCATCAGTGAGACCAGTATCTCGTTGGCATTAAATCGGGTTTTCAGCAGCGCAGGCACTGCAGCCCAGGCCATCCCGCCAAGCGTACCGAGCACCAGCATCGCCGGGAGCAGCAGGGTGCTTTCACTTTCGTAGAAGTAAACAGCCAGACCGCCGCCGGCAATTGCTCCGGCAATGTATTGGCCTTCGGCACCGATGTTCCAGATGCCGGCGCGAAATCCGAACGACAGTCCGATTCCGATCAGAATGAGTGGGCCTGCTTTGACCGCAACCTCGGAAAGTCCCGAGGTGGTCGTCAGCGGCTCCACAAAGTAGATATAGAGCGCTGTCGAGGGATCCTTGCCCATGGCCAGGAATATCACGCCACCCGTAATCACCGTCAGCACGAGGGCCATCAACGGCGACAGCCAGGCGGCGGCAAACGACTGCGTGCTTCTGGGTTCAAGCCGCAACATGATCTACCTTGGGCTGAACTTCGTGTCGGACCCCCATCAATAAACCGATATCTTCAGGGCTGACTTCATCGATAGGTGTTGTGACCGAGAGGGTGCCTTGGGAGATGACAGCGATCCGGTGGGATAGCAGAAAAACCTCATCGAGGTCCTGAGAGATCATCAGCACAGCGGCCCCTGCACTGACCAGCCGCTGGATTTCTTCGTGTATCGCGGCAGCAGCGCCAGCGTCCACACCCCAGGTGGGTTGCGACACCACCAACAGGCTGGGTTGCTGCAGGATCTCCCGGCCCACAATGAATTTCTGCAGATTACCGCCTGACAGACTGCTGGCCAGTGCATCGACACCGGTGGTGCGCACGTCGAAGTTCTGGACCACCTTTTGCGTAAATCGTGTGACCGCCGGCCAGTCGATCAGGCCCCGGTGGGAGAAGTTCATACGCGTATCACCGGTAAGGTAACTGTTGTCTACCAGTGTCATGTCGGCGACGGCCGCGTGACCGATTCGTTCTTCAGGTACGAAGACCGCGCCCAGGGATCGCCGTGCTGCCGGATTAAGGCCGATCGCGTCCGTGCCGAGTATCCTGATGGATCCAGCCATCGGCGAGCCGGTTTCCCCTGACAGAGCACCCATCAGTTCGATCTGTCCGTTGCCGGCAATTCCGGCGATTCCAAGTACTTCTCCGGCCCGGACTTCCAGACTGATATCGGTGAGGTTTACACCATGGGCCAGATCGGAGCGCACCTTGAGACCCGATACCGCCAGATGCACTGATGAACTGCTGTCGTTTGATGACAGACGTGAGACCTGCCGCAATTTTCTGCCGATCATTTTCTCGGCCAGCGATCGTGCAGTCTCCTGCGCCGGGAGGCAATCATCGACCCGGCGTCCACCACGCAGGATCGTCGCCCGATCACACAATGTCCGGACCTCTTCAAGCTTGTGGCTGATATACAGAATCGCCCGGCCCTCTTGAGCCAGCGTACGCAGGGTTTCAAACAGGATCTCGGCTTCCTGCGGTGTGAGTACTGAGGTGGGTTCATCCAGTATCAGTAGTTGCGGGTCTTGTAGTAGACAGCGAACGATCTCAATCCGCTGTCGCTCACCCATAGACAGATCATAAACGTGGCGGTCAGGTTGCAATGCCAGACCGTAGGCACTGGCGGTTTCCTGCAGCCGTGCTCTTAAGTCTTCAGGATCTTCAGGGGGCAGGGCCAGCGCGATGTTCTCCAGTGTGGTCATCGCTTCGAACAGGGAAAAATGCTGGAACACCATCCCGATGCCCAGTGTCCTTGCCTGGGCTGGATTTGCGATCCGCGTCACCTTGCCTTGCCAGCGAATATTTCCCTGGTCTGGACGCAACACGCCATAGATGATTTTGACCAGGGTGCTTTTGCCGGCGCCATTTTCACCGAGCAGGGCGTGAATCTCGCCGGCCGCAACATCCAGATCGATGTTGTCGTTGGCGATGCAACCCGGGAACGATTTACAGACGCCGGTCAGTGACAGCAGCCGTTGTTCAGTCACTCGTTCGATCCTTGGTCAGTGGTGCTGGGTGTGTTGGTCATTCCAGTGCGATGCTTGAGTGCCGCCCGGTAGCAGCCAGCAGATCAATAGGGGATCTTATCCTGTTTTTCTGTCCACTCGCGCATCGCTTGTACTGCCTCTTGATTTGGGCAATGGACAAGTGGAATGCGCCGATCGGTTAGATCACGGGTGACCTCCTGATAGATTTCCGCATCATCGAATCCAATCCGGGCAGCATCGTTGCGGGTGTTTGCATAATAGATGCGGCTGATCCGGGCCCACCAGATCGCGGCAAGACACATCGGACAAGGCTCGCAGCTGGTGTAGATCAGCGCGCCCTCAAGGGTAAAGGACCCAACCCGGCTGCAGGCATCCCGTATAGCGACAATCTCGGCGTGGGCGGTTGGGTCAGCGGTAGACGTCACCCGATTCCACCCCTCACCGAGGATGCTATCGTCACGGACAACAACGGCCCCGAATGGCCCGCCTTCGCCAGCAAGCATTTTCTGCCGTGATATCTCGGCGGCACGCTGCATATAAAGGTTATGACTGTCTTGATCCATGATGCGCTCAGTTCGCGGTGGGAGTGATGTTGGCGCCCTGCACGGAAGGCGTGAGGTCGAGCGTAGCGGACTTCATGTTCAGCGTGAGTACTTCAGACAGTGCAGCCAGGGCAATCACGCCGGGTTCTTTCCCCTTCGGGCCGGAACTGCCGATGGGGCTGGTCAGCCGGGCCAGAGACTTCTCCGGAACATTGTCTTTTCTTAAGCGGCTACGGAATCGATTTGCCTTGGATCGGCTACCGATCAGGCCGACAAAGACGGCACTATTTTGTGTGAGCAGTGCATGGCACAAGGTGTAGTCCAGTTCGTGACTGTGTGTCATGACGAGAGCGGCTGAGCCTGACGACACCCTGGCCGCGGCTTCTTCGGCCGAGTCCATACCCATGACTTCGATATTATCTGCGTTCGGGATGAGCGCTCGTTGATTGGCTCTGCCATCGATGACAGTCAGGCGAAGCGGCAGTTGTGTTGATAGGGTGGCGACGGCTTGACCGACATGACCGGCACCAAACAAAAACAGACTCAGACGGGTATCGGTGAGCAGCTGAAGATGTACGCCAGTTATGCCCGACAGGGCGCCATCGTTTGTGATGATCCGGGGTGTGGCAGCGGGCTCATTTGACTGGAACAGTACGCTGTATTGGTTGTCAGCTACCCGCGCCGATTCAGCGGCCTGCGCCAGCCAGTCAGTTGCTGACATGTCGAGGGGTTCGAGCATCAGTGTGACATGACCACCACAACACTGCCTGAGGTCCGGACCCAGTGCACAATGCAGTGAACTACGCTGCCAGGTACCGTGTCCAGCCAGCATCGCCCGGGCCGCTTCTTCGGCCAGCCGTTCAAGTTCGCCGCCGCCCAGGGTGCCGGACTGTTTGTCATCTGAGACCAGCATCCAGGTGCCGCTGTCCCGGGGCGTCGATCCCTTGTCCGCGGTGACCATGATCAGCACTGCACGCCCGTGTTCTGTGATCAGTCGCTGCGTCGTGCCGATCCAGTCAACCGGTCCACACGCACTCATCGATGAAAGATTGACGGTATTCATTGGCAGTTACGATGGCTGCAATGACTGAATCGCGTCCAGTACGGCTTCGGGTGTTGCCGGCGCACGCAACTGTGGCAATTCACCAGTATCGCTGATACTGGAGACCGCATCCGCGATTGCCTGGTGCACGGACAAGGCCAGCATCAGCGGCGGCTCACCAACCGCCTTCGAGCGGTATATCGTCGCTTCGATGTTTTCACTGCCCGCGTACATGTCCAGCCGAAAGTGCTCAGGCCGATCGCTACATACCGGTATTTTGTAGGTCGATGGTGCGTGCGTCATCATCCGACCGTCACTGTCCCACCACATTTCCTCAGTAGTCAGCCAGCCCACACCCTGAATGAAGCCCCCTTCGATCTGTCCGGCATCGACTGCAGGATTAAGTGAACGGCCGACATCGTGGAGGATGTCGACTGCAACGACGCGGTTTTCACCCGTCAGCAGGTCTACCACCACTTCAGAAACAGCCGCGCCGTAGGCAAAATAGTAAAACGGCCGTCCGCGGGCTGTTTCGGCATCCCACCAGATTTTCGGTGTGCGGTAAAAACCAGTCGCGGAAAGTTGGACCCGGTGCAGGTAAGCCTCAAGTACAAGTTCAGAAAATGCTATCCAACTGTCAGCGATGCGGACCTGCCCGCGCTGGAACTCTATATCATGTTCAGCGACGTCGTAATGGGTGGCAGCAAAAGCGGTGAGTCGTCGACGGATTGTGCGGGCGGCATTTTGTGCGGCCATGCCGTTGAGATCTGTCCCTGACGATGCGGCCGTGGCAGAGGTGTTGGGTACTTTACCCGTGTGTGTTGACGAGATCTGAACCTGGTCTATGTCAATCTGTAGTTCGGCGGCAACCACTTGTGCGACCTTAATCAGGAGCCCTTGTCCCATCTCAGTACCACCGTGGTTCAAAAGAACGCTACCGTCTTTGTACACGTGTAACAGTGCACCGGCCTGGTTGAATGTCGTGTTGGTAAAAGAGATGCCGAATTTGACCGGCGTCAACGCGAGCCCACGCCGCAGGTATGGGTTTGAACTGTTGAACGCTTTTATAGACTGGCGGCGCTCACGGTAATGACTTGTCGATTCCAGTTGGTCAACCAACTCATCAAGAATGAAATCTTCTACCTGCATGTGGTAGGGCGTCAGGTTGCGGTCTTTGTGCTCGTAAAAGTTAAGCCGTCGCACATCCAGGGGATCCAGGCGGCGTTCGTGTGCTATGGCCTGAATGATCTGTTCTGCGATAAGCATCCCCTGCGGCCCCCCAAATCCACGAAACGCCGTATTGGATACCGTGTTGGTCTGACATCTGTCGGACCTGATGCGCACGGCCGGGTAATAATAGGCGTTGTCGGCGTGAAACATCGCCCGATCGTTCACTGGATCGGAGAGGTCGTGTGAACAGCCGCAGCGAGAAGCCATGTGGATGTCAACGCCGACTATCCGCCCATCTTGGTCGTAGCCGACTTCCCACTGACTGTGAAAGTCGTGCCGTTTGCCCGTCATGATCATGTCGAGGTCCCGGTCCAGCCGGCATTTCACGGGCTGTCCGGTTTTGGCGGCAGCCAGAGCGGCGAGCACCGCCCATTGGGCAGCCTGCGTTTCCTTGCCACCGAATCCGCCCCCCATTCGCCGCACCTCTACGGTCACAGTGTGATCCGGCAGGCCCAGCACCTGTGCCGCGGCATGCTGAATTTCCGACGGGTGCTGGGTGGAGGCATAGATGTGCACGCCGCCGTCTTCTTGTGGGATCGCCAGAGAAACCTGACCTTCCAGATAGAAGTGGTCCTGACTGCCGCTGACGGTGGTGCCGTGCAGGCGATGGGGGGCTTGTTCGATGGCGGCCTGCCAGTCGTTACGTTGCATTTGCTTGGAGTCACTGACGAAACTCTGGGTATTCAGAGCATCTTCGATCGTCAGGATCGGGTCTTCCGAATCAATGTCTATCTTGGCCAGGCGCGACGCACGGCGGGCGTCCTGGTAACTTCGTGCAACCACCGCAAAGATCGGTTCACCGAAAAACCGGATGCGGTCTTTGGCCAACAGAGGATCGTCCCCGGCGTGTGTGGGACTGATATCAAGGGTTCCCGGTACATCGTCTGCGCGCAGTACGGCAACAACGTTTGCTGCAGATTCAACAGCAGACAGGTCCACACTGCGCAGCTGCCCACAGACCGCGTTGGCATACCCGGGGACCAGATGCAGCGTACCGCGGGGTTCTGGTATGTCGTCGATATATAGCGCTTCCCCGGTCGTGTGCTTTACGGCACTGTCGTGGCTGAGTGCTGCGCCCAGTATCGGTGCGCTATCAGACATGGGTGAAGGCCTGTGGCGAAGAAAACTCATAAACAGATGGCACGTCGGCCACGCTCAGAAACCGGAAATACTTCTCGAGCAGGTTCGCGGCAACCGTCCGGCGGTAGCGGGCACTCGCGCGCAGATCGGCAATAGGATCAAAATCCTGTTGCAGCGCATTTTGCGCCTCGGCCAGTGTTTCCTCATCGAGGCGGCGTCCTTCCACTGCCGCTTCGCAACGACATGCCCGACGCGGTGTGGGGGCCATTCCGCCAAAACAAAAGCGGGCGCTGTGAACAACACCGTCGACCAGTGTCAGGGAAAATGCCCCAAGAACCGCGCTGATATCCTGGTCGAAACGTTTCGCGATCTTCCAGCACCGAAAGTGTGGCTGTGGCTGTACCGAGAGCACGACCGACGCCACATATTCGTTGTCTGCGAGATCCTGTTGTCCATAGTCGACGAAAAAATCTTCCAGCGGAATCTCTCGTTGTCCACTGGCGCTACCGATTCGCAGTGTTGCGCCCAGCGCGATCAGTGCGGGGGGTAGATCGCCGATGGGCGAGCCGTTCGCAATGTTGCCGCCAATGGTGCCCTGGCTGCGGACCTGACGCGCGCCAAACCGGCGCAGCAGGAGCCCAAGGTCCGGTGCAAGGCGGGTCAATTCAGGCTCTGCACGCTGTAGTGAAACCGCGGCGCCGATCTCGAGCTCGTCTGCTCGGCGATTGACGGTTTTAAGGCTTGATATCTGTCCCAGATGGAGCAGCGTAGTGAGCTGCCGCCCCTCTTTTGTGATCCAAAGACCAATATCAGTGGCACCTGCGAGCAGGGTCGGTGGTGAGTGCTGGTCCGAAAGGTACGTGGCGAGTTCCGCTTCTGTGCGCGGTGCTGCAAACAGGCCCGACTCACATTCGACATGCAGTGTTTCATCCTGTTTTTGCCATTGGCTAAGTATGGACTGAACGGCGGTCTGCTGGTGTGACCAGTAGTCCGGTAACGGCTGGTTACAGGCCTGGCGGGCCGCATCGATAATCGGCCCATAGCCCGTACACCGACACAGGTTGCCTGCGAGATGCTGGTCGATCTGTTCCCGATCAGGTGTTTGGATTGAATCCCCATGACGCATATCGAGTTGCAATGCGGCGATCGACATCACGAAGCCCGGCGTACAGAAGCCGCACTGGGAGCCGTGGTGGTCAATCATGGCTTGTTGGGCTGGGTGAAGGGTGTCCGACGCCAGGTGCTCAACCGTCAGCACTTGTTTCCCATCCATCATGCCCAGCAGCAGGATGCACGCGTTGGCTGCCGTGTACTTGAGGCTGTTGTCGTACAACTCAGCGATCAGCACGGTACAAGCCCCGCAGTCGCCTTCGGCACAGCCTTCTTTGGTCCCGGTCAGGCATGCTTGGTTTCTGAGATAATCCAGCAGCGTGAGACCGGGATCATCCATACTGATTTCAAGCGGCGTACTGCCGAGGACAAAGCGGACCTGATTTCTACGGGGTTGCATGAGTCTGACTGTCCGACGGGGTGAGGGTTCAACTCCCCCGGTAAGTGCTGTACCCATAGGGTGAAATGAGTAGAGGCACGTGATAGTGGCTCTGCGGTTCAGCAATGCCGAACCGAATGACCACCTCATCCAGGAAGGCTGGGTCCGGCAGTTCAATGCCGGCGTTTCGAAAATACTCCGCGGCATAGAACACCAGTTCGTATATGCCTGACACGAGATCTGCACCCTCTAAGATCGGTCCGGCATTCCGCCCGTCTACATTGGTGCGTCCTGTGGCAAGCACCGTGCGTTCGGGGTCGGCGCGATACAGGGCCCAGTTCATATTGTCCGCCGGTTTTCCGCGGGCCGTATCCAGCACGTGAGTTGTCAGTTGTCCCATTCGGTTGCTCCGGCTACAGTCGGTCCTATCGGTTGCGAAGAATCACCGATACGCACGGCAAGGCAACTGGAAACCTGGCCACCAGCCGTGTCTTTTCTGCAACTTTAAACATGTTTGACTCGGAATTCACGAAATCCAGTAGTCATCACATCCCACCAGAATGCGGTGGGTTTAAAGGAGATAGGCAAAAGCGATGACCCCAAAGGATGTCTACCCACGTGACCTTGTTGGCTACGGGCGGTCTGTACCCGCCGCAAACTGGCCTGATCAAGCCAGGCTGGCACTTCAGTTTGTGGTCAACTACGAAGAAGGTGGTGAAAACAGCATATTACACGGTGATCCGGCGTCCGAAGCATTTTTGTCCGAGATCGTCGGTGCTGCGCCATGGCCTGGCCAGCGACATTTGAGTATGGAATCAATCTATGAATACGGCTCACGTGTCGGGATCTGGCGTCTTTTGGACCTTTTCGAACAAAAACGGATTCCGATCACAGTTTTCGCCGTCGCGATGGCGCTTGCGCGGAACCCGGCGGTAGCCGACGCTGTGGTTAGTGCGGGGCACGAGATCTGCTCACACGGCTACCGCTGGATTGACTACCGGGACGTACCGGAGGCGACGGAACGAGAGCATCTGTACAAAGCTATCGAGATCATTGAGCAGCTGACTGGTGAACGGCCATTGGGCTGGTATACGGGCCGGACCAGCGAGAACACCCGTCGCCTGGTGGCTGAGGAAGGCGGTTTCCTTTATGACGCTGATGACTACAACGATGACTTACCCTTTTGGTCAACGGTCAACGGTCATCAACACCTGGTTGTACCCTATACACTGGATGCCAATGACATGCGGTTTGCAACTCCACAGGGGTTTAACTCGGGTGATCAGTTCTTCAGCTATCTAAGAGACACATTTGACACATTGTACGAGGAAGGTTCCCGCATCCCACGGATGATGTCGGTCGGTCTGCATTGCCGCCTGGTCGGCAGACCTGGCCGGATTCGGGCGCTGGAACGGTTTATCGATCACGCCCAGAGCCACGAAGGTGTGTGGTTCTGTCGACGGATCGATATTGCCCGGCACTGGTGGGAACACCACCCGGTTGTCCAAGGTTAATGGTGACGGGTGATCGATTGCAGAACCAGCGCAAGCCCAGTGAAATGGGTCGCGAGGATTTCATCGCAGTGTTCGGTCATGTCTATGAGAAATCCCCCTGGATTGTCGACCAGGCCTGGGACCAAGGTCTCGCGATTACCGAAGATACGCCTGAAGGTCTGCACCGGACCCTGACCGCAATAGTCGAGGAGGCAGGTCCGGAACTCCAGCTCAGGCTGCTGCGCACACACCCTGATCTTGCTGGCAAACTGGGCGTGGGCGATGTCCTGACGGCCAAGTCCCGATCTGAACAAGCCGGTGCGGGACTGGACCAGTGTACAAACGATGAATACGCTGAGTTTCAGTCTCTCAATCAGTGCTACACCAAACAATTTGGATTTCCTTTTATTCTTGCGGTACGCGGTCGCAATAGGCAGCAGGTGCTGGAGAATTTCCGCAGCCGAATGGACAATGATTGTGGCGATGAATTTGCCGAAGCGCTCAGACAGGTGCATCGTATAGCCTGGCTCAGGCTGCAGGAGATCGAATTCTACGACTGACAGTAGACACTGAGCACAGAACTGGGCTGTCTAACAGGCCAAGTGGTGACTGCCGTGGGAGTTCGCTTAGAATGCGCAGTGCTGCAGCTGGATTTTCAGAGCATGTCTGAACACAGTTTATGTTCCAGCCTGTCCGGGGTTCTGCCATAGCGACGATGGATCCTGGCCTGTGATTCATCGGCAGTTGATACCGCGATCTACACAGTCCACTTTGAATCAGCGAGGAAGCGCAACTATGGCATTGACGCCAGGCTTTGGCCCCCGAGACATTTATGCACAGGTCGAAAAAACCGCGATTAAAGGTCGCCACCTGACTTTTATCGACGACCTGTCTGCGGATGAACTCGACAACCTTTTTCTGACCGCGGAACTGCTCGAGCCTTACTGGCGGAGCGGTCTGGAACTGCTTCGGCACAGGATTTTGTGCACTTTGTTTTTCCAACCCAGTACCCGAACCCGGTTTAGTCATGAGACGGCCATGTACCGCCTTGGTGGCAACGTTCTGACGGAGTCCAACCCGCTGGTTAGTTCGTCTGCAGCAAAGAACGAATCCCTTTACGATTCGATCCGGGTAATCTCGCAGTATGCCGATGTTCTTGTACTCAGACACCCCGATGATGAAAGAGTGCTGGCAGATATAGAACTTCTAGCGGCTGACACAATACCGATTATCAGCGGGGGTTACGGCAATGTGACGCATCCCACACAGGGCCTTCTCGACATGTACACCGCGTGGCGGGTTTTGGGCGGTGATTTTTCGGCTATGAGCGTGATGATCGCCACGCCCGACCTGTCGCGGGCGCGTTCCGGGCAGTCCTTTGCCCTGGGCCTGGCTCGAATGGGTGCCAGGATTGTGTATTCCGGTACGACCGGCCTACGTACACCGGATGTCATCCGTGAAAAACTCGACGGGATGAACGCGACCTACGTGGAACACAATGACCTTACGATTCGGCAACAGGAGGATCTGATTGCCGACGAGGGTATAGATCTGTTGTATCTGCCGGGGTGTTCAGTCAAGAAAGGTGATCCAGGGCGGGATGACTTCATGAAAAAGATGGAGGAATACTATTTCACCGTTGACGGGCTGGAAAAAATCCGTAAACAAAGTGGAAAGACTGTGGGTGTTATGCACTCGTTGCCACGTAATGAAGGAGAATTCGACTTCTGTATCGACCAGACAGCACACGAACTGTATTTCAAGCAGATCGGTTTCTCTGTACCACTGCGTATGTCATTGATTGCCAATATCGTCGGATTGACCTGACTCTTCTTTGGGCGTTGAGCAAATGCCGTCAGAACCTAAGGTCGTCATCATCGGTACCGGCGGAACCATCGCTGGCCGCGCCGATTCGGCTACTAACCTCGCTTACAGTGCAGGTCAGTTGTCGATCGAGGATCTGCTGGAGGTCATTCCCGATCTGGCGAACGTTGCACAAATCAGTGGGCAGAACCTGTTTTCTTTGAATTCCAAGGATATGGGCCCTGCCCAGTGGCAGTTGCTCGCCCGGACGATCAGCGAGGAGGTCAGTAGAAAAGACGTGTCCGGTGTGGTGATTACCCATGGTACCGATACACTTGAGGAAGCAGCGCTGTTTCTGCATCTTACGCTCCGTACCGATAAACCAATCGTTTTGACCGGCAGCATGCGTCCGGCAACAGCACTGAGTCCGGATGGACCTGCCAATCTTTTCCACGCGGTGCAGGTGTGTGCGTCGGCAAAAGCTAGTGGCCGGGGTGTCTTGGTGGTGATGAACGGTGAGATTCTGCCCGCACTGCACCTAGTCAAGCGCCATTCCATCGCCACAAATGCATTCACTTCATCGCCCGCCGGGCCACTGGGGCGGGTCTATTCCGGCCGCACCTCCTTTTTTTCTGGCCCGACTAAAGTAGCGCTGGCTGGTGCATTTGGTATCGCACTGGCCAACGACGTGACGTTACCGGCTGTGGATATTCATTACGTTGCCGCTGGCAGTTCGCACGCGGGACTGTTGTCCTGTGACTGGACAGAGCGCAACGGCCTGGTGATAGCCGGCTTTGGCAGTGGGGAGATTCCTGACGGGTTGGTGCCGGAGATTAACCGGCTGGCGGACGAAGGCATAACCATTGTTGTATCGTCCCGTGTCGCTGGCGTTGTAGTGTTGCCCGAAACGATGACTCTGACAGAGGGGCACCACATCGTAGCTTCGCGCCACCTGAACCCGCACAAGTCTGCACTGCTGCTTTCATTGACACTGGCAGCTGGAAAAGATGTAGCAGCTACTTTTATACGCACCGATGCAGACGGCTAAACCGCAATGACTTCACCTACCCACTCACGGGAACTTCCTCCTCGGTTGTTGATCGCAGTGGGTGGAAATGCCATTCATCCGCCGGGCATTAAAGGCACATCTGAAGAACAAATGGATTCAGCCGCCCGCGCGGCCCAGACACTGTTACCCATTCTAGAACTGGAGCGTGAACTGATCGTTACGCACGGCAATGGTCCAGGTGTCGGCAAAACAATGATGCGTCAGGCCCTGGCAAGACATCGGGTTGCACCCATGTCGGTTGATATCTGTGTTGCCAATACACAGGGTGTAACGGCTTATCTGTTGATGCAGGCTTTCGAGAATGCGCTGCGCGGCGTTGGTAACCCAAGACACGCTATCGGCCTGGTTACACAGGTTGAGGTTGATCCGGCAGATCCTGCATTTAGACACCCGAACAAGCCCGTAGGATATTTTTTCTCTGAGCAAGAGGCACAAGAACTCGAAACTGAACTCGGTTGGGTTATGCGCGAAGATGCCGGCCGTGGATGGCGCCAAGTTGTGCCATCACCTGAGCCCAAACACATCTGCGACATCTCGCTGATCGATGGACTGGCCAGTCGCGGTACGATTGTGATTGCTGGCGGCGGCGGCGGTATACCGGTTGTCAGAGATGCCCACGGCATACGCCGGGGGATAGGAGCGGTGATCGATAAAGACCTGACTTCACAGCACATGGCCAATGTACTGGGTATCGAACACATGTTGATCCTGACCGCGGTGCCGCGGGTGGCACTGGATTTTGGCGGGCCGAATGAAAGGGAGATTGCCCAATGCTCGGCCCCACAGATGAGACAGCACCAGGCGGACGGGCACTTTGCACCGGGAAGCATGGGACCAAAGGTCGAAGCCGCAATGAGATTTGTTGAGCAGGGCGGCAGACGTGCGATCATCGCCCACCTCGAGCAAGCACTGCCGGCATTGATGGGAGACGCCGGTACCCACATTATTGCCAGCGACTGACAACCTAAAAGATCTGGAAAACAATCATGAGTAACAGCACAAATCCGGGGCCGAGTACCCTGTTTGAAGAACTTGATCCAGAACCAAGACTGCTGATGGGACCCGGTCCCGTCGATGTCTATCCCCGGGTTCTACAGGCAATGTCCAGGGCCATGCTTGGGCAATTTGATCCGCAGTTCACTACCTATATGAATCAGGTGATGGCGCTGTACCGACGGGTGTTTCGTACTGAAAACCAGTGGACTCTGCTGGTTAACGGGACAGCCCGTTCAGGGATCGAGGCTTGTCTTACTTCGTTGATCTCGCCCGGGGATAAAGTGCTGGTACCGATTTTTGGCCGCTTTGGACATCTGCTGACCGAAATCGCACGGCGTGCCGGTGGTGATCTGGTCAACATAGAAACTGAGTGGGGTACGGTATTCGACCCCGAGCAGGTCACTGATGCGATTCGTGCGCATCAACCCAAATTGGTGGCGATGGTCCATGGTGATACGTCAACGACGATGCTGCAACCGCTGGGGGATGTCGGACGCTTCTGTCGTGAAGCCGGCATTCTGGTTTATGCCGACACCACCGCGACACTCGGCGGTAGTCCGGTGGAAACTGACGCCTGGTGCCTGGACGCGGTGTCCTCGGGACTGCAGAAATGCATGTCGGGACCACCCGGTACGTCACCCGTTACTTTGAGTGAACACGCAGTGGACAGGATCAACGCCCGCAAGCATGTCGAGGCCGGTATACGAGGCGCGGACAGCGTAGATGCTGAAGGTGCGATCATTCAATCCAACTACCTCGACCTCGCCATGCTGATGGATTACTGGAGTCCTTTGCGTCTGAATCATCACACCGAGTCGACTTCTATGCTGTACGCTGCCCGGGAATGTGCTCGAGTAGTTCTCGGGGAAGGATTGGAAGCCGGTTTCGAGCGCCATAGACTGACTTCGCAGGCGCTGCGGGCGGGGTTGGCTGCAATGGGGCTTGGCCTCTTCGGTGATACCGAGCATCGAATGGCCAATGTGACCGGTGTCTACATACCCGAGTCGATCGAGAATGGCGACGCTGTTCGTGCCGCGTTACTGGACGATTTTGGTATAGAGATAGGGACATCATTTGGTCCACTGCATGGCAAGATCTGGCGAATTGGCACTATGGGGTACGGCTGTCGTAAAACGAATGTTCTGCGCTGTTTAAGTGCGCTGGAGACTGTTCTGCGGCGAAATGGCTATACGGCTACTTCCGGGGCGGCTATCGATGCGGCCTATGAGGTCTACAGTGGTGTCTGACCAGAACGACACACCGGCTGGCGGAACTATCTCCTCTGAATTGCTGCACTCACCCCCCCGGGTCGTCAACGTAGGGCTTGCTGTTTTTGCGGCAGACTTGGATGCTCAGGATGTCGACGTTGTTCACGTTGATTGGCGACCCCCGGCGGGTGGGGACAAAGACCTGGCACGATTGCTCTCAATGCTGACAGATTAATGATGGACAGTATGTCGCTCGCCTCTGCAATTCGGTCGGCCAATTCAAAGGCACTGGAGGTTCTGTTACAGGGTGACCCGGTACTGGTCGATGTATTGCCGGCAGAGAATCTCATCCCCGAATTGAGAGAGCGCAAGATTTTGCACGCTGGCCCACCCATCGAGTGGGACAGGATGTGCGGTCCGATGCGTGGTGCTATCGCAGGTGTGGTGGTATTCGAAGGCTGGGCTGGCGATCTCGACGACGCCGCCGATCAGGCGTCAAAAGGGTGCTTCGACTTTCATCCAAATCATCACTTTGCTGCCGTAGGTCCGATGACCGGACTGACGACCTGCAGCCAACCCTTGCTGGTGGTCGAGAACCGCACAACGGGCAACCGTGCCTACTGCACCGTCAACGAGGGACTGGGCAAAGTGATGCGGTTTGGTGGCAATGACGAGTCGGTACGGGACAGACTGGCCTGGATTCGCGATTCGCTGGGCCCGGCCCTGGGCGCCGCGCTGCAGAGCTGCGGGGGTATTCCGCTGAGGCCGCTGGTTGCCCGCGGATTGACGATGGGAGATGAAATGCACCAGCGCAATGTGGCCTGTTCAAGCTTGCTCCTGCGCGAACTGGCACCTGCACTGGCGTCGGCAGTGGCAGACCACAGTGATCTGTCTGAAATGCTGGCATTCATGGGCAGCAACGATCAGTTTTTTCTCAACATCGCCATGGCGATGGGTAAGTCCATCATGGACCCGGTTCGTGATATTGAACTGTCTACTGTGGTCACTGCGATGACGCGCAACGGCACCGATTTCGGAATTCGTGTCAGTGGACTGGGCGACGAATGGTTTACGGCGCCGGTTGAGATGCCGGCAGGGCTTTACTTCCCAGGATTCAGTGCAGTCGATGCCAACCCGGATATGGGGGACTCAACTATTGTCGAGACGATCGGACTGGGTGGGTTTGCAATGGCGGCAGCGCCCGCGGTTGCTGGATTTGTAGGCGCAGGATCTGTTGCCGAGGCGGCCGGCATTACCGCGAGAATGCGGGAGATCACGCTGGGTGAACATTCCGAGTGGACGATCGTGAATGAGAATTATCGAGGTGTAGCCACAGGTATTGATATCCGACTGGTGGTTGAGACCGGGATCGTACCAACGATCAATACCGGGATCGCTCATCGACAACCCGGGATCGGGCAGGTCGGTGCCGGTGTGGTCAAAGCACCGCTGGCGTGTTTTGAAAAAGCGCTTCGGGCGCTTGGAGAAAGGCTGGGTCTTTCATGAGTGTAACGGTCAATACAGTACGCGCCGGAGTTTTTCTCGACTCAGTCGTATTGATGCAGATATCACGGAAATTGACGGCGATTCAGGGTGTGGAAGATGCAGCCCTGATGATGGCGACCCCAGCCAATCGGGACATTCTTTCTGACGCCGGCCTTCTTGAAGAGGGCACTATGGCCGGTCCCGGTGACCTGCTGGTCGCGGTGCGCGCCCAGGATCGGGCCATTGCTGATTCGACACTGCAGCGGGCAGCCGAACTGATGGAGCGCCCCGCGCAACGGAATGACGGTGCGCAAGAACTTCATCCACTTACGTTGCGCTCGGCCTGCCGCCAGCTGCCCACCGCGAATCTCGCTTTGATTTCGGTACCCGGTGACTATGCCGGGGCAGAAGCCCGTAAAGCGCTCAGGGCCGGTCTCAATGTGATGATCTTCAGTGACAATGTGCCGCTGGCCGAAGAAATCTCCCTCAAACGAGAAGCCCGCGATCTGGGACTTGTTGTGATGGGCCCTGACTGCGGAACGGCGATTATCGACGGGGTGCCGCTGGCTTTTGCCAACGTTGTGCCGCGCGGCGATATTGCAATTGTGGGCGCTTCAGGTACGGGGATACAGGAGGTGTCCTGCCTGATTGCCCGCGCCGGTAAAGGTATCTCGCACGCAATAGGTGTTGGTGGCCGTGATCTGACTGAAGCGGTTGGCGCTATCAGCACCTTGACTGCGCTTGACTGGCTGGAAAGAGATGCTGCAACCCACCACATTGTGCTCATTTCAAAGCCGCCGGCCCCTGGCGTTGCGGATCGGATCGTTCAGTTCATCCGCCGGAGTTCAAAAAGCTACACCGTCTGTTTGGTCGGTAGTGATGACCTGGTGTTACCCGACAATGCGAAGCTGACGACTACTTTAAAAGACGCAGCGGTGGCCGCAGCAAATAGCAGCAAGGGTCTGGCAGCGGTGTCGGCTGTTCAGCGGGCACCGGCGGTAAGCGGATACGTTAGAGGACTTTATAGCGGCGGTACGCTCGCTGCTGAAGCACAGGCCGTCTTTCTTTCGCATAGACAGCCCGTTTTATCGAATGCGCCAATACCCGGGGCTGGGTTGTTTACTTCACAGCGCACAAACCACATCATGATTGATTTGGGCGACGATCGGTTTACCCGTGGGCGGCCACACCCGATGATTGACCCGGCTGTACGTGATGAGCCTATTCTTGCAGCGTTGTCAGACCCTGATGTGGGTGCGGTGTTGTTGGATGTGGTCATAGGTTTTGGTGCCCATCCCGATCCAGCTGGCCATCTTGCTGGTCTGTTAGAACGCCAAAGTCGTCCTTGTCCGGTCGTTATCGCATCTGTCACGGGTACAGACGAAGATCCGCAGGTCCGGGCAAGACAGGTCAGTGTATTGGAACAGGCGGGTGTGATGGTTGCACCCAGCAATGCGGATGCTGCAGAGTTGGCGCTGGCTTGTCTGAACACCGGCAAAGACCCGTAACTGAAATTGAAAGTCAGCGTACCCCAATACCCAGATTCAAGACCTGCTTTCCCTTGGTTGAACACAGAACAGCGGCCAGTTCTCGGCTCTGTTTTGAGGGCCCAAAGCATCGGCTCTTTTGCTGTCCGTGAAATCAGTCAGACGGTAACCGGACGGATCGCTGCCGTGTTCGATCGGAGTGTCTACGTTGATCTGGGCAATCAGTGGATCTGTGTCGGCGATGCCACGGTCGGTAACGGGCCGGTCAACCTGTTACTTGAGCCCACACCACACCCGGGCGTATTCGGCGGTCTAGTAGTCGACCAGACTGTGCGGGTTTGTGCTGGTGCTGTGCATCTCGGCGAGCGACCCCTCAGCATAGACACGACGGCCAAAGTCTGGTCACCGCCATTGGTTTCCGACTGGACACACGATACGTTGACGCGTGGTCTTGATGCGCTCAATGTTATCAGCAGGGGCCGGGCCCCAAAGCAGGGGCTGGGTGTGTTTTTATGCAGCCCTGGTTCTGAATTATCAGACACTCGAGAAACGCGTGTTTGCGCGCCTGTCGTCTCCGAACTCGAAAGTTGGCTGCGTGATCGGTTGGTTGACATGCGCTGTGTAGAGGGCGTGCCGGAATCGGTGCAACAACTGATCGGCCTGGGCCCCGGACTCACGCCCTCCGGCGACGACTTTCTCGGGGGTGTCCTCATCGCCCTTTCTCTTGTTCAACGCCGGGATATTGCCGCGTTGCTTTATGCCGATTTGTGTCCACGACTGTTGGCCAGAACCGGTCCGATCAGTCGCACGCATCTGGCCGCTGCGAGCGCCGGTCAGGGGCTTGAGACACTGCACCTGGCTATCAACTCAGTGATCGAAGGCAACGTGGAGATGATTCCCGATCGACTGCGCCACGTTGACCGAATAGGTTGCTCCTCTGGTTGGGATGCCTTGGCGGGGGCCTACGTCGTGTTACGTGCTTGTCTTGTTCAGCCTGCCGCGTTGCATCGAAGCCCGTTGTGGACTAACTGATGGCCGCACCATTTCAGCCGGACGAATACCGTCGTCGGCTGACGTCTGTACGAGCCGCCATGAACGAACGTCAGCTGGACGTTCTGGTCATCGGAGATCCGGCGAATATGAATTGGTTAACCGGATTTGACGCCTGGTCATTTTATGTACCCCAGGTGATGTGTGTGATCCCTGATGGTCCACCTGTCTGGATCGGCCGGGAAATGGACGCCGGTGCGGTGGGTTTGACCACGCATCTGGATGCACGCAGCGTTGTCCCTTATCCGGAAGCGCTGGTGCAGCGCGACGATACCCATCCATCTGAATTCATGGCCGGATGGCTGCATGGTGCAGGCTTGGGGGATAAGCACATCGGTTACGAAAGCGACAGCTACTTTTTTTCACCGCGAGCACTTTCGGGATTGCAGTCAGGGCTGCCCGATGCCCGGTGGTCTGATGCTGACCGATTAGTGAACTGGATACGTACAGTTAAAAGCCAAGTGGAGGTCGACATACTGGCACAGGCCGCGGCAATCGCTGGACGCGCCATGCAGGCAGCTTGGGATCAGGTTAAGCCCGGTGGACGACAGTGTGATCTTGCGGCGGAGATTATGGCAGCCCAGATCAGGGGTACCGCCGATTTTGGTGGTGACCAGACGGCGATCTGTCCACTTATACTGGCTGGAGAAGGTGCATCGACGGCACATCCGCTGTGGACCGACGAGTGCTTTGCAAAAGATCAGACTGTTGCATTTGAGATCGGCGGCACACGTAAAAGATACAACGCCGGGCTGGCGAGAACAGTGCACCTCGGTAAGCCTCCGCTTAAGCTGACGCAGACGCTCGCGGCTGTGAACGAAGGGCTTGATGCAGTGCTGGGTGTCCTGAAGGCGGGTGTAACAGCCGGTACAGTGCACAGTGCCTGGCAGGACGTACTGGATCATTATGGGTTGCAAAAGCCCAGCCGTATCGGCTATTCGATCGGTGTCGGGTATCCTCCAGACTGGGGTGAACGCACGATCAGTTTGCGTGCTGATGAGCAGACAACCATCCCGCAAGATGCCGTGCTCCATGTCATGTTGGGCATGTGGCTGGACGGTTGGGGAATGGAAATGAGCGAGACCGTACATGTCACGTCGACAGGCTGTAACTGTCTGACCCATTTTCCCCGCGAGTTGCACATTGTGGATTGAGTCATCATGAGCGAATCAAACCGGGTCAATGCCGATATCAAGAGCATGAAGCTCTACCATCACGTTGATCGGGTACTCACTGAACTTCGACAGATGGGGAAAGAAGATGAGGGACCGCTGTCCGTCGATGAACTGACACCATTTGATCAGTTGCATTATCAAGGCACAGCAGCCGTCGATCATGCTGTTCGGGCTACCGGTATTAGCGCCACCAGTTTGGTCCTCGAGATCGGATCGGGGCTGGGCGGACCGGCTCGGCATATTGCCGCAGCGGTTGGTGCACGGGTCACGGCATTGGAACTCCAGAGCGACCAGAACCTACTTGCCTCAAACCTCACTGCCCGCTGCGGATTGGCAGAGAAAGTGACCCATGTCTGTGGTGATTTTTTGACTTGCAACTGGGTCGGGCAGCACTTCGATGTTATTGTCAGTTGGCTTGCCCTCTATCATATACCCGAGCGAGACAGGCTGCTGAAACGTTGTCATGACCTGCTGGATCAAGGCGGCTATCTCCATGCTGAGGATCTTTACGCCCGTGGGCAATTCACGGACAGTGAACAGTCTGAACTGGCCACGGAGCTTTTCGCCAATTACCTGCCTGATTATGAAAATTACCGCTGGGATCTCGAAAGAGCTGGATTTGAATTGGCCAGCTGCCAGGAGATGTCAGATGAATGGACCGCGTTTACCCGTGAGCGCATGGCCGCTTACCGCGGACAGAAAGCAAGGCACATCGATGTGCACGGTGAAGCCGTGTTTACTAGCCTGGACGACTTCTACGATTTGGTGGTGCGCTATTTCACCGCAGGCAAACTCGGCGGCATTCGCTTTGTCGCCCGGAAAGTTTAGGGTGAATTCATCATGGCGGAGCTGAACATCGTATGTAATTGATGATGATTACGATTCGACCTGCACTTCTGAGCATCGCGGTTCTGTTCCCCATTGCAGTTTCAGCGTTTTTACCGGGAGATCCTCAAAACGGTTACCCATTGCACCAGCTCAATTGCAGCGGTTGCCATGTTGCACTGTACGGGGGTGATGGGGCGAAGATCTACACGCGTTTGGATCGCCAGGTACAGACCGTGGAAGGGCTGATGGGTATGGTCACCTTCTGTAATGAACAGGCCCGGACGGGCCTCAATGAATTTGAACTCGATGATATCGTGGCCTACCTGAAGGAGTCGTTCAACAAGTTTGAATTCGACTGACTGTATGGCACTTACTGGTCTGTGTGACGGCGCCTCACTGCTACAAATCAGCATGGTTGTTTATGCTGACGGCAGTGACCTATCTTTAGCGGCGTGAAAAACGAATCCTTCAATAAACAAAGCATCGACGCAAAGTCTCAAACGCAGTTTGACTATGTGATCGTCGGTGCGGGGTCGTCCGGTTGTGTGTTAGCGGACAGGTTGTCCGCGTCAGGGCGCTATACGGTGTGCCTGCTTGAGGCCGGGCCGCGCGGACACAACCCCTGGCTGCATATACCGATTGGCTATGCAAAGACGATGTTCCATCGCAGATACAACTGGAAGTTCTACACTGAACCCGAACCGGGTTTGCATAACCGCCAGATCTACTGGCCGCGCGGTAAGGTGCTGGGCGGTTCAAGTGCCATAAATGGTCTGATCTATATCCGTGGCCAACATCAGGACTACGATCAGTGGGCTGAGCGGGGGAACGCCGGCTGGTCATGGGCCGATGTAAGACCTTACTTTATTCGCTCGGAACGCAATCAGCGCGGGGCCAGCGTCGACCACGGTGATTCGGGACCGATGGGTGTTTCCGACGTTAAGCGACCCAACCCTCTGGCAGAAGCCTTCGTGCAGGCCTGTGCGCAGGCCGGATACCTTCGAAATCCAGATTTCAACGGTCAAAACCAGGAGGGTGCCGGGTTTTATCAGCTGACTACGTGGAATGGATTCCGCAGCAGCAGTGCGATAGCGTATCTGAAACCGGCCCGCCACAGATCAGGTCTTCATATCGTTACTGATGCCCGGGTAGAACAGATTAAGTTCCAGGACAATCGGGCACGAGCGGTGGTTTATCGGCGTGGACACACCGAACACACCGTTCTGGTCGGGCGAGAGATCATACTCAGTGCAGGTGCCGTTCAGTCTCCCCAACTGCTGCAATTGTCCGGTATCGGTGAAGCCTGCCGCTTACAGCAGTTTGGTATTCCAGTGGTTCAGGATCTGCCAGAGGTGGGTCAGAACCTGCAGGACCACCTTCAGGTCCGGCTGATTCACCGCACCACCCACCCGGGAACAACAAACAGCCAGATGCGAGACCCGTGGTCTTGGCTGTGTATGGGAATCAGCTATGTGTTGTCGAGAAGTGGTCCCATGGCTGTGGGTATTAATCAGGCCGGTGCATTCATTCGAAGTTCAGATGCGGTGGACCGACCAGACATTCAATTTCATTTTGCGGCCCTGTCGGCCGACCTGCCAGGTGCCCCGCTCCACAGTTTTCCGGGCTTTACGTCGTCTGTCTGCCAGTTGCGACCAACCAGTCGGGGCAGTGTCACACTGAAATCGCGGGATGCTCAGGCAGCGCCCGCGATCTGTCCAAATTATCTAACGACCGAGCACGACCGGCTTACCGTCGTTGCTGGCCTGAAAACTGGACGGCAGATTGCGGCTCAACCCGCACTCAACACGCATATTTCGGCAGAGTACAGACCTGGAAACTCGGTTCAGAGCGACGACGAGCTGCTGGCATTTGCACAGGAAACTGGCGTGACGACATTCCATCCAGTGGGATCGTGTCGCATGGGTAGCGACGATCGCGGGGTCGTCGATGTGCGTCTGAGAGTCCGCGGCGTAACGGGTCTGCGTGTGGTTGACTGCTCAGTGATGCCCACCTTGGTGTCGGGTAATACACACGCTGCTGCCGTCATGATCGGCGAAAAAGGCGCCGACATGATCCTACAGGATGCCGAGCGCAGCTGAGCTGTTATGGCTATCGGCTCTCGCCAAATGTTCGGGTACTGTGTACTGCGCGCTGCCACTGACCGAGCAGTGTTTGCCGGTCCAGATCGCTCATGTCCGGCTCAAATCGTACGTCCTCCTGCCAGCGGTCAGCAAATTCGTCGAGTGACCCGATAATACCGGCTTGCAGCGCTGCCAGGCTGGCAGCGCCCAGCGCAGTGGTTTCTGTTGTCGTCGGTCGTTGAACCGGTCTATTCAGAATGTCTGCAAGAAACTGCATCTGCCAGCTGTTTTTCGCCATCCCACCGTCTACCCTGAGCGTGGAAATTGCCGGAACGTTGTCGTTGACCATGGCCTCGAGCAAGTCGACGGTCTGGTAGCAGACGGATTCGAGAGCGCTGCGAACGAGATCGTTGATGCCGGTGTCGCGGGTGAGTCCAAAGAGTGCGCCTCGCGCGTGGGGGTCCCAGTAGGGCGCACCCAGACCGGTGAAGGCAGGCACCATGTAGACCCCTCGGTTTGAGGTCAGTGCGGCGGCCCGTTCTTCTGATTCGTGGGCTGACTGAATCACACCCAGCCCATCTCGAAGCCACTGTATTGCCGCTCCAGCGACGAATATTGAGCCTTCAAGTGCATAAGTGGTCTGTCCAGACAAACGGTATGCGACCGTCGTCAGCAGCCGGTTCTGTGATGAGAGTGCGTCCGGACCCGTGTTGACGATAGCAAAACAACCGGTGCCGTAGGTACTCTTGATCATGCCTGGTTGAATGCAGGCCTGACCAAGCAGTGCGGCCTGCTGGTCTCCTGCAACACCACAGATCGGAATGGTACTGCCCAGTAGGTCTGGGTCGGTGTAGCCATAATCGTCGGCGCAATCGCGAACGTCAGGTAATAATGATTCGGGTATATCAAAGAGCGACAACAGCTCAGGATCCCACTGCTGCGAATGAATGTTGAAAAGCAGGGTGCGCGACGCATTGGTCGCGTCCGTAGCGTGGACCTTTCCGCCGGTAAGGCGCCAGAGCAGGAAAGAATCTATGGTACCGACAGCCAGTTCACCTGCTTGTGCCCGGATTCGCGCCCCTTCAACGTTATCAAGCAGCCAGCCGATCTTGGTTGCCGAGAAGTAAGGATCCAATAACAGCCCTGTTTTCTGCTGTATAGACGATTCGTGTCCATTGTTGCGCAATACTTCACACTGTTTGGCCGTTCTGCGGTCCTGCCAAACGATCGCATTGTGCAGAGTCCGGCCGGTGGCTTTTTCCCAAAGCACGATCGTCTCGCGCTGGTTTGTGATCCCGATTGCGACAGGGTACTGTTCGATGGCCGATAGACTTTCGCGGCACACAGCAACAGTGGTCTGCCAGATCTCTTCGGGGTCGTGTTCCACCCAGCCATCGGCTGGAAAAATCTGAGAGAACTCCTTCTGCGCTGTAAAGCAGTCGTTACCCAGACGGTCAAAAACAATTGCGCGGGAACTGGTGGTTCCCTGGTCGATGGCGAGTAGGTAAGGGGATAAAGTCATGTGGTCGATGGAGCGGGTTATTCGAAGACAATGCGTTGGCTGAATCTGGTGTTGAATCAGTCTGGTTCTTGTTCGCAGTCATACGGGAGACAGGACGGGACTTTATACTCAAAAGACACGTTACAAGACAATACCCATTGAGTCTGAGTTGACCCAATGCGCCTCACTCATGTGGCCACGGTCGGGTCCGACTTGGGAATCTGCTATCCTTTTGGCTGCTAACAGGCTGAGCAGTCCTGGACAACACGATTAAGCCGGGGGGTGGAGATGGATGTTTCTTTTCGCAGTGTTGCGCTCAATAAACGTTATCCGCTGCGTATCAGCCGGGGTGAATTCTCAGGATCTGTCAATCTGTTTGCTTCTGTACGGTCGGGCGACCTGGACGGCCTGGGTGAAGCCGCCCCTGGCAGCTTGATCGGCACAGACACTGCCGAGTCGTTCCAGGCAGAACTGACATCTTTCCTCGAAGACTGCCCCGAGGCGCTGGATAATCCCCATGAAGGATGGCAACTCGCGCGCAGTGCAGAGGTTGCCTCCTGCGCCTGGGCAGCCGTCGACATTGCATTATGGGACTTGCTTGCAAAACGCGCCCGGTTGCCGCTTTATCGTCTGCTGGGCCTGCCGCGACGTTCGGTGCCGACATCGGTAACAGTGGGGATCCTGCCTCCTGAGGTGGTACACGAACGGGTCCCTGAGATTCTGGACCGAATCGGGGCCTGTTATCTCAAGGTTAAGTTGGGAAGTCCTGAAGGCCTGGACGCCGACCAGTCTATGTACGCCGCGGTCGTCGAAGTTGCCCGAAAGTATGAAGTAGCTGTCCGTGTGGATGCCAATGGGGGTTGGGACCTTGCCGGTGCAAGTACCATGATGAGATGGTTGAAGGACCGTGGTTGCGATTACGTCGAACAACCGCTGCATCATGATGCTGACGATCAACTGCCCCAACTGTATGCTGGTCGCGCATTGCCCATTTTTGTGGATGAATCCTGCCGCTATGCTACGGATGTTTCCCGTCTGGCGAACTGTGTGGACGGGATCAATCTGAAGTTGATGAAATGCGGTGGGATTACCGAAGCGCTGCGCATCGTTGCCGCTGCCCGGGCTCATGGTCTGGGCACCATGATCGGCTGTATGGGTGAGTCATCCGTTGCGATTGCCGCGGGTGCTTCGATGGCGGCACTGTTCGACCATATCGATCTGGATTCTCATCTCAATCTCCTTCCCGATCCGGCTACTGGGTTGAGTATGGAATCCGGTGTGGTCACCGTATCCGAAACCGCACATGGTCATGGGGTGGCGCTGACATGCTGAGAAAAGAACAAAAACTGGTGATTCATTTCTACGAGCAGATTGACAAGCTGAATGGAAAAATGGGTCACGGCATTCTGCGTTACTCCGAGAATCCGATAGCCTGTGTTATCGACTTCAACCAGGGCGGCAAAACAACCCGTGATCTGTTCGAATTCGGTCCCGATGTGCCGGTGGTCTCAAATGTTGAGCAGGCGCTGGGCTATGGCGGGGAGGTCCTGGTACTCGGCATGGCACCCTCAGGTGGCCACCTGCCAGAGTCGATGGTCGCGGAAGTCGAGCAAGCGCTGGCTGCAGGCATGTGTGTGGTCAATGGACTGCATGAGCGTCTTTCAGAGCGCTATCCCAATCTAAAGGCGGGACAGTGGATCTGGGATATTCGTGAGGAGCCTGAAGGTCTGGGTATTGCCTGGGCCCGCGCTTCGGAATTGGCGAACCGTCGGCTGCTGCTGGTGGGCAGTGATATGGCGGTTGGCAAGATGACAGCCGGGCTCGAAATCTGGAAGTCCGCCCGAGCACGGGGTATACAGGCTGAGTTTCTGGCAACCGGACAGATCGGCATCGTACTCAGTGGCGGAGGTATAGCCCTTGATGCCATACGCGTAGATTATGCAGGCGGTGCGGTGGAAAAGATGGTTCTGGATGCAGCCGACGCGGAACTCGTGATTGTTGAAGGTCAGGGCTCTTTGCTTCACCCCGGCAGCACCTCCACACTGCCGCTGCTGCGCGGTGCCTGCCCAACCCATCTGATACTGTGTCATCGCGCTGGTATGACTGAACTGGACACCGTCGGTGTTACCGTCAAGGTGCCACCGCTAAATGAAATCATTGCTCTCTACGAAGATGTTGCTTCAGCCTGCGGTATCTACCCCCGGCCGGTGACCGTCGGTATTGCTTTGAATACGGCACACTTGAATGATGATCAGGCGCATCGTGCTATATCGGAAACTGCCGATACCACAGGACGTCTGGTCCTTGATCCGGTCCGCCAGGGGTGTGACCAATGGGTTGATGCCTTAATGGCTTGACTGGGCGTCGCTTCTGAAAACAGCCATTCAGCTGGAATCGCCGGCTGGAAATCCAGCGAGCACTAGGCCATCGATGAAAGGTTGTATGTGCGCCGGATTTTCGTACGGTTGATGCAGACGGCTGTCTGCTGCTGTGTATCCTGGAGTTTCGGCCATCACCATTTCTCGCTGTGTCCGTGCACTGTCCAAGTCGCCGAGTCGAGCGTAACTGGCAGACAGGACACGCCGGTGGAATCTGTTTAAATCCAGGATTCCCTGCAGGGTTTGTACTGCTTCATGGTAGCGTGCACTGTTGTACTGTGCGATGGCAAGCGCCCAGCGATACCACGATGGTGGAAATGGATTGCGTTCGAATGCAAGGCCGATCTGTCGAATGCTGGCAACTGGGTCACCGGTGAATATCAAGGCCAGTCCCATACCCGCGAACGCATCCGCGTGGTTTGGATTCAGCTCCAGAGCTTGGTCCAGGTGCGACACTGCTTCGATGTGCTGTCCTCGCCATAGCCCGGTAATTCCGTACACGGCGTGCGCCAGACTGTCCGTGTAGTCGAGCTCAAGTGACCGTTGGGCATACTGCGTGGCCCTGGGAACACAAGTGTCGGGTTCAGGAGACCATGACATCAGCAGGTCGGTGAGATGAGTGAGCGCCAGGCCGGACAGTGCCGGCGCAAACTGCGGGTCGATCCGGATGACTTTGTGAAACAGAGTGCGGGCCATTTCAGTGTCTGGTGGCTCTCGCATCCGGTAAACCAACTGTCGGGCACGTATTACGTCAGTGTAGTCGGCATCAGTATGTCTGTCATCAGCCCTGCGGATGGCGCTGTGTTCGAGATTGCTGACCAAAGTCGATGCTACTCGCCGGGTTATTTCATCCTAGATGGACAGTAATTCTTGGTTGCCTCCGTCATAACTTTCCGACCACAGATAACCGCCGGACACGGTATCGATCAACTGAACTGCCACCCGGAACCCTCTGCCAACGGTACGGATACTCCCATCAACGAGGTAACGGGTGCCCAACTGATGACCGAGTGCCATTGTGTTTACGCTGTCCAGTTTCTGGGCCAATGAGGTATGTTGGGCAATTACAAAAAGCTGCCGAAACCGCGACAACGCACTGATAAGATCGACCGTAAGCCCCAAACCCAGGCCAGCCAGGTCCGCATTTCCGGTTTGGCTGGTAAAGGGTAATACAGCGATTGAGAGCCGAGGGTCATCAGGTTCGCGCGTCGCTTTTTGGGGTTGATCGCTACCGTTGATGACCAGGTGGGCGCTGATTTTGGAGGCGATATTGCGTAATTGTTGTTTACCGACGGCCTGGAAACTGACAGACAGCGTGTTTCCGATCACAACGCGAGCAGAGTCGGAAATACAGATTCCACCTGGCGGTGCGATTTCCTGCAGCCGGGCTGCAACGTTGACTCCGTCGCCAAAAACCCTCTGGCCATCATCAATGATGTCGCCCAGGTTAATGCCGATACGAGTGTGAATCTGGCGGTCAGCCGGTAGAACCGCATTTTTTGTAGTCAGCCATTCCTGTATATTGACAGCGGCCATGACCGAATCGGCGGCAACTGGAAACACCGCCAGCAGATTGTCGCCAGACCTATCCGCGGTTCGCCCACCACGGTTTTTGATAATGGCATCTATATCACGAAGATAGTTCTGCAACGTCCGATAGGTAGCGTCTTCATTGTCGTGAGTCAGGCGACTGAACTCGACTACGTCAAGATGGAGGATGGCTGCAAGCCGGCGAGGTAGCGTATCAGCGACCACGGTGATTACCGAACTGAGTGTAATTGGTGATGATGAAACTCATGGATACGCTTGGTGGGTGTGACAGCAGCTGAACCTGGTCTGCGGTGGTCCCTTTGTCGGACCAATTCAACACTAATGTTAGGCTGACACAGCCTGCGTTGCACGCACTCCGCCCAGTTGATGGGAGACCAGTCGAGCGTAAAGATGTCGGTTGTTCAGCAAGTCCGCGTGTGTGCCGGTTTCAACAACCCGGCCGTTTTCGAGAACGACAATTATGTCCGCGTCCCGTATGGTCGAAAGACGGTGGGCAATAATGATGGTGGTTCTGTCGGCTTTTAACTGATCCAGTGCTTGGCGTACGCTCTGCTCACTGATGGCATCAAGATGTGAAGTCGCCTCATCCAGGATCAGTACCGGTGCATCCTTCAGGAACGCACGGGCTATCGCGACGCGCTGTCGTTGTCCGCCGGACAGACTTGTGCCTCTCTCTCCGACTGGGGTATTCAGCCCCTGCGGGAGTGACTTGACGAGATCTGACAGTGCCGCCAGCTCGACCGCCTGCGCCAGTTCTGTGTCACTGGCAGTGGGTTTGGCGATGAGGATATTTTCTCTGAGTGAGTTGTTGAACAAATAGGTGTCTTGCGAAACTAGAGCGATTCGAGAACGTAGATCGTCCAGGTGGTAATCCCGCAGGTCAGTGTTGCCAAGCGTGACGACGCCGTCCGAAGGATCCCAGAACCGCATTAACAGTTGTGCCAAGGTTGTCTTGCCGGCACCCGATGGCCCTACCAGGGCGACTGTTTTACCGGCCGGAATCGTGAAATCCACGTCAGCAAGTACTCGCCGTGGTCGGCCGGGATAACTAAAGTTAACCGAAGACAGTGTGATAGCTACAGAATTTTCAGATTCCTGAGCGCCGGGACCGTCTACCACTGGTACCGGTTCGTTTTCCAGCGCATAAACCCGCCGCGTGGCACCCAGCGTATCGGCGAGTTGTCGACCCACCTGCGCAATCTCGGAGACCGGTAGAAACGCGGCCATCGCAAGAATCGTAAGCAATGGTAGAAGGCCCGCGTTGATGGACTGAGTGCCGACCAGGAATGCGCCCGTCGTCACCACAGCCAGTCCCCCCAATCCGGTAAATATCTCGAGCAGAGTGTGCTGCAGGGTCAGCTGACCAAAGAACGGCAGGCGCAGCGAAATGTGATGCTCGCCCAGTGCGTCAAACTGATCACCGCGACTAGTTTCCTGCTGGTAGGAGACAATTTCACCCAGCCCCTGCACGCTGTCGATCGCATGTGCGGCTAACTCGCCCGCTGCTTCTCGTGAGCGGGAGCCCAGATGATCGACACTGCCGCGCATTAGAAACGGACTCAGGCCGACGGCAAGTAAAAATGGAACCAGAGCGGCAGCGATCCATGCGTTGGCCGTACCCAAGATAAACACGACTACGACGGGCCCGAGTACCGCGACGAAGGCAGGTGCGACTGTGTGCGCAAAAAAATACTCGACCAGCTCGACATCTTGGGTAGCGATGCCCATCAGGTCACCTGTTCGCCGTCGTACCAGGTAAGCCGGGGCAAGCTGGTCCAGTTTGCGAAACACGCCGACACGCATTTCTGCTAACAGTCTAAAAGCCATATCGTGCGCTATCCACGATTCGAGCCAGTGCAGGACACCCGACAGTGGTGCCACAACAGCGAGTCCGATCAGATAATGGGTGTAGGGTGCGTGGTTCTTGAGCGCCAGGACGATCAGCGCACTCAGTGCGCCGACGCCGATGAACGCAACCACGCGCAGAACACCAAAGATAAAGGTTAAAGTCAGTCGGCCTTTCCAGGGCATGATATGGCCCATAAGGATTTTGACAACCTGTCGCCAGTTGAGTCCTTCAGCTTTGATAATGCCCTCGGTTGGCACACTGCTTATGTCTTCTGTCACGTCCGGCTGCGGCGACGGCGATACCTCGATTTCCAAAGAGGCCTTCTCTTCAGGTTGTTCCCGATCTGCCTCACGTGCCTGTTCAGACATTAGGTTGGCGTAGATGCCATTGCTCGCCATCAATTGACTGTGGTTTCCGGATTCAGCAACTCTGCCCTGGTCCAGGACGAGAATTCGGTCGCAGTTAATGACACTGGAAAGTCGGTGGGCCAGGACGAGGGTGGTGCGACCTTTCATCAACCTGTCCAAGGCCTTCTGGATGAAAGCCTCGTTTTCGGCATCGACCGCCGACAGAGCTTCATCGAGAACCAAAATTGGTGAGTCTCGCAGCAGCGCACGAGCAATCGCCACGCGTTGTCGCTGGCCGCCGGAAAGTTTGATGCCCTTTTCTCCAATGAGGCTGTCGTATGTTTGGGGCAGGCCTGATACAAACTCATGGATGTTTGCGTTTTTTGCGGCATCGGTGACCTCGGCATCGGTTGCTTCGGGTCTGCCTAGCCGGATGTTCTCACCGATGGTGCCATGAAACAGAAAGGTGTCCTGATTCACTACGGATATTTGCCGCCTGAGCGCAGCGAGTGACAGGTCTTTGATATCGTATCCGCCGAGCCTGACGGTTCCCCGGTCCGGATCATAAAAACGCAGCAGTAGCCGCACGATCGTCGATTTGCCGCATCCACTGGCCCCGACGATGCCGACGCGCTCGCCGGGAACTATTGAAAGGTCGAGTTGATCGTGAACACGGTGTCGTTGCTCGGGGTAGCTGAAGCGCACCGATTCGAAAGATACAGTGGGTTGAGGGTCGACCGGTTCAACAGCGGTGGTTTTTTCCACGATGGGCGGTTGCGCATCCAGAATCCGATAGATCCCCTGTGCGGCCGACAGACCGACCATGCCCTGGTGGAGCACCGTACGCAGGTCGCGCATCGGACGGAAGATTTCAACGCCCATCATCAAAATAATCAGCAGTGCAGTAAGTTCCATCTGTTCCGACGCCACCCGGTGGGCTCCCAAACCCAGCGCGAACGCGGCACCCACTGCGATCGCCGTATCGGTGATGCCGCGGGCCAGCGAATTGGTGGCCAACACCCACATGGTGGTGCGAAAAACATCCCGCGCTTTGTCAGCCAGCAGGTCGGCCCGCGGTCGGCTCTGGCCAAAAGCCTTGAGGGTGGCCAGCCCCTGTACGGCATCCAGAAATTCCGATGCAAATTCAGCATAAGCATCCTGGCGTTCCTGGGATTTCTTGGTGTCAAAGCGATGCCACAGCGCCGGGGCAGTCAACGCAATCAGCGCGGCGATGAACAGCGTCAGCGCCACGGGCAGGTCCAGGAAGGCGACGAAGGCGAAGATCAGTGCTGGGGTGATCGCAGAAACCAGTAGTTGGGGCAGATACTGCCCGAAATAGGTTTCCAGTTGTTCTACTCCGTCGACCAGCGACAGGACCAGTTCACCTGACCGCTGTCTTCCTGTGTATCCGGGCCCCAGCGCGACGATCTGGTCATACACTCGGCGACGCAGCATTTTTTGAACGATTGCCGCTGTCTGATGCGCGACCAGGGTACGCCAGTGCTCGAAGACGCCTCTTAGCACCATAACACAAGCGGTCACGAACAAGGGGAGGATCAAGGTGGTGACGTTACGACCCTCGAAAACCAGGCCGATAAGCCAACCGAGCAGCGCAAGTCGGGCCACACCCAGAGTCGTTGCCAGGACGCCGATCAGGACCGCAAAAAAAATCCGGCCTCTGACCCCGCGGGTAAAGCCCCAGAGGCGATAATCAAAATGCATAGTGTGTGGACCCGATGTAACTTAGACGGAGCGACCAGCCAGTCAGGTACGAGGTTTCACCTGAAGACGAGTGTATCTGCCCATTCGCTATAACTGGGAGAGGCTGTCTCACAAAGCGCGCTATCTTAAGTTGGCTCAATCTATAGGGCAAAATATGCACCTCGGCTTTCGTTCAATCGGTACAGCTTTTTCGCAGGACTTTCGCGAGGTATAGCTGATATACCAACTATAGGTGTCTTTTTGCTTATGAAACACCCACAGTCTGTGTAGAATATGCGCCCTTTTACCGGATGATGACTAGCTGACATGAGTAAGTCCCGACAGGTCCTCCTGATGGATACGACCCTGCGAGATGGCGAGCAGACGCAGGGGGTTTCTTTCTCTCCTGAAGAGAAGGTCAGTATCGCACGAGGGTTACTGCAGAGCCTTAAGGTAGATCGGATAGAGGTTGCGTCTGCGGGTGTGTCCCATGGTGAAAAGCAGGCGGTGACTCAGATTCACGAATGGGCAGCTGAAAATGACTGCCTCGAGCGTGTTGAAGTGCTTGGATTTACGGATCACCGGCGAAGTGTAGACTGGCTGGCCAGCGCTGGCGGCCGCGTACTCAACCTGCTTACCAAGGGAAGCGAAAAACACTGCAGGGAGCAGCTCAGGAAGTCTCTTGACGAACACATCGCCGATATTGAGCGGACAATCGACTATGCCAAGGCGCAGCAACTTCTGGTCAATGTCTATCTGGAAGATTGGTCGAACGGTTATCGGGACAGCCGTGATTATGTCTACAGAATCACCGAAGCACTTGCAGACTCCGACGTGGTGCACGTGATGCTGCCCGATACGCTGGGTGTAATGAGTCCTCAAGAAGTATTCGAAAGCGTCGGCGATATGTGTAGCCGCTATCCCGGACTCGCATTTGATTTTCATCCCCACAACGATTATGGCCTAGCCACTGCCAATGCGATGATGGCTGTCCAGGCGGGTGCGCGCTCGATACACGTGACCGTAAACTGTCTTGGGGAGCGGGCTGGAAATGTTTCGCTGGCAGAAGTGGCGGTGGTCTTGCGGGACAAACTCGGGATGAGCCTGCGGCTGGATGAATCCAAGATTCATGCACTCAGTCAGATGGTCGAGAATTTTTCAGGAAAACGGGTGGCGGCGAATTCACCCGTGGTGGGCAACGATGTGTTCACTCAGACCAGCGGGATACACGCCGATGGCGACAATAAAGGTGGGCTCTACCAGTCTGAGTTGAGTCCCACTCGATTTGGTCGAAAACACAGTTACGCCCTTGGTAAGATGAGCGGTCGGGCTTCGGTGCTCAAGAACCTGGAGGACCTTGGTCTTGAACTCTCACCGCAAAATCAGCAGAAGGTGCTGGAGAGAATTGTCGAAATCGCAGACACCAAAGCGACCATTACCCCTGAGGATTTACCTTTCATCATCGCCGACATTCTGGAAAGCCGGGATTTTCAGCACATTGAGTTACTGAATTGTTCGATAACCAGTGGACTTGAAATCGAATCCACGGCCAGTATTCGGGTTCGGGTGGGCAATGAATTTCACAAGGCGTCCGGGTCAGGTAATGGTGGATTCGATGCGTTTGCAAACGCTATGAAAAGCGTGTTGGATCCTATCGGTTTGTCTCCTCCGGAATTGGCAGATTTTGAGGTCCGTATACCCAAGGGGGGCAGTTCAAACGCCCTGACCGAATGTTTTATCACCTGGGATGACGGTCAGGACAGCTTTAAGACGCGCGGGGTACACGCCAATCAGGTCTTTGCCGGTATTAACGCAACCCTTCGTATGCTGAACCTGGTGATGCATCGGCAGACCGAAGGCAAAGAGCACTCGATTCCACTGGCAAAACCCGAGTGAGTGCGTTAGTCAGGCCCCGGTGTCAGTTGTCAACTGGTTGTTTCTCGAGTTCACTTACCACTCGGTCACCAAACTCGGCAGTACTGATCTTTTTCTCGGATTTACCTCGTCGTACCAGATCGGGTGTCGTATAGCCTGCAGCAAAGACGCTTTGCATAGCCTGCCAGAGATTACGCGCCTCACTATCCATGCCAAAGCTCATTTCCAGCATCATGGCGACAGAGCCAATCATGGAATAGGGATTGGCAATGCCCTGGCCGGCGATATCGGGTGCCGATCCGTGGGAGGGTTCGTAGTAGGATTTTTCAGGCCCCACACAAGCCGATGGCATCAGCCCCAGCGACCCGAGAATACCACCACCTTGATCACTGAGAATATCGCCAAACATGTTTTCCATCACCATCACATCGAATCTGGCCGGATCGAGACACAGGTAGGTGGCCGCCGCATCGACTAGAACGTGTTTTACCTCAATGTCGGGATAGCTCGGACGGACTTCCTCGACGATCTCATTCCACAAGACGCTGGATTTGAGCACGTTGCTCTTGTGAATATTGTGGAGCACTTTCTTGCGTTTGCTGGCGAGCTGAAACGCCACTTCGAGGACGCGGCGGATTTGATCTTCGTTGTATTCCAGCATTTCGTGGACATAACGTCTGCCCTGGTCATCGATTCCGCTCTCTTTGCTGCCAAAATAAAGTCCACCGACCAGTTCACGGATAATGATCAGATCTATACCATCACCGATCACTTCCGGCTTGAGTGGGGAAAAATGGGCCAGGCTGCGCGGTAGGTAAACCGGTCGAAAATTGGCGTAAGTATCATAGCGTCGCCGCATGGGTAACAACGCGCCGCGTTCAGGTTGTTCATCCACCGGGATTTTGTTTGAGTCTTCGTGGTTCAGTCCGATGGTCCCTTTAAGGATGGCATCAGCCTGATCACAGATGGCTATTGATTCTTCCGGAAAAGATTTGCCGGTCTCAAAGTAGGCCGATGCACCAAACAAGGCCGGTTTTAGATCAAAAGTGACTGCATTTCGGGATTCAACGAGCCGCAATATCTTGACCGCTTCGTCCATGATTTCAGGTCCGATACCGTCACCGGCCAGCAGTGCAATGGTGTAAGTCGACATGTACGTGCCTCAGTCAGGTTGGTGGTAGAAACACCGGAATTGGCGTACTAGCGCCCATTGTAACGTTGCAGCATGACCGGTTCGCAACGATGGCCAGCACCGGTCAGATGAAAATCGCCAGCAACGGCGTACTAAAGACGATCCGAAAAAGCACGTTCCATTTCCCGACGGGCCTGGACGGCGGGGTCGTTGTCATCGAATTCCACGTCTGCCCAGCGCAGAGTTGAACCTGCGGCAACATTGCAACGCATCTTAATATCTGCTGCCAACCCAAGCGGCAGAGCGCCCCGTTCGATTGAGTCTGCAGCGGGCATTTGTCGACCCCATACGCAATGCCCCCCCTCACCATCGAGAATTTGACCCGCAGTCAAAGCATGTTTGGCCGTTGCGACTACGTCTGAATAAAAACCTTTGGGGCACCCGGTGGGTTCACCCCGGAGCACCACCGAGGCGACAGAGATGCCAAGTTCCATCCCGATCATGTGGGTGGGTCGATACAGGGCGGCGTAGCGTCCAGTTGAGTCCTGTAGCATGTGGTATTCACGAAAACACTGCTGCGCATAGTCTCCAGCACCTTCGACCACCACGTAGGTGCCCATGGCCAGATGATGAGGTATCGGTTCACCGCTGCGTGTGAGGGATGACACCACCTCCGTGGTACCGCGCCGACTGAGCATGCCGCCGTCTTCTGAAGGCTTGCAGATGTCTGCCAGATCAAATCGGGAACTGGGCGGAAAGCCCAGGCCGTTATTCTGTGGGGTGAGTCCAGTGGTGTTACAAACAGCGCTCATCTCAATGCCTGACTTACTGCCATCGAGAAACGAATTGAACATTTTCAGATTGATGCTGGTGGGGTCATCAATTTCCAGGTACTGCTGCAGTACCTCCCACACGCTATCGGGGGTGAGTTCATGATAGGACGGGTGATAACGTGTACCTTTGCCCGCGCAAACAACTTCAAAGCCGCAGGTTCGCGCCCAGTCGACATGTTCACAGATCAACGCCGGTTGATCACCCCACGCTAGGCTGTAGACCACACCCGCAGCTTGGGCTTCCCGGGCCAGCAGGGGACCGGCAACTACATCCGCTTCTACATTGACCATAATAATATGATGTCCCGCGGCGATCGCCCGCCGGCAGTGGTGAATGCCTGCTGTGGGAATGCCTGTCGCCTCAACGACAACATCGATCTCGTTGAGGTCGATCAGCTGGTCGGCATCCTCAGTGAGCCAGGTTGAGCCGTTTGCCATAGCGTCAGTCGGTTTACTGGCTGCGTATTGCTCAGCTGTCCAGCCAGCCATCGCGAGCTGTTTCATCGCCCGCGCCAGGTCGAGATCAGCGATACCAACAACATGGATTCCCGCTGTTTGACGGGCCTGAGTGAGATACATGGTGGCGAATTTGCCGCACCCTATGAGGGCAACGCGGATCGGATGGTCACTGCGGACTCTCTCACTGAGCAGAAACGACAGATTCATGAAGGCACCTCGGTCTCAAATTGTCAGTGACTGGGCCATCAACAAGGCTTGGGGCTCAGGCTGCTTTCTTGCGATGGTCTCGAACTTGATCCCAGGCACTTCGGATCTCCTGCGTTTTTTCTGTCGCCAGCTTGATCATCTCTTCGGGGACACCCTTGGCGACCAGCTTGTCGGGGTGATGCTGGTTCATCAGACGACGGTAGGATTTTTTGATCTCGGCATCGGAATCGTCCTTTGACGCTCCGAGTATCTTGTAGGCCTGATCTATTGAACGAGCGGGCTTACTGCCGACGGAACCAGCGGTACCGCTTATTAGGTCGATCAGATTTTCAACTTCCGACTGATCAAAGCCCAGCACGTCTGCGGCATGCAGGAGAATCGAGTTTTCTTGGGGATCGAGCCGACCATCAGCCATGGCGGCCTGAACCTGCATCTCAATAAACATCCTCAGTACAGTTGTGCGGCGCTGACATTCGTGCCGGAACTGATGGAGCACATCGTTCAGGGGAAAGTCGGTGTGTTTACCTTGTTCGAACAGATCAATAGCAGCTTTGCGCTGTTGCTTATCCAAACGCATCTGGTCCATCAGGCTTTTCGCCATCTGGATTTCTTGTTGGGAGACCTGGCCATCGGCCTTGGCGATATGCCCCATGACTGAGAAAGTGGCCGTGAAGAAGGCGAGCTGTATTCGTTCCTGGTCACCGGGTAGGGCGCGTACACCAGCGCCACGCCGCTTCGCATCAAACTGGTGTCCCAGAGTCGTACCGAGTAACGCGCCGAGCGGTCCTCCCATCATGAAGCCCAGCGATCCACCGATCAGTTTGCCCCACCATGCCATTGTAGCTTCCCCTTTTTACCCTTTGTTCAAATGACAGTGTACTGAATAGAATCTGAAATGGAATTCCTCAGTAGTGTCTCTGCTCAAATTCAACGCAGCGTGACCAGCTCTTCGGCCGCAGTAGGATGGATCGCGACAGTGTTGTCAAAATCTGTTTTTGTTGCGCCCATTTTCAGTGCCACCGCAAACCCCTGAATGATTTCGTCTGCAGCCTGTCCGATCATGTGGCAGCCAACCACCTTTTCTTTAGGGCCGGTGACAATCAGTTTGACCACTGTCGCTGGTTTCTGCTGGGAAACCGCGTACTGCATATTGGTGAATCGACTCTGGTAGACCTTGACGCTGTCTTCACCGTGTTGAGCTTTGGCCTGTTCTTCGGTCAGTCCGACGGTGCCTATAGGGGGATGTGAAAAGATCACCGTGGGGACAACTGTGTAGTCAAGGTGGGCATCGGCCTGGCCGCCATATAAACGATCTGCTAGCCGCCGGCCGGCAGCTATCGCGACTGGGGTCAGGGCCTGTCTGCCGGTGACATCACCCACAGCGCAAACCCCGTCAACATTGGTACACTGATACTTATCCGTTGGTATGAAGCCCTCCGTGTCAACCTGTACACCGGCGTGATCGAGATTTAGATCGGCCGTTAAAGGTTTCCGTCCTATCGCCCACAAGACCGAATCGAACCCATTGGTGGTTTGATCAGCATCGTGCAATATGCTGAGTGTACCGTCCGGCTCAGTACGGATTTCCTGCAAACGAACCTCGGTCAGTATTTTGATGCCTGCAGCCCGCATTTCTGTCATGAGAGTTTCGCCAAGGGTTGCGTCGAACTCTTTCAGCAGAGTCTTCTTGCGAAGCAGCATGGTCACCTCAGTTCCCAGGCTGTTCAGGACGCCGGCCAACTCGGTAGCGATGTAGCCGGCACCGACGACCAGCGTGGACTGCGGTTGATGGCCGAGTTCAAAAAACCCGTCACTGGTGATGCCCAGCCGGGCGCCCGGTATATCCGGGACAGTGGGACGTGCACCTGTTGCAATCAGTATGTGATCGGCATGCAACTCATGGTCATTGACCCGTACGCTGTGTGGAGCCTGAAACGACGCCCAGCCAGTGTACAGGGAGACCCCTGAAGCATCGAGGTTTTTCTTATAGATTTCGTTGAGGCGTTGAACGTATCCATCCCGAGCTTTTGTTATGGTCGGCCAGTCGAAGTTATTGCTCGCAACCGAAAACCCGTAGTCCGGAGCTTGACGGATGACCTCGGCGACATGCGCGGTGTTCCACATCACTTTTTTGGGTACACAGCCGACATTGACACAAGTGCCTCCTAGACGGTGAGCTTCGATCAGCGCTGTCCGCGCGCCATGGTCCGCAGCTCTACGGGCGGCAGCAATGCCCCCGCTGCCCCCACCGATGACCAGAAAGTCGTATCGTTCAGTCATGTTGTGTCCTGTGTGCTATCCAAGATGATCGAAAACCAACAGTTGGGTGCCGAATGATAGAGTAAAGTCAGTTTACATGAGGGCGTGTATAAACACTCGCTGGAGGCGTGACTGTGCAATTGTGTGTTTGACCTGAGGCTGCGCGATGACCAAAAACAATCCATTGTTAGATGTCGAAGGGCTGCCTCGTTTTGCAGCAATCCGTCCTGAACATGTCGGGTCGGCGCTCGATGCATTGCTTGTTTCGAATCAAGCGGTTATCGGCCAGTTGGAAAGCGCAGTGAGGGACGATGCAGATTGGGAGAGTTTTGCACAGCCCCTCGAAGATCTGGAAGACAGGTTACAGAAAATGTGGTCCCCCGTTTCGCATCTCAATGCCGTCGCCGACACCGAAGACCTCAGAGATGCCTACCAGAACAGTCTCGAAAAACTGACGACTTACCGGGCCGCGCTGGGACAGAACAAAACGATTTTTCAGGGTTATCGCAACATCCAGGCGCACGCTGATTTTTCTGGCCTGGATGCGGCAAAACGAAAGGTCATACTTAATGCGGTTCGTGATTTTCGACTTTCCGGCGTGGAACTTGAGGGCAAGGAGCGGGCACGGTTCAAGGACATCATCACGGATCTTGCTACCTTGTCGAACAAGTTTGAACACAATGTCATGGATGCCACAGACGGTTGGGCGCTTTTGCTTGATGTGCCAGCTGATCTTGCCGGACTGCCTGAATCGGCCATCACTCTTGCCCGAAAGACGGCAGAGTCAGCCGGGCACAGTGGCTGGCAATTTACCTTGCAGGCGCCATCGTACATGCCGTTTATGCGCTATTCCGAACGCTCGGATCTGAGGCGCCAGATGTATGAAGCGTTTGTAACCCGGGCGAGTGATCGCGGACCCCAGGCCGATCGCTGGGACAACACCACACTCATGACGCAGATACTTGGATTGCGCCAGGAGCTTGCGGCGCTTCTTGGCTATTCAAATTATGCCGAGTATGCGCTGGTCGATCGGATGGCGTCTTCAGTAGCTGAGGTCGAAGGCTTCCTCATCGATCTGATATCCCGGGCTCGGCCTCAGGCACAGCGTGAACTGCAAGCGCTGGAAGACTTTGCCGGCCGGTCAACAGGCGACAATGTTGTAGCACCGTGGGATATCGCATACCACTCAGAAAAGTTGCGGCAGGCGACCTACCATTTCGATCAGGAGGAACTGCGTCCCTACTTTCCGCTGCCCAGAGTATTGAGTGGTCTGTTTGAGATCGTGAACAGATTGTTTGGGATCACGGTGACCAAAGCCGTTGCAGATGTCTGGCATCCGGATGTGATGTTCTATGAAATTCGAGATGAAGGTGGCGAGATCCGGGGTCGTTTCTACCTGGATCTGTATGCCAGGGAACACAAGCGCAGTGGTGCATGGATGGCAGAGTGTGTAGGTCGGTATCGCCGGCCGGATAATGCAGTGCAAACCCCGGTCGCCTTTCTGACCTGCAATTTCACACAGCCACTGGACGACAAACCGGCGTTACTGACGCATGACGATGTCATCACGCTTTTTCACGAATTTGGACACGGCCTTCATCACCTGCTCAGCCTGGTCGAGGAACCGTCAGTCACCGGGATCAGCGGGGTACCATGGGATGCGGTCGAACTGCCCAGCCAGTTTCTGGAAAACTGGTGTTGGGAGCAAGGCGCGCTGGATCTTGTGACGTGTCATGTAGACACGGGAGAACCATTGCCTGACAAATTGTTGCAGAAATTGCGTGGGGCAAGAAATTTTCAGTCAGGCATGCAGATGGTTCGTCAGCTGGAGTTCGGGTTGTTTGATTTCCGACTGCATGCGAGTGCTGCGCAGATTTCGGCCGACGACATTCAGCGTCTCCTGGATGATGTCCGTCAGCAGGTCGCAGTGGTTACTCCGCCACCCTTCGATAGATTCCCCCATGCGTTTTCGCATATTTTTTCCGGCGGTTATGCCGCCGGTTACTACGGTTATCTGTGGGCCGAAGTGCTCTCTGCTGACGCTTACAATCGATTCGAACAAGAAGGTGTTTTCAATACCGCCGCGGGTCGGGCTTTTTTGCAGCATATCCTGGAGACCGGAGGCGTTGAGGAGCCCCTGGATGTCTTCAGGGCTTTCAGGGGTCGAGAGCCGTCTATTGATGCATTTCTCCGACACTGGGGACTCAATTCCTGACGCTGTGTTCTGTTCCTGGTCCCGGCCAGTGAGATTGAGCATACCGGGGTTCTGGTACCGATCCCGTGCGCCCGCTCCGCCGATGGAGTTGTCACTTGAGCCCCGTCATTTAGACTGAATTTGTTATACTTCGGCGTCGTTTGGGGCGCAATGCGTAAGCCGTCAGTGGCGCGGCCAGTGTGGTGCCCTGCTGTTTCTGTCGATCTTTCGATTTTCCGCGTGAGGAACCTATGACCCAGGAAGTTGATAACAGTCGGCGGCGTATGCTGACGACAGTAACCTCAGGAGTCGGTCTGGTCGGCGTCGGTGCGATGGTTGTGCCATTCGTTGCAAGCATGGCGCCGAGTGCCCGCGCGAAGGCAGCCGGTGCCCCTGTCGAAGTGGATATCAGCGCACTGAAGGAAGGACGCATGCTGACAGTGGCATGGCGCGGTAAACCCGTGTGGATAATTCGCCGGACCCAGAAAATGCTTGATGATTTGACCCAGATTCGTGATCGATTGTCTGATCCTGATTCCACGGTATTGGATCAGCAGCCGGCCTATGCACACAACGAATTCCGCTCGATCAGGCCTGAAATCCTGGTTGTACTGGGTGTCTGCACCCACCTGGGATGTGCACCGACCGAAAAATTCGAAACCGGCGCCGCATCAGGCATCAGTGATGATTGGGTCGGCGGGTTTTTCTGTCCCTGTCATGGCTCGGCCTTTGATTTTGCAGGACGGGTTTATCGAAACGTTCCGGCGCCCACAAATTTGGTCGTGCCGCCCCATAGTTTTCTGTCCGAGAATCGCATACTTGTCGGAGTCGATCAGGAGGAGACAGCCTGATGGCGAGATTGATGGAGTGGATTGACGAACGTTTTCCGGCCACCAAGGTCTGGGAGGAGCACGTCTCCAAGTACTACACTCCGAAAAATTTCAATTTCTGGTATTACTTTGGTTCACTGCTGTTGCTGGTCATGGTCCTGCAGATCGTCACCGGCATCGTTTTGACAATGCATTACAAACCGGACTCTAGCCTGGCATTTGCATCGGTCGAGTACATCATGCGCGATGTGCCCGCCGGCTGGTTCATTCGCTACCTTCATTCTGTTGGCGCCTCGATGATGTTTCTGGCGGTCTACCTGCACATGTTCCGGGCAATGCTGTACGGTTCCTACAAAGGTCCTCGCGAGTTGATTTGGATCCTGGGGATGATCATTTATATCGTGTTGATGGCCGAAGCGTTTTTCGGTTATTTGTTGCCATGGGGAAATATGTCCTACTGGGGAGCGCAGGTCATCATTTCGCTTTTTGGTGCCATCCCTGTGGTCGGTGAGGGACTTGCCGAGTGGGTCCGTGGTGATTTCGTGATCTCGGATGCTACCCTAAACAGGTTTTTTGCCTTTCATGTCATCCTATTGCCATTGCTCTTGGCTCTGCTGGTTTACCTGCATATCGTCGCGCTGCATAAAACCGGCTCCAATAATCCAGATGGCGTAGAGATCAAAAAACAAAAAGATGATAAAGGCGTCCCCTTAGACGGAATTCCATTCCATCCGTACTACACGGTAAAAGACATTTTTGGTGCTGCGGTGTTTATGGCCATATTCCTCGCGATTGTATTTTTCGCGCCAGAGCTGAGTGGCTGGTTTCTTGAAAAAGATAATTTTGAACCCGCCAACATTCTTCAGACACCTCCGGATATTGTGCCGCTGTGGTACCTGACCCCCTACTACTCGATTCTGCGCGCGGTGACCTTCGAATGGTTACCCGGTGGCGCGAAACTCTGGGGCGTCATGGCGATGGGCCTCGCCATCGTTCTTTTCTTCTTTCTACCCTGGCTCGACCGATCAAAAGTAAAGTCGATTCGCTACCGTGGCTGGATGTACAAGACTATGCTGACGTTGTTTGCGGTTACTTTTGTGATGCTGGGCTACCTCGGGACCAAGAATCCTGGTCACGTTGATCTGATCTGGTTCAAAAATGTGGTTTGGGCACAGATTGGCCTGGTCATTTATTTTGCGTTTTTTCTTCTTATGCCGATCTACACTCAACTTGATCGTACAAAACCAGAACCAGACAGGCTGACAGGATGATGAAGAATCTCATCAAAATAGCAGTTCTGTGTCTGTTGCCGGTGTTGGCGATGGCTTCCGGCGGGGGTGATGAGGGGCTGGACCCAGTGGACATCGATTTAGCGGATAAAGCATCACTACAAAGGGGAGCGAAGACCTTTGTCAATTACTGTCTATCGTGCCATAGCGCCGCTTACATGCGTTACGAGCGCATGGGGACCGATCTCGGAATAAACGAACAGTTGTTACGGGAAAACCTGATGCTTGCAACTGAAAAGCCGGGCGACACCATGACGGTAACCATGTCAGAAGATGGTGCAAAAAAATGGTTTGGTGTGGTTCCACCGGATCTCAGTCTGACTGCGCGCTCGAAGAGCCCTAAGTGGATCTATACCTACCTCCGCAGTTTTTACTGGGATGAATCCAGTGGTACCGGCTGGAACAATACCTTGGTTCCTAATGTGGCGATGCCGCATGTGCTTTATCGCTTGCAGGGCTATCGTGAGGCGAAGTTCGAAGGCACCGCCGGTGGTATTCGACACTTCGCCGGTTACGTTGAGAAAACGCCGGGCCAGATGAGCAACGAAGAATATGATGCAGCCGTGCGGGACCTAACTAACTTCATGGTCTATCTGGCCGAACCAGCCAAGCTCGTGCGTTATAAGATCGGAATTTGGGTGATGATCTTCATGGGTATTTTGATCATTCTGACTTATGCCACAAAGAAGGAATACTGGCGCGACGTACATTGACTGATTCTACCGTTCAAACTGCGACCTTTTGTCGTCTGCCATTTAGATTGGCAAACGCGGTGCGTCGCTCCATTAACAAGACAACTTAATCCAACGATGAAAATATACTCTGGCCCACTTTGTATATATGGACATGCCTGCCGTATCGTGCTGCAGGAGAAAACCATTGAACACGAAATCGTGTACGCCAAGCCAGGTGAGATGGCAGAACAACTGGCTGAGCTAAATCCTTATGGCGAAACGCCGATACTGCAGGATCGGGATCTCGTCCTATATGGCCCGACACTGATCACCGAGTACCTTGATGAAAGACTACCTCATCCGCCATTGATGCCAATAGATCCTGTGGGTCGCGGTAAGGCACGTCTGGCGATAGCCGATATACATAGGGACTGGCTCAACAATGCTCAGCGCAGCATCGAATTAGGCACCAAGCTCGACAAAAAATCGACTGACTTGATCCGTGATGGCCTAACAGCGATGGCTGTACAGCTGGAAGGGAAAAAGTTTGTACTTGGAGAAGAATTTTCCCTGGTTGACTGTTATGTAGGTCCTTTGCTTTGGCGTTTGCCGATGTTTAACCTGAAACTGCCAAAACAGGCAAAGCGACTGGAAGACTACGGCAACCGAATTTTTGCACGGCAGTCGTTTGCCAAGAGCTTAAGTGACGCGGAGAAGGAGATCCGCGGCATTTAACTGTTTCGATGGGCCTAAACGGGCCAGTTTGTATTTTGGATTTCGGATATGGAAAATGATAACGTCAGTTTAACATCCACTCGACCCTATCTGATTCGCGCAATCCGCGACTGGGTTGTGGACAACGGACTAACGCCACAAATCCTGGTGGATGCCACAGTAGAGGGCGTACAGGTACCCATCAGGTTTGTTAAAGATGGACGTATCGTACTGAACATAGACACCAATGCTGTCGTAGATCTTTACCTGGGCGACGACCAGATCAGCTTTAAGACTCGTTTCCACGGTCAATCGATGGAAGTGTTGCTGCCTGTTTGCAGCGTCATGGCAATTTATGCACGAGAAAACAATGATCGGGGATTTTTCTTTCAGGAAGCCACCACACGGAACACGCAAGAAGATAGATTCGACAACAAACAGGCAGGGGGTTCTGGCAAGAATCCGCAGCGCCCTAACCTCAAGTTAGTTGAATAACGGTAACGCAGTGGCCATAAAGAATCAGATGCACGGCACAACTATATTGTCAGTACGGCGAGGTGAACACGTCGTCATCGGCGGCGATGGGCAGGTTACTCTGGGCGAGACTATCATGAAGGGTAATGCCCGAAAGGTACGCCGCCTGTACGAAGACAAGGTGATCGCAGGCTTTGCAGGAGGTACCGCTGATGCGTTCACTCTGTTTGAGCGCTTCGAAGGTAAGTTACAGAAACATCAGGGTAATCTTTTACGTTCCGCAGTGGAACTGGCAAAGGACTGGCGGACCGATCGGATGCTCCGTCGACTGGAAGCGCTGCTGGCGGTTGCCGATAGATCTGTATCTCTGGTTATCTCTGGAACAGGTGATGTTATTGAGCCCGAGGGAGGCGTTATGTCGATCGGTTCCGGCGGGTCGTATGCAAAGGCGGCAGCGGTTGCGCTACTGGAGAACACTGATATGGACGCGCGGGCTATCGTAGAGCGGTCGCTCACGATTACTGCTGACATCTGTATTTACACCAATCACGAAGTCACTATCGAGGAGCTGGGCGGCTGATGGGCGGTTTTTACGCTGCGTTGGTTCCGGCTCAGCCAGCAGCCAGCAGAAATCATACTGTTCAACGGGTTAAGTGTGAGACTACGGGTGCCGATCTTAAGGGAGGTTCAAGCTGATGTCGCAGATGACCCCGCGCGAGATCGTAGAAGAACTCGATAAGCACATCATCGGCCAGTCCGATGCCAAACGGGCTGTTGCGATCGCTCTGCGAAATCGATGGCGGCGCGCCCAGGTCGCGGATGAATTTTTGCGTAACGAAATCACGCCCAAGAACATCCTGATGATCGGTCCCACTGGTGTAGGTAAGACCGAAATTGCAAGGCGGCTCGCTCGACTGGCAAAAGCGCCATTTATCAAGGTCGAAGCGACCAAATTCACCGAAGTCGGATATGTAGGCCGTGAAGTCGATTCCATAATCCGCGACCTGGCGGACATGGCTGTCAAAATGACGCGAGAAGAGGCGTTTGAAAAGGTCCGGCCACGCGCTGAAGACGCTGCAGAGGACCGGATACTCGACATATTGCTGCCACCCGCACGTGATGCTGGCAGTGAAGCATCAGGTACGGATGATTCGGCGAGCACGGACGGCGCCGGTCGTCAACGCTTCCGCAAGCTATTCCGGGAAGGGAAACTGGACGACAAAGAGATAGAAATTGAAGTAAGCGGCCCATCGGTCGGCGTAGAAATTATGGGCCCGCCTGGAATGGAAGAGATGACCAGTCAGCTGCAGGGGATGTTTCAGAACATGGGTGGCCAGCAGACGCGCACCCGCAAGGTCAGAATTTCCGAGGCTAAGAAACTGCTCACGGAGGAGGAAGCCGCCAAGCTGGTAAACGATGATGACTTGAAGCATCAAGCGGTCAAGCGGGTCGAACAGGACGGCATCGTTTTTCTGGACGAAATGGACAAAATCGTCGGCCGTACCGACTACCACGGGGGCGATGTATCCAGGGAGGGCGTACAGCGTGACTTACTGCCGCTGGTTGAGGGCTGTACCGTCAGCACTCGCTATGGCATGGTGCGCACCGACCATGTGCTGTTTATAGCCTCAGGTGCTTTTCAAATGAGCAAACCGTCTGACCTTATGCCCGAGTTGCAGGGTCGTTTACCGATACGCGTAGAACTTGATGCACTGACCACAGAAGATTTCGTACGCGTGTTGACAGAGCCGGATGCTTCATTGACGGAGCAGTACACCGCGTTGATGGAAACAGAGGGCGTTCGCCTGGAGTTTGCCGCAGACGGTGTACAGCGGGTTGCCGAAGTCGCATGGAAGGTGAATGAATCGACCGAAAACATTGGTGCACGTCGACTACATACGGTTATGGAACGTCTGCTCGAAACAGTCTCGTTCGAGTCAGGAGATCGTTCGGGTGACCATGTGACGATAGATCGGGAATACGTCGACAAGCACCTCGAAAAATTAGCCGGTGACGAGGATTTGTCACGCTACATCCTTTAGCCTGTCCCCCCGGGGTAGCCCCCTGTGAGTGTGTGTGGTCCAGTTGAGCCGTTCCTACAACCCTGACACAGTCGGTACCTGAAGCGTATACTGGGCTGTCCACCCATAGCGGGAGGACAGCAGAATGCGTGTACTGCTGATTGACGGGCTGAATCTGATTCGACGAGTCTACGCCGGTGTAGCGGCGGCAGATGATCCAGGGTCCCGACACGACACCATCGTCAAATCGTGTGTGTTATCCCTGCAAAGAGCCTTGCGTCTTCAGCCGGCAACACATGTTGTTTGTGTAATGGACAGTCGTAGTCCGAGCTGGCGTCTGAAAGCTTATCCCGATTACAAGAAGAACCGCTCACCGATGCCTGACGAGTTGCGTGACTGTCTTCCTACAATTCTGGATGCATTTCGTAATGTCGGGGTGAGGGCATCGGAGGTCGAGGGCCTGGAAGCAGATGATGTAATTGCGACCATCGCCTGTCGTGTTGTTCAGGCAGGTGGTGCAGTGACGGTTGTTTCTACGGACAAGAGTTTTTGTCAATTGCTTGAGTTCGGTGTTCAGGTTTACGATCATTTTGCTGACGTCGAACACGATCACAACTGGGTGTCTGAAAGATTTGGGGTAGAGCCAGGACAGCTGGTGGATCTGTTTGCCCTGGCTGGTGACAGCTCTTTGGGTATTCCGGGTGTGCGGTCGGTAGGAATTCACACTGCAGTGAAGCTGCTACACGACTATGGTAATTTAGAGGGGGTTCTGTCCGCCGCTACCAAGATACCCGGGCGTCTTGGCAACAAGATTAGCCAGGGGTGTGATGATGCACGTTTGGCCAGGCGACTGGTCGCACTGCGCAGTGATGCGCAGCTTGGAATTAACCTGAAAGACTTTCGAATTGAAGCCTGACTGCCTGGTTATGGTCAGCTACTCCTTCTCATCGAGAATTTCTATACGGTCATCGGCACCCAGTGTCACCGCCACATCATCCAGGGTGGTAAACCGCCGGCCATCGATAGATTTCTTATAGGCCTGATAGGTCATTGATTGACCCTGACTGTCTGTAACCTGAATGTTCATGATTCGATGTTGCTCGTTCCAATGCAGAACAAACACCAGGGCTGACGTTGCGATAACCAGGGCCAGTAGTGTGTAGCCGACGAACCGAGCTGAGACACCACCTGAGTCTTTATCATTATCAATAGGGCCGTGGAGCCGCGCCGGCTGTGTTTTGGTCCGGAATATCAGCGCCACAATGACGATTACTGCCAGTGTGAAAAGTATCTTGGTCAGCATGTCAGGTGCAGTTGGTTTTTCGTGGTGCTGTCGTCACAGAGGTGATTCGGTTTCGGCCGGTGGCAGCTGTAGGTAGAAACCTTTGTCACGTAATTGCTGCCGGACGGTATCAGGGTCTGCTCTAGCCAGAGTCTGACCTGGCGATAACTCGAGGTTCATGACCTTTTCAAGTGTGCCCAGGGCTTCCAATAGATCAGAAGGCACCTTGGAGATATCAGAGTCGCGTTTTACGAACAGGTAAGCTTCCGACTTGCGGACACCCTTATAAACAACACACTTCATCGGCGTGAGCAGTCTGCCTTACAGGCTACTCGCTGTTTCTCTTACCGCCCCAGAGCCACGACCAGCTGCTCTTTTTCTCGGTGTGAGCCCTTTGGGCTACTGCTGTGAAGTCGCGCGATTCATTGCCAACATAAAGCTGTCGTGGCCGACCGATCTTGCTCTCTGAAGATTCGAGCATTTCCTTCCAGTGAGCGATCCAGCCGACGGTACGCCCGATGGAGAACAGTACAGTAAACATATTGGTGGGAAATCCAAGTGCCCGAAGGATAATCCCGGAATAGAAGTCCACATTGGGATAGAGTTTCTTCTCGACGAAGTAATCATCCTCCAGGGCAATTCGTTCCAGTTCCATTGCCAATTCCAGGGTGGAATCCTGCACGCCGAGTTCGTTGAGTACCTCATGGCATGTTACACGCATCACCTTGGCTCTGGGGTCGTGGTTCTTGTAGACTCGATGGCCAAATCCCATCAGACGAAATTTGTCCTGAGGGTCTTGCGCTTTACCGAGATATTTTGATATCCGGTCACGGGTTCCGATTTCATCCAGCATATTCAGCACGGCCTCATTTGCCCCCCCATGTGCGGGCCCCCAGAGCGACGCGATGCCGGCTGCAATACACGCAAAAGGATTCGCCTGCGACGAACCTGCGAGTCGTACTGTAGACGTAGAAGCGTTTTGCTCGTGGTCAGCGTGCAGAATCAATATTCTGTCGAGTGCCCTGGCCAGAACAGGGTTGATTTCATAGTCTTCGGTGGGTACAGCGAACATCAGGCGCAGCAGGTTTTCCGAATAGCTTAGCTTGTTCTCCGGATAAAGAAATGGCTGCCCCAGGGAGTACTTGAAGGCATAGGCACCAATTGTGGGCATCTTCGCAATCAGTCGATGGGCTGCGACCATACGCTGCATGGGGTCCTTAATATTGGTGCTGTCATGGTAGAACGCAGACAGTGCACCGACGACTCCAACCATGATTGCCATAGGATGAGCACTGCGAACAAAACCGCTGTAGAACCGAACCAGCTGCTCATGCAGCATCGTATGCTGATTGATGTTTGTATCGAAATCAGACTTTTCTTCAGGTGACGGCAGTTCACCGTGCAGCAGCAGATAGCAGACATCCATGAAATCTGTTTTCTCGGCCAGCTGATCGATCGGATAACCTCGATGCAGGAGTATGCCTTTGTCACCGTCGATGTAAGTAATCTCCGATGAGCATGAGGCAGTGGAGGTGAAGCCGGGATCGTAGGTAAAAACACCACTCTGCTCATACAGTTTTCGGATGTCGATGACTTTTGGGCCGATCGAACCGTGAATTGTGGGTAACTCCCAGCTTTCACCGGTCTCATTGTCTGTAAAGGTGAACGAATGCCGAACGGCTTGTGCCGGCTCAACCCGTTTACGCTGTGTCGCTTCTGTCATGATGCCCCCAGTCCTGCCAAATCCTTGAGAAAAATAAATGAGTTCAGTGTCCCTGAGTCATCCGCCCCAGACCTTATTTATACGCTTGTGGGGACAAAAGAAAACCTTGACAGGCGGATACGACCTCGCTCAACCATAAGCCGATTCTGCGAATCACGCCTGCTTGCGTATTTTACTTGAAATTACAATTGTTTATGGAAAAGATCGTGAAATTGTCTCAATATGACCGAAGTTACCGGCTGGTATAAGGACTGGTGACGTCCGGTAGCGCGATGCGAATCGACCAGGCAGGTGTGTTCAGGGTAGCCTCTAGCGCTGTGAATACAGCCAGTCAATTACGCCTTCGTGAACAGAATAATCTGGGGTGAGTTTGGTGGAGCTGTGATTTTGCAGTATGACGACAATCCAAGTCTTGTTGTCGGGTGTCTCCGCGAAACCTGCTATTGCACGAACATGTTTTAGGCGGCCGGTCTTCAAACGCAGCTTTCCCTTAGTCGCCACATCGCGAAAATACCGTCGTGCCGATCCATCGTAGCCTGCAAGCGGCAGCGAGGCTTTGAATTCGGAAGCGAAGGTACTGTAGTGAGCGTGTTCCAGCAGGTCAGCAAGACCGCGAGCGGTCAGTCGGGCATGACGAGAAAGACCGGCGCCGTTGACCATGTTAAGCGCTCCCAGCTTCAAGCCCTGTGTATTCAGCCATCTTTGTACGACGGCGACACCCTGTTCCGGTTTTACGGAGGCGCCATTGTGTTCTGCCGCAAGGGTCAGCAACAGGTTGCGACTCATTACGTTATTACTGAATTTGTTGATGTAGGTTACGATCTGTCCTAGTGGTACTGATGGAAAATTCAAGAATTCGGTGTCACCAGGTGCTGCAGTACCTGTTCGAAAAGTCCCCGTTAAACTGCCACCCATTTCCTCCCACAGGTGACGGAAGACACCATAAATATACTGATGGTGTGGCAGTACTGACCGTACCAGAACGATTTCACCACAAGTTGGGGGATATTGACCGCCCACGGTGACTTCAGTTCTATTGCTGTGTGCGGTGACGTCAAGCGTAATTCCGCCATTGCGCCCGTTACAGGCACCCGGAAGTACACGCACCTTGTTCTTGATCTGCAGCGTGCTGGCCGGGGGCTCGGCCCGTACTGTCAGTCGGTTCAGCGCCGGGCGGATCACGATCCGGGTGGCAGAAAAATTGATCAGCGCTGCGCTCGGCGGCGTGTTGTAGGCTCGGAATATACGGCCGTCCAAAGTCTGCGTGTCGATTGCAGATTGATCGAATAGATGATCGTCGACGACGAGGTCGCCGTCGATGCGTTTAAGGCCCTGCGCCTGCAGGTTCTTCAGTAACTTCCAGAAGCGTTCGATCACAAACCAGGGATCTCCGCTGCCCTTAAGAACCAGATCCCCCTTAAGCGTCCCCGCTTTCAACGTACCGCTTAAATAGGTTTTTGTTTCCCACTGATAGCTCGGGCCAAGCAGATCCAGCGCAGCGATGGTTGTGAGCAGTTTCATCGTAGAAGCCGGGTTTCTCGGTGTGTCAGCCAGGTGCGATACCAGGGGCATCGATGCCCCTGCTTCTTTGATTAAAATGCTGACCGATGAAGAGGGTATGCCTTTCTTCTTCAGCAAATTGGCCAGTTGATCGGGCAGAATGGCCTGTGCCGTACTGCTAGTTGCAAGTACACTGATCATGCAGACCAAGAGCGCCGCAGCCCGGAAGGACATTGGATTGTTTTTCATCGTGACCAGGGTCTTGTTTTTTTCACGCAAACCCCCATGTGATGGTTGAATCGCGATCGGGACAGCCTGTTATAATTTGAACAGGCGCTTCTCTATTGTCCGTAATTCTGATCTGACATCGCAACATGGCAAAAAAAAGCATATTCAGAGTTGTTTTCCATAGCCAAGGGAATGTTTACGAGCTTTATGCCCGCGAAGTCTCCCAGGGGGCTATGTACGCTTTTGTTGAGGTCGGTGATATTATTTTCGGAGAACGTTCGAAGCTGGTGGTAGATCCTTCGGAGGAAAAACTTAAATCGGAGTTCAGCGAGGTCAAACGGACCTATATTCCTTTGCATGCGATTATCCGCATCGATGAGGTTGAAAAAGAGGGTAAAGCCAAGATTACGCCTACTGATGGTGAGAAGATCGGCAACATATCGCCCTTCCCGATGCCGCTTAAACCCCCCGCAGTCGATTGATCGACAACAACAAGGATCTTAACCGGTAGACCAGACACAACTCACACCGGTTCCACCCAAGCCGCAGTACCCAGCCGGGTTTTTTGCTAGATACTGTTGGTGATAGTCCTCAGCATAGTAAAACTCGGTAGCTGGGAGAATTTCGGTTGTAATGGGGTCGAAGCCACGCTCTCTGAGAGTGTTCTCATAAGATCTTCTCGAACTTTCGGCCTCTCTGGTCTGTTCCTGATCAAAGGTATAGATTCCCGACCGGTACTGCGTACCGATGTCGTTTCCCTGTCGCATGCCTTGGGTCGGATTATGAGCTTCCCAGAATATTTTCAGTAGTGCTGCATAGTCAACGTGTGTCGTGTCATAAATCGCCAGAACGACTTCGTTATGGCCAGTCAGTCCCGAGCAGACTTCTTCGTAGGTAGGATTCGGTGTGAGGCCGGCTGCATACCCCACCGCCGTTGTATAGATGCCATCTTGTTGCCAGAAAAAACGTTCTGCACCCCAAAAACAACCCAAGCCGAAGACGGCTTGTCTGCAGTTGTCGGGGAACGGGTCTTTAATGGGGCGACCGGTGACAAAGTGCTGGTCAGTGACAATCATGGCATGCTCTCGACCCGGTAGCGCGTGTTTTCTGGACGGGAGGTTCAATGTTTTTTCAGCAAATCCGAACATAGTAATTGTTCCTATTTCTGGCGGCGGCCCCAGGTAACACGTGGTTTTCCTGCGAGGTCTGTGCTGGAAACTATAGTCTCGAATCCACCTTGCGACAATAACTTGTGTACAGCGTTTTTCTGGTCACAGGCATGTTCGAGTACCAGCACTCCCTGGCTGTTCAGATAACGTCTGGCAGCGGCGCAGATCATACGCAGTGCATCCAGGCCATCGTAGCCTGATATCAGCGCATCGACAGGTTCGTACAATGTTCCAGCTTCCAGCCGCGGGTCTCCCACTCGTACATAAGGTGGATTACTTACGATGAGCCGGTAGTGCTGATCTGCCAAAGGCGCAAACCAATCGCCTTGTCGGAAGGTGACATTTCGGACTCCCAACCTGGCTGCATTTTTCATTGCGACCTCCAACGCCGATTGGGAAATGTCAGTTGCAGTGACCTGAACATTCGGCCGCTCAGTAGCAATGGCCAGAGCGATTGCACCACTCCCCGTGCCAAGATCAGCAACATTGCAGGGTTGTTCCGGTAGGTGTTCCAGGGCCTGCTCGACCAGTAGCTCAGTTTCGGGCCGTGGAATCAGAACTTCTGGACTGACCAGCAAGTCCTGCGACCAGAACTCCTTTCGTCGCAGCAGATAGGCGATTGGTTCACCGGCCGCACGCCGCTTGATCAGCGTCGAAAAGACCTCTCTTTGCCGATTGGTCAGTGTCATTGATCGACCGGTGGTTACCGCACTCCGGTCGATCCCGCTGATGGCACAAAACAGCAGCTCTGCGTCCAGGGCCGGTGTATCGCTGGTTTTGTTGAGCTGGCTGGTGGCCTGATACAAAAGTGCCGCAGTATCGGGCAGGGTCATTTCGATGCCATGGCGGCAAGGAGATCAGCTTGATGTTCGGCACCCAGGGGTTCAACAACTTGCAAAAGATCCCCGGATAGAATCTCATCGAGCTTATAAAGCGTCAGATTGATACGGTGATCGGTAACCCGGCCTTGAGGAAAATTGTAGGTTCGGATACGTTCAGATCGGTCCCCGCTACCGACAAGATTGCGACGGTTTTCAGCTTCGGCCTCGCGCTGTTTGCGTTGTTCAGATTCCAGCAACCTGGATCGCAGAATCGACATGGCGCGAGCCTTGTTTTTGTGTTGGGAACGCTCATCCTGGCACTCCACCACTATTCCAGTTGGGAGATGCGTGAGACGCACCGCGGAATCGGTTCGGTTGACGTGCTGGCCACCGGCCCCAGAGGCGCGAAAAGTATCGACCCGCAAATCTGAGGTGTCGATCGGTACATCGCTGATTTCGTCGGCCTCGGGCATGATAGCCACCGTGCACGCCGAGGTATGAATCCGGCCTTGAGCTTCTGTCTCTGGCACACGCTGTACCCTGTGGGCACCGGACTCGAACTTCAACCACGAGTAAGCCCCGCGACCCACAATCCTGCTGATAATCTCCTTAAAGCCGCCATGCTCGCCCGAACTCTGGCTCATGACCTCGATTTTCCATCGTTGTTTTTCGGCAAAGCTGCTGTACATACGGAAAAGATCCCCGGCAAACAGAGCGGCTTCGTCACCGCCTGTCCCGGCCCTTATTTCAAGAAAAATATTACGCTCGTCGTTAGGGTCTTTGGGGATCAAAAGCTTTTGCAATTGGCCCAGAAGCGTATCGAGCTGCATCTGCAGTCGAGGCAGTTCTTCCTGGGCCATTTTCCGAATCGAGAGATCATCGTCGTTGATCATAATCTCGGTCTGGTGGAGTTCCTGGGCCAGCCTCTGGTATTCCTGAAACTTGGTTACCACAGGGGAGATATCCGCAAGTTCAATGGACAGGCCACGGAACGTGTCCTGTTGAGCGATCACGCTGGGATTAGACAGGAGTGCATTGATTTCTTCCTGACGCTCAGCCAGGTGCTCGAGCTTTTCCTGAATCGAAGGATTCATGGATCAGTCCGGTAGCTTGAATAGTTTTCGAGCGGCGTCTATGAGAGAACCGTTGCCGTCTTCATCGGCCTGTTTTAGAGCCTGGCTGGGTGCATGAGCGAATTTTCTGGAAAGCGTACGGGCGAATGCTTCAAGGACTTCTCCGGGATCCTCTCCATTTTCGATTCGGCGCTGAGCCTGACGAAGTTCACTATCTTGCAGGGCATCGATCTGTCCTCGGATAGCGCGGATTGTAGGTATCGAGTCCAGCGACCGGAACCAGCGCATGAAACGGACCACCTGCAGATCGATGATCTTTTCAGCATCATCAGCAGCTTCTCTGCGCGAGCCAATGTTCTTTTCTACGATGTTCTCAAGATCATCTACCGTGTAAAGGAAAACGTCTCTGAGAGATCCAACTTCGGGTTCAATGTCACGGGGTACCGCAAGATCGATCATCAAAACTGGTTTGTGGCGGCGTGTCTTTAGAGCCCGCTCAACTGTGCCCTTGCCGACAATGGGCAGTGTACTGGCTGTAGAAGCGACGACGATATCGGCCTCGTGAAGTCGGTCTGCAATGTCTGCCAGTGAGATGGCTTCACTGTTATGCCCGCCTGCCAGCATTTGTGCACGTTCGATCGAACGGTTTGCAACAATAATACGGTTCACGACACTGTTGCGAAAGTACCGAGCAACCAGTTCGATTGTTTCACCGGCGCCGATCAGTAGGACTGTCTGATCTGTCAGCTGGGAAAATATCCTGCGGGCAAGGTCGACAGCTGCAAAGGCGACGGATACTGTGCTGGCACCAATGAGAGTTTCGGTACGGACCTGTTTTGCGACGGAAAATGTATGCTGAAAAAGACGATTGAGGATCTTTCCCGTCGCCCCTGCGTTGTAGGCGGTTGTAAATGCGGATTTCATCTGACCCAGAATCTGAGGTTCTCCAAGCACCAATGAATCAAGACCAGACGCGACTCGAAAGGCATGCTGAACAGCTTCCTCACCAGGCAGACAGTAGGTTGCAGCATCAAGGTTTGCAGCATCCAGTTGTCCGTAATTGCACAGCCATTCGAATACCTGGTCCGGTCGAGCACTGTTTTGGTGACAGTAAATCTCGGTTCGATTACAAGTCGACACAATGGCCGCTTCTGCCACGTTGCCCGAACTGACCAGCGAACGTACGGCACCCGGTAATTGCTCGCTCGTAAAAGCGGCTTTTTCACGCAACGAGACCGGTGCGGTACGATGATTGAGACCGAACGTCAAAAGGTGCATGGAATCAGGGAGGGGAGGAGCAAGATGCGTATTTTTCGTGGCTGAAAACTACCTGTCAAGGACAAGACGGTGGTGTCAGTGGTACTTTAACCCGTTTATGCGACCCCCAGAGTCTACGAGGCTTGCCGCTTGGTGTTATTCTCCTCCAATCGTCGGGATCTCGCCATTCAGTACGATTGGGTATCACCTTGTTCGGATCATGCGTCATCTAACAGCAATCGCTCTCTTTATCTCCGCTGCAACGGGTTGTGCCGTAGTCCCTGCACAGCAGTCGAATAACGAGCCTGCAGTCCAGGGCCAAATCCACGACGAAAAGGCCCTGGCCAGTGAGGCTAACCGGACATCAGAACTTCTTTTCCATTATTTGCTGGGAGACATCGCATCACGCCGAGGTGACGGTTCGCGGGCTGCTGAGTCGATGGCCAAAGCAGCTCGAATCAGTGCCGATCCACAAGTTGCCGTCAGGGCCTACCGCCTTTCCATGCATGCGGGGCACTTCGAAAGCGCACTCGAAATTTCGGAGTTGCTTAGACGACTTCTGCCGGAATCGGATCAGCCGTATTTTATGACGTTAAAGGTGCTGACTAAATTGGGGCGACATGATGCGTTCTTTGACCAACTGGTGTTATTGCTCGACAGGACCAGCTCGTCAGTTGGGTCTCATCTCAGACGAGCGAGCGAAATTCTGGGGCAGGAACCCGACCCTGCCGTATGGTTGCCGGTCATGGAGCGACTTGTAGAGCGTTACCGTCACGATGCACAGGTGTATCTGGCACAAGCCTGGCTGGCTTATAGAGCCGAACGCCCAGAGGTCGCGGACAGTGCTCTTAACCAGGCACTTGTGGTGAGGCCCGGGTGGGAGGAGGTGGCGATGATGCAGTTGTCACACTTCAACCGGTCCGACAATAGAAAACAGCTGGCCGACTATGCGGAATCATTTCTGCGGGACTATCCGGACAGCAGTGAATTGAGAATTACCTGGGCCAGACTGTTAGCTGAGTGGGACGAATACGAGAAAGCACTGACTCAGTTCACCGAACTTGTCGAACGCGACCCTGAGAATAGAGAGGCGGTCTATCCAGCCGCTGTGCTAAACATGGAACTGGGGAACGATCTGATGGCAACCCGTATGTTTGTACGCTATCTCGAACTCGATCCCGAACACGACCAGTCCAGATTATTTCTTGCCCGGATCGCAGCAGGTCAAATTCGTTATGATGAGGCGCTCTCTTGGCTATCCGCGGTAACGAGCGACGAACACGTATTTGACGCGCAGCTGAGAACAGCCTTCGTGCTTGTAGATGCCAAAAGAATCGATGAAGCACTGGCGCATCTCCTACAGATAGTCCCAGATTCGGTACCCGAACAGGTACGGATCTATCTGGCCCAAGAAAGGATTCTGCACCAGTCTCAGGGACCGGAGGCAGCGCTGGAACTGTTAGACACGGCGCTCATCGATGTACCGGGACACGGCGACCTTCTTTATGCAAGAGGTCTGGTAGCTGCACAGCTTAAACTGGTCGACAAGCATGAAGCCGATATGCGCCGCCTGATCGAGCTGGAGCCGGATAATGCGCATGCCTATAACGCTTTGGGCTATACCCTGGCTGATCAGACAGACCGCCTCAATGAAGCATTGGTACTGATCGAGCGTGCGTTGACACTGCTTCCCGAAGACCCCTTCATTTTGGACTCTATGGGTTGGGTGCATTATCGGTTGGGCAATACCGACCTGGCGCGGGAGTATCTGCAAAAGGCGATCGATCTGCGTATGGATGCGGAGATTGCAGCCCATCTGGGAGAGGTGCTGTGGATGGATGGGGAGCGCGATCAGGCGCGGGCAGTATGGCAACGCGGTCATGAAGATGACCCAGACAATTCAGTACTGCGAGAGACGTTGCAGAAGTTCGAACCGTGAACGGCAAGCGCTGGTTTAGCGTCTGTCTGCTGGTCTCGGCCTGCGCCCAGGCGCCATCGGCACCTGTTGATTCGGATCCACCGACCCGGAATACGTTGTGGCAACAGAGACAGTTGTTATTGTCGGATTATGAAACGTGGAATCTCAGTGCCCGCCTGGCAGTTAATGCCGGTAGCCGGCATGAAACGGCAACTATTTTCTGGCGACGTCGTGGACTCACCAGTCGAATAGATTTGTTCGGTGCTTTCGGGGTCGGAAGGGTTCGAATATCCGAAGATCCCCAAGGTGCTGTCTTGGTGAAGGAGGATAAGAATTCGGTCAAGGGTCAATCTGCCGATGAAGTGCTGTACAGGACGCTTGGCTGGCATGTGCCGTTTAAGCAGATGGGATACTGGTTACGCGGGTTGCCTGAACCGGAACTTCCCGTGACGATCGAACTCGATAAAACCGGCAAGTTGAAAAAGCTTATACAGTCGGGTTGGCAGGTGACTTTCCTGGAATACCGAATTTATGCGGGCCTCGAGCTACCTCGGAAGCTCTATCTTGTTGCCGATCCCGATATGCTTCCAGCCAGGATTCAGCTAGAGGTTGGTGAGGCTGAGAGTTTCAGTGTGAAGATTGTGATCAGCCAGTGGCAAGCTGGTGACGAAACGGCGCAGAGTTCAGGATGAAAAGCTGGCCGGCACCCGCGAAGCTGAACTTGTTTTTACACGTCGTGGGGCGGCGTGGGGACGGTTATCACGAACTGCAAACATTGTTTCAGCTGCTCGATTTTGCTGATGTGCTGCACTTCGAGGTTCGAAACGACGGCGTAATTCGCCGCGAAGGAGGGGCAGGTCTACCCGAGCGTGATCTGACAGTTCGTGCGGCCTGCAAGCTGCAGCAGTTCGCCGGGACCGGACTTGGTGTTGATATAACGCTCGACAAAAGGATTCCCGTTGGTGCCGGTCTGGGTGGTGGGAGCTCGGATGCAGCGACTGTGCTTCTGGCACTGAATCGGCTATGGGAGGTACATGCCAGTATCGAGACGCTTGTTCAGTTGGGGGCAGAACTGGGCGCAGATGTGCCGGTTTTCATCCACGGCCATTCAGCCTGGGGTGAGGGAGTCGGCGAGAAAGTAACCCCAGCAATGCTTTCTGCGAGAATTTACTGTGTTGTGGTGCCTGAAGTGATGGTTTCCACTGCGGCTGTATTCAACGATTCCGAATTGACACGAAACACGCCGCGAATCAGAATACCCTCCCTTTTTGAGGGAGGTCTGAGCAACGACCTGGAACCGGTCACATGTCGGCTTTATCCAGAAGTGGGTGAGGCGCTTGTCTGGCTCCGTCAGTTTGGAGAGGCCAGAATGACAGGAAGCGGTTGTGGCTTATATGTGGTTGTGTCAGACCGACGGAGTGGGGAAGATATTTTGGAGCAGGCGCCGGCAGGCATCGATGGGTTTGTTGCAGCCGGCATAAACCAGCATCCACTAAAGACAACCGAGCCAGTTGGGGTGTAGCCAAGTGGTAAGGCACCGGATTTTGATTCCGGCATTCCCAGGTTCGAATCCTGGCACCCCAGCCATATTGGTGTCGAAACCAATGGAGGAGCATTAGTGTCTTTCGACGATCTCACCGTGTTTACGGGTAACGCTAATCCAGAGCTCGCTCGGGAGGTGGTCACGCATCTGGGGATTGGGCTCGGACGCGCCTTGGTGAGCACGTTCAGCGATGGTGAAGTCAACGTTGAGATTATGGAGCACGTCCGGGCAAGTGACGTTTTTGTCATCCAGCCCATCTGTGCACCATCCAGCAAACACCTGATGGAACTACTGGTAATGATCGATGCGTTAAAGCGTTCCTCAGCAGAACGTGTGACCGCCGTAATGCCTTACTTCGGTTATGCGCGTCAGGACCGGCGTCCTCGGACGGCCCGGGTCGCGATCACAGCGAAACTGGTCGCTGACATGATCGGCGTAGCAGGTGCCGACCGGGTAGTCACCATGGATCTGCATGCTGATCAGATACAGGGATTCTTTGATGTGCCGGTAGACAATATTTATGCCGCACCGGTTCTGAACAGTGAATTGTGGCGACAGCAGCCAGAAAACCTGTTGGTTGTCTCTCCTGATGTCGGAGGTGTTGTTCGAGCACGGGCCATGGCTAAGCAGCTGGGTGCAGAACTGGCGATCATTGATAAGCGTCGTCCCAGGTCCAACGAGGCCAAAGTCATGCACATTATTGGGTCTGTGGACGACCATACCTGCGTGTTGATGGATGATATGGTCGACACCGCAAGCACGCTGTGTGAAGCCGCGTCCGCCCTGAAGGATGCGGGCGCGAAACAGGTGAAGGCCTGCTGCACCCACCCGGTGCTCTCAGGTCAGGCCGTAGAAAGGATTACTGAATCTGAACTGGACGAGGTGGTTGTAACCAACTCTATCCCTCTGAATGAGGAAGCTGCGGCCTGTGACAAGATTCGCCAGATCAGCATTTCCGAACTGCTTGCCGAATCGATTCGCCGAATCGCTGAGGGCGATTCCGTGAGTTCGCTTTTTATGGAATGAGAGGCCGGAACGGTTATCAAAGACTAATGTGGGAGTTAAGGAGAACAAAAGATGAGTACTAATTTTGAGTTGAATGCCAAGGCTAGAGATGTATTTGGCACCAATGCAAGCAGGCGACTGCGCCGTTTAGACCAGGTGCCGGCGATGATCTATGGTGGCGACCAGGACAACGAAGCTGTACTTCTTGACCATCACGAGATCATGCACAATCTGGAAGTTGAGGCTTTCCATTCGGCGATCATCTCTTTGAATACCGGATCTGGTTCACAGCAAGTGATTCTACGCGAGGTTCAGCACCATCGATATCGACCTAGGTTGGTGCATGTCGACTTTCAACGGATAAAGGCGACCGAAAGGCTGCACATGAAAATTCCGCTGCATTTCGCGGGGGTCGATGAAGCCCCTGGGGTGAAGGTCGAAGAAGGCATTTTTTCCCCACTGATGACAGAGCTCGATGTCACCTGTTTACCGAAGGATCTGCCTGAGTATATTGAGATCGATGTCTCCGCACTGGGAATTAATGACGTGATACATCTTTCCTCGGTGGAACTGCCTGAGGGTGTTGATCTGACCGTGGTTCTTCACGAAGGTGAAGATCCATCTGTTGTTACCGTTATGCCGCCGCGGACGATCGAGGAAGAAGTCCTCGAAGCTGAAGACGGAGTCGAAGTTGTGGAAGTCGAGGAAGGTGCAGCGTCTGCCACTGGAGAATCAGCTGGCGACGCGGACTCGTCTAAAGAGAAGGCCGAAGAGTAATAGCCTATCGGCGATCACCGGGCCTGTGTTTTTGAACTAGGCTTCGGTGTTGTCGGTATTCTCTGAATGGCCCAGATCATCCTCATCGTCGGATTGGGAAATCCGGGCACTGGCCATGCCGGTACCCGACACAATGCAGGCTATTGGTTTCTGGAGGAACTCGCGCGCCGCTATCCACTGGATTTCCGGCTCGAAGCACGGTTCAAGGGCGAACTCGCTGAACTGCAGATTGGCGGACACAAACTGCGGTTACTGCGACCGAATACCTTTATGAACTTAAGTGGTGTATCGGTCGCACCACTTGCCCGTTATTTTGATATCGCAGCCGAGCAGATTCTGGTGGTGCACGACGACCTTGATCTGTCACCTGGTGTTGCGAGAATCAAAAACGGTGGCGGCCACGGCGGTCACAACGGACTGCGTAGCTTGTTCAGTGACTTGGGGTCCAGGGAATTCATGCGCTTGCGTCTGGGTATTGGCCATCCAGGTAATTCAGATGAGGTTACCGATTATGTGTTGCGGATGCCGTCACCCCAGGACCGCGAGTTAATACTGGAAGCAGTTCAGCGCTCGGCTGAGTTGTTCGAAGACATGGCAGCAGGTGACTGGGAGCGCGTGATGAACGAACTGCACAGGGGCCCGAACGGGGTAGACGACTGAATGGGGTTTCGCTGCGGTATCGTCGGGCTGCCCAATGTTGGCAAGTCCACATTGTTTAATGCCCTGACCCGTGCAGGTGTTCAGGCCGAAAACTACCCTTTCTGTACTATTGATCCGAATGTCGGGATGGTCGAGGTCCCGGATCAGCGATTACCTAAGATTGCTGAGTTCATACAACCGCCCAGGGTGATCCCCGCCGCCATAGAGTTTATAGATATTGCCGGACTGGTTTCCGGCGCCTCCCGGGGTGAAGGGCTCGGCAATCGTTTCCTCGCCCACATCCGTGAGGTCGACGCGATAGCTCACGTGGTGCGCGCGTTTGAAAATCCCGATGTTGGTCACGTGGCAGATCAGGTCGATCCGCTGTCTGACATTGCGACTGTCGATACCGAACTTGCCCTGGCGGACCTGGAAACAGTGGAGCGGGCACTGGATAAATCCCTTAAGGGGTCTAAGAACGGTGATAAGACTCAGCTTCAGATGGCCCACCTGTTCGAGCGGGTTCGGGCCTGGCTGGACCGTGGAGCACCGATCCGCAGCATGGCACTTGTACAGGTGGAGCGAGCAGCACTGAAACCACTTTGCCTGTTGACCGCCAAGCCGGTGCTGTACGTGTCTAATGTCGACGAACACGATTTGGACGGTGGAGAGGGGTCAAACGTCGCGGCTGTTAAGGCGCATGCGCAAATTTCGGGTGATGAGCTGGTTTTGGTCAGTGCCAGAATTGAACAAGAAATCGCGATGCTTGATCATCAAGAGCGCAGTGTATTTCTGAATGATTTAGGGCTCGCAGAATCCGGCCTGGATCGGGTGATTCGAGCCGGTTATTCCTTGCTTGGCCTACGGACTTTTTTTACTGCGGGGCCGAAAGAGGCACGGGCCTGGACTATCAAGTCCGGAATGACCGCGTCAGCTGCCGCCGGGGTGATCCACACCGACTTTGAGCGGGGGTTCATTCGTGCTGAGACCATTGCTTACGACGATTTTGTTGCGCTCGGTGGCGAGCAGGGGGCACGTGATGCGGGGCGGTTGCGTCTAGAAGGACGTGATTACGTTGTAAATGACGGTGATATAATGCATTTCAGGTTCAACGTCTGATCCTGCTGGTCGGCCATACCTACGTTGGACAGCCTGCGTCCCCCTTGGCTATGTAGCTCAGCTGGTTAGAGCACGGCACTCATAATGCCGGGGTCGGTGGTTCGATCCCACCCATAGCCACCAGTTCAATCAAATACTTATCATGCGCCTGCGGCGAAAGCCCATTGGTCAGGGTGCAAATATGGTGCAGCAGATATCCCACTATCCCGGCAATGCCGGGCGTCTCAATGACATGGGGGAACTGCGATGGCAACCATTCAAAGGCGCACCACACGACGCGGTCAGGTCCGTTATCGTGCCCAAGTCCGGCTCAAGAATCGGCCCAGTGTGTCGGCTACGTTTCGAAAACGCTCCGACGCACTCAATTGGGCGAGAGAAACGGAATCGGTCCAGGTCAACCACCACTACGGATTACCTCGCGCATCGCCGCGATATCGCTTGGCAGATGCGATCAAGCGCTACTGCGGCGATGTTCTGCCCACCAAATTGCGCGATGCCAGGCAACGTCAGTACTAGCAACTCAAACGTTGGCAAGACCTCTTGGGCAATGTTCTCATCGATGAAGTCACGCCAGGATCGATCGCGCGTGCCCGAGATGAGTTGATACGCGAATCGCTTGCGCCCGCAACCGTGGTGCGTTACCTGGCGGCCCTGAGTCACCTCTATACGGTGGCCAGCAACGAATGGGAATGGCTGGACCATCATCCGGTCAGGCGGGTTCGCCGTCCCAAGCAGCCACAAGG